>Ga0222621_1000272_pt1 | contig 5668 bp, 8 predicted proteins | sample PLMtaG_2_FD_161648 | JGI IMG/M metagenome (GOLD analysis project Ga0222621, IMG submission 161648) | Groundwater sediment microbial communities from an aquifer in East River, Colorado, USA - PLM2_5_coex | ecosystem: Environmental > Terrestrial > Soil > Riparian zone | place: USA: East River... | reverse complement strand
AAGGCCCTTAGCGTCTTTAACATCACCTAGTTTTGGGTAAGCATCTTTTAACGCTTTCATTACTGGATCAACGTCTATTTTTACCGCTGCTACTACTTTCTTTTCTCCCCCAGTTACATTTTTTGCTGCTCCCGCAGTTGCATTTGTCGCATTAGTCTGATTTCCCTGTGCGTTAACCTGGGCAATTGGATTCGCTATCATTGCTGCTCCAAGCAACACAGCCATCGAAGCAACGAAGACGGCTACGAATTTTCTATTTATATTCAACATTAAGGTATATAATTCATAATAGTTTATTACAGTTAGTAGGTGTTTTGTTTACAGTCCTGCTGCTTTACCAGTCGACTATAAATTAATTAGACAGTATGAAGTTACTGTTTATGGTAATAAGGGTATTAAGCAAGAATGGACTGCAGACGATGCGTATGTATATCGAATAAATGTTATTGTAGATGGAAGATACTATGAACTTACCTATCTTGATAAACAATTAAAAGTTCCAGAAACGTTACCCTTAGCCAATAAAATGGTAGAATCTTTTCAATTCACTAGGTGATATGGTTATTGTATAACAAAAAAATTTTCATTATAGTATCAATAATGATATTTCTACTAGCCTTCTCTGTTACTGCTGTTTTTGCTGGAGGAAGCGACCGTGTTGAAAGCCTCTATTTTTCAATAAAGATACCTGATAATTGGACATATAAAGAAGGTTCGAATACACCACAGGCAGAAAGTACAGGTTTTGGACCGGCTAACCTCATAATGTTGACACCCGGTGAATTTAGTGACATTCTTCTTGGTAAAGCAGTACATAATGGCGTATTCGCATATTTTATCCAAGATGCTTACTATCCTATAAAAAATGCTCCGCTTGAAACATGTGTGAAATATCTAATAGATAGATTTGGTATCGTAAACATTACGTCACAACAATACACTACAGTTGGTAACGAAAAATCAGTCAGGATATTCTGCAAATGAATCGGCTAAATATGGAGTTGGTAAGATTGTAATATATTTTGTTATTCATGATAAGGAACCTTATCATATGGAATATATAGGAGATTATGAAAAGTATCTGCCTGAGTTTGAGCAAATTGTCAAAAGTTTCAGATTTGCAGACAGTCCTTCGAGTGAAATCGAAAATGAAAATCAAACAAATACAGCAACTAATTTTTCAAGTGCAAACCTAACAGAATTATCTACCAGAGATACTACGAACAATAAAAGTCAGGAAGAATTGTATAAGGAATGTGTTGATGTTGCTGGAAAAAGTCTATGGTGACTTTTTATTCAAGAGGTGAAATAAAATAAAATTTGAGGGAGATGTTAAAATCGTGGGACTAAGGAAATTTAGTCGTCACGTTCTTAACAAAATCATTCATTAATCGTAAGTATTGTTTGCACACTTCAATGACGTCCGCTTCTTTGTAATCATCAAACAACCATTTGACTCTAGTATTCGAAATGGCAGAGCGTTTACCTACATTTTCTATAATTGATGCACTAACATTTTTTTGTAATGGAAGGTCTGTCCTATGCACCCTGATATTTCTCTTGGTTAGTAATAATTTTGCTATTTTATCTCTAGTTAATTTCTTAAAGTTATTATTATAACCCTTGATAAATGCGATGGCGTTCGGATTATTTCTTCTCCTTGCTACCTCTTCAAATATGTCTTTATTTAGTCTCTTATCTAATGAAATCTTTAATCCGTATTTCACATTGTAATCTTGTAACAAGTAGTCAGGAATGCTTCTTGTCGCAGACAGATAGGCACTTAAATTTGGAATAAAATCTTTCCTTTCAGTAGCCTTCTTAATCTTATCTAAGAAGTATTTCGCTTCTTCTATTTTTTCATCTACAACCATTATCAAACGTATTTCAACATTCTTCTTATATCTTTGACATCTTTCTCATTTTCCTTTAATTCTTTCATTTTATTGGCCCAATTTCTTATCTCTTCAGTTCTATCGATTTGTAATTTACCAAATTAGGTTTCAGCTAGTCTTCGACCTCCAATTAATCTAAGATATACAAAATCAGATGTTACTATCGGAGGAGTTTGTAATCTATCCATTTGACTCCACTGGACTGGAGCTACCATCTTCTTTTTTCCAAATGATGTTCCTGTAACTACAAAGGCAATGTGTTTGTATAAGATAGGGAGATGAAGATTAGGCAGAAATATCTAAGATTTATTCGCAGTTAGTGAATACATTATAACTAGTCGCTCTATTGCAAATGGTTTTTTATATACAATGGTGAGAATAAGTACTCACAATATTTGGAAGAAATTAGATGCAAGATTGTTCGAAAACCAGAGAGAAACACTAAGACGGTTATTGGAGGGGGCGAGAACTATGGAAAACGTCCACTATTTGTGGGCCATGGTACTGGTTTAAGAAGGTATTCCTGTGGGAACTGTAATCTTGTTCTTATAGACAATGTTGGTGAAAATATTCGTTTAGTCAACATTGTATTGAAATGTCCTGACTGTCAATCCTATAACGAACTTCCAGATTAATTGTGCTATTGGCAGGGTCATACGTTATACATATGTCAAAGTTACTTTCTCAATACTATTAGACATCTGTTTCAATATTTCATGAAACACTACGCCTGCATGCAAATAGGCACTTATACAGTAAGTTTTGTTCCCTGTTGGTGTAACTCTACCGATTACCATAATTAATCATAAATAGCAAAATAGCAAAATAATTATGGTTATTTTTAGAAAAAAAGAAAAACTGTGGAAATTTAGTTGCTCACAATAATAAATACAATTATAGCGTGTTTATAATTTTACAAAAATCAAATGAGACTCGGATACGGGATTCGAATCCCTCTAGTGTGGTCTCGGAGTCACATGCTTCGGGTGTTGACAACATAAAATTATTTAATTTCTGAGATTTATTTGTCTTATGGTTGGTAACATAATATACTGTCTCTTTAGTGCACCAAAAAAATTTTGATGTGTTAGCTCTCTCATTATGAAGACACAACTTAGCAAATCTGGCTTGTATCTAACTGCCCAACATGCTATAAACACGTTATATTTCCTACAAACGATATTCTAAATCCAATAGAAGGCGTATTACTAGAAGGGGTATTACAACTTCTTAACTATTCAAAAGCCGAAAATTAATAAGACCAATAATACAAGCCGATTGTGTAAGTATGAAGGCTAACGTGGAATTAAAATGCGAAGGTAATCCTAAAAGTAAAGAAAGGATATTTTTTTTATGCGAAGAATGTTTATGGACCATGACATCCCTTGACAAGTCTCGCTTGGATGATATAATCGGAAAGGAAAATACATGTCCGATGTGTTTTCAAGACCAGCTGTCAAGCTTTCCTTTAATTTTGAATGATTCGTTTACATATGCCTATTCAGAAAAAAGAGGCCTTGAAGTCAAATTTGGCGTTACCAAGTGAATAAAGTTTGAAAGTTAAACTCGACAAGCCTTTTACCGGTTACTCTCACTAAATCAAGTCTCTAAGCTTCATTGCTCAATGTACTGTAGAAGTTCTTCATATTAACTCGGGGTTAACTCAGCGTTAATCTCACCGGTTAAATTTGCAAAATTAAGGCAAACTGACGGAATGGACTTCGTTGTCACAATTCTTGCACATAAACCTATTACAACTTTGACACCACTCTACTTGACTGGCTGAATTACAAGAGTCGCATGACTCCATCCTATTGCATCCCACCGATGTCAATGTTTATTTTTTTATTCATGATACCTTTCTTAAGGTCAACATCACTATTAACAGACTTAGAACAATGGCATCGATTGGCCAAAGCCTAAGTGGGTCAAAAATCATTTTCAGTAATGGAATGTGGCATCTTGAATTTGGAATGCAAGGCCCTCTTGATACAGGCCTTTCGATATAGCCTTCAAGATTCCTGTTGTACTGGCTTGAATCTTTTTCATCTAAAGCGATGTCTTGGGGAATATCAATCTGTATTTCCATTTTAAGTAATAACTGATTAGTTTCAACCAATATCGATAGTAGACAATTATAATTTAAAACAGTAAATGTTAAGTTCGCCTAAGGTTTTAGATTTTGGAATCCCTATGAACAAAAATAATATTCAAAAGCCAATTGGATGAGTTTGCATTTTTAAAGATTTTGGCCCTAGCTTAACTAAGTCGCTATAAATTATCAGCCGTATTGGCTAACTTACAGTTTTTAGTAATTCACTGCTTTAAGGACCAAACTTTAGCCACCGTGAATTTCCTTTTCTAGGGCATCTTTTAGCAAGTTTACATGATTTAACCTATCAGACTTTATTTTTCTCCATGTATTGGCGAGTTCCTTTTTATTTGCATTCTCAGCATCCTCTATGTAAGTATCAATCGTATCGTAAAGGAACTCCGCATCCTTCCCCATGACTTTTAAAATATCGTACATTGTATCGGATAGCGTACCTGAATTCTCCATAAATTTTCTATTGTCAAAAAACTATTTAATGACTTTTAGTCGGTACAATAAATTTGATAAAAGATGTGCATCAAATATACATGAGATTAGAAGGAAATTTATAACCGTTCCAATTTTTCCAGCTTCTTTACAACTCATGATATGTGATAAACAGAAACGGCATGATTGACAAAATTTTCATATTCAAAGGTAACTGGCACTACAAAGAGGACATTAAACAAGAACCTGAGCAGGACAACAATTACAATTATTACAATTATAACAAGAGCTATATAGACAAGTGTGTTTAATACCATGTTAACCTAATGTGTGCATAATCATATAAATAAAGGTTAAAAACTTCATAGTCAGAATTTATATTCTTACTACTAAGAACAGAGGTCAATAGTGGTTTTGATTGATTTCTCGCCTTAGTTTATGTCTAAGTTTGATTTATTTCTGATAAATGGAATTATGAATTCTTTTTTCTGTTCTAAAGATAGGTCTTAATCCGAAGAGTAAAAAAGGAAAGGTTTTGCTAACACAACAATAGAAATTAATCTTTCCTATAAAATTCAGCGTCTTCCTTACTTATTGAAAACAAAACTTTGTCTCCATCGAAGCGGTTAACTAGACTTTTTGGGAGATAAAATTTGCCTTTGTCAAGAACTCCTTTTTTGGTAACGACGATATCGGGTTCTACCTCGTGTACTTCACCTAAATCATAGTCATTTATACCTCGTGCTTCTTTTTTTAGGATTTGGTCCCAGTTTGTGATATTGCTCATGTGATATATGGTTCAATATTTAATATAAGTATTCAATATTTCTGCTAAGAAAAGACTGCTATCGAGCTTGGTTTGTTACCAAGAAGCGACTGCTATAAGTTCAGGTAATTATTAGTAAACAAAAGAAAATCTTTTAACATCAAAATATATAATATGTAATACTAAAGTTTTGGTATTACCATGAAGAAAAATTGATACCATACTTTGTAATAAATTCATAGCCTGAGGCAGTGAGAATTGTAATGGTCTTATATTATTAAGTGCTGAGTTTATTGTCTTCTGTATAAATGGTGTCTCGGGTTTCTGTCCCGTTCCCCGAAGCACTATTGCGGTAGAGGAGAAAGGCCAAATACGGGACTGGCCGAAAAAAGCTCCTTACCATACAGGAGACTCACTAATCAATCATTTGTTACGACATGTTTTTTTCGCTTAGGTATTACTACAAAG
>Ga0222621_1000269_pt1 | contig 5692 bp, 6 predicted proteins | sample PLMtaG_2_FD_161648 | JGI IMG/M metagenome (GOLD analysis project Ga0222621, IMG submission 161648) | Groundwater sediment microbial communities from an aquifer in East River, Colorado, USA - PLM2_5_coex | ecosystem: Environmental > Terrestrial > Soil > Riparian zone | place: USA: East River... | reverse complement strand
CGCCGGGCCGCACGATCGGGCTCTTGATCAGGAGACTCCAGACGCATCCGAACCGATGCCGCACCCAGGTGTGGTGCGCGACACCCAAGGGAGGGAACCCATGACAAAAGACATCTCTGTGGCGGGGACAGACGCGGTGGACGAGGCTCCGCCAACTCGCCGTGACCAGCTGGGCATGGTGAGTGCCGAGTGGGCAGTCGGCATCATTGCCGCCATTGCGATCGCGGGGGTACTGCTAGGAATCGTGACGAGCGGACCGGTCCACGACGCGCTGCTCAAGTTCATCTTGATGGTGATCCACTCGTTCTCCGGCTTCTTGCAGTGAGACGGCGGCGAGTCGAGGCGAGTCGAGAATCGTGACGTTGCGGAAGACCAGAGCGCGGGACGGACGGGGCATGGTGACGGCCGAACTGGCCGTCACCACGCTGGCCGCATTCGCACTGCTGACCATGATGTGTTGGGGGATCTATCTGGTCGTCATCCAGCTCCGCTGTGTCGACGCCGCGGCCGCGGTCGCTCGTCAGTCCGCCCGCGGGGACACCACAGCGGTCGCCAGGGCTAAGGCTGCAGCGCCATCAGGAGCAACGATTTCGATCGACAAGCGTCCGATCCTGGTCACCGTCACCGTGCGAGTCAACGCACGACCATTGGGTCGCTGGCTGCCTACGGTGCCGCTTGAAGCTCGTGCGCAGGTGGTGCCAGAGCCCACAGCAGCTGAGGGATGATCATGCAGCGAACTGCAGCCTCGGAGCTGGGAAGCGCATCGGTTCTGATGACTGGGATCCTCGGCGTCGTCGTGGCGCTCAGCAGTGTCGCCTTGGTGATCGCGGGATACGCCGTCGGCTATCACCGGGCTCGGGCTGCGGCTGATCTCAGCGCCTTGAGTGGGGCTGCGGCGTTCCAGCAGGGCCGGGATCCGTGTGCCCAGGCGGTGCTTACGGCCAGGCACAACGGTGCCCGGGCGGACCGCTGCAGCCAGGTGGGCGATGCAGTCGACTTCGTGGTGACGGTGCGAGTCACGGTTGTGGTGCGCACACGCACGCCCCACATGCCCAGGACGGTTGCCGCAGAAGCCCATGCCGGTCCGGTGCACGATGTGCCATGAGCTTGGTGACAGGCAACGGCCGCTCGAGCCAGAGGAGGTCGAGTTGTCCGCCGACAGCGGCATTGTGGTGTGTCGGGTGAACGCACAGCGGGCTGGAGAGGAGCCGTATGCGGCGATCGTCAGCAGCACGGTCGTCCGCGGCGACGGACGTTGGCTGCTGGCATTCCATCAGCAGTCGCCCGCCTGATCCCTAACTTCGACCTCATCAGAGGTTGGGTGCATCCTTTCTCCCGTCTTCGGGAGAGGGGACACACACCGGTCCTTCTCTTCCCGCAGGTTCTTCAGCCCAGGTTCGAGATCTCAAGGAAGCTCATTTCTGAGGCTCATCCTTGGTCAGCGCGTCTGTCTCGTTCAGCATCGCCTGACGCTCGGCCGGGGTCGTCGAGGATTCGCCCTCCAGCTCGAGGCTCGACTTCTCCCGGGTGGTCGGCTCAGTCGCTACGGAGTCGCTCGTCGCCGAGGCGTCGGGAGTCTTGTTGGTGGTCGTTGAGGTTTCCTCCGGACTGGCCGACGAGCCCGGTATCTTGTCGCCCGCGGCCTGCAGCAGAACCTTTCTCTCCGTGCGCCGTGCTCGCCCGCGACGAATACCGCTCCGCAGCAACAGCAGCGCCAGGATGGTGACCGCCATGGCGATTGCGCCAGTGATGAAGATGCCAGCGCTGTTCACTTTGACGACCGCTCCAAAGATGGACAAGTCGTAGATGTCCGGATTGCTGACCACAATCGCAACAACGAGCACCACAACCAGGACAAGCAGTATCAAAGCGAGGACGACCATAGCGTCATTATTGCCTCTCGGCGTACGCTCAAAGTCAGCGACGCGAAGAGGCGTCTTCCCAATCGTCGCCCGTGGGTCCTGCAGGCCGATCACAGCGATCGGGCCTGACGGCTGGGCCCATCGCGATGTGTCCGTGCACGCCTCGATAACAAAACCAGAGCTACTTGTGGTTAGACTTCCCGAGCGGCTAAGGGCAGTAGCCGCGAGTGCCGAGCGTCTCAGGAGGGCGATGTATGTCCCTGCTTCCAGTTCCCTTGGAAGTGACTCCAATTAGCTTGTCGGGAGTCAACCTGGCGTTCGTCGCAGCGGTCGGCGTCATCGCCTTAATAGCTCTTGTGATGGCCGTGGTCTTCCGTCGCGAGGTGCTTGCGGCAGGTGACGGCACGCCGAACATGCAGTCCATCGCCCGCGGTGTGCAGGAAGGTGCGAGCGCCTATCTCGGCCGCCAGTTCCGCACCTTAAGTGTGTTTGCGGTCGCAGCGTTCTTCCTGCTACTGCTGTTGCCAGTCCACGCCAGCGCTGACTTCAGCAGCCTGACTTTACGCATATGCCGCTCCGTCGCCTTCCTAGCCGGAGCGGTCTTTTCTGCTCTGATCGGTTTTCTCGGCATGTGGCTAGCCGTGCGCGCCAACGTACGCGTCGCTGCTGCCGCCCGCAGTGAGGGTCGGGATCCAGCCATGAAGATCGCGTTCCGAACCGGGGCGCATGTCGGCATGGCCACTGTCGGGCTGGGCCTGCTCGGTGCCTCGCTCGTGGTCTTCATCTTCCGTGGTGATGCGCCGACCATCCTTGAGGGCTTTGGCTTCGGGGCGGCAATGCTCGCTATGTTCATGCGCGTTGGCGGCGGCATCTTCACCAAGGCGGCCGATGTGGGCGCCGACCTGGTGGGCAAGGTCGAGCAGAACATTCCCGAAGACGACCCGCGGAATGCCGCGACGATCGCGGACAATGTCGGCGACAACGTCGGGGACTGCGCTGGCATGGCCGCCGATCTGTTCGAGTCCTACGCCGTCATGTTGGTCGCGTCGCTGATCCTCGGCAAGGCGGCCTTCGGTGAGTCCGGCCTGGTGTTCCCGCTGATCGTGCCGGCCATCGGTGTCATCACCGCCATCATCGGCATCTTCCTGACCCGCCCTCGAGCAGGCGAAAACGGCCTCAAGACCATCAACCGCTCCTTCTATATCTCTGCTGCCATTTCCGCGGTGCTGGTCGCGATCGCCGCGTTCGCCTACCTGCCCTCCTCCTTCGCTGCACTCGGCATGCCGGACGTGGAGATCGGACCGATCGACGATCCGCGGATCGTCGCCATCGGCGCGGTGGCCATTGGGATCGTGCTGGCAGTTCTCATCCTCAGCCTGACCGGCTACTACACCGGCACCGAGGATCGGCCAGTCAAGAATGTCGGCAAGACCTCGCTGACTGGCGCGGCGACCGTCGTGCTCGCCGGAATCTCGGTCGGACTGGAGTCGGCGGTCTACACCGCAATCGTCATCGCGGCAGCGGTGTACGGCGCGTTCCTGCTCGGCGGCTCGGGGGTCGTCGGCCTGTTCGCCATCGCCCTCGCCGGCTGCGGGTTGCTCACCACCGTTGGTGTCATCGTCGCAATGGATACCTTCGGCCCGGTCTCCGACAACGCCCAGGGCATTGCCGAGATGTCGGGCGACGTGCACGGCGCGGGCGCCCAGGCGCTGACCGAGCTGGACGCGGTCGGCAATACCACCAAGGCGATCACCAAAGGGATCGCGATTGCGACCGCCGTGCTCGCCGCGACCGCTCTCTTCGGCTCCTACACCGACTCCGTCCGTAGCGTGCTGGCCGAGAACTACAACAGGTTCATCAACGAGGCCGTGGTCTTCGCGCCGCAAACCCTTGTGGGTCTGATTCTTGGCGCTGCCGTGGTCTTCTTGTTCTCTGGACTGGCGATCAGTGCGGTAGGACGTGCGGCCGGGGCTGTGGTCTTCGAGGTACGGCGTCAGTTCCGGGAGATCCCCGGGATTATGGACGGCACCGGCAAGCCCGAGTACGGCAAGGTCGTCGATATCTGCACCAAGGACTCCTTGCGCGAGCTCGCAACGCCAGGGCTGCTGGCCCTGATGGCCCCTATCGCCGTCGGATTCGGCCTCGGCGCCCCGGCGTTGGCCGGCTACCTCGCCGGTGCCATTGCGGCCGGCACGTTGATGGCGGTGTTCCTGGCCAACTCGGGGGGCGCATGGGACAACGCTAAGAAACTGGTCGAGGACGGCCACCACGGCGGCAAAGGTTCCCTCGCCCATGCCGCCACGGTGATCGGTGACACCGTTGGCGACCCGTTCAAAGACACCGCAGGGCCTGCGATCAACCCACTGATCAAGGTCATGAACCTGGTGTCGCTGCTGATCGCCCCGGCAGTGGTTGCCATGTCGCCGCTGAGCACCACGCCGAGTGCCGTGCGCTACCTGATCGCGGGCATTGCTTTGGCCATCATCATCACCATGGTGACTATTAGCACCCGCCGCGAGGTGGCGATCGCCAGCTCGCCAGACCAGCAGCCGCGTCCGCAGCTCGAGGCCGACGGCACGGCAGGTCAGCGAGACCAGCGGCCGCGTCCACAGCTCGAGGCTGAGGACACGGTCGAGGTCCCGATTAAGCAAACTGAGACAAAGGTTGACAAACTAGCTCAATGAGCGACGCCGGTCGTTGGTGTCTGCCGGATCCCGCACGCAAGGCACACTGGATTGCGATGAACAGCAATTCCTACGGCGACGGTTCTACACGCGGCTTCGATAAAGTGCCGCCCGATTCGTACCAACCTGACCCTGCGCTGGCCGGATATCCGCCGCCGCAGGCACCCCAGCAAGTCGGACCTCTCGGCGACGGTCACGCAGGGCCCGGGCAGCCGTACGGCCAGCTTGGCCCGTACGGATCGCCTGCGTACCCGCCGCCCATGCCGGTTTCGACCAGCGCGTTGCCCGAGGTCCCACGGGTCTACCAGCAGATGCTCCGCGGCCCGCACTATCGCTGGTGGAAGCCGCTGCTCTGCTTAGTCCTGGTTCTGCCGTTGGCTCTGATCATGATGGGCCTTGCGATCGTGCCCGTGCTCGTCGCCGGGCTGCTCAGCGGAGCGCCCGACCTCGTCGAGTACACGGTGAGGACAACCAGCGACATCGCCAATCTGGGCCCGATCGGCTTTATCTACCTGAATCTCACGCTCATTGTGCTCATCCCTGCCAGCGGGCTATCGATCTGGATTGCGCACGGCATTCGGCCGGGATATTTAGCCTCAGTTGCGGGTGGGATCCGCTGGCGGTGGCTGCTGCGCTGTGTGGCGGTCATCTTGCCGCTGTGGGCCGTGTACACCCTGCTGGGGGTGCTGGTCACCCCATTCACGTCCCCCCGACCGGATCATTGGGTGACGTTGCTGGTCATCGTGCTGCTCCTGACGCCGCTGCAGGCGGCGGGGGAGGAGTACTTCTTCCGCGGCTGGATCATGCAGAACGTGGGAGCCTGGTTCGCGCGGCCCATGGTCGGGCTTGTCGTCTCGCTTGCCGTGTCGGCGGCTGCCTTCTCAACTGCGCACATGAGCCCGGACCCATGGGTGCTGGGTACCATCGCTTGTCTCGCCGTGGCTTCCGGGCTCGCCGCGTGGTGGACCGGTGGGCTGGAAGCCGGCATTGCGATGCACGCAGTCAACAACATGCTGACGTTGAGCATCGTCGTGATCTTCGGAGGCTGGTCTCAGGCGTTCGTCCGGAGCGATACCACCGGCACGCCGCTGATGCTGCTGTTGGCGGTGGTGGTGAACGGGAGCGCACTCGCCTTGATCCGTGGCA
>Ga0222621_1000256_pt1 | contig 5754 bp, 3 predicted proteins | sample PLMtaG_2_FD_161648 | JGI IMG/M metagenome (GOLD analysis project Ga0222621, IMG submission 161648) | Groundwater sediment microbial communities from an aquifer in East River, Colorado, USA - PLM2_5_coex | ecosystem: Environmental > Terrestrial > Soil > Riparian zone | place: USA: East River... | reverse complement strand
ATAAAGTTCGTCAATCCACATCTTGTTTGCGAGGAAGCGAAACAGTGCGGGTTGCGCGTATTCGAGCGGGTCGATTTCAGCTGCCCGATTACCTTGTCGAACGCCGGCTTTGCGGTACATCCAGATGCCGAGCCCGGCGCCCACTCCAACAAGCGTGAGCGACACGAAAAACATCGGCTGAATCAGGCGAGCGATCTCGAACTGCACAACTTCGCCGGTGAGATACGCATGCAGCCATGGCCATGCCGGGGTGAGCACGACGCTGAAGAAAATTGCGCAAAGCGCGAGCGCGATTAGAGGCATTGTCATTACAGCCGGGCTTTCGTGCGCGTGCCCGGAAGAAGACCGTGTTTGGCCGAAAAAGACGTAGATGATTTGTCGCGTCATGTACAGCACGGTGAGAACGACTCCGGCCAGAATCAGGCAATACGGGAGGCTCGAAGATGGCCAATGCGCCACGGCATGAAGGATTTCTTCTTTCGTCCAGCCGCCGGAGAAAAATAACGGCACGCCACTGAGCGCCATCATCCCAATGGCGTAAGTGAAAAACGTCACCGGCATGAACCGGCGCAGGCCACCCATTTTACGAATGTCTTGTTCGCCGTCGCATCCGTGAATCACCGATCCTGCCCCGAGGAAGAGGAGCGCCTTAAAAAATCCGTGCGCCAGCAAGTGCATGATTCCTGCCGCAACCCCGCCCACGCCTAGCGAGACCATCATCAAACCAAGTTGAGACACGGTCGAATATGCCAGGATCCGTTTGATGTCCGCCTGAGCGATTGCGATCAGCGCTGCGATCAGCGCCGTCGTCACACCGATCCACACAACGACTGTAAGCGATGTGGTCACGCCGTTAATCGCGCCTAATGAGAAGAGCGGATAAACACGAGCAACGAGAAACACGCCGGCGGCCACCATTGTTGCTGCATGGATTAACGCACTGACCGGTGTCGGGCCCTCCATTGCGTCCGGCAGCCAGACGTGCAGCGGGAATTGTCCCGATTTGCCAACGGCGCCGCAGAAAATCAGCAGCGCGATGAAAGTGACGCTTGCCGCGAGCATTCCCAGACCGGCGCTTTCAAGGCAACCCTTTCCGGCATCGTAAAAGAGAAGTGTGCCGCTGCGATTGTAGAGCCAGAGCATTCCGAGAAAAAAACCCATGTCGCCGATGCGCGTAGTGATGAACGCCTTTTTTGCTGCAGCGGCTGCATTTGGTCGCTCGATCCAAAAGCCGATGAGCAAATACGACGCGAGCCCTACAAGTTCCCAGAAAACGAATAGCAAGAGCAAACTGTTCGAGATGACCACTCCGAGCATCGCCCCGGAAAAGAAGGAGAGGTACGCGAAAAAACGCGTGAAATTTTTGTCATCGGCCATGTAGCCGACGCTGAACACAAAGATACAAAGCCCCACCAGCGAGATCATCACGAGCATGGCGGCCGCAAGCGGGTCGAGAACAAACCCGATGCGCAACGTTTGTTCGCCGAATGTGAACCAGGTGAAATTGTGAAATGCGCGGAAGCCAGGCGTCTGCAGCGTTAGCACGAAGGCCACGCTCGACATCGTCAGCGCAGCGATCTGACCAGCGACCGCGAGCGTGGCCGAGCTCTTGCGGCGTGCCCTCGAGAAGCTCAAGATCACGAGCGATGCCGCGAGAGGCGCCGCAGGGATGAGCCAAAGATAAGTAACTATCCAGGAACTCATCCCCTCAGATGGTCAAGTTGATCGACATTCGTCGTGCGATAGTGACGGTAAACTGCGATTACGATCGCAAGCCCAACAGCGGCTTCGGCAGCGGCAATGGCAATTGAAAACAGTGCGATCATCACTCCGATCGGCGGTTGATGCTGCGGACCAAAACGCCAGAAAGCTATGAAATTGAGGTTGGCGGCTGCCAGCATCATTTCGATTCCGATGAGAATGAAAATGGCGTGACGGCGGCTCAACGCGGCAAGAAGCCCGATCGAAAAAAGTGCAGCAGAAATCATTAGGAAGATTTGAAGCGTGAGCGTCATAGATAAGCAGTTACAAAGTTAAAAGAGTTACATCCGTAAAACAGGTTGGCGGCTGCACCGATGTAACCTTCTTTGTAACTCTTTCACCTTCATTGTTTCTCCTCCGTAACGAGAATAAGCGCGCCGATCAGCGCAGCGGTCAGCAGAAGCCCGACGCATTGCAACGGCCAGACGTAAGTGGTCATCAATGCTTCGCCGATTCGTTTGACCGTAAGTGCTGCCATGTGCGGCGCAGTGATGACGAGCGATTGTGTCTTTAGAACCGACCACGCTAAGGCGCCAAACACAGCGACAGCGACGATAGCCCCGCCCCAATTGAATCCTCGGTCTTCATCCACATCGCGCCGCGTCAGGAGAATCGTAAAGACGATCAACACCGCGACTGCGCCGATATAAATGAACACCAGCGCCAGGCCGACAAACTCCGCGCCGAGTAAGAAGAAGAACGCCGCGATACCGACAAAGGCCACGGCGAAAAATAGCGCGGCGTGCATCAATTTTCGCAGCGTCGCCGCCCCCAGCGCTGCCGCCAGTGTGACTATGGCGATGATAATGAACGCCGCGCTATTCATTCAGCGAAGCGATAGACGCGCGGCGCAAATTTCCGCTGCGTGTCGAGCAACATCGATAGGCCAGTATAAACGGTTGCGATCACCACAAGCGACCATAGCCATCCGCGCAAACCGCGCCCAGCGTAATACCAAACAGCAGCTGCAATGATGCACGTGAACGCCATCGGCAACATGAATTTCCAGGCGAAGTTCATGATTTGATCGATTCGCGTACGCGGGAGCGTTCCGCGGATCCAGATGTAAACGAACAGAAGCACGCTCAGTTTTGCGAAAAACCAGACGTAGGACGGAAGGAACTCAAGCATACGCGCAGGCGCATGCCAGCCGCCAAGGAACAAGGTGATGCTGAGACCGCTGATGGCGAACATCCCAATGTATTCGGCCATGAAAAAGGTGGCATACTTGAATCCGGAATACTCGGTCATGTGACCAGCAACAATTTCGGACTCCCCTTCAGGGACATCGAACGGAGTGCGATTTGACTCCACCAGACCGGATACAAAGAAGAGAACGAACGCCGCTGCCCCCCAGGGGGTAAAGACAAACCAGCGTGGTACCAGGCCAAACGTGTAGCCAGCCTGTGCGGCAACAATGCGATCAGGGGTAAGCGAGCTAACGACCATGACTACTGGCAACACAGTAATAATGAGGGGCAGCTCGTAGCTGATCATTTGCGCGATGGCTCGCATCGCGCCGAGCATTGAAAACTTGTTGTTGCTGCCCCAGCCGGCCATGAAAACGGCCAATTCGGTGGTCGATCCAACGGCAAACAAAAAGAGAATGCCGCCATCAATGGTAAACGGCGTCATGTTGCGGCCGTACGGAATGATCCCAAGTGCGAGAATGGCCGCCGCGGCGATAAGGACCGGTGCGAGAAAGTGCACAATCTTATCAGCTCGAACAGGGACGATATCTTCCTTGATCAACATCTTGATGCCGTCCGCGATTGGCTGAAAAAGACCGAATGGCCCCACACGATTCGGGCCGTACCGGTTCTGTATTCGTGCAAGAATCTTTCGCTCCAGCACCGACATGAGCGCGAAAAGCGATAGGAATACGGCAAGTAGCGCGAAAATATTGATTAGACTCGAGACGACTTGAATGATCCAGCTGGGCGACCCCGCCAGCCACGAAAGCAGCCATTGCTTTGCGCTGACGAAGAATTGGTCGATAGACCTGCTCATCCTGAGTGAAGAAAACCGTTGATTGGCGCGTTAATCAAGGCAGAACGGGGACGACTTCGACCTCAAGCCGACCTGTAACCCGCTGGATCAGCAAATTTTGCCCCTCTATAAGCGGTTTTGGCTTTTCAGGGAGCTTTTGCTGCAGTACCTTCGGCGTCCGCGATGCGAACGCTGGTCTTGTTGGTCGTCGCTCTTTTTGCGAGTGCCGGTTTGATCCGTGGAGAAATAAAAACTCCACAGAACGTGCCGATCGAAATCACTTCCACCGGGGAAACCACATATGAAAATGGGCTGGCCACGGCGCGCGACAATGTGGCGATTCACATTGGCAACACAGACATTTACTCCGATTACGCCCAGTACAATTCCTCCACGCACGACGTTGAGTTGAGAGGCCACGTGCGAATTTATCGCGACACGAGTCTCTACGTCGCCGACAACGGCATTTACAACACCGAGACAAAAAAGATCCGGGCTATAGATGGGCGAACCGCGTCCCAGCCTTATTTTCTGAGCGGCGCGAATGTGGGATCAATCGAGGAAAACGGTTATCTCATCCAGAACGGCACTTTTACGACACAAGATTCTGCGAAACCCGATTTCCATCTTCACGCGCGAAAGATCCGCGTCTATGAGAAGGATCGCGTGATTTTTCAATACGTCACGGCGTACATCGGGAAGGTGCCTGTTTTCTGGTGGCCTTACCTGTATCAATCGCTTAGTGACACGTTCAGTTTCACGATTTCGCCCGCATATACGAGCACATGGGGCCCGTCGATCCTTACTCAAGTCACTTTTCCCATTACGGACAATATCAAGGGGCGCGCCCGGTTTGATTACTTTGGTCGTCGTGGGGCCGCCATCGGCTTTGATCCCGTTATCGATTATGGGAAGGACGAGGACAGTCAGGCGAGGATAAAGACCTTTTACATTCAGGATCAAAACCCGGAGCTGAATCAAACGAACGTCCCGCGGCAGGGTGTTCCTACCGGACGGTACCGGCTCAGCCTCGAAGATCTGACTAACTTTACCGATGAGATCTACGGCCTCGCCAATCTCACGAAGCTTAGCGATCCGTACGTCATGCAGGACTTCTATCCAGGCGAGTTTCGCGTTGACCCTGTTCCCGACAACGTGGTCGCATTGGCTAAGACAGATCCCTTTTTCACACTCACGGGCATCACGCGTTTTCAGGCGAACGAGTTTTTCACCACAACAGAACGTTTGCCGGAAGTGGTGCTGGACGTTAAACGTCACGCCCTTTTCGGGGGACCTATATTTTACGAAGGCGAAAGCGGCTTTGCGAATTTGCATCTACAATTCCCCGACGGTTCAGGTTTCCAAAATTACAATACAGATCGCTTCGATACCTTCCATCAACTGACCTATCCAAACACATATTTTGGATGGTTATCGATCGTGCCGCGAGTTGGCTTTCGCGGCACCTATTACGGCAAGACATGGGACCTGGGATCGACAACCTTTGTGCCACCATCAAATCCGCTGGTACCTGACTTTATTCTGCCGCCCCCAACATTGGCTAACCCGGTCGAGTTCGACGGCGACACTTTTCGCACCGTCTTCAATACAGGCGCAGAAGCTTCGTTTAAGATCTCGCGTACGTGGGAGAATGTGCAAAGCCGCGCGTTCGGCCTGGACGGGCTTCTTCACGTTATCCAACCGTTCACCAACTTTTCCTACGTCGCAGAAAACGGCCCGAACCCCTTGTCAATTTTGGAGTTCGATCGATTTGAACCGTCCACTCAACTGCGTGCGATCGACTTCCCACAGTTTACCCCGATCGATTCCATTGATAGCTGGACGGTCTGGCGAGTCGGTGTTCGCAATCGTCTCGAAACGCGGCGTGACGATAGAACAATTACCTGGCTTGAACTCGATACCTTCTTTGACGTGAACTTTGAAAATCCATACGACCGCACGGATTACTCAAATTTCTTTAACAATCTCCGCTTTACACCGCTG
>Ga0222621_1000246_pt1 | contig 5799 bp, 4 predicted proteins | sample PLMtaG_2_FD_161648 | JGI IMG/M metagenome (GOLD analysis project Ga0222621, IMG submission 161648) | Groundwater sediment microbial communities from an aquifer in East River, Colorado, USA - PLM2_5_coex | ecosystem: Environmental > Terrestrial > Soil > Riparian zone | place: USA: East River... | reverse complement strand
TCCCCTTGCAAATCAGCGTGCTCAACGCAGAGCAAGCCGGCCGGTCGTAGCAGTCGCGCGGCCTCGGCGACCACCACTCTGATCGCCTCAAGCCCGTCAGGACCGGCAAACAGGGCAAGCAGTGGATCATGATCACGCACCTCGGGCACCACGGATTCGAAGGCTTCCAACGGAATGTAGGGCGGATTGGCGATCACCAAGTCAACTGTGCCGTCAAGCTCAGGCAGCACGCCGATCATGTCCTGCACGTGGAGCTCCACCGTTGTGTCCGCGAGGTTCCGCGCCGCATAGGCCGCCGCCTCCTCAGACAACTCGACAGCATGAACCCGGGTTCCAGTCAGTTCGGTGGCTATGGACTTAGCGACTGCACCAGATCCCGTGCCAAGTTCGACGACCACCGGCAGGTGTCGCGACTCCCCGCGTGCGACTGCATAGACCATCGGACGCAGTTGTTCGATCGCCCAGCCGGTCATCACTTCAGTCTCCGGTCTTGGAACGAAGACGCCGGGGCCTACCTCCAGCTCCAGGTAGCGAAAGTGAGCTTTACCGGTCAAATGCTGCAGTGGCACTCGAGCGGCGCGTTTGTTGATCAATGTATGAAAGTGGGCCGCCTGAGGATCCTCGACGGTATCGAGCAGGGGAAGCCGAGCCAGCTCGACTCCTACTGCGTACGCCAACAACTGCCGGGCCTCCTGCTCAGCCGAGGAGACGCCGACCTCGCGCAACTGGCTCGCAGCCTGATGCAGCAGCGGTCGAACAGCCTTGCTCACGGCTTTGTGCTGCCGACCTGGGAGAGCCGGAGCTGGGTGTCGGCCTCCTGCAGCGCCTTGATCACCGCGTCCAGATCACCATTCAGCACTTGATCAAGGTTGTACGACTTGAAGCCAATTCGGTGGTCGGAGATGCGGTTCTCTGGAAAGTTGTAGGTACGAATGCGCTCCGAACGGTCGACCGTTCGGACCTGGCTGCGGCGGGCCGCCGAGGCTGCGCTCGCAGCCTCCTCTTCAGCGGCCGCCGTCAGCCGAGCCCGAAGCATGCGCATTGCCTGGTCCCGGTTCTGCAACTGCGAGCGCTCGTTCTGGCAGGAGACAACGATGCCGCTGGGGAGATGGGTGATGCGCACGGCCGAGTCGGTGGTGTTGACGCCCTGGCCGCCAGGGCCGGACGAACGGTAGACGTCGATCCGGAGGTCGTCCTCATTGATCTCGACCTCGGTTTCGGCAACCTCGGGCATCACCAGCACACCAGCGGCGGAAGTATGCAGCCGACCCTGGGACTCGGTGACCGGCACCCGTTGCACCCGATGTACACCACCTTCGAACTTGAGCACGGCATAGGGCATCGAGTCAGGCTCACTCAGGGCCGGCGCCTTGATCGCCACGGTCACTGACTTGTAGCCGCCAAGATCAGTTTCCTGAGCATCGAGAATCTCGATCTTCCAGCCGCGGCTCTCGGCGTAGCGCGAGTACATCTTGAGCAGGTCTGCGGCGAACAGCGCTGACTCCTCGCCCCCTTCGCCTGACTTGATCTCCATCAGGGCATCCGAGGAGTCGTTGGGGTCGCGGGGAGCCAGCAGTCGTGTCAACCGCTCCATAACCGGGCCCAGTTGCGCTTCCAGTTCTGCAGCCTCTGTAGCCAACGAAGAATCCTCCTCCGCCAACTCCTTCGCTGCTTCAAGATCATCTGTCAGCCGGGCGTATTCGTCCAACGCCTTCATGACGGGCAGCAGCTCGGCGTAGCGCCGACCCACCGCCCGGGCGCGAGCAAGATCAGCATGGACCGCCGGATCACCGAGCGCTGTTTCCAGCTCCTGAAACTCAGCGCGCAATGGAGCCGTCGACTCGAACATCCGACACTCCTCTCCGACTTGTCAGCGTGGGTGGTTGCTGACGACCACCACGCTGACAACTCGGTGGTCGAGACGCGGCAAGCGCCGGGTTGCAGGGCTTGGTCCCTGCCTCCCGGCGCTGCTTGCACAGCTACTTGCTGCTGGCTTTCTTGGCTGGCTTCTTGGCCGCGTACCTCTTCTCGAAGCGAGCGACCCGGCCACCAGTGTCGAGAATCTTCTGCTTGCCTGTGTAGAACGGGTGGCATGCGGAGCAGACGTCTGCGTGGATCACGCCGTTGGGCGCGGTGCTACGCGTAGTGAACGTATTGCCACACGTGCAGGTCACCTGCGTCTCCCCGTACGCGGGGTGAATGTCGGGCTTCATGCTTATCTCCTCATCGTGGTCGCCGGGTCGCCACGCATCTTGCGCTTAAGGCGTGAACCGGCACCAAAGGGTGATTCTGCCGCAGTCGGACCGCGGCACCAAATAGGGAACGGCTAACCCGTCCGCTTTAGTCCCTCGTGGAACCGTCGGTGCGGAGGGCCGCCTAGTCCTGTGACGGAATGGTCTTGGTGATCGCCATCAAGAACTCGGCGTTGCTCTGGGTCTTGCGCAGCCGGTCCAGCAGCATCTCCAACCCTTGCAGGCTTTCCAGGCCAGAAAGGACGCGACGCAGCTTCCACACGATGGCCAGCTCCTCGCGACTCATCAGCAGCTCCTCGCGGCGGGTGCTGGACGCGTCGACGTCGATCGCGGGGAAGATCCGCTTCTCGGCGAACTCCCGGCGCAGCCGGATCTCTGAGTTGCCGGTGCCTTTGAACTCCTCGAAGATCACCTCGTCCATCTTCGAGCCGGTCTCGACCAGAGCAGTCGCGATGATGGTGAGCGATCCGCCACCCTCGATGTTGCGGGCAGCGCCTAGGAACTTCTTCGGCGGGTACAACGCTGCGGAGTCGACACCACCGGACAAGATCCGTCCGGACGCCGGGGCTGCCAGGTTGTAAGCACGACTCAGCCGCGTAATGCCATCAAGCAAGATCACCACGTCGTGGCCCAGCTCGACGAGCCGTTTCGCTCGTTCGATGGCCAGCTCGGCAACGGCGGTATGGTCCTCGGCGGGTCGGTCGAAGGTAGACGAGATCACCTCGCCCTTGGCTGAGCGCTCGAAGTCGGTGACTTCCTCGGGTCGTTCGTCCACCAACACCACCATGAGCTTCACTTCGGGGTTATTGATGGCGACTGAGTTGGCGATGGCCTGCATGATCAAGGTCTTGCCGGCCTTGGACGGGGAGACGAGCAGCGCACGCTGACCCTTGCCGATCGGAGCCACCAGATCGATGATCCGGCCGGCCATCTGGTTCGGCGTCGTTTCGAGCTTGAGCCGCTCCTGTGGATACAGCGGGGTGAGCTTGGCGAAGTCCGGTCGCTGCCGGATCCCATCGAGATCGCCACCGTTGACGGTGTCGATCCTCACCATCGGATTGAACTTCTCCTTGCGTTCGCCCTCGCGTGGCGTACGGATCACACCAGTGACCAGGTCGCCCTTACGCAAGCCGAGCTTCTTGACCATCGACAAGGAGACGTACGCGTCGTCGGAGCCAGGCAGATAGCCGTTGGTCCGGACGAACGCGTAATTGTCGAGCACATCCAAGATGCCGCGAGCCGGGACGAGTACATCGTCATCGGAAATCACCGGCTCGTCGTAGCGTTCGAGATTGCCACTGCCACCGCGGCTACGCCGGTTTTGGCGATCTCGACTACGCCGCCGGCGACTACGGCGGCCGCCACCTTCCTCGTCCCAGTCTCGGCCCTGATTGTCTCGGCCCTGATTGTCGCGCTGTTGGTTCTCGCGACCTTGAGCCTGGTCGCGGCCCCGGCGATTCTGGCGGTCGTTCTGCCGACTCTCGCGAGCTCCGTCGGCCCGCTCGCCCTCCTCAGCGCGGCCCTCAGCAGCCTCCTGAGCGTCCGCTCGGTCGGATGCTTGCTGGGAGTCGCTACCGTTCTGTGGCGCGCCGCTCTCCTTGCGGACCTGACCGTCGTCAACGGTCTCGACCGGTTCGTGCCGTTGATCTGGCGTCGAATCGGTGGGCTGGGTCGCAGCGACCAGCTCAGGCTGTACGGCGTGTTCGAGCATGTGTGCCTCCTCGCGCTCGTCGCTGGCTTCGCGCGGCGCTCGTTGCAGGTCATCCAGTGCGCTGGCGACATCTTGGTTGTCGCGGCCGTCCTGAACGCTGCGGTGGCCGTCTTGCCGGACCTGATCCGACGGAGCCTCAGCTCCGGGACCGCGCTGGGCGGACTGAATGGCGTCGATCAACTGGCTTTTGCGCATAGCGCCAGTCCCCTTGATTCCAAGGGAGCTTGCCAGCTGCTTAAGCTCGGCGAGGACCATCGAGTCCAGGCCTGAGCCCTTTCGATTGCGACGATCACTGGTGAGTTGCTTGCTCTGCTCGCCGGTGCCTTCGTCATGTGGCGAGGCATTCGTCACTTCGGCGATTTCTGTCAACGTGTGTCCTTGTCGGTTCGGGCACGTCATCGGTGCCCATCTATGGCGCGGGGTTCTGTCGCCCCGACCAGCGGGTCTTTCTTGAGGTCCTCAGCGCATCGCGACGATTTGTTTCTCGAGATGTGGCTGACGGAGATGCCGTTGAGCTTCGTCCGCGTCGCACCTGACCTTGAGGCGCTACTTGGTCAGATGTGCGACTTTGTGACTTGGCTGGTTTGGGGAGCCGGTCACCGCAGCTGTCCTGACCGTGTCGGCCCTTTAAGGCTAGCACCTGCGTCAGGACTTTCCATCACAGTGTGATCACGCACCCCGCGGACTTCTGGCTCCAGGATCGATGCGGCTGATCCTAGGCCACTGAGTCGTGCCGAGAATCCAGTTGCTTGTTGATCTTGAAGCAGAGCCAGATCCGCCTGCCGACCCAGCACCAAAACGCTCGGACCAGCACCACTAATCATCGCCGCAAAGCCCTGTCCTCGCAGCGATTTCATCAGCTCGTAGGAGCGTGGCATCGCTGCTCCTCGATATCCCTGGTGCAGCCAGTCGTGCGTGGCCTCGTAGAGCAACTCCGGCTCATATGCCATGGCGTGGACCATCAGAGCCGCTCGGCCGGAGTTCGCCGCCGCGTCGACGTGTGGAACGGTCTCAGGGAGCAGACTGCGTGCCGCCTCAGTTGCCAACGACGTCTCAGGGATGAAGAGCGCCGCACCGATCGAGGGGTCAACGTGGCCCTGCGCCACCCCGACCCCGGTTCGGCCCTCGTACGCCAGCACGAAACCTCCATAGACCGCTGCGGCAACATTGTCGGGATGACCCTCGATCGCATTGGCATGACCGAGCAGCCAATCTGGCGTCACCTGTGCCTGGGCCAGTTCGGCGGCGGCTACCAAACCAGCGACGATTGCCGCTGATGAAGATCCGAGGCCCCGACCGTGCGGAATCGTGTTGCGACAGCCGAGCCAGAGTCCCGGCGCTCTGACGCCCAGATCGGCGAGGCCGACGAGGACTGACCGGATGATCAGGTGGCTCTCATCCCGGGGCAGCTCGACCGCTCCCTCTCCGGACACCTCGATCTGATAGCCCTCTTCGATCACCGCCAGGTTGACCCGCTCTCGCCAGTCGAGGGCGAGCCCGAAGCAGTCGAAGCCCGGTCCGAGGTTGGCACTGGTGGCTGGAACCTCCACCGTCACGGACTTTCCGGGACTTAGCGTCTGCTGATCCGACGGGTCAGGACGCACCGTCGGCTCCCTGGAGCGTCATGTGGAGACCTAGTGCCCTATTCCAGCAGTCCGCAGACCGTCGCGATAGCGAGCAGATCGGCTTTGACGACTTCCGCATGAATCGGGCCTAGTCGTGACAAGGCCGTGTCCACATCCTTGAGGCCATGTCCGGTTACGGTGATGGCAATCTGAAGACTAGACTCCACCTCGCCGCGCTGGTGCTTGGCAAGTAGACCCGCAACCCCCGCAG
>Ga0222621_1000234_pt1 | contig 5905 bp, 7 predicted proteins | sample PLMtaG_2_FD_161648 | JGI IMG/M metagenome (GOLD analysis project Ga0222621, IMG submission 161648) | Groundwater sediment microbial communities from an aquifer in East River, Colorado, USA - PLM2_5_coex | ecosystem: Environmental > Terrestrial > Soil > Riparian zone | place: USA: East River... | reverse complement strand
AACTTTGAAGGACGTTAGCCGGTCTTCTTGGGTTGCAAATTTTGTCGCTCGTCAAGCATAGCCTGGAGCTGTTCCATCTCCTCTTGGATCATCGCGGCTGGGGACTCGTGACGAACGAGCGCGTAGGCGCGACTGAGCCTATCCCAGAGGTCGTCGATCTCGTGGCCTTGTTGGCGGATGAGCGCGGCGGCGGCAGGCGTGCTTTCGCCCTTCTCCAGACGATCGCAAAGCACCTCCTGTTCGGGAGATAGGGGCATGCACGCTTCCGCGATTATCGCGCATAACGCATTTTCCTGGAATGCGTTCCTCGAAGGCGCGTGTTTGTCACCGAACTGCGGAATGGTTAGTGCGTTTTGTGCGCGCAGGCCACCGGGCGTTCCCTTGCCCCAGCCCAACCCCGGCGTTCAAAGGAACCCCGCCCTCCGGCCCCCCCACCAAAAGATGGCCGGCTCAGTTTACTACCCGACCGACGGCGGTCCAAATTCCAGTTTCAGTGTTGGCCGCATGACCTGTTTGCCGGAAGAAGCAAATGACACCCGCCGTTTGCGTCCACCCATAAGGTGGGCAGCAAGACTCCCGGGCTACTGGGAAACTTGAACTGCGGCGCTCGAACCAAATCCTCGCTCGGTTGTTCAACAACGGAGTAAATGCACAAGGAGCAAAAGCCATGTCGATGAATGAGGATCGATTCGCTGGCACCGGCAAGAATCTGGGTGGCCATGTCGACCAAGGATTTGGGCGCGCCCCTGGCGACGTGAAGACCGAGGTAGAAGGCAAGATCAAGCAGGCAACCGGTGCCGCCCAGGACGCTTACGGACAGGCGAAGGACGCAGCCGCGGACGCGTATGGGCATGCGAAAGAGGCCGTTGGCGATGCGGCGAGGTCGGTGCAGGAACAAGCTGCGCCGTGGGAAGAGTTTCTGCGCAACGCTATCGAAAGTCGGCCGTATACCTCGGTGGCTGTCGCGCTCGGCCTCGGCTGGTTTATCGGTCGTATGGGCAGACATTCGGACTACTGAGCGGCTAGGCGCGCCACCGCCTTGGCCAAATTGCCGCCCAGCATTGTTCTTTTTAGCTCGGGCTTTGCTAGGGCTGTCCGGCGGCGCACCGCTAGTGCGACCCATACTCCGCAGTGCACTCTCTTTGTGGTGCGCACGCTCCCTTGCCTCGATCGCCCGTGCCCGACCGCGCAATCATGTGTTCGAACGTGGTGCGGCAGCCGCGTGCAGTGTCTGACGGTGCAATCGACCTCGCACAGAAGATGCCCAATTTCAGAAGGAATTTCGCGTCGCGTTGGAACCCAGAGGCAGCTTGAACATTGATTTCGGCGACCGAAGCGGAGCACCCCCGTGCCAAGAAACGAAAAGAACGGCTCCCCCACCACAGTTAAGGCCGCTCCGTCCAAGACGTCTAGTAAGTTTAGCAGGGCGTTTGCCGAAGTCGCGAAGGTCGGTTCCCGAGAAGTAGGTCGAGCCTGGGTCTTTGCCCTTGCTCTGGGGACAGTCCTGGTGTGGGGCATTTCTGGTCCGATCTTCGGTTTCTCCGACACATGGCAGCTTGTTATCAACACCGGAACGACCATCGTCACGTTTCTGATGGTGTTCTTGATCCAAAATTCGCAGAACCGGGACTCTGCCGCGATCCAGGTGAAGCTGGATGAACTCATTCGCGTCAGCAAAGCGAGCAATACTTTTATGGGGCTCGAACACCTAACCGATGATGAGCTTCAAGAGATTGAAGGGAAATGCGAGGGACGCGCGAAAGCAGTCCTTGAAGCCCGGACAGCAAGCGAGGATGCGAAACGCAAGCTGAGAGTGATCGACGGAGACGGCTAGGAGGTGTCTCGCGGTATCACAGCAATCCCATATGTGCCCCAGCTTCCTGGACATCTCGGTCTCGTAGATCGATGCTCTGACGCAGGCCGGGGTAAGTGACGAGGACTCCCACGTGTATGCCGAAGGGGTGCGCAGGGGCGGCACCCTTGTCACTGCGCGCGTGCAGGATCAAGACCAATCGAGCGGCTGGAGCCGGTTTGATGAAAACGCACAGCCTTATACGTCCGACCAGGTCCAGCGCGCGCGCTCGCGCTATATGGACAGGGTTCGACGGGTACTCGTGAGGGCGTGATCCCGGTAGTCGAGGAGGAGCTGCGAGTTGGCAAGCGAGATGTCCATCAAGGCGAGGTGAAGGTAAAAAGTCACGTTGTGGAGACCCCGTTTACCGAGCAGGTCAACCTGCAGCAGGAGCGAGTGAGCGTGGAGAGGCGTCCTGTGGATCGTCCTCTATCAGGAAACGAGCGCGCCTTTCAGGATCGCACCATTGAAGTGGAGCAAAGAGGCGAAGAGGCAGTTGTTTCAAAGGATGCGCGAGTGAAGATAAAGAGGTGGTCGTCAAAAAAGAAGACGTCCAACAACGGACGGAAAGAGTCTCAGACACTGTTCGCCGGACTGGGGTTGAGGTCGAAGACGAACGGACCAGACAAAAAGGCTCCGGATCATCTCGGACCTCACAACGCTAGAACCCAGGCTGACCAGCCGCCCCCCATGAACTGGCGGGGGCTCTTTTGTTTTACGGCGGCCGGCGAACATCGCTTTTCGCGAAACTCGGCGCATCCATCACCATCCGACAAACGTTTCCATGAAGAGCAGACCACGGCTCACATCCGTTCGCGCGCATCCGATCGGCGTAACGTGCGCGGGCAGCTTCAGGCGCATCCTGGCCATCGTCGACGTTGCGCTCCCTGGGCGACAAAATCAGCACCTCGCCTTTCCCCGGCGGCTCATCTCGCGTGCTCGGTGAACGCTTCAGTGTAGTTCGCGAAAGGTCGCTGCCACCACTTCCCTGTTGGAGGGCCTTCCGCGCCTTTGGGGGTGCCGATTCGGCGCGATGGATACGAACCCTCTTATTCGGCCTGTCCTCAAAAATCCAGAAATCCGGATAGCTCCTATCCCTGAGCTGCCTCAAGGGTCTCCAAACGATACCTGAAAAAAATTGCATTGGATTAAACCAGCGCAGACTGTCAGGACCGCCGCGGGTCTCGTTGTGACCAACACACCGGTGCAGACGGTGTAATCCGGCCGGTCCTTAGAGACCGGTCGGGCGGAGCTTGAGGGCCATGTCTTATTGTTGCATGCCTTGAATGCGATGACGATCCGTTCGCCGGTCTGCAAGTCTAGTGAGCCTGACTACAGAATTAGGGATTTCTGGACTTCAGAAACTGCGCGCTCTGTAAAGCAAGGTTTTTCCGATCGCGATAGGTACGCGGTATGCCGTCAATTAAAATCTCTAACTGCGCTCCTGTCATTGCGTTTGATCCGCCGCCGGATGCGGCAATGGCCCTTCGTGCTCGAGCACTTGGCCGAGGTCACGCAATCCATCCATCCACCGCAGGCCGGACAGCGGATGAAATGCTCGGTCTCGTCTTTGGGCGCATCACCAAGGCGCCTGCCGATGTATTTGCCAGGAGGTATCTCTGTCACTGTTGCTGCGTCGTTGGCAGTACAGTGAGCTGCCCAGGCTGCAAGTCCCTCACCACTACCTTGCTGCTGGGGTTCTGACTCTTGAGAATAGTTGCAGCTCCCATCGCTGTCTCAGCAGCCTTTGGTCTTTCCATCAAACCAAGATTTCGTATTTAGCTCCTTCGCAGTCGCCCATCGTTCCCCCCCCAATCCTCCTCAGCCTCGAGTCTCACGGCGGACGCCTCAGGTTCTTGAGCTGGAGACGGTCTGGCGAGCGCCCAGGGTGGGTAACGCGAGCGCAGCCGCGTCATGGTCACCTCTAGGCCTCACACTGTCTTCAATAATCCTCAAGGCCGCGAGTCAGCTCTGGCCGAAGGAGGCATTCGACTAAGCCAAGACGCGGTCATGAAGAATTGTGCAGGTTGAATTTACATCCAAAGAACCCGGTCGGCTGATGCCCGATATACCAAACAACTCGTTTACCGCAGTAACTCACGAAGAGCCGACGCACGCGAAGGTCGCCGCGATGCAGCACGCACCATTGAAAACCGGTCTCCGGCGGCAGTAAATCATTCCGCTGAACGCACATCACTGGGGCGCGCCCCTTGATATTGTAGTTCCTATCGGACACGCCAAGCACGAAGGCGCGCAGATTTTGTAGCGGATTGCGAAGGCTCCAATACAGACGCCGTCGCCAGTACGGCCAAGCTGGTCGATACCAGGGCGCCTCGTCTACGGTCTGTTCGGCGGAGTTCATGAACCACCACATCGGGTTCATCTTCTGCCGCAGCGGCGCGCGCTCGCGGCCGGTAATAGTCGCGCGACTTCCGCCCGCGCTGAGGCTAACTGTTTCGGCCATTTGCCACCAAGTCCGCGTCGTTCTTCACAAACAATCCGCTTGCAACTGCCTGGACGCAACCGAACTTCCATCGAGAGGCATCAGCTTGGAGCCGATGCCATTGTCCCAGCGGCCGCTGCTGCCCGAGGTCATGGCCATTCGACTTTCACGGCCTTTTTCAAAGCCTCCTCAAGCAGCTTATGGGCAGCATCCGCGTCAGCTTCCGATTCGAAATGGAACGTGACCCATCGCGTCGTTCTGTCGTTATTGCTCACGCGAAGGACCTGTCCGCCACCCATTTCCGCCTCAGGTGAATGAACAACCAAAGACATGATCGCTCCCTGAAAGTTTGCCGGCTAACTCGCCTTCTTCGCTCGCGCACTAGAGCGCCCTGCCTTTTTCGGCGCGCGATGATCGCTGGCTCGTGGTGCTGGTTTGCGACGTTCCCCACCACCGCGCTCTGTGTCCACAGAGCGGCGCAGCGCATCCATGAGGTTGACGACCTTCGACGGCTCGCGCTCTCGAGGAGCCTCTATCCTCTGGCCGGATTGCTTCTTCTTGAGTAGCTCCTTGAGGGCCTCTTCGTATTGGTCCTCGAACCGCTCGGGCGCAAAATGGCCCGCCTTGCTCTCGACGATGTGCGAAGCGAGATCAAGCATGTCCTTTGGTATTTTTTCTTCCGGGATGTCGTCGAAATATTCCGTTTCCTTGCGCACCTCGTACGGATAGCGAAGTGTTACGCCGAGCAAACCCTTGCCTCGTGCTTCCAGCGCGATGATATGCTCGCGGGAGGTGAAGACCACCTTGCCGATCGCGACCATACCCTCTTTCCGAATCGCTTCCCGGATTACAGCGAACGCCTGCTGTCCGACCTCGCCATCAGGCACAATGTAGTAGGGGCTGTTGAAGTAGAGCTCGTCGATTTCCTTGCGCGGCACGAACTCATCAATATCGATCGTCCGCTTGCTCTCAATGGCGATTGCTTCCGACTCTTCGGGCGCAAGCTCAAGATATTCGCCCTTCCCGACTTGATAGCCCTTGATGATGTCGGCAGCTTCGACCTCATCGCCGGAGTCAGCATCGACCTTGCGGTATTTGATGCGATGCCCGGTGTTCTTGTTGAGCTGGTGGAAGCTGATCTTCTCCCGTTCACTCGTCGCTGGGAAAAGCGCGATCGGGCACGAGACTAGAGACAGCTTGAGGTAGCCTTTCCAATAGGCGCGAGGGGCCACGATTCACTCCGTACACTGAACGCCGCAGCTGTTAACCAATGTGGCGCCGGCGCGTTCCGAATCCTAGAGAAGAGAGCCTGCCAACCGATGAATCTTAGGTTGCGTTCCAGATTTGTTCTGGTGACCTTCACGCGTAAAATGCACGGCCAAAGTGATTCGCCGAAAGAGAGTGCCATGGCCCTAGCAGCATTAAAGCGGAAGCCCGACCTGCATCCTCAACCCGAACTGAAGACCTATCACGTCGCGGTAATCGTGACCCGTGCCGAAGAGTGGTGCGTAGAGGCGGAAAGCCCTGAGGAGGCGCGTGAGCTGTTAGCAGCCGGCCTCGGGCACCGATGTCACCTTGGGGAGCGCATTCAGTTTGAGGTGGAGAGCCTC
>Ga0222621_1000229_pt1 | contig 5951 bp, 14 predicted proteins | sample PLMtaG_2_FD_161648 | JGI IMG/M metagenome (GOLD analysis project Ga0222621, IMG submission 161648) | Groundwater sediment microbial communities from an aquifer in East River, Colorado, USA - PLM2_5_coex | ecosystem: Environmental > Terrestrial > Soil > Riparian zone | place: USA: East River... | reverse complement strand
ATGCAACCCGACCTGCCACACCTGCGGTTGCAGCAGGACATCTCGCGCCTCGCCGGTCCGTTGACGGGCGAGTCGCCGGGCCAGGTGCTGAGTGAGTTCAACCCGATCCTGACCGCCCCCTTGGAGTACATGGCCGGACAGGATTTCTTCACCGGCCAGCGGTACGGGCCCGAAGACGTGTCACCGGCAGGAGCGTTGACGCCGATCGCTCCCCTGTTGGCGGCATTCGGCGCCGCCGAGCACGGGCCGAACGGTTGGTTCATTGACGACAAGGCGATGAACGCACTGACCGCCACGATCCCGCCGTTGAGCCGACTCGATCGGTTGGTGCCAGGCACCACTGGCGGCACCGGCGACGACCGCCTCGCCGAATCGTGGCTACGGTTCCTGGGCGCGCCGGTGCGCACGATCAGCGACAAGCAGATGCAGTCAGAAGCGATGAACCGATACTTCGAGCAACGCGATCAGGCACGGCGACGTGCCGCAGTTGGAGGCTGAGAATGAGTTGCACAAGCCATCTGTTTCTCGGTGATCAGACCGACAACATGCAAGACATGCTGAGCAAGGGAAGGGGTGGTCACGTTGCCCGTTCATAAGATATCCGGCGGCTACAAGTTCGGATCGAAAGGCAAGACCTACAAGACCAAGGCGAAGGCGGCACGCCAGGGTCGAGCGATCAAGGCCAGTCAGGCACGGCGAGGTAAGAAGTGAGCTTCGACCGGTTCGATTGGGAGCCGGAAGACAGTTTCGACGCGGGGGATCGTGCCGAAGACATGGCACGGAACTTGGTCATGCGGCTCGATGCGCTTGACGCTTCCCGTGGCATCCGTCCGATCGACGATCTGATCGCCAGCATCGAACAGCGAGCCAGCGCTTACCAGCGCATCCGTGAGCAACTCGATGAACGCCAGCAGCTACGACTCGATCAACTTCGTGAGGATTTGCCGACGCTCAGAGAGCGGTCGCGACATGAGTAGCATGGTGCGTTATGGTCACCACACCGTGCATCGAGTGGACCGGAGCGCGAGTCGCCAGCGGCTACGGCCATCGCTATATCAAGGGCACCGGGCGGGCGAATGCGCGTTACGAGTACGTCCACCGAGCAGCATGGGAGGAAGCCAACGGGCCCATCCCAGATGGCGTGTTCGTATTGCATCGTTGCGACAACCCTGCCTGCTATCGACTCGATCATTTATTTCTGGGGACCGCCGCCGACAACTCGGCCGACATGGTTGCCAAGGGTCGACATCGTGGGAACCACGGTCACCGCAAGACGCATTGCAAACACGGCCATGAGTTCACACCCGAGAACACCAGGATCAGATCAGATGGATCACAGGTCTGCCGTACCTGCCATCGCGAGCGAGAGAGAGAGGCACGCCGTTGGGCACTAAGTACCTGACACAGCTTGCTGACTGGTGCCGCGCTGAGGGACTCAGAGTGGTCGAGATGGACGGTTGGCAGCATCGAGCCAGATCATCAGGTGGGTATGAGCCGGACCGCCCTTTCTGTGTGATGTGGCATCACACCGCGTCCAAAGCCACTCCGGCCAACGACGCCAACTACATCTGTCACAACTCCCCAGACGCACCGATCAGCAACCTACTCCTGACGCGTGAGGGCGAAGTGTGGGTCTGTGCGGGCGGGGCGACGAACACCAACGGCAAAGGCGGGCCGGTCGGGTTCAGCAAAGGCAACGTCCCCAAGGATTCGATGAACACCTACGCGGTGTCGATCGAGGCTGCCAACAACGGCGTCGGCGAGCCGTGGCCGCAAGCACAGATCGACGCCTACTTCCTGCTCTCGAACATGCTCTGTCGTCGGCTCGGGCTGAATCCCACCGATGTGTGTATGCACCAGTACTACGCACCGGATCGTAAGATCGACCCCGCCACGGCCTCTGCCGTCCAGGGGCCGTGGCGACCAACCTCTGTCACGTCGAGCGGCACCTGGTCGCAGGACGACGTCGAGGGTGAAGCCGCCAGTCGCGCCGGAGCCGAACCACCACTGCCTGGCCCGGACCCTGGCCCCGAACCAACCCCGCCGCCGCAGCCGCAACCGGGCGAACCGGCACCACCGATAGGAGAGGATGACAAGAGCATGGTCGTAGCACTCGATGAGAACGGCACCGCCTGGATCGGTGACGGGATGACCCGCTACACGCCGAGCGAGGATGACTTCAACGTCAAGGTGTTGCTCGCCAAGGATGATTGCTTCCGGTTCGTCAACACCGAAGGGCAGCGCGTCAACGGATGGGGCGATGTGCGAGACGTTGGTGCCAACGTGATCGAAGCGCTGGGCATTCGGATTTGATGAGTGCGCGATGTTCAGTGGGACGCGGTCACTCTCGCTGGCACATTCGCGCTCGGGTTGGTGTTGGGAGCGGTGGCGACGTTGCGGCTCGCCCGCGCCGTGCTCGCCACGTTTGAGCGTCCGCGCCTGCGCCGGGACGCGAAAGAGGCCCCGCCATCCGAAGATGACGGGGCCTCTCGGTGAAGTCCACTCACCAGGTGAGTGGAACGCTACTCACTCATCGAACAGTGAGAGGACCGCACCACAACTGCAACGATGCTCGCCGTTGTGGGTCATGGTTGGCTCGCTGACTGACAGCGCACACACATGGGTCACTGGCATCGAGTTCGGGGTCTCGACTCGCGGTGCTTCCCAACGGTGATTGCAGATCGGATCGCTCATTCGTGCAACTCCCGGATTGACACGCTCAGCCGCTTGCGGGTGTGCTTGCCTTCCACGACGAACGTGGCGCGGTTGTCGTTGGTCGATGCGTCGACGCTGATCAACGACAGGTCGAGCCCGCCGTGCAGCAAGCTGCCGATCACGTAGCCCGACACCATCGTCACCAACGGATCGGGACCCTGCCCTGATGGGGTATCTGCTGGCGGCGTCACAGCGTGACCTCGCCGTCTGCCACCATCCGCAGCAGCTTGGCTGCCTCGGCGCCGGTCGCTTCCTCGCGGACCGCTTCCAGCGAGATGCGGTTGTCGTAGAGTCCGGCGGCGCGCATCGCGTCACCGAGGAACAGCCGGTCCTGCTGCATGGTGTCGAGTCCGAGGTATTCCCCGGCGTATTGGGCGACGGTCATGTCGTGCCAGTGTTCGCTCAACGGCCCGCGAGGTTGCCAGCCGTTGCGGAGGGCGACGGTTGCCGCCCACCCGGCGATACAGCCGACCGCGCCGCACGTCGCGTCGAGTCCGCCGACGTCGTCCAGCTTGTCCATGAACATGATGCCGCTCTCGTCGTCATCCATGTTGCGGGCTGCCCAGATGCTGTAGTCGAAGCCGTCGTTGGCTTCGATCATGTCGGCCACTGCGCGAAACCTGAGTTGATGAATCTTGTTCATGATGGGGTCTTACCGTTCCTTCCGTTCTTGCGAACAATGGGTTGTGATGTTGGTTGGGTGACTGACTCGTCCCACTGACGAACCTGGGCGTATTGACGGACGCCTTCCTCACGTCGGCGGCGACGTTCTGCTCGCAACGCCGATGCCGAGAACAGACGGGTGCCATCCTCGGGTACGGGCTGCATGTATCCCGGCGCATGTCGGTAGCCGCGTGACAGCAACTCGCCGAAGCGAGGGGCGATCAAGTCATCGCGGATGCCGAGGCAGCGCAGGCATTGGTAGACGTGTAGCTCGCCGAACTTGGCAGGTCGGTCGGGCTCGCATTCTTGCCAGGCGTGGCCGAGTGATCGACAGTCCAGGTATGCGTCTGGAAGGTCGCGCGCTCTTGCCTGTTGTGCCAGCGATTCTCGTCGCTGTTTGTCGGTCATCTTCTTATCTGCCATTGGGTTTGCCTTTCTTTGCTGGGTTGATTCGGAAGATCGCCGGACACGTTGCTTCGTGGTTGGCGATCGCTTGCTCTAACGACGTGCCCTTCACGGCGCGGGTAACGCCGTGACAATGCGGGCACTCGTGTTTGCGGCCGCGCCGCGGTGCGCCGTACAAGACGACGGGTGGCTTCGGCTTACGTGGCATCTTCGACACTCAGTAACTGTCGGAGACGGTCGTAGGCCTCGGCCTTCTCACGGTTCACTTCGGCCTGCATTCGCAAGCCTTCGACGGTGATCGCGTGTTCAGCGATCTGTCGTCGCATGTCCGTGAACTCGGCATCGAAGGAATCGAGTTTGTCGACAAGGTCTTGCACCATGTCGAGCAACGCCAATGCTGCTTCGAGTACTTCGTTGACGACGACTGCTGATCGCGGTCGTCGTTCTGCCCGCCGCCGTTGGGCGGCTTGTCCGCTGTGCTGTCGGTAATGACGCGGCACTGACTCACGCGTCTCGACGACGTAGTTGCACTTCGGCCAGGTGCAGCCGTAGAGCGTCGTGTCGTTCGACATCATGAGTGCGTTGGTGGTGTCACTCAGCCGCACCGTCTCAGTGACGACCGGCCGAGCGTTCTCGCTCACTGAGCAACCTTTAACCGTGCATCGTCGATGCGACGTGCCTTCTGCGAGATGGCCGAACATGCCTCGATTTCGTCGAGCGTGTTCTGGCGTTCGATCGGGTTGCCGTTGATCCGTTCAAGTTTCTTGATCAGCGATTGCCGATGAATGTCAGCCATCTTGGCGTTGACCGACAACTCATAGTCGGTCAACGGCAGCATGTTGATGCGGTCACTCATTTCTTCCTCCTTCCTCTGCTGTTGGGAACAAACGGTCGAGTTCCTTGCGGAAGTCGGATACCTCGGCATCGACGTCCTTGACGCCGAGCAACAGGTCGCGCAGACCGACATTGCCGATCCCGGTCGACATCACCAAGTGATTGGCGAGGTCAGCGGGCAAGCGACGTCGGCCGACCCGTTCGATGACCTCGTCGAGTTGGGTGCGATTGGCATGGACCTGTCTGGGGTCCCAACCTGGCGCCGTCTCCAACCGCAACACCTGAGCGATGTGAGTGTGCTCACCCTCTGGGTGCTTGTGGTCTTCGTCGATGCAGATCAGGTTGATCTGAACGATCGTCACCGCGCGTAGACCGGCGAGGTCATCGGGAATCCAGTCGGTGAGTTCCGCTTTGACTTCGTCGGTGACCTCGAAGGTTTCGGTCGTCGTCGTCGGCTGCGCAGCCATGTAGAGCAACTGCGCGACGTGAGTGATTTCGATCGTTTCTTCGAGCAGCCCACGGATCAACGAAATCGTGAGGTCGACGTACATCTCCGGTTCGAGGCTCATGCCAGCGACTCCCGCGTCAGGTACGGCAGCATCACGTCGAGCAAGGCGTCGACTTCTTCGGCCTTGTCGAGCGGTTCGCGATCCGATCGCCGAATCTCGGTCGGTAGCCATTCCATGCCACCGCCTTCGATACGTCGATGCGCCGACGTCAACCGGGCCCACTCGCCGATCCCGGCCGAGTCGGTCATCGCCACGTAGGTGGCAAGCGCTTCCAGCACCTTCGAGTCCGGGTTGGTCTCGAAGTCTTCCTGCAGCGTGCCTGCCATCGCCAACGCCTTCTCGCGATCGTTCTCCGCGCCGTACTGGAACTGTTCCAGCGACAGCCAGATTTCTTCGAGGGGAACGTCAGGTGGTGGGAGCCGAATCTTGCCGCCACCAACCGCCGGTGGTCGTCGCTGATGATTGACGACCATGTCCAAGATGGCGTGCAGCACCACCGATGGTCGCATCGCGTTGTCCACGACGGATTGGGGCGCGCCTCTACGCTGCAACGCCTCAGTCAGTCCCGTCGTCGATTGCAACAGGTCGATCACCGCCGAGTGGGTGTGGCCTTGCCAGTGCAACGCCAGTACCGGCGGCATGTTGTATTGACCGTGCTCGACGACGAGATGTTCCTTGCCTTCGCGCACCGTGTCATGAATCTTGATGAGGTCTTCGTCCGAGTACATCGGACCTTCCTTTCGTTTGGGTTGGTGAATGCCAGCAGCCCGCCGGTCTATAGACCAGCGGGCTGCCAACAAGAGGTCCACTCATCGGATGAGTGGG
>Ga0222621_1000225_pt1 | contig 5974 bp, 6 predicted proteins | sample PLMtaG_2_FD_161648 | JGI IMG/M metagenome (GOLD analysis project Ga0222621, IMG submission 161648) | Groundwater sediment microbial communities from an aquifer in East River, Colorado, USA - PLM2_5_coex | ecosystem: Environmental > Terrestrial > Soil > Riparian zone | place: USA: East River... | reverse complement strand
GCGCCCCGTCGAAATATTCGGACCCCAGTCAGCCGGACGCGCATCGGCTGTGCGCCCATTTGCAGGGTTCTCCACGCGTGCAAGCGCACGCTTCAAAAATTCCCTTGGCGTGTCGTTGTAATTCCAGCGGCAGGCAAAATAGTATTTATCGGGGTTAAGCCTCCGCCCAAGTCCGGTTGTGCCTGGTGGCGGCGTTGGGAGAAACAAGTACGAATATTTCGGGTCTTGCAGATCAGCCGGTGTAAAAAGCGCAAGCCCTTCGTCTGCTGACATCCCCGTGTCGCGTGGCCCGCCAAACGTGGACATCTTTCCTTCTACGCGGAAGAGAATCTCCTCAACCGGTTGGATTTTCTTCTTGGCTGTTTTTTTCCGCTGCGGACGCTTGGCGGCTGGCTTTTTCTTTGAAGCTTTGCGTTTTTGCGCCATGGGGAGATTTCGATTTTCTCTTTCGCTAATCGAACAACGGCTCCGTCAATTGGCAGTTTTTTAGAGGATTTCCAAACCTAAGACAAGCACTCTTTCGAGCCGAGCCAGAGTCTGTTCTTACTGCGAAATCCATTTTCGCGAATCTTGGAAGGAGCTTAGAATGCACGCCGCAGCGCCGATGTGGCGGAATGGTAGACGCAACGGACTTAAAATCCGTTGGGCTGTAATTGGCCCGTGCCGGTTCGAGTCCGGCCATCGGCACCGTCTGAAATCGCGATTTAGCCGGGGGGAGATCCGTTAAGATTCGTTAATTTGTCGGTCGTGCACAATCGCGCATAAACGCACGAAAATACGATCTATTTGGCCACTATTCGTCAAGTAATCCCTTTTCAGAACCGCTTTAAGAATCTCGGCCTCCGCTTACTAATTCGCTGGTTTCAAAATCGTAAACCGGAATAGCACGGACAAGAATGCCAATTGAATGGCAATCAATGAAATCAGGCCCACGCGACGAAGATTGTTCGCCCGGCACATCATCCATCAGTGGTCGTACGTCCCGGACGCTGGTGCCGACAGCGAGACCTACTTCACGTCGGCCAATTCCGGAACGCTACACAAAAAATGCAGCATTTTATCCCGAGCCCGTGTGCACGCCATGGACCAAGCTTCTGATTCCAGCTGCAGGCGACGCACACGTTCGTCGTTGTGGCGTTGCAGATAATAAGTCAAATTTTTCGTCAACTCGAACATTGTGCGTTCCACTTGCGCGGTGGCGTTTGGCTCCGGCAGCCAAATTCGGTCTTCGCTGGCTGGCGAAGGCCAACCTAGAAGAAGATGGAAATGGCCATCTGTGGCACCGAAACAATCGAACCTGAGAATCTGAAACTCAAAAACATAAAGCGAAACGGCCGGGCCTTTTCCGATCGGCAAAACTTTCCAGTACACTTTCAAACTGACGTCAGGCTGGACACGTATCCACTCCACGTCACATCGGGTTTCGCCTGGCGCCAAATCCAAGTGCTCCGGATTTACCCTGACGCTTGCATCGTAACGCAAGCGTTGCAGCAACCTCTTGATTGGTGCGCGGAGCGGTGAAAGGATCGCTGGTAGTTTCATTAAACGAAGCACGGTGCCTGCTTTTCGTTCATGGCGAGTTTCATACCCAGGCAATGACCGCGATATAAGGCTTCATCGGAATTGATATAGGCCCATTCACCAAACCGTCCGACTGTATAAATGCGGTGTTCGCTAAGCCAACGTTGTGCGAGCGCTACAATGTTGCCGCGCGAATGTGTTTGAACCGGGTATCCAAGTGGAATCCGAAGCACCTTAGTGCAGCGAACATAATCAGGAGAAGGGATCACGGCCATTCGCAGCAGACCGGCAATAACGGCATTCACCAACGCTGTGGCGTTAGTGCTGCTGCTGAAAGGACTGAACTCTGATAATTCAACTTGGACACTATGGCGCGGCAACGCCCGGAGCCAACGCGACGAGTTGTGATTAAGGACTATCTTATGGCCGCTGATGTTCTCGTCGGGACAGTAAATTCGTTGGCGAAGCGCCTCGTGTCGTCCATTTAGAACCAACATCACAAGAGTAATGGGCAAAGCTTCCAGCGTAGACACCGCGGAGTTTATTGCAGCAGGGACGTTTGGGATCAGCCGCAGCAACGCGGGCAGAGGAAGTGTCGAAATGAGGTGGCGCCAGAACGCTGTTTCGCCACTCGCAGTTCGCAGTGTTGAGGTTCGTGGGTCGATACTTGTGATGCACTGGCCAAGCCGAAGATCGGGAACCCTTTGCGCTAGCGCTTGAAAGATCTCTCCAAATCCGCCTTTAGCTGGATAGGCGATTACAGCTTCTTTTGAAAGCGGTGTGCGGCGACCGTTCTTCGACATGCAGCTTTCCGCAACGCCAGGAGGAGCAGCAACCCGTTCGGCGATCCAGTCGGTATCAAGACGGGTTAGATCAGCACCCCAGAGCTTCCTGTTATATGGACGCATGAATAACTCAGTGATGCCACGTCCAAAACGATGATCGAGGTATTCATCGAAATTTGCTGCGTCCCGCCAACCGCCAGCTGCCTCAAGACCAATTTGACATGCATGACGGGAATCAGGATCTGCAAGTTCTGAAAAATGTTGTTGAAACGGATAGCGCACCCACTCTCCATTTAGCCAGCACCACGCGTCGCGCTTCTGTTCTTCCATTTCCAAGGCATCGAAGACAAGACGACGGATGGCGGGATGCGGCGTGGTAAAGGAATGCCCTCCGAGATCGAAGACCGCTCCATCTAGCATTAGGGAGCGGCACAGTCCGCCCACGGTGTCCTGACTCTCCAAGACAACTGCGGAATCGCCCAATGCAAGTGCTGCACCTAAACCGGCCGGCCCAGCGCCAATCACGATTGTATCGGCTCTTATTTTAGACGCGTTGGATCGGCTATCCATGCTGCGCATTATTTACTCTTGCAATCAGGAATTAGATTGTTGCAGTTAGATTGTTTGCGAGTGAAACGGAGATGTCACGAATAAATCCGGAGACGGAAACTCCAGGCCTCAGATAGCAGCTCTCGGTTTGCACACCACAGCTTCGATAAATACTAATGGAAATACACCTTTATGCGCGCTGCTGGAACGAGGGGGACATGCTGCCCTTCTTTTTTTTGCATTATGACAACCTCGTTCAGCGATACATCATCTACGACGATGCATCGACGGACAACTCCCAGGAGATTTTGCGTCTTAATCCCAAGGTCGAATTGCGGCCAATGCCCCCATATTGCGATCCCGAGTCCAGAATTAGTTCCGCGCTTGCACTTCAGGAGACATGCTGGAAAGAAAGTCGTGGCATTGCTGACTGGGTAATTGTGACAGATATCGACGAGCATCTGTATCACCCAGATATGAATCAGTATCTCGCGCAATGTCGTGCGCAAGGCGTGACGATCATTCCTGCTCTCGGGTATCAAATGCTCTCCGAACAATTCCCCGAGCAAAAAAAGTTGCTTTGCCAGTCGCTTACCAAAGGGGCTTGCGACTCAATGTACAGTAAATTGAATATCTTCTCTCCCAGCGAAATCGACACGGTAAATTATACGCCGGGCCGTCACAAAGCCGCACCAACGGGTCATGTAGTTTTGCCAGCGCGGGACGAAGTACTATTGCTTCACTACCATTATTTGGGCTTCGAGCGCGTTCGAAAACGCTATGCTCAATTTCTCACCAGGCAGCGAAAAACCGATATCGCAAAGGGATTCGGCGAACAATATTCATGGTCTTCGGAACAATTCCGTGACGCCTGGAACTCCGTAGCGAATCGGCTGGTCGATATTTCGCGGCCAAATCTAAGACCTTGGGACACCCACGAGGGGCCACGCTGGTGGAGAGAACGTGGCGGGTTAAAGAAAGGATTGAGCCACGCGAAGCGATGGGGAACGCGGGTGCGAGCTAGGGTACAGAAGTTTTTCGAGCGGCAGCGGGTTTTGCAGACGGTGCAACAGCGGATTCGGCCGCCTGCGCCTCGGTGACTCGGTCAACGTTTCGAAAGGACGGTTTCACGCCCCAGGAGGCTATCGTCCGGTTCGCTTGCTGGTGCTGTCTGCCTCTTTAACCTTCAGTCCGGCCATCGGCAGTTTGTTCGAAGACTGTGAACCGTTGAATCGTCAAATCGTTACATCGAAAGCGAATTTCGGAAAGCTTTCAAAACTCGACGGAGTAGTGGCATGATGGAGCATGTCACAAGATGCGTTAGCTGATCGAATGCGAAAGCTTGAGATTAGCGAGGCCGATCTCGAGGAAAGCTTTGCGCGGTCGGGCGGACCCGGGGGTCAGAATGTGAACAAGGTTTCAACCGCGGTGACGCTGCGGCATCTTCCGAGCGGCATCAGCGTCAACGTCCAGGATTCGCGTTCGCAAGCAATAAATCGCAAGCTCGCGCGGGAACGATTGCTCGACGCAATCGAGAGCGCTCGAGAAGGGCAGCGTATGGCTGAAATCGCGAAACGCGAAAAAGAGCGGCGCAGAAAATCACCGAGGCCAGCTGCGCTGAAGAGGAAAATTCTGGAATCGAAACGCAGGCGGGCAGACTTAAAAAAGCAGCGAACGAAGATCAAGCTCGATTAATATCACCAAACCAATTCCTGCAACGCTTTAATTCGTGCTTCCATCAGCTTGCATTTTTCTTCAGTTGAAGGAGCGGCATTGCGCTTCTTGAGCCACTCGATCTGTTCCTTTTTAACCTCGGTAAAGCGCGCAGGCGGCAAAATGAACTGCGCGGCGCTATAGACCTTATTCATCTTCTTGTCCAGCGACTCAGCTTTGTCCTCCTCGTTCTGGTAAATTGTGTGTTCGAGATCCTGCTCTAGATCGCTGTATGCTGTTGTAAGTGCATCATCCTGCTCAGCAGTAATCGATCGCGCATCCATCACGCTCCATTTTTTGGCGCCCACGTCGAATGTTCCCTCAAACAGAGCATAGTATGTCTTTACGTCGTCGAATTGCTTCGGGTTATTTTGAGACAGCGCTCGCACGCGCACCTTCCGATCGGTCCCGAACCGGAAATACGGAGAAACATATCCGCCCATTTCGGTGTGCGCTTGTTTCTTCATAGCGCCATCCAGAGACTTTTGGATGCGATCGCCGATCTCTGTTTGAGCAAAGCTCGAATCGTTTATCTCCAGGACCGAGATCGAATCTGCGCCGTACCGTCCATCATTCTCAACTACGCAGATGTTGGACTGCGGTGCCCAACAGACTGCGAGACCACGGTGGTTTTGGTGTTCGAAGTATTCTACTTTGTCGATCTCCCCGAGCACTCGATGATTTTTGACATCGGCCAGGTAATTCGCCTCGCTGAGCGACTCATCTTTTTCCCAAGCTTCCATCGTTGGAACAAGCACACCGTACCGCCCGTCAGGGGATGCAGTGTTTTCGTACACGACGTATCCGTCCGGCCAATCTACAGCAGCGGCCGGTTCGGCTAGTGCGACGTTTAGAGACAGCCCGAAAAGAAAGGCCAACATTCGTGCCGCATAACGCACGCTGTGAATAGTAACCAAATCCTATTCCCGACGGACAGAAAGAATTTGGTGTCCTAATACATCTGCCGACGCGACTTGTGACGAATTGGTTGTAAACAAACCATTTACTCTATGAAAAAAGGAATGATTCTGAGTGCTGCATTATCCGTGGTGGCCCTGATGTTGGTCTCATGCGCCGGCGAGCCGGAGGCGACCACAACCACAACACGTCAAACCACGGTTTCAACGGCAGCGCCCCCACCCGCTGCGCGGACGACGACAACAACGACGCACGTGGGCAGCGGCGGCTACTGATTGCCAAAGCCGGTTGCGTCTGTCGTAGGCACGACGCCCTGCGGGCGGTTCCGCATTTCCAAAAGCAGCATTGAATTCGACCAGCCACCAGCCGGTAGCGCCGGTCGAAAATGGCGCTCAGGATTTTTCAGCGGGCGTTTCTGCGCTTTGGGCTTCTTCTTCCTCGGCCTGACTGACTACAGGCGCGATTGCCTGAAGCTTTTCGCCATTGCG
>Ga0222621_1000215_pt1 | contig 6034 bp, 2 predicted proteins | sample PLMtaG_2_FD_161648 | JGI IMG/M metagenome (GOLD analysis project Ga0222621, IMG submission 161648) | Groundwater sediment microbial communities from an aquifer in East River, Colorado, USA - PLM2_5_coex | ecosystem: Environmental > Terrestrial > Soil > Riparian zone | place: USA: East River... | reverse complement strand
ATGTAACGCTGTCCGTTCATATTGCCTTTGTACTTGCGTGGCATTGGGGGTCTCCGACAGTAGAATTTCGCGTCGTCTGGTTGGTTGAAATCGCCATCTCAGGGTGCGCGCTAGAAGCTACTACCGGGTGTATTTCAGCTCTGTGAAACGAGTATGACAGTCAAGTCATAGTCCCAAATGCGGCGAGGACGCGCTCGACTCAGGAAGTCGGTGCCTTTGGCTTGTCCGTAAACAGCACCGGATTGCCAAATGACCACTGGCTATGCTCGCGCTCCTTCTTCGGCGTTGCGAGCATGGCCTTGAAAAACGGCAGCAGATCGAGCTGAACCGGAGTAAGAATTGCTCCCGCGATCTCGGGCTGCTCCCAGAAAATCTTCCAGTAGGTCTTCTGTGTCGCCTGGACGCTGTCCAGCTCCGCCTTGCCTGCGCCGCCCTGGCCTCTCGACAAGAACTCACCGAGCGGGATGTAGAGGGAACGGATCCGGGAGGAAAACGCAGAATCCGCACGCTGAATGGCGGCTACCTGCGAAGTCGTCAGCAGCAGCGAGTCGGTCTGTTCCATCAACAATCGATAGACATCGGATGTGCTGGAGAGATAAAACGCCGCCAGTGAGTCGGGTGAACGGCGCTGCCACCCCTGCGCACCTTTCACCGGCTCGACCGCGCGACGCAACTGTTGCAGATCGTAGTTGGTCGAGAGATTGAACGAGAAGTCGATCACGATCCGGAATGGATTCCGGAGCAGTGTCCGGCCGGGCCGGGTATCCGCGAAGCGAGGATTCACATCATATAGGAATCGATTGTTCGACGCGTCGAATCCCCTCGGTACGAGCAACACGGGATCGGGTGTCGCGGGCGAGCCCCAGCCGCGCAGGGATCCGCCGTGAACGAGCTGATCCACGCCTGCCAGCACGTTCTGCAGATAGACGTTCGGCACTACTCGTCCTCCCCACTTCCCGGGTACCCGCGGATGCCACTGTATGTTGAGCGACTGCGTCCACGACCCACGACAGCCGTTGCGCGGCGCAATCGTCCCGCGATGCTCGAGCAGACACGCCCTTGCCGTCGACGACCCTCCCGCCAGCAGAGCGCGCAGTTGGTCAGCCAGGGCGATATCGCTTTCCTTGGCGACATCGGGAATGAACGCGCGGTCTCCGCTTCGTCCGTCGCCATTCACATCGCCCTGCACGATTGGACTGAATGGCAGCCCTGACTGGGCGCGCCCAAACAGGGTTACCGCGCCGATCTTGTCAGTGAAAAATCCGGACGAGATGACAAAGATGTGCCGCGCATCATTCTGGCTGGGTGCCCACTCCAGTGCGCGAGGATCGCCGAACGCGGCACCGTCGAAGCCGCGATACTGCCGCTTCGTCGACTGAAGCGTGTACGCGATCGATCCGAAGAACGACCCTCTCCCTCTCCCGAACACGTCCGGCGAGACCAGAAGATTGAGCTGACCACCGTAGCCGCGCAGATCGCTGACGCGAACGCCAACTCGCCCGAACTGGTCCGACTTTCTCGATTCGGCCGCCGAGACCGCGCCGCTGGCGGGATCGATCGAGGCGGCGGACACGAACACCGGCCGGTTCGCTTCGCCCCCCAGCGTGAGCCGCCTGAGCCCGCTGAAGTTCGCATCGATCTCGCCCGACTGCGAGAGATCGTACGACCCCAGCACGCCGGCGCGAAAGAGGATCCGCTTGAAGCTGGTGTTCCAGTCGAGGGACGCGCGCCAGCTCCTCGGCACATCGTACGTCGGTGATATGAGAGCGACCGACGGCGCACGCTCGGCCAGCACTCCGCTGCCATCCACGCACTGCGTTGGAATCGTCCCGGGATCAGACGCGAAGCCCGACCAATCGGGCGCTGGGACCGCGGCGCCGACGCAGTTGAGGAACGAAGTCCCACCGGCAAGGCCGGTCGATGCCGACGCGTCAGCCAACAGCCCAGGATGCAATAAATCGCGGAATTCCCCGACCCCGCCGCGCAGCGTCCCGGACATGTAGCGGTAGAACCGGCCAACCGGGTTCTGCATGGTGCCCTGGCCGTTGTCCTTGTCGTGGTTGTAGGTGTAGGTGAAGCCGACCCGCGGACTAACGTGCAGTCGCGATGGCGCTGTTCCCGTGCGAACACCAAGCGCCTGCTCGAGCGCAATGTTTCTGGTCGGCTTGCCGACAAATCCATCGCCTTCCACCCGCACGCCATAGAGCACATTGAAGTAGCGTGTCGACCCGAAATTGTGAGCCAATGCGGCCGCCGCATTCCAGACCCGGCCCTCGCGCGGCGGCTCCGACAGTGTGCGCGAGAAGCTGCTCGGGCGCCCGGCGTTGAAATCGTCGATCGAGTTGAACGTGAACGAGCCGAGCCCGTTCGAGAATCCCTCCTGTCGGACACCATCGAGGCGCCCCCACAGCAATCCCTTGAACCGGTGCTTTCGTCCTCGCGCGTTCCACTCGGTCTGGTTCCCCGCCTCGGCAGTCCACCTCGATTCCTCGGTGGGAAGAAAGGAGCCGCCGCCCAGCAACAACGACGTTACATCGGTGCCGGAGTCGAGATTGTCGGAGCGGACGAGAACGATGGCGCCCGGCAGTGACTGGTATGGAGACACGCTGGTGCGCACACCGCTGACGCCAATACGCGTCTCGTTGAGGATTCTGCGACCCGGACCAATGTAGGTGCCAAGAGTGAGCTGCGCGCCAAGCGTCCGCTCTCGGCGCTCGCTCGCAGCGGATGGTGCGGCGAGCGGACCGAATCCAATCGCGCCGTCCCGCGTGGTGCCGAAATAGGTGGTGACGGCGCGCGTGCTAAGGGTGTCGCGCGTGTCGTCGAGCCGTCCCAGCCACGCGATCGTGTTGTGGGCTCGGTTTGTAGGAACTCCCGAGGCGACGAGTGGAACACCGAGCGGCGACGCGAGCGCAATCAGCCGCGCCACCGAGTCGGGCGCAACGCCGGCGTTCGCCAACGCGTTCGCGTCAGCGGTGAGCAGCGTCGACGGCTCGCTCAAGGAGCGGCCGAGGTCGAGCGCAATGTTGTAGGTCATCGCTCCCCGAATGAGTTCTCCGTCGGCGCCGACGCTTCCGCGTGCACCACCGGTTGTTACGCCGGCCGCGCGGCCGGTTGCGTCGGTGAACTGCAGGTAGCGCGGATCGAAGGTGAGGAAGGCGTTCCGACGCTGGTAGTTGCGATCGCCGGGCCCAAGCCGGACATCGATGTTGGTCCCGGAGAATCCGCCGCGGGTGGGGTCGAAGGTGGCACCAGTCACCCGCGTCTCCGTGCGCGCGGCCCGCGGGATAGCTCCGGCGGACAACCCCATCCCGTTCAGCGTGTTGAGATTCGATTCCGATCCCGAGCCAAGGATCGCGGGGCCGCTCCCCGTCACCGTGACGTTCGACATCGTGCCAGCGATGGCCTTGAGGTCGCCGGCGATTGTGGGCGCTATCTGTCCGGCGACGCCGTCTTGCCATTTCTCCGACGCGCCCGTCTCGGGCTGAGTCGGAGCAATTGGATTGCTGGCTCGGACCGGCTTCAGTGCCGTGATCTTCACCGCCTCCAGCGTCGCCACAACCGCGCGCGCAAGTATGAAGTTGGCGACCAGCTCCCGCTCGTCACTCGCGCGCTGCACTCGACGCCGCGCCGAAGTGAATCCCGGAGCGCTGACGTAGACCAGATAGTCTCCGGTCCCTTCGGCGAAACGGATATTGAAATTTCCGCTGCTATCGGTCGTCGCCTCCTGTGTGAGGCGGTCGGGACCGCGGGTGATCATCACCTTGGCGATGATTGCGTGCGACGAATCGTCGGTGACTTTGCCGCGGATTACATCAGGTGGATTGCCCTGCTGCGCTTCCAACGCGCGGCCGTCCATTGACCAGAACAGAATTCCAAGGGCTGTGACGACCGTTGCGCGATACAGGCGTCGAGCTGCGGTCGAGATTGTCTCTGCCATTCCTGGGCGGGTCGGGTGATTTCGGGATTGAGGGCAACTGCCGCTATACTTGCAATACTTATAGTAGCAGCGCGCGTCCACTCAATTTGACAACGACTCAGGAAAAAGCGTTGGCTCCGATCAGTCTTCCCAGCAGAAAAACCGCGGCTGATTGGTTTTGTTCAGCATCAGGTTGACGGCCGTGCGCCACGCGTCACGCCGAAGATGGCGCTCCTTGAGCGACAGCAGTGATGTACGAAGGCGCTCGATCCCGAGCACGCGCGATTCATCAGCTTTCGGCTCGTAGCCCTTCGTATACGCCTCACCGTCGTAGTAGTGGCCGCGCCCCAAAGAGTAGATGTCCTGGTAGGCGATGCCGACGTAGTACTGGATCATTGGGTCGATATCGCCGCGACGCATGGCCGCTTCGCCGTGCTCGATGACCATCGCAATCTCGTCAGCTTTGGCGGAGCATCCGGCCGTCGTCTTCCAGCCGCTGGCGAGAAGCTCGATCATTGCGGCATGGCCGGCGCTGCCCAGCGAGTCGAGGCCGTATGCGTCCCACAACCACTTCCGGGTGTATGGCAATCCGACCATATACGCTTCTCTGCCGTAGTCGACACCGGCTGCAACCAGCGACTTGTAGAGATGGTACTGCGCGCTTGTCGTGTCCGAGCCGAGCTCGAATGCAGAAGCCGCGCGTTGCAGCACCAGGTCGCCGGCCAGCAACAGCGCAGCACGCTCGGCCGGCTGCAGCGATGGTCCGCGATCGCGAATGGCAGCGGCAGCCCGTACGAGCGCCGCGCTCCCTGGTGAAGGTTGGCTGTGAAAAGTGTTGGAGCGAATACTGCTCATCACCAGGCGCAGGTCGGATGCGATTGGAGCGATGCTCACGCGTGCGATCGCGGAATCCGCCTTATCGAGATACCACCTCCCCCGCAACGCCTCCTCTTCGTCCATCCAGGCATTCGCGCGATCGTCGTCCGGTCCGCCGATGTCGTCGAGCCCACCATACGGCGCATATGCCAACACGCTCACGGATTGCGGCCAGATAATTTGGGTATCGACGACACCTTCGTCGGCAGGAATCTCGCGATTTTCCTGAGGACTGATTCCGAGCACGACGGTCGTTCCCGGACCGGCCCATCTGCGCGGCTCTTTCCAGCGCGCGTGGCCCGGCCCTCCCATCTTCGTTCTGACTACCCCCTTCCCGAGCTTCGCATCTATCAGCTGTGCAAGCTTGCCCGCGAAAGCACGCGCGCTTGCAGAGTCCCGATCTTCGACGGCGATCCAGATAGCCCGAAGGTGGCACACGCGATTGGCGACGTCGGGGCCGTCGTCCGGGAGCGTCTCATCAGCCGGCGGCCTCGGAACGGTGAACACGGCCCAGCGGGTAGCGGGCCGGCCTCCGACTGTCGTGAGCGCCCCTGCGGTGCGACAGATCTGTTCGATCTCCGGCTCGTAAGGGACGAAGTCACTGGCGATCTCACTCGGATGCGTCTTGAGCCAATCGCCGAGTGTGATCGTGGTGTCGATCCGGCCGGTAAGCACGTCGAGCTCATCGACTGAAGGCACGGCTGAACCGCGAGCGATCGTGGGATGGGACGGACCCGACCCCCCGATCGCCAAAGTCGCGATCAGGGGAAGGAAAAGCAGGGGGTTGTAGCGCATCACCTATAACGATTGCGCGAATCCGCGCGCAACGCTCGCGCGAGTCAGGGCCCGCGCGCGGGGATCAACACGAATTCTCAATCCCCGCTTCGTCGCAGACGCCGTCCAGCAATCCCCAATACGCGTCCAATGCCCGGCCAGCGGATTCAAGCACCCTATCGTGAGATGCGCCTTCCGCCAGACACGTCATGATCGCATTGCGCTCGCCTTCGCTGTGATGGATGTCGGCTTCGGCGTGGACCTCGAAGTATGCCAAAGCCCGAGGGCTCGTCACTCCGTAGTGCTCGCGCAGTCCCGCGATTTTCTGTGTAGCAACCTGGGGTTGCTGGGACTCGTAAGCGTAGAGCGCGGCGAGTGCGCCCGCGGTATCGCCAGCCGCCTCGGCGCGAAAAGTCTTCACTGTCGTGACGGTAGCGGCCGAGGGATCCGCGCTTGCGACGGCAG
>Ga0222621_1000197_pt1 | contig 6196 bp, 6 predicted proteins | sample PLMtaG_2_FD_161648 | JGI IMG/M metagenome (GOLD analysis project Ga0222621, IMG submission 161648) | Groundwater sediment microbial communities from an aquifer in East River, Colorado, USA - PLM2_5_coex | ecosystem: Environmental > Terrestrial > Soil > Riparian zone | place: USA: East River... | reverse complement strand
AGCGCCCCTTGTGGGGGGTGTCCGGAGTGCCCTCATACATGACCGATGTTGCGCCATTCGCGAGCGGCCCGTACACCAAATAGGAATGCCCCGTCACCCAGCCGATGTCTGCGGCGGTCCAGAAGATGTCAGTCTCCGGCTTGAGATCGAAAGCTGCCCAATGTGTGTACGCGACGCCGACCAGGTAGCCGCCGGTGGTGTGCAGAATGCCTTTGGTTTGCCCGTACTGCCTGAGGTGTACATGACGTAGAGCGGGTGCTCGGCGGGGAAGTACGCGCACTCGTGCTCCTCGGACTGCTTGCCGACGAACTCATGCCACCACAGGTCGCGTCCCTCTTCCATTGGGACGTCCTGGTTGGTCCGCTGCACAACCAGCACATTTCGCACGTCGCAGCCGTACTTCAACGCTTCATCGACTGCCGGCTTCAACGTTGACGCAGTGCCGCGGCGGAACCCTCCATCAGCGGTGATCACGATCTGTACGCCGCAGTCGATGACTCGCGAATAGAGGGCGTCTGAGGAGAAGCCGCCGAAAACCACCGTGTGCGGTGCGCCGATCCTGGCACATGCCAGCATCGCGACGACCGCCTCAGGGATCATCGGCAGGTAGATCGCCACTCGGTCGCCGGCCTTCACGCCCAGCTCAAGGAGTGCGTTGGCTGCCTGCTTCACTTCCCGGGCCAGTTGTGCGTAAGTGATCTCACGGGTGTCTCCCGGCTCGCCCTCGAAGTAGAAGGCGACACGGTCCCCGTTCCCTGCCTCGATGTGCCGGTCGAGGCAGTTGTACGAGGCGTTCAGAGTGCCGTCCGCGAACCATTTGGCGAACGGCGGGCTGCTCCAGTCCAAGACCTCGGTCGGCTCTGTCTGCCAGCTCAGCCGCTTGGCCTGCTTGGCCCAGAAGCCCTCGAAGTCTGCGTCGGCCTCGGCATAGGTCGCGGCCGTGACATTGGCGTTCGCCGCGAGGTCGGCGGGTGGCGGGAAGCGCCGGTCCTCGTGGAGCAGGTTGGACAGGGCCTCATCAGTCACGGCAAGTCTCCTCACGAGCATCGATGATCGGTGGCTGGGCCATAGCTCGTCTGGGCTTCTGGCTCACCGGCCTCAGACTACCCAGGGCTCTTTTTCCGGTGACTGGTGGAACTGCGGTATAAGGCAGCACCCTGCGTCAGTCGGCACCCTACGTTCACAGCTTGCGTACGCTCTGCATGGGTTGCAACCTGTGCAGACCGGCAGAAACCCACGTAGACGTAGGGTTCCTCACGCGAGCGGCGGCTGGTCCATCCCGCTCAGAGCTTGATCTGGAGTACATCGTCGAAGTCGTTATTGATCACCAGCTTGGAGTGATCAACTTCAGCCCGCCAGCAGGAGGTCTGAAACGGCAGCATCAGCGGATCGGGTACGCGAGCGTATTCGTCATAGATAGCGCCCACTTCACCCACCAACCGGCTCCGTGCGGCGGCGTCCAACCGGGCCACTGCTGGGCGTCGCTCGACCATGGAGATGAGCCCGTCTCGGGTGGTCGGCATCCAATTGCGGAAGTTGCGGCGTTCCAGGAGGCCGAAGTAGGGGCTTTCGGCAACCTTTTCGACGCTGTCCTCGCCGAACTCGCCACGCATCGACTGCGGATCGGCCGCACGCATCAAGGCGATCAGTCGCCGCACCCAGGGGACAGTGTCGTCTCGCGTGTTGTACGCGATCGCGAGATAGCCACCAGGCTTGAGCACTCGGGCGATCTCGCTCAGGGCGAGTCCTGGCGCGAAGCGATGCAGCGTCTGGGCGGCGGTGACGACATCGAAATGACACGACAGGAATGGCAACGACTCGACCTGGCCGACGACGTGCAGGCGAGTGCCGAGGCGGGCCGGGAGGCCAGCGACAAGCTCGACCGTTCGATCGATGCAGAAGACCTCATGACCGGCATCGCGCAGCATCGTGGCGAATCCGCCGCGGCCCGCCCCGAGATCGAGGACCCGCACGGGCTCCTCGCCGACCATCCAAACGGGCGCAGCCTCTGGATAAGGATTTCGCCGCGTCGTCATGGTGGAAACTTTAATGGTGCTTGACCCGCTTGCTGATCTTGCGCGCTTTGAGGGCGTGCCGTCCGCGGTGGCCGCGGCGACGGATGCAGTCGATGCGGTGCTGAGAGACCGCGGACTGCGCAAGATCAGCGATGAGCAGCTGAGCCAGGCCCTCCTGGCGGGGGCCAGAGCCAACGCGGAGCTGACCGAGGATCCGGCGCGATGGCAGATTGGCGCTCTTCGACTCTCGGCTGAGCTGGCATCACTGGCGGCGCTCATCCGAGTCGCGCCCGCGCAGGCGCTTGCTCGGGCGCACGCCGTGGTGGCGCGGGGCGTCGTGCCGGACAGCGACCTGGGCAAGATCGGCTCGGAACCAGCGATGGCGGCGCGCATGAACAGCCTTGGCGAGCTGCTAGCCCGCCCGACATCGGCGCCGGCGATCGTGGTCGGGGCCATCGCGCATGCCGAGGTTGCCGTGGTGGCGCCGTTCGCTGAGGCAAGCGGCTTGATCGCCCGAGTGGCCGAACACCTGGTGCTGATCGCGGCCGGCCTGGACCCGTACGGGGTGATCGTGGTCGAGGCTGGACACGCGGAAAAGAGCTCTAGCTACGCTGCCGGGTTGGACGCGTACGCGGACGGCAGTGTCGACGGCGTCAAGGGTTGGCTGCTGCGATGTGCAGCTGCTGTGGCTCGCGGCGCTGAGCTTTCGCCGGCAGCTCGCCGCTGAGTTGTCGGCGTACGTGGTTGCTCGGAGGGCCACACACGCTGACAAGTCGGCGAGGGAAGTGCACATGACGCGGCGCCCACCGAGGCGGGCGCCGTGCCTGGCACGTCATCACCAAGTGACCATGCGTGCATCTTTTCAATGTGTTGGCCCAGGTCAAGCCTGGATCGCAACTTCCCGTCGGAGATGGGTGGTCGCCGCGTGGGTGCTTGGATGCCGTGCGAGGTTCACCGATTCGTCGGTCAAGACTACGTGTGACAGCCTTCTCGGACCGTCACCAGGAAAGCTCCTAGAAGCGCACTCCATCTCGACGACTCGGGTTACCTTGCAGTCCTTTCTACCCCCATCCGGACGCAATGGAAAGGGCCACCGGGCAGCAGAAATTCTGGCAATTGACTCGTTGGTTTGATGCCCATGACGTGCCAACCGGTTGTTCTCTCCAAGATCAAATTAGCTGACTCCCAGACCGCGTTGTCCACAAGCTGGAGGTCGTTCGGAGCGTCATCCACAGATTTCGCCGGGCGCGGCGCGCCGAGGCCCGACGTCAACACACTGCCGACATGGACCCGCAAAGGCTCGGCCAAACCACTGTCGTGGTAGCGATCGCCGATCCCGATCTGCTTGACCAGGTGTTGTCCGTTACGGCAGTGGTTGGGGTCGAGCCGCTGGTCGTGAGTGACCCGGCTCTCCTGCGTCCGCACTGGGCTTCAGCGTCGATGCTGCTGCTCGGCGTCGATCATGCGGATCGGGTCGCGGCTATGGGGTTGCCGCGTCGCGCTGAGGTCTACCTGATTGCAGGAGAGCAGACCTCCGCCGCCCAGGCACAACAGTGGTCGATACGGCTCGGGGCGGCGATGGCGCCGCTGCCAGCGAGTGCAGGTTGGCTGTCCGAAGCCCTCGCCGATCTCAGCAGAACAGGTCGTGTAACCGGCAGCGTCGTCTGCGTGGTGGGCGGCTCCGGCGGGGTCGGCGCTTCGACGCTGGCGGCGGGGCTTGCGTTCGTGGCGGCTCGCGCCTCACAGCGCACGATGCTGATTGACGCCGACACCCGCTCTGGTGGGCTCGACCTGCTCTTGGGTGCAGAACGGACGCCCGGCTGGCGCTGGCCACGGCTCGCCAGCGCACGCGGACACCTCGGCGACCTGACTGGGCAGTTGGCAGTCGTGGAAGGCGTTGATCTGTTGTCCATGGCCCGCGGTGAATCGACGCAGGGCTGGGAGCTGCAGGCCGAGCAACTGAAGTCGGTGCTGCTATCGGCCATGCGAAGCCATGACATCACGGTGCTCGATCTGCCTCGAACGCTTGGCACTGCCGCTTGTGAGGCGCTTCGGCGAGCCAAGCTGGCAGTGCTTCTCGTGCGAGACGACGTCCGCGGGGTGGCCGCCGGACGTGAAGTGGTCCGCGAGCTGGAAGGCGAGTGCGATCGCTTCGGAGTGGTGGTTCGGCAAGGTCGGTCACGCCTGCTGCAGCCGGATCTGGTGGCCACGGGCATCGGCTTGCCGCTGCTTGGATTGCTCCCCGATGACCTGGGGCTGGCCTTGGCTGCAGAGCGAGGCGACCCGCCGGCGCGGTCTGCCCGTAGCTCCCTGGCCCGGCTCTCCCGGGAGCTGCTTGGCAATCTCCCGCAGTCATGCCCTGCCGCAGAGAAGGCGCTGGCAAGGGCATGACCGCCGCCGTGAGATCACCCGTAGCCGGGAATCGTGACATCGACGGCGAGGCGCTGGACCTCGTCCGGGATCGCCTGGCCGGACTCGGCCGCCACTACACGCCTGTTGACGTGGCCACTGCCATGCGAGCTGAGGGCCTCATCGTCAGCGACTCAGCCGTCCTCGACACCGTGGAGTCGCTGCGGCGACACAGCGTCGGCGCCGGCCTCTTGGAACCATTGCTTCACCAGCCTGGGGTGACAGACGTCCTGGTCAACGGCCCGGACCAGGTGTTCATCGATCGCGGTGCCGGGCTCGAGCTGACCGATCTCCGATTCCCCTGCGAAGGCGACGTGCGCCAGCTCGCCCAGCGCCTGGCAGCCACTGTCGGTCGGCGCCTTGACGACGCGGTGCCTTTCGTTGACGCGAGGCTGGCCGACGGAAGTCGGGTGCATGCAGTGCTCGGCACCTTGGCCTCACCAGGCACCTGCATCTCGCTCCGCGTGCCTGCGCAGCGAAGCTTCTCGCTCACCGACTGCGTGGCGTCGGGCTCACTGACTCCCGGGGCGGCGCAGCTCTTGTCACGCATGATCAAGGCCAAACTGGCGTTCCTGATCAGCGGCGGAACCGGCTCAGGCAAAACGACTCTGCTTGCCGCTCTCCTGGGGCTGGTGCCGTCATCCCAGCGGATCGTGATTGTCGAGGACTCGCGGGAGCTCGCGCCCAACCATCCGCACGTCGTGCGGATCGAGGGGCGGCCCGCCAACACCGAGCTCGCTGGAGCCATCAGCCTGACTGATCTGGTTCGTCAGTCACTGCGCATGCGTCCTGACCGGCTGGTGGTAGGTGAAGTACGCGGGGCTGAGATCGTCGACCTGCTGACTGCGATGAATACCGGTCATGAGGGCGGTTGTGGCACAGTGCACGCCAATTCCACGGCCGATATTCCAGCTCGGCTGGAAGCCCTGGCTTCGCTTGGCGGGCTCCCACGGGCCGCTTTGCACGCACAGCTGGCCTCGGCGCTGGATGCGGTGATACATGTCGCCCGCGACGAGTCCGGGATGCGCCGGGTGGCCGAGATTTCGATCTTCGTCCGCGAGCCGAGAAGCGGGCTGGTCCGCAGCGAGTGTGCCGTCGACCTCCGCCCCGACGGCGGCATCGTGCTGGGTCCGGGCAGCCGCCAGCTGGAACGGATGTTGGACCGTTGATCACGATCATGGTCTGCCTCGGCTGCGCGATGCTGGCTGCGTGGCTGGCGGTGCCGCGGCCAGCGGCGCGAAGTCTCACCAGCCGACTCGCTCCGCAAACACCAACGTCCGCCATAGAGACAGGCATCGAGGACGGAACACGGCGACGACGATCAGGGACCGTTTTGGCGATCTTGATCATCTTGCTGGGGCTGATCATTGCTGCCGGCTCTGTCGGTAAGGCTCCGGGTGCCGTACTCGCCAGCGCGGCACTGCTGGTCGTCGTCACGGCCGCCCGCCTGGTTGCCCAGTACAGACGACGAAGATCAGCCCGCCGAACGCGAGCCGAGGTGGCGCATGCGTGCACTGTGCTGACGTCCTATCTCCGGGTCGGACAGGTGCCATCCGCTGCACTGGCTATCGCCGCAGCCGACTGCGAAGTGTTACGCGACGGCCACCATGCACATAGCCTCGGCGGCGACGTGGTCCACGTCTGGCGGCAGCAGGCACGGCGTGCCGGGTACCGGGGCCTTCTCGAGCTGGCGCGGGCCTGGCAGATCTCGGTGGAGACCGGTGCGCCGATGTCGTCGACTCTGGATCAGGTGGCGGCCAGCCTCTCGGCCG
>Ga0222621_1000171_pt1 | contig 6427 bp, 7 predicted proteins | sample PLMtaG_2_FD_161648 | JGI IMG/M metagenome (GOLD analysis project Ga0222621, IMG submission 161648) | Groundwater sediment microbial communities from an aquifer in East River, Colorado, USA - PLM2_5_coex | ecosystem: Environmental > Terrestrial > Soil > Riparian zone | place: USA: East River... | reverse complement strand
TCAACCCACCAGGGCAGGGGACCCTTCCTGTTGCCGTGGGCGTTCATCGCGGTCGTTTCACTCTTAAAGCTGTCATCGGACTGACCGGGGTCATCCGCCTTCGCCGAGGCTACGGCGGACGAGTCCGCCCCAGCTACAGGAGATTGGATAAAAAACTTTTCGCGCCAATGCCAGAGCAGCACCAGGCCTGCCGGGATCGCGTAGAGCCAGCCGCGCTGCGTAACGAGCATGGATAAAGCAATGCTTTTCCAGGCAATGGGCTTGTGCGCGATATCTGCTGCTGTGCCCTGGTAATCCAAAAACTGGAACGTCTTCAAAAACTGAAATCCGGCTATACCGCCGTTGAACAAAAACCCTGCAATAGCGAACGTGCCGCCCCACCGGTAGAACCCGTAAAAGATCGCGAGTGAAGAGAGTAATCCGACCCAGACCAACCCAATTAGCACATCGATGTGAACCAGCGAAAGCAGTGCGTTGAACAGGTCGATGCCCGCCGGGTATCTTAATTTGCTGAAGACGAAGATCGGATTGTCCGGCCAAAGAGCGACGCCGTTGGCAAAATTTTTGATCAGCGTCAGGTGCAGTGAGAGATCGCCCAGATTATTTGGAGACTGAATCTTAAATTCGCTGCTATCGATGTACAACAGCCAGCAAAACGATCGCACAGCGAAAATGGCGAAGCAGAACGCAACCGCCCAAAACCAGACGCGGCGATAGCGCATCAGAGCCGGTGGAATTGCATTCTGCGTGTCTTCCGTCTCGGAACGTTCTTGGGGCGTTGGAATCGCATTCTGCGCGTCCTCGGCCTCGGAAGGTTTGCGACGACGCTCATTGACTGGCGGCGCCGGCGCACCGCGTGCCTTCGCCTTTCGATAACCAACAATGATGAAACCGATGATGGAGATGACAATGAGGAGTAACTGTACGCCATGTAAAACGTGACGGCTCATTGGGAAATCATAGGCGGATCCCACGCCCGGGCGATTGAGAAAATGTGAACGTCAACACCCCGACGGTGAGAACCAAAGCACCGACATTGAGGATCGGATTCTTTTTCCAAGATGATTCTTTGTTCATATGCGCAATGGAGCCTAACGACCAAAAGCTGATCCACGGTCAAACTGACGCATGCCAAACCCAGCGCCTCTCGCCAAACTTACGGCGCTATCGGCGGTTGGCTCCAGCGCTGTGTTAGGCTCCATCGGTCTTATCCTTACCACCTTTTTGTTTTGCTGCCGGGGCATTAGCGGATCTCTGTCCAACCGCACTGTCGCGAGTCCCCAGAAAAGCCGCAACCGCAAACGCGGCGCCACACACCAGCGCGAGAGCTGCGCTCACCGTGTTTAAACCTCTTCCGGCGAGTCCCAGCAGAAGTCCGCAGACCACCGACAAATTAACAAATGTAACGCCAGCTGTGACCCATTTCATGGAACCTTAGCGGGAGCCGGAGAAGGTGCGGGTTTCGGTGCGTTGCCAACAAAGTCCGGCGCTTTGCCCGGGAACAAGTCTTTAAACACGCTTGCGCTGAAGAAGATCTTCGACGGCTCCTGATAATTCCGCAGCGTCATCATGTCGGTGTAATAGGTCCCCTTTAATTTCGACTCGATGTCTTTGATTTTGTCCTGCTGCACGAGGAGAAAATCGCCATCGAGATTCGCCGGCATATTTCCTCCTTCGTAGTAGCCGACCCGATCAAAGTCTCCCAAAACCCATGGAAGGGGATACACGCTCGAGCGAATCAGATGTCCCGTGAGGTGATAGTTGGACGGGTCCCGTTTCGCTAGAGTGAGAAGGGGTTTGGTCAACTTAAACATGTCGTTATAAGTCTGGACGTACGCGTACGGCTCATCTGGCGAAGAACATCTGAAATAATTCAGCCAAATACTCGAGGCGAGAGATATGGACAACAGCACGCCGATCGTGCGTTGCACGAGACGCAAATGTTTTGGACGAACCAACAAGATCGCCCCGCCGAAGACGAACAGCAGTGGCCAGCCGAAACTGACAACGCACCATGGGGTCTTGTACTTAACAAGACTGTAAGCGACGAAGCTGCCCGCGCCGTAGATCGCCAGGTATCGCAAATTGAGATTCTTAAACTTCTGGCAAAACAGACATAAAATGAGCCCGACCAGCATTGGGAGTTCGTAACCGAAGAAGTCCGCCCGGCCGACTTCCCACGTCGGCCCTATTATCTTGAGCCAGTAATCCCACGCCTTTTCATGGCCGTGACCCGCAGCGCCAGTCTCGGTCCATGCCTTAAACGCCAGATACAGACCTTTGACACCGCCCCAGTTAAAGAATGTTCCCGAATAGAAAAAGACGATAGCAAATCCTCCCACGATCACGACCATGGCGAGATCGATCCAGTTCCAGGTTTGCTTTGCAGGCTTGGCGTCCGGAACACGGTTTAGCGCGTACGAGACTGCCAGAGTTGGAATCGCAAGCAGGGCGCAGGCGACATGAATGGCGTAAGTTTCCTTCGTGAGGATCATGCCGGTTAACCCCACGCCGGCGCACCATAAGTAGGTCAGCGTGCCGCGCTTCCACAAACCGAGCAGCCCCAAAATGAATATCATCGAGAAGAATTGCAGCCACACTTCGTGAATGGCATAGCGCCCGTAGAAAACGAACCCGGGCGATACTGCCATCGCCAGCGCAGCGATTCGGCTCACGTTTCGTCCAACCAGTGGCTCGAACTTCAACGCAAGCCACACACAAGCGATGCTCACCAGCACGATAGGCATACGCAGCGCCCACACGTTGCGTCCAAACAAACTCTGAAACAGCAGAAGAACGTAAAAGTGAAGCGGCCCGTGATAATTGGTCGGGTCGTAACGATAAAACCCGTTCTTCATCACCTGATCGACGAACCAGCCGTTGATGCCCTCGTCGAAGTGCGGTGGCTTGATACCCAAGAGGAACAAGCGCAGGAACGCTGCCAGCGCGAGGATTAACCACGGCACCCAGTCCGTTCCCGCGAAACGAGCTTTCCACCGCTGCAGGTAATCGCTCACTCGCGCTGTAGCGGAAGCAGATTCTACTAGCGCGTTGCGCTCGGCACTGCTATTACGCGCTTCCATGCGCATCCTTGTCACCGGTGGCTGCGGATTCATCGGGAGCAACTTTATTCGGTATATTTTGCAACATTACAAGCCCGCATCCGTCACTAATGTCGATGTGCTCACTTATGCCGGTAACATCGCCAATCTTGAAGGCGTGCTCGAAGAACATGGCGAGCGTTACGAATTTTTCAAAGCCGATATCGCCAATGCGGACTTGATGGACGCATTGATGACCGAGCATCAGTTCTATGCGGTCATCAATTTCGCGGCAGAATCGCATGTCGACCGCAGCATCAATGATCCGCTCAACTTCATTCACACAAACGTCATTGGCACCAGCGTGCTATTGGAATGTGCGCGCCGCCACGGCGTTCAGCGATTTATCCAAATCTCGACAGACGAGGTATATGGGTCGCTCGGCGCTGCGGGCAGCTTCACCGAGCAGTCGCCGCTCGATCCCAGTTCGCCCTATTCAGCCAGCAAAGCTGGCGCCGACCTTCTTGTGCTCGCGTCGTACAAGACGTACGGCCAGGAGGTGCTGGTGACCCGATGCTCGAATAATTACGGTCCGTATCAATTTCCGGAAAAATTAATTCCGCTCATGATCATTAAGGCGCTCCGCGACGAGCCGCTCCCCGTTTATGGCGACGGCATGAACGTGCGCGACTGGATCCACGTGGACGATCATTGCGCCGGCATTGTCGCTACGCTTTTCGAAGGCAAACCTGGAACGGTTTATAATTTGGGCGGCAACAGTGAGATGGTGAACCTTGACCTCGTGAGAATGATTCTCGATCGGCTTGGCAAATCACACAGTCTCATTTCATTCGTGGCGGATCGGCTGGGTCATGACCGCCGCTACGCGATCGACTCGGCCTTTGCGCAACGCGAATTGGATTGGAAGCCGCTCCGCAGCTTCAAAGAAGGCCTCGACGAGACCATCCAATGGTACACCGACAATCCATCCTGGTGGCAACCGCTGCTGGAGCGGACCGGGCGATATTAAAACATGACGTTGAATTATGGCCTCTATGGGGCCAGAATGTAGTCATGCAATCAGTAAGTGTGGCCGCGTTAAAGAGTAATCTTAGTCGGTACCTCGCGGCTGTGAGGAGAGGCAAGGAAATCGTCATCACGTCTCATCGGCACCCGATTGCCCGGATGGTTCCGGCAGAGAAACCTTTGGTGGACGACTTGAAGATCATTCCCGCCAAGAAACCGGTTTCGTCGTTAAAGAGGATCAAGGGAATGGATCTTCAGGTGGACTTATTGGCTGAACTGCTGGCGGATCGCCGTCGAGGATGACAGCCTATCTCGATGCTTCGGTGGTGGTGAGGAAGCTCCAGCGGGAAGCAGGCTCACTCAAAGAGTGGGGGCAATGGAAACGCGCATTCAGCAGCGAGTTGCTTCGTGTAGAAGTGTTGCGTGCCGTCGACCGAGCGCGCTTGCGAGGTGCTCTCACTGACAATGAGGTCGCTGATGTCGTTATGAGAGCGCGCGCGATTCTTGATGGATTGGAACTCCTTCAATTAAGCCCATCGATTCTGAACCGGGCAGCGCAGTCATTTCTGACGCCGCTCGGCACATTGGATGCGCTGCATCTGGCAAGTGCGGTGCGTTTGGCGGAGTCTACTGGAATTGAGCTGACGTTCCTGACGCATGACGCGGAACTGGGGACTGCCGCGCGAAGTATGAACTTCGTAGTCGAAGGCGTGTAAGGTCGCAGGTTGAGGCCCAATGAAAATTGTAGTTCTCGGCGAGGGCGGGCGACTTGGCGCAGCGCTCATGCGGGAATTCCGACCGAAATACGATGTCACGGGCTTCGATCACGCGCAGCTTGATCTTTCGAATTTGGAGGGTCTGCGCGAGAAAGTGGGCGCCACAACTTTCGATGTGCTGATTAACGCGGCAGCGTTCACGAACGTCGATGCTTGCGAGACCGAGCGCGACCGCGCGTTTCTGATTAACGCTGAAGCGCCGGATGTTCTTGCCGAAATTTGCAACGAAAAAGACGCAAAGCTGATTCACTTCAGTACCGATTATGTTTTCGACGGAGAGAAACGCGCGCCTTACACAGAAGAGGATCAAGCGAATCCGATCAGCGCTTACGGCGAATCGAAGCTTGCGGGGGAAAAGAACGTGCTTGCAGCTGAAGATGGGCATCTTGTTGTGCGGGTGTCGTGGGTGTTTGGTCCTGACCGGCCGAGTTTCATCGACGCCATGATCAGGCGCGCGCAACAAGACGAAAAGATCGATGCGATATCCGACAAATTTTCCACGCCCACGTACACGCATGATATTGCCCGGATGCTGCCGCAATTTTTCGATCGCGGCGTGGAAGGTGGCATTTTGCATTTCGCAAATGCCGGTAAATGCAGTTGGCAGGAATACGCGCAATGGGCGCTGGAATGCTGCCGTGATGCCGGTATTCCTCTAAAAGGGAGAACCGTCGGCGCGCTTAAGTTGAGTGAGATGACAAACTGGGTCGCGCGCCGACCCGTTTATTCCGTGCTATCCACCGCCAAATATGCGGAGCTAATGGGTACGGCACCTCGGGCTTGGCGAGAGGCAGTTGCTGATTATATTACGCACTTCTATTCCAAAAAATGAAAACACCAATCTTCGCTTTCACCCTATCGATGGTCATGTGCCTGGGCGCGCGCGCCGAACTAAAATGGGAGCAGACCGCGATCGAGCTGCATCCCGCAGCTAACGACAAACAGGCGATCGGCCATTTCAAGTACCAGAATACTGGCAAGACACCGGTGCACTTTAAGTCTGTTCACGCTTCCTGCGGTTGCACCACTGCGCAAAGCCAGAAGGAAGAAGTGCCGCCTGGAGATAAGGGCGAAATCACAGCCACATTCAATATCGGCGATCGTACCGGTACTCAGATCAAGACCGTAACGGTGGAGACCGACGAGGCCGTAAATCAGAAAACGGTGCTCACGCTCAAGGCGGAAATCCCGCAGCAATTAGAGGTCACCCCAAATTTCGTGTTTTGGAAACAGGGCGAAAAGGCGGACACAAAGACGATTAACGTAAAAGTGGGCAAAGATTTTACGGTCAAACATATCAAGGTCACGTCATCGACTCCCGATTTTCAAACCAAAGTGGAGGAAGCTGGTAACGGCCAGTTCAAAATCGACGTCAAACCGCAGGACACGAATAAAGTGGTCGCTTCGATGTTGACGATTCAGCCCGAGGATTCACAGAAGGTGTTTTACGCCACCGCGCGGATTACTAATGCTCCGACAGTTCCAGTCGCTCCAGCTGGTGCGACTGCGCCGGCTCGTCCGACTGCTCCGACTGGTCAAACGCATTGAAATTCTTACTGGCACGCCAGGCGGCTGTAGTGGCAG
>Ga0222621_1000144_pt1 | contig 6651 bp, 9 predicted proteins | sample PLMtaG_2_FD_161648 | JGI IMG/M metagenome (GOLD analysis project Ga0222621, IMG submission 161648) | Groundwater sediment microbial communities from an aquifer in East River, Colorado, USA - PLM2_5_coex | ecosystem: Environmental > Terrestrial > Soil > Riparian zone | place: USA: East River... | reverse complement strand
GGACTGGACGAGCTGACTACGACGACAGCCTCCACGGTGTGGGTGTACGCCGATGGGGAGGTCGAGCGGATGGAGCTGGACCCATTGAATCTAGGTGTGCCGCGGGCCAGCCTCCCGGACCTGGTCGGTGGAGACGCGACGGCCAATGCGGAGGTGGTGCGCGAGATGGTCGCCGGCAAGCCCGGTCCTATTCGCGATGTCGTTGTGCTCAATGCTGCTGCTGCCCTGGTCGCGTACGGCAAGCCCGCGTCGCGTCGGCTCGAGGCTGACTTCGCCGACGAGCTGGAGCGGGCACGGTCGGCAATCGACTCGGGTGCGGCGCAAGCCAAGCTGCAGGAGTGGATCGAGGCCACTCAGTCCGTTCGCTAAGGCTCAGCGAACGGTGAATGTCTGGAGTGCGTCGCGGGCCTGGCGAGCGATGTCGGAGGCGGCGTCATTCGGCACCGAGCTGGCCGCCATGATCAACGATCCGTCGTCAAGCCTGACCAGCAGTGCAGTGACGGTGTCGTAGCGACTGGGCAGCCTGTCCACCGAGTAGTGCACCTGAGCAGAGAACAGCATCGCAGGTTGCCCGTCTACCGTGCGTTGCTGCCACGTCATTCCCTTCAGCTCCGTGGGGCGCTGGGCGAAGATCGCCTGGCTCAAACGGTGCACGGCAAGCCTGCCCTCGGTCTGCAGATCGCCGGCATTGTCCGATTCGGCTACCCGACCGAGGAGCACGCCGGACGACCAGTCCTGCTTGCCGTCATACCGAGTGTGCACTGGGGCGGCGGCCCAGAAGAGAAGATCGAGCACCCCCCGAACGGCCATCGGGTGGGGCGAGAGCACGTACGGATCGCCGGGCATCGTCAGCGAGGCGGGTCCTATCGTTGCCGTCCTGGTGCGCTCGTCCAGATACCCAACGGGATCGGTGCCGACCCCTCCGGCGCTCGGCAAGCCAGCCGAGCCGCCCACTGTGCGCTGCGTCGAGGTGTTCGATGGGTCACGCCAGATCACCAGACCAAGTCCGATCGACGCGCTGACAAAGAGGGCAAACCCGAGGGAGAGAACAGCTGCGGCACGCAACGGTGAGGCGTGCCGAGGAGATGGGCCGTTTCCGGCTGCAGCGTCGGTCTGGACCGGCATGGGCGGAGGTGCCTGGGCGGAGTCGCTGGTCACCTCGGCCCAGTTACTGCCATCCCACCAGCGGTAAAGTCCAGTCGCGCCGGCTGGGTCCGGGTACCACCCAGGTTTCGGCGCGACGGTCACGTCTTTGAGCCTATGCGGGCTGCGAAGCCCGGCTGCCTAGTGTCGTGTTCTTGTTCTGCGCGACATACTGCACCCGTGATCTCCCGCGAACTCGCGACGCGGCTCGCACCGTATCTGTCCTGGAAACCGGCGAACGGCGACATGTTCTTCATCCCCCGGCCGGAGATCGCCGACTCTGTTTTCATCATCAGCGACATGGTTGTCGAACTGGTCGAATCGGGCGGGGAATCGCGCTTCCATTTCAATGGGACGGTTGAATGGGCACTCGACTCCGTGGAGTCCGACGGCGTGGTGTGGCTGCCTCGGGAAAACCAGTTACGCGAGCTGCTCGGGGACTACTTCTTGTCTTTGGATTCCTCTGCGGGCGGTTTTGTGGTTACGGTCACCGGCCCTGGCAAGGCCTACCACACGGAAGCAGAGCTCGATGCCGCCGACGCGTACGCGCGCGCTGCGTTCTACGTTCTCGAAGTGGAGCAACCGAGCATCGTCAGATGAGCATGGTGACCAGGCAGGCGGCGTAGGCGCCGGCCAGCATTGATGGTGCGTACGGGAATGCGTTGCGCCGACCCTGTGCTAGTCGCAGCACACCCATCAGCCCACCAGCCACGCTGCCGAGCAGCAGGGTCCACCAGAGCAACGTCCATGAGTCGGCAGCTGCAGCTGCTCCCAGCAACGGCGCAAACCGCACGTCACCGAAGCCAAAGCCACCATGTGAAAGCAGCCAGACGAGCAGATAGAGCGCGCCGGCGATCGCCGCTCCGGCTACGGCCCGAACGGCGACCCACACACCTCCGCCTAACGAGGCCGCCAGGACTGCGGCCACCGACATCGCCACCCAGGCCATGCGGGTCAGCCGCAGAGGCAGCCAGCTGGTGCGCGCGTCGATCGCGGCCAGCAGCACGCCCAGGATGGCGAGTACCGACCACATCGGCTGGGCGTAGCGCGGCAGGCTTAGCCAGCTGATGGCGGCGGCGACTCCCGCAAGAACGCCGCAGACCAGCAAGAAACGGCTCGTGCCAAGGTCGCGGTAGGCCGGCTTGCCGTCCCCGGCGACCGGCACTGGAAGTCCCCGCAGTAGCGGCCGCACCAGCAATGCAGAAGTCGCGGCGATCATCACGGCGATGACGACTGCTGCCAGGCCTTCCTCGATCACCCGGCGATCCTAGTGTCGCGCCACGGTCAGGTTGGGCCGCCTCATGCTGCGTCTTCAATTGCCAGCAAGCCGAGCCGATTGCGATAGCGCGAACTGTCCTCTGCGCGGGCAGCAGCCGTCAGTCGAACGGTGAGCAGCAGTGAACAGGTATCGGCCCCTGACGCCAATTCGACCAGCTCAGGAACTGCTGCACGTACCCGCTCTGCGATAGCAGGACCCTCCAAGCCCGCGCGATGGAGCCGATGCAATTGCAGCCTGGCTGAGGCGGCTGGCACCATGATGCGACGCAGTGCCTGCACGTGCTGATCAGAAATCTGGATCAGCCGGCGTGCGGTGTCGGGGCTGATCCGTCGCAGCGGGCGACCGTCACGCCCATGGAGCAATCGGTCGGCTAATCTGGCAGAGATGCCGGCAATGGCAGCAACGTCATCAACGGTGAGCCCGCCACTGGCCATCAGGAAGCGCAACTGGGCTCGAAATGGCCCGGCATCCACCCAATGATCGCTAACCCCATTTCCTTTGGCGCATGCCGCCATACCCAACGTCCCCTTCGTCGAAGCCCTCTATCTGAAGAAGGCCTCGCGAAGGGGACGAATGTTAACGCTCGGCGGAAAGTTGCTTGATTTTAGCGATCAGGCGGCCACTCACAGTCAAAACCGCTGGGAGCGTCGGGAGCGGGGCGACGCATTGCGTTTCAGTTTGTGGCCGCCCGGAATTTAGCGCTGGGCGCGGACGAAGCCGGCTTGCTGGGCCGCTTCCTCACTGTTGAACCAGACCTCGGCTACGGTGCGGTTGTAGCCTGCCGACTCTGGCACGTGGTACTTCATTGACCGCTCGTTGCCTTTGATGGTGAAGCCCTCAGGCGGCTCGCTTCCGACGTAGACCCCCTCGCCCTCATATCGCGCCCGTCTGGCTTCCGGAGTAGCTGCCATCTCGCCGAGCAGCGCGGCGCCCTCATCGCCAACCGGAGTCTGCCCAGCCAGTGTTTCGTCGGCAGCTGCGGTTTCAACTTCGTCGATTGTGGCGGTCTCGGCCAGCGCCTCCTCACCGACGCTTGTTGCCTCGGCGGGAGCTTCGACGCCGATCCTGTCTGCTGCCTCGGCGAAAGCCTCGTCGACAACAGAAGTCATATCGGCGGGAGCCTCGTATTCCCCGCCCTCAGCCGGCTGATCCGGCATTGCCGCTTCGTCGACAACGGAAGTCATATCGGCCGGAGCCTCGTATTCCCCGCCCTCAGCCGGCTGATCCGGCATCGCCGCTCCGTCGGCTTCCAGATTCATCAGATGTGCCGACATCCCGCTCTGGGGATCCTCACCCGCCTCGTCCATCTCATCGACCACGGGTGCCGTTGCGGCTGCGCTACCAGCGCCCGTCCCCTCGGCCGTCGCTTGCTGCCGAGGCGCGTACGGCGTGGTCGGCCGAGCAGCCTGCCAGTCGGCGTCTTTAGCGCCCAGGAACTTGCGGACTACGACCACCGCGGCTCCTGCGATCGCGGCGACAATGGCGAGCCGCACGAACCAGCGACTCTTCTTCTTCTTCTTTTCCTCCGGCAACTCCAACTCCCCCTTGGCCGCGGCAACTGCGGCCTTGCCGCGCTTCTTCACTTCTACGACAACCGGCGCACCTGCGGCCGCGCTCAAGGCCTCGCTGAGCTTGGGCAGTACCTCGCTGGACATCTTGCCGCGCGCCGCTTCAACGGCCGGGCTGACCCGCTCGAGGGCCTCGTCGAGCGCTGGCCCGAACTTCTCGACCGCGTCGTGAGCCACCCGAGCACCACGTTGCTTGGCCGAGGTGGCGATCGGCGTGATCAGCTCCGCAGCCTGGTGCGCGTATGGGGAAACTAGCCCAGCCGCCTGTTGTGCGTACGGCGAGACTCGGCCGACGGCTCCAGTGGCCAAAGGAGCGATGCGATCCGCAGCCGAATGGGCCAGCGGAGCCATCCGATCTGCAGCCCCGTGGGTGACTGGGCCAACGCGCTCCGCGGCCGACTGAGCCATCGGTGCGAGCCGATCTGCCGCGGAGTGGGCGAGCGGTGAGACCTTGTCAGCGGCCGCGCCAATCCGATCTGCGGCGGCTTCAGCAAGCGGCCCGACTCGGGTGGCGGCTGACTGCGCGAGCGGCCCTACTCGATCAGCTGCGGTGTGGACCAGCGGTCCGACACGATCAGCGGCCGAGTGGACGAAATCCTCGGCGGCTGGCGCAACCTGCTTTCGGGCGGCTTTCGCGCGGCGGGAACTCTTAGACACGTTTCCTCCGTTGTGAGAAACCAATGCTCCCGGGTGGAGCATTTCCCACCGTATCGCCATCTTGTGCGGTCTGACAGGATGGCTGCCGGACCAAGACCAGATGATGATCACGACAGAAAGGTGCCTCGAAGTGGCACAGCAGACCGCAACCCTGCACACTAACCATGGCGACATCAACCTGCTGCTCTTTGGTGATCAAGCTCCCAAGACAGTGGACAACTTCGTGGGCCTCGCCACAGGCACCAAGGGGTACGCCGACCCGAAAACCGGGGCGTCAACAACCGGCAAGTTTTACGACGGGCTCACCTTTCATCGGGTGATCGACGGCTTCATGATTCAAGGCGGTTGCCCTCTAGGGACAGGCACCGGTGGTCCGGGATACAAGTTTGGCGATGAGTTCCATCCCGACCTGGCCTTCAACAAGCCGTACCTGCTGGCCATGGCCAACGCTGGTCCGGGCACCAACGGTTCGCAGTTCTTCATCACCCTCGGCCCGCAGCCCCATCTCAACCGCCGGCACACGATCTTCGGTGAGGTGGCCGATCAGGCCAGCCGGGACGTGGTCGACGAGATCGCTAACGTGCAGACGGGACGGGCTGACCGCCCCGTCAACCCGGTCGTCATCGAGTCGGTGACGACCGATTCGGGTGACGATTCCGCGTGAGTCAGACCCCGGGCGCCGGCCCGGACTTCTCACCTCCGGGCTTTGCTCCCTGTTATCGCCATCCGGAGCGGATGACTGGCATTTCCTGCCAGCGATGCCAGCGGCCGATCTGCGGCGAATGCATGAACTCAGCATCGGTTGGCTTTCAGTGTCCCAGCTGCGTCGCATCCGGACGGGCAACGGTACGAGCCCCGCGGACCGCTTTTGGTGCGATCTTGAAGCCGGGCGGTGGTACCGCGACCAAAGTCATGATGGCTGTGCTCGCTGCCGAGTGGGTGCTCAACCTGGTGAGTGGCGGGCTGCTCGATCGCCTGCTGGTGATGAGCAATGAGGCCATCTATCTTGGTCAGTTCTGGCGATTGATAACGGCGTCGCTGACCTCAGGATCGATCCTCGGCGTTCTGATGAACCTGCTGGTGCTCTGGATTGCCGGTCGGGCGATTGAGTCTGAGCTGGGCGCCTGGCGTTTCGTTGTGCTGTACCTCGCAGCTGGCCTGGGCGGCACCACCATGCTCTTCGTCTTGGGTCCGTACACGAGCGCTGGCTACGGCGCGGCAGCTGCCGTGATCGGTCTGCTTGCGGCTAACGCGATCTTCAAGCAGAAGATGCGAGAGGACATCCGTGCCGACATCGGGCTGTTCGTCTTGCTCATCCTCTACAGCATCTTGATCGGCTTCCGCAGCTTCGGCTGGCTGATGTTGATCGGCGGCATTGTGGTCGGCGCTTCGGTCGGCGTGGTGTTGGCGTACGCGCCGCGCCGCAACCGCAGCACGGTCCAAGTGGTCGGGATGCTCGGAGTGATCATGGTCTGCTTGCTCGCCGTTGCCCTGAAGCTGACGATCTTCTAGTGGACCCGCGGGCAAAACGAGATTAGGCCTGCACGACCGAAGGCAGGTCGAGGGGCTGCTCGGGAGGCTGGCGGGTGATCACCCATGCCGCGATAGCGGCGCCCGCCACTGTGAGTAGTAGCGCCACTGTCGCGATCATCAACGCCATGGTCGAAACGCGCGCGACGCCGCTGCCGGTCGTGTCTTTGGGAGCGCTAATCACCAAGCGAGAACGCCGCCTCAAGATCATGTGCGGAGTATGCACGGAAGGCGATATGAGTCTCGGTGCCAACCACTCCGGGCACCTTGTTGAGCTGGTCCGCGACAACTTCAGCCACTTGATCATGGTTGGACACCCGGATCATGGCGATCAGGTCGATCGTTCCCGTCACCGAATAGACCTCGCTGACGCCGCGGAGCGCGGCGATCTGCTCAGCAACCTCCGAAATACGCGCTACGTCAGCTTTCACGAAGACGATCGCAGTGACCATGGCGGTCATCCTAAGTCTTGAG
>Ga0222621_1000138_pt1 | contig 6686 bp, 5 predicted proteins | sample PLMtaG_2_FD_161648 | JGI IMG/M metagenome (GOLD analysis project Ga0222621, IMG submission 161648) | Groundwater sediment microbial communities from an aquifer in East River, Colorado, USA - PLM2_5_coex | ecosystem: Environmental > Terrestrial > Soil > Riparian zone | place: USA: East River... | reverse complement strand
GGGGCAGCAGACGCCACCAGACGCGCCCGGTGTCGACGATCAGGATCCTGAGGTCGGTCCACAGCACCCGAGCATCCTAAACAGTTTGGAGAAAGTGCTGGCAGGTTGCAGGTTTCGGAAAAGTGCAACTAGCCAGCAGTTTTGCGCGTACGGCGTCCAGCTACGCGCGCACAGCTCAGCCGTAGGTGTCGCGAGGGCCCTGGCCGTCACGGACCGAGCGGAGGCCCTTCTTCCAAGACGGAGCGTCGGGCCCAAGAACCTTGATCCGGGTGATCGTGCCATCTCCTAGCGCCTCGTTCAGCATGGCCACGAGCCGGGGTGCTAGGTAACGCAGCTGGGTGGCCCAGGCGGTGGAGTCGGCGCGAACTGTCAAGACGGTGTCCGCATACCCCTCAGGATGCGAGTGTGCTGCGTTGGTGGCACCGACCAGCAGCCCCCACCGTGCCAGCAGGGTATGGACATTGATTTCGGTGGTCCAGCCCTTGCTCTCCACCAGCCGCTCGACCGCATCCGAGAGCGGCTTCGGATCACGATCGTCGGCTCGCGCTCCAGACACCTGGGGCCCAACGTAGGGAGCCGACTTGCCGCGCCGCCGGCGTCGCGCCTGAGCACCGAGCGAGTGCGCAGTCGTCTGCGCGAGTTCGAGGCCTGTTGGGTCATGCTGCGGCTGGTCGCCGGGTGTGCCTTGTTTCTGCTCCTCAGACATCGGGCGTCACATCACCATCAGCCACCCGGAAGCGGCGACCTGCCAGCAGCTCGGGAACGTCCGCTCCGACGGCGGCGGTGACCAGGACCTGCTCAGCCACCCGTACTCCCGAAGCCAGGCGCTCCCGCCGGATGGAATCTAGTTCCGCGAACACGTCATCGAGCACAAGCACCGGCTCTACTCCATCAGCCCGAAGCAGATGAAAGCTGCCCAGCCGGAGGGCCAGGGCGAATGACCATGATTCACCATGACTGGCATAGCCCCTGGCGGGCAGCATCCCCAACGAGAGCGTGATGTCGTCGCGGTGTGGGCCCACGAGGGAGGCCCCGCGCTGAATCTCCTCAGCCCGCCGCTCAGCCATCGCCTTGACCAAGATGTCAGTCAAGGCGGCTCGCTCCGATGGGCCCTCAGATGCTTGCAGCGCCTCAGCCTCACCCGATGCGCCCTGAGCCTGTCGAACGGCCGTTAGGTCCACCGAGCACTTGTACTCCGCCGCAGCGTCGTTGTTAGTCGGCGCGATGTCGGCGTACGCCTTGCTGACGTGCGGCGCCAGGTCCGCAAGCGTCGTTAGCCGCGCCTCGAGAAGCTCACCGCCGGCCTGTGCAAGGTGGGTGTCCCAGACATCGAGCGTGGCTTCGGCATCGGCTGGCGGTGGGCCACCCCGAAGCCGACCGCTGAGGGATTTGAGCAGCGTGTTGCGTTGCCGCAGTACCCGCTCGTAGTTTGCGCGTACGCCGGCCAGCCGCGGCCAGCGCGCAACGATGAGGTCATCGATGAAGCGCCGACGTTCGCTGGGATCGCCCTTGACGATCGCGATGTCCACCGGCGAGAACACCACAGTCCGGAGTACTCCGATGATCTCGCGGGCCTGACGTAGTGGGGAACGGTTGAGCTTGGCGCGGTTGGCCTTCCCGGGATTGATCTCGAGCTCAAGCGTCAACTGCCGCGGATCGTCGAGCCCGGCTTGCACCCTGGCCCGTACCACTGCGCGGTCAGCGCCTGACCGCACCAAAGGCACCTCCGCAGCTACGCGATGCGAGCTCATCGTGGAGAGATATTCGATCGCCTCGACCAGGTTGGTCTTTCCCTGGCCGTTGGCCCCGACGAAAGTCGTCACTCCTGATTCGAGCGATAGATCGACCGACTCATAGGACCGAAAATCGGTCAATTGCAGGTGGTCGACATACATCTGTCGAAGCCTATCTGGCCCAGCGGAGGCGTCTGCCTCTCCGCAACGCAAGAACTTGCCGGAGGGTCAGGGTGTGGGCCTGCTGCGCTAGAGATGCCACGCCCGTGAGCGCTCGGCAGCCTGTAGTGCTGACGCGGGCAATCCGCTCAGCTCGTTGACGCCTCGACCTTGTCGGCTTTCTCCCCACCGGCCTCGAGCTCGCTGCCGGCGGGAAGCTCCTGGTGGCCGCCAAACTGCTGCCGCATCGCGGACAGCACCTGGTTGGCAAAGTGGTCCTCGTCGCGGGAGGCGAAACGCTCGAAGAGCGAGGCCGCGAGCACCGGCGCCGGTACACCGATGTCGACGGCCGCCTTCACCGTCCAACGACCTTCGCCCGAGTCCGACACGCGTCCGGCCAGGCCTTCGAGCTTCGGGTTTGCCTGCAACGCCGCGGCCGTCAGGTCCAGCAGCCATGAGGAAATCACCGACCCGCGGCGCCACAGCTCGGCAACCTTGGCCGTCTCGATCTGGAACTGGTAGAACTCCGGGTCTTCCATCGGAGCGACCTCGGCCGAGTGCTCGCCGGCCTCGATGCCGACATCGGCTCTATGCAAGATGTTGAGGCCCTCGGCAAAGGCGGCCATGATCCCGTACTCGATGCCGTTGTGCACCATCTTGACGAAGTGGCCAGCCCCGGACCTCCCGCAGTGCAGGTAACCCTGCTCTTCGGGAGCCAGCTCACCAGTACGTCCCGGCGTACGCTCAATGTCACCGACACCTGGGGCGATGGTTTTCAGGATCGGGTCGATGATCTTGACCGCTTCCTCATCACCGCCCACCATCAGGCAGTAGCCGCGCTCCAGTCCGAAGACGCCACCGCTGGTACCGATATCGACGTAATGCAGGCCCTGCTCCCGAAGCTTGGCGGCGCGTCGTACATCGTCGCGGTAGTTCGAGTTGCCGCCATCGATGATGATGTCGCCCTCATCGAGCAAGCCGGCGAGCTCATCGACGGTCCTCCCGGTTATGCCCGCGGGAATCATCACCCAGACCGCGCGCGGGCGCTGGAGCTTGCTGACAAACTCCTCAAGCGTGAAGCCGCCGGTAGCGCCCTCACCCTCAAGCTGCTTAATGGACTCAGGACTCACGTCGTAGACGACACACTCATGCCCGTCTCGCATCAAACGGCGAACGATGTTGGCACCCATCCGGCCCAGACCGACCATTCCCAGCTGCATGGAAACCCCTCATCCTCGATGGTTTCGTCAACATAACAGAGGTTGATCAGCCCCCGATAGGTCCGACGCGCGACGCGCACCCCTATTGATCTTGCTGCTCGCGCATCGCGCTTTCGATCCGCCGCCGTCGTTGTCGCTCGCAGAGGAAGAACGCCTCTGCTCACTCCTCCTCCGTGCGGCGACGCGCGATTTCCGACGCTCGCAGCTAACGCCGAAGTCCTTTGGCGGACGTCGCTCGCGACAGCAATCAGGTGGGTAAGCGCATGAGCATGATCACGTGCCGGTAATCGGTTAGCGGAGGGCCGTCAAGGGTGGCTATACCGGTGAGCTGGCACGGCTTGCTCGGTGCGGTGAAGGCGAAATTCACGTACGGCGTGTCGAAGGCCCCGAGCCCGTCGAGCAAGTAGGTCGGGTTGAAGCCGGCCGCCGTAACTGCCAGGTCGCCACCACCGGGCTGGTCAATGGTCGCCTCGATGGACTCCGATGCCTGAGCCTGGTCACCGGTCGCGGCTTCCAAGGTGACGAAACCTTCGCCGATCAGCATCCGCAGGGAGGTGTTGCGCTCCGCGACCAGGGCTACGCGCTTGGCGGCCGCGATCGCGTCGGCGGCGCTCACTCGCACGTTCATCAGTCCCGGCGTGTTCATGATGTGACGGACTTTGGGAAACTCTCCGTCCAGCAATCGAGTCGTTGTCTGGCGCTCCCCTGATGCACCGTGACCTTCGAATCCGATGATCCCGTCGCCGGTGCCGCCGTCGGACAGGCTCAGGGTCACTTCCTCTCCAGCGGTCATGGAGCGGGCCGTCTCGTTCAGCATTCTCGCTGGGACTAGGGCAGTTGCCGAAATCTGAGTCGAGCTCGGGTTCCACGTCAGTTCCTTGAGCGCCATCCGGTAGCGGTCGGTAGCGAGCAGGGAAATAGTGTCACCGTCAATCTCCACCCGTACCCCGGTGAAGACCGGCAACAGCTCATCCCGGCCGGCGGCGACCACGACCTGGGAGACCGCTTGAGCAAACAAAGCGCTGGGCACTGTGCCCGTGGCCTCGGGCATCTTCGGCAAGGATGGGTAGTCCGAGACCGGAAGTGTCTGCAGGGTAAACCGGGCGCTGCCGCAGATCAGCTCCATTCTGGTTTCGTCGGAGGTGATATCGACCGGTTTCGGCGGCAGGCTACGGGAAATGTCAGCGAGCAGCCGCCCGGAAACCAGCGCCTCGCCCTCGTCGGCGACCGCGGCCGTCACATGGATCCGCGCCGAGGTTTCATAGTCGAAGCTCGAAAAGGTGACGCCTTCGGCGTCGGCTCGTACCAGCAGACCGGCCAAAATCGGCACGCTCGGGCGTAGCGGCAGGCTGCGTGCGGCCCATTGCACCGCCTCAGCCAAGACGTCGCGCTCGAGTCGGATTTTCACGCTACCTCCTCTGTGACCTCAGAAATGAAGGTCATCCGGCCCAGGACGGGCACCGGCGATCATACCGACGGCTCGGCGGGGTGTAAGGCGCACACGGCAACTCGTACGGATACTCGAGCATGCTCCATCGGATTTACTTGGACCCCTTCTCGCCGGGCAGCAGTTCACGCAGATCAGCGGCCGCCGCCATTACTTCGTCTTGGAGCGGCCCGCACCTCTCCATACCGTCAGGAATCGGCCCGGTGAACAGTGGGCGGATCTCGAACACCAGGTCCAACACGCCCTCCCTGGTAGGCGTACCACGTCGCATGGTCATTGCGTCGCCAGCTAGCCGGCTGTACTCGTTGACCCGTTCGCGCCATGCGGGATCGTTCGTGGTGTGATCCGCACGCATTTCAGAGGCGAGCGCGTCAAGAGCCTTTTCCAGCCGAAGCAACTGCTCCTTGCGACGGTCGACGTCCAAGCTGACCGGAACGTCCTCGGGTTCCTCACGGCCGAACAACTTGCGCAGAAAGCTCACCGATTCCTCCTCCTGGGTGGGGCTTTGCGCCGTGCTGTTTTTCACAGGGCTCCGCCACGCTGACTTAGACCCTCTTCACCTTATGTATCTCATGGTCGTAGTCGTAGCTGCTGTGGATGCTGTGGACGACGTGTCTTTGACCCTGTCAGAGCAGATTTGGCGGTGCGTATGCCGCTGTGAAGAACAGAAAATCACACGGGGAGGATCTTGGGATGGGCTACCGGGTGATGCCGCTTGTCCCCTGACCATCCCCAGGCCGTCAAGCCCAAGATCAACGTTTTCCACAATGTTTTCCCCACTTGTGTGGCAAGCAAAATCTCTTGCCCGGTTGCAGTCTTGCACTGCCATGGAAGATCGTTTGAAAGCTTGTGATCACAGACCACCACGAGCGCCTCCCCAGAGGGATGATCAGGCGCTTGTGATCACAAACGACGCTGAGAGAGTTTCAGCGGCCAGACGCCTGCTGCTTGATCCGGTTCGTTAGTTCTGTTACCTGGTTGAACACGCTGCGTCGTTCAGCCATCAGGGTACGGATCTTCCGATCTGCGTGCATCACAGTCGTATGGTCCCGGCCACCGAACTGCTGTCCGATCTTGGGCAGCGACAGATCGGTGAGCTCACGGCACAGATACATCGCGATCTGACGCGCAGTCACCAGAACATGGGTCCGGCTTTGCCCACAGAGATCATCAATGGTGATGTCGAAGTACGACGCGGTCTGGGCCATGATCATCCCGGTAGTGATCTGCGCTTCGCCGCCCTCAGGAATGAGATCTTTCAGTACGATTTCGGCCAGCGCCAGGTCCACCTGCTGGCGATTGAGGCTGGCGAAGGCTGTCACCCGGATGAGCGCACCTTCCAGCTCGCGGATGTTGGTCTGGATTCGGCTCGCGATGAACTCCAAGACTTCCGGCCCAGCCACCAGACGCTCTTGCGCGGCCTTCTTCCGCAAGATCGCGATCCGGGTCTCCAGGTCCGGGGGCTGCACGTCGGTAATCAATCCCCAGCCGAACCGGCTCCGCAGCCGCGGTTCGAGGTTCTCCAGCAGCTTCGGCGGACGGTCGGAGGTCATCACGATCTGCTTCTGCGCGTTGTGCAGCGTGTTAAAGGTATGGAAGAACTCTTCCTGGGTCTGTTCCTTGCCTTCCAAGAACTGGATGTCGTCGATCAGCAGTACGTCTACGTCGCGGTAACGGCGCCGGAAGTCGGCTCCCTTGTTCTGGCTGATCGCGTTGATGAAGTCGTTGGTCAGTTCCTCTGTGGAGACATAGCGAACCCGCACCCGGTCGAAGTAGTTACGGACGTAGTGGCCCAGGGCGTGCAGCAGATGCGTCTTGCCGAGGCCAGAGTCGCCGTAGATCGTCAGGGGGTTGTACGACTTGCCCGGATTCTCTGCCACCGCGATCGCCGCGGCGTGGGCGAAGCGGTTCGAACCGCCGATGACGAAGGTCTCGAAGGTGTACTTGGGATTGAGCCGGGAGTCGCTCTCGCGACGGCTCCGGAAGCCGTCCAGATCGCGGTACACGTCTGGATTGCGGTAGCCAGATCCGACCTCGGAGGCCTCGGGTCGAGGTGCCGGGCCCTGCGTCCCGCCTTCGCCGCGGTAGGCGCGCCGGGCGTAATCCTCAGGGTTGGGGTAGCTCTCG
>Ga0222621_1000123_pt1 | contig 6902 bp, 10 predicted proteins | sample PLMtaG_2_FD_161648 | JGI IMG/M metagenome (GOLD analysis project Ga0222621, IMG submission 161648) | Groundwater sediment microbial communities from an aquifer in East River, Colorado, USA - PLM2_5_coex | ecosystem: Environmental > Terrestrial > Soil > Riparian zone | place: USA: East River... | reverse complement strand
GATTTCATTCATTTTAGATTCTATAATTTCACAAACAAAAATATTCGGATTATTCATTTTTTCTAAAACCCAATTTATTAATTCAATTCTTCCGGCAACTTCTCGTTTGTAGGTACTATCATCTTTTTCCATATTGAACCATTTTCTTGATTCTTCGATTTCTTGGAGCAGTATTTGCTCTATTCTTATAGATTGAATTAGTGATATGAGAATTTAATATTCCAAGTGCTTTATAAAGAGGAAGGATCACGAGAAATGGATAATAAGATCCTGCCAGCACCTGTAGAAAGTAAATGAAGTCTAAGAAAATAATAATGCTCATTTTACCAGTAATAGTGTTAATTTTAGCAACCAGTTTATTATTAACAGGAGTACTTGGTATTTCGTCTACTAATAATACTAATTCCAGTTCTAATTCTAGATCAGTATCATGGATATACGATAGCGGTCTCACTGGAATTGCGGTTACTGACGTTAACATCTCGAAAGATACGTCGAAAGATTCGGGTATAACTGTAACAGGAATTATCGAGAATAAAGATCCGGATGCGACAAAATTGGCTGTTACCTTAAACTTACACATGTATGATAAGACAGAAGAACTTCTAGGTATTATTCCGGTCCATCCAGCAGACATACTTAAACCGCTTCAGAAAATCCACTTTGTGGTAAAGGATCTTACCCGTCAGACTGCAATAAATCTTGATCATGTATATCTTCAAGTTCGAGCCTTTGATTGCGGGACCGCGAGTGTGCACAACGTGGGATGCTTAGGGCAGACGGTTAACGTAACTAAAAAAGATACAAATGATTCAGAAAAGAAACTGCCATTGGTTAAAACAACACTTCCAACTGGAGTGTTTGAGAGTAAAGTGTTGAGTGCTAGTAATTTAAGTGCAGTCGGAAACGGAGATTCATACGATATCTTGGGTAAGATCAAGAATATAAGTAATGAAACAAAGCAAGGAATTAATCTAATTGTAGAAATATACAATTCTACCAATCATCTAGTGGGAGTAGATCAAGGTTATCCTATTTTTAGCACACTAAGACCTAACGAAGAATCACCCTTTAAAGTTAATACCAATGTTCCCAGATTATCCAATGACCATTATGTAGTAACTGTTGGTGCATTAGAATCGGCTATTGATCGGCCCCTAGTGAATGCAACTTTAAGCAATACAATCAACGATACCACTAAAAATATCAATGTGCAATAACTTTTTAATTATTAAAAGGTAAAGATATCGTTACGATTTATGGTTATTATTGTAGGTCGCCTTCGTAGTTTAAGCCACCAAGATCCTTGGGAACTTTTGGAGCCTTCACATCATCGTTGTTCTCTTCTAAGAGTCCATTATCATTCAGAACATAGGTGTTAGGGGCTTTTGCTTATGTAGTTCTTAATGATATGATTAGTTTTTCGTATTGTGCTGGTATGACCAAGTACCCTTTGTTTATCATCAAATAAAGATGCGATAACATAATTTAATCTAATATACTCTAATATACACGCACCAAAACTCTCATAAATTAAACTTTTTCTGGAATCTCTAAGATTTAATTCTTCATATCTATTTATTGTTTGATCAATTAGCAACGAACTAAATATATTCCCGATTTTACTTAAATATTTTAGATTATATTCCCTTTCAAATTCGGGATCTAATTTCTTCCTCTCAATTTCGGCTCTCATACATTTTATCAAAACCAAGAGTGTGATCCTATTTTATTTAGTTCGATGCGGATGAAAGTGAGGTTTCAACTTATTAAATATTATTTCTTTATCTGACATTCCTATTAATGATAATCCCTTTTTAACTTACTTTTTCTTCACGTCTTCTGTTATCTTCTCCTTCTCTAATATTATTATCAATTTGAAGATCTCTCTCTTACAACCAATCCTAATAGTCAATAAAGGTTATAACAGTTAGAGCATCTGATATACGGTAATTCTACAGCTTTACTAGTCTGTTGACACATAATGGGATTGCATAGTGAAACACGCAAATAAGAGAATTATGATATTTGACGAATCAGTTTAGAGTTGGGATAGAAAAGTACTATGGCGCTTCATAAATACTTACACCATTCTACTCAACCCGTTTTATAGTATGTAGTACAGACAAACACTAATCTGTAGGCCCTCAGGTAAAATGGTCTTAAGATGATATGGGAGGTGTAAGCATCGAATGTCTTTAAACAATAGAATTGTTAGTATCGTAGACGACGACCCAGGTACCACCATGTTTTTTCAGGAAGCATTAAAAAGCATTTCAGGAATTACAATATCTACTTTTACAGATCCTATTTTGGCACTCGAGCATTTTCAAGGTAATGATTATGCTTATGTACTGGTAATATCTGACTTTACAATGCCTGGTTTGAATGGTATGGAATTGTTAAAAAAGATAAAGGATTCAAATCGCTTTGTAAGAACGATACTAATGACTGCATTTGAAATAGATGATAATTTATTTCAAGATTATACTAAAAAGAAAATCATAAATGGTTTCCTTCAGAAGCCAATAGGTTTGCACGATCTTGTTAAATAGGTAAATACCCAGTTGCAATCTTACGAACAGCAAAAACAATTCCCTTCCTAAGGAACATAATCATATTAAATACGTGCATTTTTTCTTACTTATAGTTGTGATTGTTGTGATTGGAGTTTGGAAGAGCCGTTTACACCGGTGGTGACTAAAGGTAATTAGTATTCAAGTATTCAACCATTATCCCTATCATCAGTAAGCAGGAGAATGAACCAAGTCTACTGACATAAATTGACATTAAAATATGTTGCAGGGTAGACATTAGAATATGTTGCAGAGTAGAATGCCGTGAGTAATAGATCATTGGTAAATAAATAATAAATAATTATTTACTATGAATTCAACAATTACTTTCTATAAGCTGTACTTATGATAAATCAGCTGAATTGTATACTTATCATAACCGGTGTTGACTAGATCTTATATTCATAAGCATCGTTGCTTTCATTGTTGTTATACAGAAAGAGTAGTGATAAAGAACTAAGTACACCAGTGCTTAATAGCAGTACTGATGCACTTCGCAAGATGATTGGATTGAATAATGGAGCGCACGTAGTAAAAATTTCTGCCAAAGCTTACAGACTTTCTAATGGAGTAGAATATTGCCATGTGGGAGTAAAATGCAAGGATGAATCTATCTATTCATTCCATGCCTATGGAAAAGAGGCCATAGAACTACATGAAGAAGCCTCAAAGGCGGTCAAAATACCTGTTACGGTTTCCTAAAACGGATAGTAAATAATTAGCTACTTTTTGTTGCTCGGCTTATTCCAATAAGGATTCTTACATTTAGCGCATGAAACGAGAGGGTTATCACTTGAATATTGCCTTGATATCCAAATGTAACCTAAGACAAGGACAATTAAAGCAAAAAATTAGAACTATGGTACGGTAAGTTTAAAGATTCAGCGATGGGTAATTCATTCAGAAATGGCCAGTATACATATGATCAATTAGTAAACTCAGACTATGAACATATGGAATGGTTAGGAAGAAAGTTAGGCGGTCCCACTGGAATGACCGATCTTGGTAAATTGGATCCTGCAACCGCTCATGTGCCGTGCAACTGTTCAAAGTGTAGATCTAAAGAAGAATCAAAAAGCAGCAACTTTCAATGAATATGAGAGATAAAGAATTAAGTGAAAAACTCCTAGATATCAGCAAAAGACTAGAACAAGAAGAAAAAGCATTAAGACCTTTATCTATTCGGTCTTTTAATTTCTGTCTTCTTTTTTGAGTTGGTGTTTTTGCTATCTTGTTACCTAGTCCAGTAATAGACTTTTGATTATCAAATGGGTTATCTGAAGTTTCTACAAAGTCTTTTAATTTTGATTCATGTTTAATACTCTTTTTCAATCTTGTCTTTATTTATTTTCTCCACTTGATTTATTTCCTGACACATGTATATCCACAAATTCTGGTCTATTCAGAGGAGAGTTGTTGCCTTCATTGCACTTCAGCTTAAAATCTTCTACACTAACCGTACACACCTTATACGGCTTTCCATCCTCCACATTCAAATTAGGAAATGTTATGGTGTAACTCACTTTATCCAATCCCTCCGTTTCTGGATTTTTTGCATTGTACACTTTCACCTTAGTCTGGTCGTCAACATTAACTATCGTGACGATATCTTTTGTTGAATTTGTTATTCCAAATAGACTTACTACTACTTTAAAGACGTCCTTCCCTATCCCCGTTTCTGCTGCTACTTTGGAGAAATAATTGATATTGGTGCTCAAAACTAGGACACTGATAAGCAAACCCAAGACCAACTTTGGTTTGATAAAATTATTTTTTTTCAATATTTTAATAATGGAATTATTCCATTTTAACTTTTTCATCCCATGTTCAGAATAATAATCATAGCACCAAACAATCAAAAGAATCTTTTATTCCCACAATTGTTATTTCTATTTTATCTTTTATTTAATTAGAATTAAGAGAAACCACGCAGAAAAATAAAATTACTATATTATATAGATATTTTGAAACTTCTTGTAAATCTCTATAATAAAATTAATTAGAATTAAAGAGGATCTACAAAGGAATGTTATAACAGTTGGATATCAGAGGGTTAGTCATTTCACTACTAATACGGGACAATGTGAATATGTTACTACTCCGCTAGCAACACTACCCAGCAGCAGTTTTTTAAACCCAGTCAAACCTCTACTCCCAATAACAATCATATCTATCTTCATCTTCTCTGCATACTCTACAATCTCTTTTACGACTGATGTATATTTAATAAGAACATCGGTCTTAACGCTCACTTTCTTTTCTGTCGCCTTTTGTTTCACCTTGTCTAATTTCTGCTGTGCTTTTTCCTTTTCTATCGTTTCAATTTCCTTCATCCTTCCAATATTTGCATACTCGAATTGACTATATGGGACAGGAGAGACGATAATTAATACATTCAATTCTGCGTCATATCTTTTAGGCAAGTCAATCGCATAATTGCTGGCGTTGAAGGATGGATTAGAACCATCTACTGCAACTAGTATCTTTCCGATAGACAATAATCACTCATGACAATCTTTATTTTATTAATCTTTCATCATTCAAGGGAAATAGTAAATATTCAGCCCGATTCAACACCCGGGCAAAAATTTGTGCGAAAAATGTAAGAAAAGAGGAATAGTAATATCAACATGATAGCTTTGGACATTAATCGAAGTTTCGCTTGACGGAGAAGGTGACGCATTGAAACCTAATATCTTTCATAGTTCCGATTATGCAAACCTCTACAGAAATGCTGTCACAAAAATGATTTGTGATAAGTTTGGTGCAGAGATGAAGCATAAAGAGAATCAATGCTGCAAGACTTTGTTGAAGTTTCAGATAATCAATTTGATCAAGGTAAATCTGTAGTTGGCCTTGGTAACAAGAAGAAACTAAATAGATTTCAAAGAGAAGGACAGAGATTGCTAGACAGAATCGAAAAAGAGAAAGATGAGGACATCAAACGACAGTTAAAGAAAGGGAATATTGTAAAAATAATAGAAGATTCTTTAGATTATTAAAAAACTGGTCGGTCTGAGGCAAACAGATGGTAGAAGAGACCTCAGATCCACCAGAGAATGCCGTATGCGTTAACAGTTATGAAACAATGTACATCAAACAATAAAAGTGTCTAAAACCGATGGGCCCAATTAGAAGGCCAACTTTTCCTCCCACCAATTGAACAGTTTTATAGATCAAAAATAGAAGAGAAATAAAAAATTCTCTTCTACTTCTTCCGAGTATTCCATACGGAGTTGAAGAGCAATTTAATACAAGGAAGTCATTTTTGGTGAGACGCTCATTGATAAGCATTCAATTGATCTCTTACTATTTGGTATAGCCTATTCATCGTGACAGGTTTTTCAATAGTGGAGTTTATCACTGCCTCTATCATATAACTCTGGTACAATTCTTCTTCCTCAAAATTATAAGCACTCATCAATATCGTTCTCACTTTAGGATTCGATGTCTTTACTTTTTTGAGTAATTCTAATCCATTTAGACCTGGCATTCTTAGATCAGAAATAACTAAAACACAGTTCTCTTTGTTCTTAACAAAGTGCTTAAACGCCATGACGGGGTCGTTGAAAGAGAAAACTAAAATTCCATCAATATTTTCGGAGAAAGCCTCATGAAACAGTTTAGTAATATAGATGTCATCATCTACTATGCTAACAATCCTCTTGTTAGTAGACATTAAGGCTAAACCTAAATAACATGAATAGATTTCTTTTGGTATTCGTATTACTTAAGTCTTAATTTTTATTCTTTTGATTATTAAAAACTGGTGGGCCTATGAAAGCAAGGTAATGAACTGACCCACCATGATGCAGTTTTTGGAGTTGTTTGATGAGATATTATGGACAACAAATTATAAAATGGTTAGAACGCAACACAATTCATCTTATGGTATATCCTTTTAGACTTAATCTCAAAGCATGTTGATGTGGTTGCCAAATAAATTGAGTCTTAACTATGAATTTGAAAAGTGGAGCATGATTACATTTGCTCTAGTTTCGGCTACTTTAGTGACGGGACTTTGTCATAATGGTCGGTAAATAGAAAATTCTAATTCAGTGCGAAAAACTTTTCTGTTCCCCTAGGGAATAGCAGTGATATATTGGGCTTCAAAACCTTACTTTTTACAATAACTATGACATTCATATTATTCATTGCCGGAATGGTGTTCCAGAAGGCTGAATTTGCGTATGGTCAATTTTTCGAGAATTTTCAGACTAAAAGCAATGCAACAAATTCTTCCAATTTCTCATCAAATACTACTTCATCGGAGAATTCTAATTTTACTGGAATAGTTTTACTACGTCAGAAATTAAATAATGCATC
>Ga0222621_1000096_pt1 | contig 7428 bp, 9 predicted proteins | sample PLMtaG_2_FD_161648 | JGI IMG/M metagenome (GOLD analysis project Ga0222621, IMG submission 161648) | Groundwater sediment microbial communities from an aquifer in East River, Colorado, USA - PLM2_5_coex | ecosystem: Environmental > Terrestrial > Soil > Riparian zone | place: USA: East River... | reverse complement strand
TGATAAGCTTAGTAAAGTCGGTTTCAGTGCAACCGAAGCTCTCGGTGTAGGTAAGATGATCGCACCTGATATGTTTCAATCAGAAGAAGCCTTGGCAATCAAGCAAGGCAATCTGTCTCTAAGACGAGACCTTGAACAAGACAGACTTGAAACAAGGCTTAAAGCCGACTTAAATGCCCCGCTTGAGAAAGGAACTGGAGTCATTGGAATCAGCAATCGCAATGTTGACCTAGCCGTAAAGGCTAGAACCCTGCTAGACCAGAACACTGATCCCAAGACAGGTGAAATCAAAGTGCCTCCATCGGCTCATCTTGAACTTGCAATGTCCCTTGCATCTCTCCTATCTCCCAATAACCAAGGACAAGTCGCAGAAAACATTATCACAGGGCTTAAACAAACTACTGCCAAAGAGACCTTGGCTAACCTTGCAATCTACCTTGGTGCCGACCCAAAAGAAATCGGAGGCTCCACACAATCTGTTCTCAAATACTTCAGGGAGAACATTGACAGGCTTGGGATTCAGAATGAATCTCTAAGAGATGAGAAAGTAGGCTCCCTCATTAACCAGAGCTACTCCAATCTTGAGGAGACCTCTAGGAAGAGAATATCTGATAACCTTCCTGTAAGCAGCTTTAAGAACTATCTCAACATGACTCCCTACAAGAGCTCTGTATCAGAAAGCATCTCTCAAAAAGACAGTATGGTTACAATGACAGCTCCTGACGGCACTAAAGTTCAGGTTCATCCTTCTAAGGTTGCACTAGCAAAAAAAAGAGGTCTCAAGTAGTGGAAGATAATCCATACGCAGATTTATCCGTGCCTGATACGTCAAATCAATATTCTGATTTGGCTGTTAGTGATTCTCCTATAGCTGAAACTAAAGCTGAAACTAAACCAGCTAAAAGCTCCACTCAAACAGTTTTGGATGAAGGAGCTTCTAAAGTAAGACAGTTCATCGGCAAGGCCTTTATGGCAGGAAATTCACTACCAAGTGTTATTGCCGAGCAACTTACCCAAGGCACTTTAACCAAGCCAAACAATATGGAATCTACCATAGGCACAATGATTGACGGAGTCAGCCAAACAGCTTCATTTGGGATTCCTAAAGCCATGACTAAGAAAATTCTTGAATCAAGCAATCTATCTTATCCTGAAGCAGAAGATAAAACTTCAGAGAATATTGGCAAAATAATAGGTCTTGTGGCTCCGACTCAAGCTGCTTCTACCATTTCTAAAAGCATTCCAGGTCTAGTAGGTAAAACAATGGCAAAAGATTTTATGAGAGGCGTGTCAGAGGGAGCGTTTGTAGGATTTACAGAAGCCCCTGATAACTTCATGGATATCAAGCAAAGAGTATTGCAGGGAGGAGTAGGAGCCGCAATTGGAGGAGTTGCCGTTCCGGTAACTCAGGCAATAAACAAAGTAGCTTTTAAATCCGTTGAACTTGCCAAGGAAGTTAGAGCTTCACTATTTGATTCTAAAAGAGCCATTGGAGCCAGGTTTGAAACTCAGTTAGAAGACTTGATAGCAAAAAATCCAACACAGGTAGTTAACGGAGAAAATGCATTTACAGAGCTTCAAGCTATGGCAAAAGACAATACGAGACTAGTTTCCGACATCAAGTCCGGTCTTAAAAGGTCAGGCTCTACTATAAAGCCTGATGTGATAGACGGTTTCATTAAAGATCCATCAACAGCTTCACAGATGACTCTTAACCAGACAAGGGAATTGAAACAAGCGATTGCGAACATTCCATCGGTCAAATCTAATTACGCCAAAGGAAAATTTGCTAACTGGTCAGACCATGAAGTCGATTTGATAGACTTTGCAGACCACATTAAGAAAAGTCAACTGGATGCGTTTCCTCAGCTTGAACAAATAAACAAGACTTACAGTGATATGCTTAACAAGTACAATTCTGTTAAGTCAAAGTTTAAGGTTGGTGTATTGCTGGACAATATGGCTCGTAACTTTGGAGACAAGGAAGTTCAAGCTACTGTCAGAGAATTACTTCCAAAATCTACCATAGATTCTATTGGCGGATACAGGTCTGCTATTCAACTTCTAAGAGCTGCAGGTTGGGTAGGTGTTGCTACAGGCGGCGTAGGTCTATTTGAGGGCGGAGTCAGAGGTGCCAAAAAGTTTTTTGGCGGTTAAATGTTTATTAACTTAATTCCTGCAATTATCAATAGAACTGAGATGATTAATACAAGCATGTTACCTCCTTCCTTATGAGCTTAATCATGTTACAACCACAACACCAGATGAGGTTCCATCACTCACAGCATACGTCCTATCTGAGGTCTGCGTGATGATTATGAATACTGCTAAAAATACTAGCTTAAACAAGCTGACCTTTTTCATTTTTTATCCTTTTATTAAAATGCTCCCTTGCATGTTGAGAAGCAATAGTGAGTTTAAGATTCTCAAGCCTGTTGTCAGACTTGTTTCCATTAACATGATGCACATATTCGCTTCTATGAAGCTTCCTATTAAGATACTTTTGCATAATATAACGATGTTCAAGAATTGGTCTATTATCAGCCCAAATCGTCTTGTAACCAGCCTTTGTAACGTGACCAGAACCTTTTTTTGCGATCTTATAAGGAGCATTAGCATTTCCGTATTTGTAAAGTCTCTGCTTGTGAAGAGGACAAAATTTACTTCTTTTGGATATGATTGCACATCCATCAGCAGAGCATATTACCTTAGAATTAGACTCTATCTTCTTCAAAGAACTGCAATGCCTAGAGCAGCATTTTTGAATTGGTCTAGTCGTTATAAAAGGCTTGTTGCAGAAAGCACAGTAAATCATTTTAGGCGTATGTGGCATGGTACTTTCAATAATAACATCTTTAAACATTGTTGTCAAGGGGCATAGAAAATGGCTGTTGTAGTCAATCAAAGAGCTGGCTGCGGCAAGTTTATGGAGCAACTTACTGTAACTAACGCAGTACAGGTGCTTTCACCGGCTTTGTACAAAGATAGCTCAATGTCCGGAGGTGCGCAGGAAGCCTTCTTAACTAATTATGGAAATCCAATTCGCTGGACTTACAACGGAACAACGCCTAGCACAACTGTTGGACATGTCCTTCCAGATGGAGGAATTTTGATATTACGCGGGCAACAACAATTAGCTTTATTCAAATGCTTTCGTGTTTCAGCGGACTCAGAAATAACTGTAACTTACGAGTACGAGTAAAGAGAAAGCATGCAACAACTTAACCCTCAAGAAGGGAAAACTAAGGAAATCCAGATAGTTGCAGGACTCAAAGTTATTGAAACTGAGTATAGAGTTAGATCGCCAATTTTTGAGGAAATAGTCGTCAAAGTCCCAAAATTTATCGAGGAGCCCATCAAGCTTCCAACAGGCTTTGACACCATAGCCGATGTGATTGCTGAGGATATTGCGGAGAAGGTACTTCAGAGAGTCTCAAGTCTAATTGACTCCAAACTCTCTCTTGCCATTGATGAGCGTGTCAAAGAAATCAAGGTGCCCAAAATCACAGAAGAAGTGATCATGAGGTACAAGGATGTGGAAGTTGAGCGTCCGATTTACCGAGACAGAGAAATCGTGCTTGATAAGGTTACACTGGTTGATAGACAGATCATTAATCCGATTCTGAAAGATCAAGAAATTATTAACCCGATAATTATCGATAAGATGGTTCTTAACTCGATTGTTACCGACATTAATGTTACCAATGCGATTGTGCGTGACGTTGAAGTCGAGAGGGCTGTCGTCAGAGAGAAAGTTATAGAAGTCGTCCATAAGAACTGCTTCGACGAGAAAGGAAACGCGCTTCTTTGAGTGTCAGGCAGAACTATCCCTCATCGATTACATCAGGCGCATTATCTTCAACCGATGTTTTCTCTTCCGTTGAACAGGTCTCAGGCAATATCCGCCCCGGCTATCAAGCCTTCTATAATGGCGGTCCTTCAGGGATCTCTTATTCCATAGGCCAGGCCTACTCCATAGATGGTGTCTACTGGCAGAGAGACACAGCAAACCCTCTTCTTATTCCTGTAGCCGCCACCTGGGAAGCCAACGTGGTAAAAGACCCCTGGCTCGTCATCGTAAACAACATCTATTACCTCTACTATGCAGGCTGGCGTCAATCCACCGATCGCTTTCAGATCGGCCTTGCCATCTCTAAGGACTACGGCCAGACCTACACCAAGTATTCTGCCAATCCCATTATTGCAAACGGTACGGCTGGAACAGTTGATGAGCGCCGTGCCATGTTCCCCGTCGTCATCTATGAAGCTGACGAGGCAAACCCTGCCAAGCGCTGGAAGATGTGGTATGCGGGGCGTAACTCAAGTGACGTTGAGAACCTGGCCTATGCTTACTCCGCTGACGGCATTAGCTGGACTAAGTTTGGCCAGGTATTGACAGTAGGCACAGCCGGAGCGTTTGATGACACTATCCTGCAAACTGGCTCAGTCGTTAAGGTATCCAACACCTATTACCTCTTCTACGGTGCCGCCACAGTATCTGCCGGCCGCACCAAGTTCTCAGGCGGTCTTGCCACCTTCATAAACCCTGAAGGCACTTATACCAAACAGGGTCAGAATCTTGTATCCCTAGGCACTCGTCTCCAAAACCTTACCGCCAACACGCTTACCGGCTCCAAGGTCGTAACTGTCTCCGACACCTCTGTCTTTGAATCAAACGAATATGTGCTTATAGCCGACACTGACACAACGCCCCTTCTTACCCGCATAAGCTCAATCGACTCCGCTACCCAGCTCACCTTGCGTGATGCTGTGACAGCTGACATTACCACCGCCAACTCAGGCGCCATCCGTTCTATCTATTCCTGGTCTGCCGCAGGTCGCTCAGTATTCCGCGAGAACGGCCACTGGACAATGGCCGTCACCTTCTATCAAATCTTTAGCGACCAGCCTTCTATCGGCCCAACAGCTTACTTAACTGAAATCTCCGGCTGGGCCTACAACTATAACGACATCCCTACTGGCTCATGGACTATAGACATAAAGCGAGGTATCGCACTTGAACCTGTCTCCTCAAGTTGGGACACGGTCTCTGCCGAGAACTTCTCCATCATTCCCCTTCGCAGCTCACCCTATGAGCTAAAAGACGCCTCAATCGTAGACGGCCCTTCATCCGCCACAGACAACGCAGTTGTCCGCTTTGATGGCACGACAGGTAAACTTGTACAAAATTCAACCGCTACCTTAGATGATACCGGTTTACTTACTACTCCCAGTGCCATTCTCAATACCGATGCTTCCGCGTCCACTAATACGCAGCCCCTTTTCTATATCGGCGCTACTCCTTATGCTGGCTGGGCAGCTTTAAGCGCAGGCGGCACTTATTGGGGGGTGAATGCTTTAACCGCCTTCACTGGTAATTTTTTGGCCTTCCTCTTAAATGGTTCAACTAAATTCACTGTAACTAGCGGGGGGACGATCTTCACTCCTAACGGGATGGCCAACGCATCCAGTTTAAACAATGCCTATGTCAATGTCGCAGCAGCCGGGATAATTATTTCTCGTAACGTCGCTGATGCTAATCCCGCCGTCATTCTCCAGCAAACTCATGCCTCATCAACAGGTGACATTGCACAGTTTAAGAGTAGTGCCGGCACACTAGGCTCCATGTCACAGACAGGTAAGCTTATCTTAAGCGGCTCAGTATCCACCTTACGTCTTAAAGGCTACATCGTCTCCGGCTTGCCTGCTGGTGTGCAAGGCGACTTAGCTTTCTGCACGGACTTACTCACTCCCACATTCCTTACCAACGCCGTAGGAGGCGGGGCCGTTGTGGGCCTCGTTTTTTACAATGGCACAAACTGGATAACAGTCTGATGAAAATCGAGCTAACCGGAACCGAGATTGCCTTTCTTCTCAACATGCTAAGGTCTGCCACCATCTCACCTCTTTCACAGGACGCCATGAAGACAGTCGAGCTTATTAGGTCGATTAACCTTGCCCTGACAGCTGGGCAAACTGGAGTATCCTAACGTGACAACCTTCTGGACAACCTTCCACACGGTCTTAGGCTTTCTCCTGGCCTTAAGCTTCTGGCTATTTGTCCTCTCACTCATCATGCCACCCATCTGGTTTTTCTATGAATACTGGCTTGAAGTCTGGCAAAGGAAAGACTGATGGCTATACCTGATCTGCCACCCACTCACATCACAACCCAAGACGCGCTCTCCGCGGGACAGAAGAAAGTAAACATTCTGTGGGAGGCCACTCAAGCGGTCATTGCCGTCTCCATCATCGGCACATGTATGGGCGTTGCCGCCCGTCTTATCTGGGTTCCCAATGAAAATGTGCCGGCCCTCTCTGTTATTGCATTCCTTGGCTCGGCTTTATCTTTTGTTCTAGGCGCCTACTTTACCCGTACCGGTGATCAGCCAACTATCTATAGGCCGCCGGACAAACCAGGAGGGAAATAACATGGAATCCAGCATCATAGCGATCGTAGTCATCGTCATTATTGCGGCACTGCTTTGGTATGCCAATGCCCAGCTTGCACCACCCGCACCAATACAGCGCATCATAGCAGTCGCCATTGTCGTGATTGCGGGTCTTATGCTTATCAGTCCGCTCAAGTCGCTTCTTCTGGCATCAATGCACGGGGCCTCTTGAGTACAGTTGCCTACATAGCCTCTTTTCTTCTGGGCATGGGCCTTGGCTGGATTTTATGCCACATCAAGTTTAATAACCTTGAATCCGACATCACTCACTTGGAAGACGTGATAGAAGAGCTGGAGGAGAAGCTTCTTAAGCTTCCTAAGGAGAAGTCACATGGCATTCAAAGCCAAAAAACCGACAAATAGCAGAATGCTTGAATCAAAGCTCTGTGAGATAGGGGAGAGGCTCTTCTCTATCATGATTGAAGTAAAACGAACAAGGAGGCACGTCATGTCCGCAATATCTGACTTCGCAGCAAAGCAGGAAGAATTCAACGACAGGCTATCTACTGCATTGGATGGCATAGCCGGTGATATCACGGAGCTTAATGACCTGATCACTAAGCTTCAGAATACCCCAGGCGTCATCACACCAGAAGACCAGGCGCTTCTCGATGCCGCCCAGGTAAAAGGTGAGGCTCTGGCAAAGAAGGCTGAGGACTTGGACGCCTTGACACCTCCGGCGCCACCCGCTGAGGCATAAGCTAACTTAACTTGGGATACCTGCCAGGAGGCGCCTGGTAAGCTTACTAAGGAGCTTACATCGGCAGGATGCCAATCCTGCTATCCCACCACGTCATAAAGGAGTCTTATGTCAGTCAACGACTGGATTAAATCTAAGTCCACCATGTTTGGTATTGTCTCAGGCATTCTTGCATTCCTACTCTTGGCAGTTGATACCATGAAAGATGGCATCCAAGCCTCAGACTTGCCAGTCATTCTTGGCGGCTTTGCCGTCCTCATGGGTCTCCTCGGTCTA
>Ga0222621_1000085_pt1 | contig 7619 bp, 11 predicted proteins | sample PLMtaG_2_FD_161648 | JGI IMG/M metagenome (GOLD analysis project Ga0222621, IMG submission 161648) | Groundwater sediment microbial communities from an aquifer in East River, Colorado, USA - PLM2_5_coex | ecosystem: Environmental > Terrestrial > Soil > Riparian zone | place: USA: East River... | reverse complement strand
GCGATGCCCATCCGTCCAATCGGGATGGGTTTGCATCGTATGCTTGCGGCGCGCTGCGTAGATTTCCCCATATGGCCCGTTGGGTTCGCCCTCACCGCTCTCAGTTTTTGCTTTTCCAATCCACTGAGCATTCACAAGCCAAACGATGATCTGATGCATCAATGCGTACCGCTCGCCGCTGAAGGGATTTGCGATCCACTCCTCGGCGGTCAGTGTGCGCGGGCGCCAGGTCTGGCGCTTCCAAGATGAGCCGGCATGGCCATCGTAAGGTGCGAACCCCAGACGTTTCCATAGTTTCGCTGGATTGGGATAATTGGCGAGATCGCCGGCCTCGGCGACGATGGTAGCAAGCCCGAGCGCGCCGGCACCGCGCACGCCTTTGATCCATTCCGCGACCGGCAAATGTTCGGTCAGCTTTTCCATTGCGCTTTCTGCAGCCTTGCGTATGGCATCGAACGGTTCGCGCCCGCGGTCGGTTTTCTGCACCAGCTCGACGATGAGTTTGTCGCCGTCGCCCTTGCGCGCCGATGCGATGATCTTGGCAACCTCGCGATTGAATTTTTCCCGGTCCGCTTCCGATGCGTCATAAGTCCATTTGGTCGCATTGATGCGAATGAACGATTCGAGCGCGCGGTCGATCTTCTGTTGCACTTTCATCGCATAACGGCGGCGCCGGTGGTGTCCCTTGATAGCCTCGACGACGTTGTTCATGCTGAAATCTCTCGAGCGCGGCGCTGTTCTATTGTGGTTGCGTAATATTTCATGCCCAATTCGACCAATCGCGGCGCCTCGCGGCGTGCTTCGACAGCGAGCCGTTCAAGATCGGCAGCCGACAGCACCTGGCGAATCTTGCGCGAGTGATCCTCGACTTGCGCAAACGCCTCGATCTTGTCGAGCAAGATGGCATTCTCGGTGGCCTCGGTGCCGAGCCGCAAATAACTGGCCGCGTTGTTGGCGTTGGTATGCACCATGCCTTGCAGTTCACCCCATCGCAGATCACCGATCGGCCGCCCGTCGATGTGCCGTTCGTCGAAAATCGAGCGCAACGCTTCGACTGCCGTGCCAGCCGCGATCAGCGCGCCGGTGCGCTCTTCCTCGCTTCGCGGACGATGGCGCTTGTGCTCGCGCACCTTGATGTTCTTGATTGAGACCGGCGACGGCTGTGTGCCCATATCGGCGGCGACCCAGCGCAGGAATTCGATCGCCAAGGCGTTGAGCAGGTCATTACGCTTGCGGAGCAAGTTGCAAAACTTGGGGGCGGCTTTCTCGGCGCTGCCGCCGTGGCCGCGCAAAGCATCAACGCCGAGTTTGTACACTTCGGCGCCGGCAGTGTTCATGCCAGCTTTTTCGAATGCGTCTTTAAAGGCTGTCACGTTATTTCCTCCTCTCGTGAAAGGGTGAGCCCGGCAGCGCGGGTATGGGCATCACCCATAGTCTGGCCGGGCTCGGCGGTCGCATGGAAAACTTGGGTTGCACGAGCTTCCTGGCGACCGCATTCATGATTCTTTGTTCCACTCGGGCATCGACTGGCCGGACCATCCGGCTTCCCACGCAAGCGCCTCGCGCGTGCGATCGCTCTCGCGATATTCCGGCGGGACAGCTTTGCGCTGGTGGCCGGCGGCCTTCGCTTGCTTTCCGCGTTCATAAGCCTGGATGTTTTGGAAATGCTCGTAGTGATCATCGGCGGCGGCAGGGTCACCATGGGCGGCATCGTGGGCGGCACTAGCGCCACTGGTGCCCTGCTCGCCGCCTTCCTCCCTGGCGTCGTCAGTGGCGGCGACGGGGTGCGTGCCGCCCGCCGGGGAAGCTGCAAATTGCTCGAGCGCTGCAGCGGCGCCAGGCGCGCGTGCAATCGGCGTCGGCGCCGGCGCCTCGGTCTCGGGTTCATCGTCGTCCAGCAACGGCGCGGACGGCAGCATCTTTGACAGCCGGCGCAACGCCGACTTCTTCATCATTTCCTCGGGCCATGTTTTCCACGGCGCATCATCACGCGAGGCGCGGCTCATCGCGCGCACCTTGTCGAGGTCATGCATCGACATCACAGCAACGAACACACCGCCAGCCTGGGTCGTCGCAATGGCATAGGCTCTCACTACCGCCCCGCCGCCTTCCGGTTTGTGCTTGAAATGCGGGCCGTTTTCAGTGATCCAATATTCGAACTGCTCGCCCACGCGCACTACATCGGCGGCGACCCAGCGGAACTGGCCCGACTCCTGAAACTTGCGGAGCATGCCGCGGTACATTGGAATCCATGTTGCCTTGCTCTTGTACGGGACGATTGCGCCCTCGATGCCATCGGGGAGCAAGCCGTCGCGACAGGCGCGCATACATGCGAGCCATAGCGACTGGAATTCACATGCGAGAATATCCGGATTGATCTGTGCCGCTGTGATCACTGCGCGAATGAAACGATCTGGCGGAATGCCGGGCAGCGCAGCCTTGATCTCGTTTGCGCGCGCCTCGAGTCGTTCACGTAAAACGACGATCGGGTGTTGTTGGCGAGTGGCAACGCTGGTGTCGCTCATGATGCCTCCGCTTGCGGGCGTTTATCTCGAATGCGCAGCACGCGCGGGTCTTTCGCCGGCACGGTGTAGGCGTTGCGATGCTCGACCTTGTAGGTTAGCAACCAGCCGCCCAGGCCGTTGGCGCGCTCGGCATCACCCATCAGGAATTTGATTTTCGTTTCGATTTCATCGCAGCGTTCTTCCTGCTGCTTGATGTTGGCCATCAAGGTGGCGCGTTCCCAAAGCATGTCCGGCAGTTCGTTATGCCCGCTGAAATCGATTTGCTTGCCCGGTGTTTCGCGCGGGGTCAGCGCCTTGATGATCGCAGCGTCGCGACCGAAGTCGGGGTCGGGCTCCAGGCCGGTGGCGACGCACAGCCAGAAACTACTGACGGCAGCGATGATCTTGGCCTCGCTATCGGGATGGCGAGGGACGTCCAAGATCGCGACGTCCATGGCATGCGGGTCGACCAGCAGGGCTGCAACGACGCCGAACGCGGCGTCTGCGAGCATCATCTCGGTCAGCGCCTGCAGGGTGATCCAGAGCGGGATCTCCGATCCGTTGTGCCAGTCGCGGGCATAGACTGAGGGTGCGACCGTCTTCGCTTGCAGGACGCCCAGCCCGCGCGGATCGCCGTCAATGAAATAGTCGGGCGTGCAGCCAAGTCGCAGATCGGGATCGCGCAGATAAACCTTCGGCGCCCTGAGCTGCCATTGCGGGCGTTCCTCCTCGACTGCCGTGGCAACTGCCGGCTCTAACCAGCGGCCGCGGCGCATGGTCTTGTTGTCGGCATCGGGAAATTCGACTCCGCGCTTCTCGGCATAAAGCCGCAGCGCAGTTTCATAAGGATGCACGCCGAACAAAGCACCAACGCGCGAGGCGGTGACGTCCTGCTTGCGCCACTGCAGCCATTCGTCCCGTCCAGTGATGGTGCGGCGCTCGATAGTCATTGCTTCGGCGTTCCTTCAAAAAGTGAGCCCGGCATGAGCTTTTTGGGCATCAATCAATCGCAGGCCGGGCTCGACGGTCGCAACCGCGCAAAGGGCTTCACATCAAGCATGGCGACCGCAATTCGATGTTTCACCTAGCCTTGCCCCTAAGTGCGGCAATCGCGCTAACGATCTCGCCGGCGACTGCGCGCGCGATCAGTCGTTGCCGCTGCAGCGGACTGAGCAGGGGCAGGACGTCGAGTTCGCGACCGTGGTCGAGCGAGGTGCCTTGGATGGCCTTGAGCGCCTCAAAGCCAAGCGTACGGGCGCGCCGTAAGTCGCTGTAGACCGTCGAGCGTGATGATTTTGTTTCACGTGCAACACTGCGCACGAACGCCTCTCCAACACGGGCTTTTCCAGTGTGGCCGATGCGGTGCAGGCGATCGAGCACCAGCAACGCGCGCTTGGTCTCGGAGACAATCGACTGGGAGGTTTTTTCCAGGGCCATGGCGGACAATAGTTGCTTGTCGTTGTGTTGATCGATCTTGGGCATAGTTTCACCGTGCTCCCGCACTGACGCGCGGCCGCGTGAATTCGGTTTAGTTTTTCCTTTGGTTCTGGCAGTTCTTCGGTCGGGCAACTGACACACGCGACGATACGCGCATGTTTGCGGACGTCCAGCCGAAAAATTTTACAGAATGATGACAATTGGATTGATGGGGCAATGTCACTGCCCCAAGTTATGCGCGTGGATTGTGGCTAAGTTGAACTGCGAGGGTCCGAATTTTATTCGTGTACTGGTGCTAAAGAAAAAACGTCCTTGGACGGAATAGCGATTTTGCTTGCAACAACAAAGTGCTGACTTTTCGCCGAAATATCGACCCCGAATTTGCTTTTGGTTTTCGCCTTCGGCTACGCTTTGCCTGCTTCGATCGCCCTAGTCCGCCGATCGTTTCACTTGCGACTGCAGCATCAAAACACCGCTCCTACGCGGAGTGCACACCCATGGCGCGGACATGTCCGCTATGCCACCAGCACTACGCGGTCGAGCGGCTTGGCGTGCGGCTGACGCCGCTCAAGGCGCGCATCGTCGACTACATCAAAGCCAGCGGCGACCTCGGCGCCTCAACCGAGGAACTGCGGCACGAGCTGTATAGATCGAAGGATGTCGTCGGCGCGACGGTGCGCGTCCACATCCACCAGATCAACGATCTGCTCGAGGAGAGCAACTGGATCATCCGGTCTGAGAGCGATCTCGCTTTGCCGCGCTGGTACTTGCGCCGGCGTCGGATCAGGCGCGCCGCATGACCGATCTACGCTCGGCATTGCAGGGCGCAATTCGCCAGGGCGAGCTCAACGCCAAGGCGCTGATCGAAACCGCACTGCTGGTCCGCGATCTGAAGACAGCCATTCGTCAAGCGATCGAATCCATCGACCGCAAAAGCTATGAGACCGCGCGGCGGGAGCTCAAAGAGGCGCTCGATGAAATGCCCGTCTCACAGCGAAGGCGGGAACGATAACGTGGATGACGAATATGACCCGTCAACGGACTTCGCCCGGTCGATCGACGAGTGCTACCGCGCCATCCGCGAGCGCGTCGACGCCGGCGGATCAGGCTGGGGCGGCTGGCCTGCGGGTGTTCACGCTGACCCTGGTGGCCAAGGCTTCACCCAGCAACCCCGGCCGAGACCCGATTCGTTCTCTTCGCTGGCTGTTGAAGATCGCGCTGCGCCGCTTCCAACTTCGCTGCATCGAGATGCGGGAGCTAGTGTGATGAAGTGGTACAAGCACGACCCATCCGCAGCATTGGCCGGAATGGCCGGGCTCACGGTCGAAGAACGTGGTGCCTACTACACGGTCATCGATGCCTTCTACGATCGCGACGGTCATTTACCGGATGACGATTACCTCGTGTCACGCATCCTGGGGTGCAATCCGCGGACTTGGCGCAAGCTCAAGATTTCGCTGTTCCAGAAGCAAAAAATCACCGTCAATTCATTGGGGAATTTGGTGCCAAATAGGGGCGAACACACGCTGAATGAAGCTCGAATGTTCAGCGAAACGCAAGCGAACCGAGCACGAAAGCGATGGGAACAACCAGAAAAACACAATGAAAGCAACAGCAGTTCGATGCCATTGCTGGCATATGCCAATACAACCACAACCACAACCACATCCACACCCAGAAAGAATATAGATTCTTCTCTTTGTAAGGTAGGGGAAGCACCGACGCCGTCCGTGCAAGTGCAGGTCAATTACCGCGACCCAGGCAACGACTACCGATCCCCACCGCGAACCAAATCCAGCAACGTGCTTGAGCCCCACCTCGTCGCAGCCAAACGATCCACCAGCGAGGAATGAGGTTTCACGTGAAGCCAGAGCCAGACATCCTCGAGCGGCTACTCGCCGGTCTCAAGCTTGAAAGCCTGGCAGTCAAAATCTCCAATCCTCTCCTCGTGGAAACTGCCAAAGAGGCCATAAACGAGATCGCATACCTGCGCGAGGAAGTCGAAACCTGGAAATCACGCTACGAGGTCGAACGCCGCGACCACGAGGCCACCATTAAAGTCTGGGAAGAGGAACGGAGTGGACTGTGATGCTGCGCTATCCGCTCATGCTGGCGCTGCTGCTGACGCTGGCCGCCTGTCAGGTGCCGCTGCGATGAGCAGACGGTTCCCGCTGATCCTCTGGATCATGATTTCCTGGGCCGTCGCCATGGTCGCGGCGCTCGCGCTGCTCATCGCCGTCATTGCGTGGATCGTGATGCCATGAGCTATTGGGCCGTCGTGCAAGTCGAAAGCCAATGCGAGCACGTCGTGCGGCTGCTGCTCATGCGCGCCCGATACGAAACCTACATGCCGCGGATTCTCCGAGCTCGCAGTCGGATCGCCCCGCTGTTTCCAGGATATCTGTTCGTGCGCATCGTCGATCGCTGGTATCCCGTGATCTGGACCGTCGGCGTCGTGCGCTTGCTCATGTCCGGTGATCAGCCTGCACGCCTACCGGAGAAAGCCATGACCGAAATCCGCAAACGCGAAATCGGTGGTTTCGTCAAATTGCCATCGCCCCCACGGTTGCGCAAAGATCAGCCCGTGCGCATCATCCGCGGTAGTTTCGAAGGACAGATCGCCATCCACCAGGGCATGAGCGGCAAAGAACGCGCTTTGGTGCTGCTCAACCTGTTGGGTCAGAAAGTACCAGTGGAGCTACCTAGCAGGGATCTAGAACCACTACCTGTTGCGGTTCGATAATTGATAATATACAAACCACTTCACCCATTGGACATAACAGCCTGATTTGTCAAAGATATCCCTATGAAATGGGGACTTCTTTGCTGTGCAGCGCGTTTTTCCTGAACCCTCCCTGTCCAATGGTCCGGGTTAGGAAAGCAGACGCCAGGTGCCCCTGTCCCTCCTCAAGCCAAGGTGCCTGGCGTTCATGCCTAATGATCGCGAGGAGAACGATCAATGCCACTGACAATCATCAATGGGCCCGTGATTGCGGCCGGTGAATCGCTGTCTGATGCCATCGATTGCAGCGCCGGCACGATCGTGCGCATCACCATGCCGGCCGATTGGTCAAAGGCCAGCTTGACCTTCGAGATCTCGTCCGATGGCCAGGGTTATAACCAACTTGTTTCTGCTTCGGGCTCGGAGGTTAGGGTGTCGGTCGTCCCAGGTGCAGCCGTGATCGTGCCGACCGATGTGGCTAATGCTAGCGCCTTCATCAAGTTTCGTTCGGGCCCCAAACAAGCGCCAGTGCCGCAACCGTTGGAGCGGGAATTTGCCATTGCACTGCGGACCTGATCGCTATGGTGCTGCGCTCCCTGCCCACCCTGGTACGTACGACCAACACCGCTACCGTACCCCTACCACCCAAGGTTAAGGATGTACTGTACACCACACCACAGTATAGGGCATGGCGTGCACAGGTAGTGGCACGGGCCAGTGGTAGGTGTGAGGCAGTAGACCATGGGCATAGGTGTACTAAGACTATGCCTGAGCATCGTATGTACTCGGACCACATAGTAGAACTTAAGGATGGTGGTTCGGTGTTCGATATCAATAATGGCCAATGCCTTTGCGCTTCGCATCACCAACTCAAGACGGTGGCGGCTCGAACTCGACGCTATCGAGGCTGATATCGGGGGGGTGGGTCCGAATTCGAAAGTCGGCCCCGCTATACC
>Ga0222621_1000075_pt1 | contig 7844 bp, 10 predicted proteins | sample PLMtaG_2_FD_161648 | JGI IMG/M metagenome (GOLD analysis project Ga0222621, IMG submission 161648) | Groundwater sediment microbial communities from an aquifer in East River, Colorado, USA - PLM2_5_coex | ecosystem: Environmental > Terrestrial > Soil > Riparian zone | place: USA: East River... | reverse complement strand
CGCCACCACTGTGGAGTGCGAGCGCACGAGCGCAGGGCCCAACTTGATGGAGTCGGAAATCTACATGCGCGATGGATCGTCCAGGACAGAGGACACGAAATCGGCTGGCCCGTCCCCCTTGCGTCTACGGGTGGGTGTGTTACTCATCCTCTTGTGGATTGTGCCGTTCTGGGCGTTGGCACCCTTCATCGCGGATTCCCTCAGCGGGCTCAGTAATCCTCCGTCAGTTGCTGCTGTGACGACAGCCATCCTCGTCGTGCAGACCATCCTCGGGCTTCTCGGGTTCTGGGTCGCCGGAACGGAAGTCAAGTCGATCATCAAGGGCTCCACGAAGAGGCATGCCCTCGGGGCCATCTGGTCCATACTCCTGCACGGGGAAATCAAAGGTCAGGGCGGCGCCGGCAATGATCCGAATGAAGGGCGCCGCGAGGACGCCTAGCTGCTTTGCTGTCGCGGGACCGCCTGCCGTACCCGGCCGTAAAACTGCGAGCTTGGCCGTGCCTGCCGGCGCCTACGTGACGTCCCTGCAGCGATCTCAGGTCCGGCCGGTGTTTGCCACAGGTCGGGCCGCCTATTCGGACTCCACGAAGAGCGCGCTGGATCGATCCTGCACGTGGCCCGTACGCGGGCCGGTATTCCGTGGTTCGACAAGACCTGGAAGCTCAACGAGGTCGAACGCCCCGAATGAAGCCGAGAACTTCCGCGGTTAGAGCTAGGAGAGTCCCACCTGCCGAGTCACGCTATATCGAACCCGACACCGCTATGGAGGGAAGGGGTTGTGGCCGGGCTGGAGCAAAGCCTGAAGGATCAAGATGATGGCTCCGACGAATAAGCCGTAGGTGATCGGCACCAGCAGTGGCCAACCGGTCAGCCCCGCTCGCCGTCCTGCTACGCCGCCCCATACGCCGAGCGAGAGCATACCTGTGAGGACGATCACCTGGATGATCCGCGTGTACGAGACACCGGCGACGGCGAGTATCACCAAGATGACGAGCGGCGGCACGGCGATGAGTAGAAATCGGCACTCCTCGGCGAAGACTGTGCGGTGCTCATGGCGGGTCAGCGGGCGACCCAGAGCGACGCGCGATCCGAGCGCCGCACCGAAGACGTGGCTCAGAAAGATGGCCAGAATCGGTCCCACGATGACGGTCACGACGTTCCAGAAACGCAACTGCTCCCAGCCGTCGTAAATGATCAGCACAGCCATCAGGGTGATCGTCGTATAGATCACCCGGTCCACACGAATCTTCAGCCCAGCGATCCGCGTCCTTTGTGCAATCGGCACGACTCGACTCTACGATCGGGGTTGGCTGTCGGTAAACCGCGGCGAAGCATCATGCTCGAGATCGGTATGGGACACCACGACTTACCTAATGGCAAACGGTTGAAGCCATGAGCAGCCGTGATGTGCATGACAATTCGACTGATGGTCATCGTGAGACCAACCACTTGCAACCACTGCCGGCATCGGTCGCTGAGCACGAGGCCGACCATGGGCGCGCGGGGTTCCGACGCCTCAGACCGGTCAAGGTCTAGGTCTAGGTCGAGATGCTTGTTGCCACCGCTGCGGCGGAAGTTCCCGAGGCCGTTCCCAGAGAGTTCTCGGGTGGACTGCAGGAACATTTGGCTGCGCCGTGTCAGCTTCACCGCTCAGGCGTCGCTGCCGGTCGAGGGAGCCGCGCCGGGCTGACGGGTTGGTATTCCGGTCGCGAAAACGAACCCCGGTGACAAGGCGAATCTTGCCAAGACCGCGAGCGAGGCGCGTAGTCCGGCCAGCGAGTCGTTGAACTATCAGCTGCGGAAGATCATTTAGAACGTGGCCGGACGGCACGTCGAAGGCACCCGGCTCCAATGCTGGAACGCCACCTACGCTGCCCTCAGCCTGCCTTCCAGCCGGCTCGACCCCTAAGAAGCCGCAGCTCTCGTACCCTGCGGTGCCGGCTGGCGATGGTAATTCGCCAGCGCCCAGATCACGAGGATGTCAATGCCGATGATCAGGAGCGCCCACCACGGTGAGTACGGCAGCCAGACGAAGTTGAGTAGCGCGGATATTCCCGCGACGATCATGCCTGCGACCCGAGCCCAGGTCTGGCCTTTGATCAGGAAAATGCCGATTGCAAGCAAGGCCAGGCCGACCAGAAGGTGTAGCCAGCCCCAAACAGTTAGGTCAAAGGCGTAGATGTAGTTCGGCAGGACGACGAGGTACTTGTCGTGAACAATCCCCGCGAGGCCTTCGACGGCCTGGAAGGCCCCTCCGACGATCATGATCACGCCAGCAAAAACGGCGATGCCATGAGCCCAGGGGCTGGCAGTCATGGTATCTGCTGTTGGTGTCTGCATGTCTGTCACTGCTGTCGTGCCTCCAATTCTGGTTGAGTCTGACTCGACTACAGATGAACGCTACGCGGCAGCGGGCGTCGCTTGATCACCTGCTATGGGTGAATGACTACGCGCACGCTAACCGGAAATCGGTTCTCGAAGCGTTCCAGAAGAGCGGCCCAGCGAGCGCCAGATCTTGACCTGAGCGAGGCAGATCACCCGAAGCGTGTGAAGCGCCACCACGCCTTGGCGCGCCAGTATTCGACTATGAGCACGGCTCGCTTATCGCCGCGGTCTCCAGTCGCGAGCAGAACTCGCAGCACACGACGCAGCACTGTCAAGAAGAGGGATGGCTTTGCTCGTTCCAGATGGGCACTGATGTGACAGAGCTGTTCATTGTCACAACGGTTATCGCCGTGGCCCTGATCTTTGACTACACCAACGGATTCCACGACAGCGCCAACGCGATGGCCGGACCTATTGCGACCGGTGCTCTGCGACCGCGGACCGCCGTGATCCTCGGCGCCGTCCTCAATCTGCTAGGTGCTTGCCTCTCCACCGCGGTCGCAAAGACGATCTCGGGTGGTTTTTTTGACGACGAGTTGATCACGGCTTCGATCATCCTGGCTGGGTTGGTCGGTGCGATTGTCTGGAATCTGATGACTTGGCTTTTTGGCCTGCCGTCGAGTTCCTCGCATGCCCTGTTCGGCGGCCTGATCGGGGCGGTCATTGTCGGCGCCGGGATTGCCTCGGTGCACGGCTGGGTGATCGTCTCCAAGGTCCTGCTGCCCGCCGTCGTCGCGCCATTGGTGGCCGGCATTGCTGCTGCCTGGGCGACGCGGCTGGCGTATCGCATCACCAGGAGGACGCCGAGTGTGCACACCGACACTGGGTTCAAGCACGGGCAGGCGTTCACTGCATCAATGGTCGCGCTCGCCCACGGAACATCCGACGGTCAGAAGACAATGGGCGTGATCACGTTGGTGCTCATCGCAGCCAACCTGCAGGCAGCCGGCACAGGCCCACAGCTGTGGGTGATCATTATCTCTGCTCTGGCGATCGGCTTGGGCACCTACTCGGGCGGCTGGCGCATCATGCGGGCGATGGGCAAGGGGATCGTGGAGATCGAGACGCCGCAGGGCGCGGCGTCTGGCGCTGCAACCAGTGCGACGATTCTCGCATCGGCTCACTTCGGGTTTGGCCTGTCCACAACGCACGTGTGTACCGGCAGCATTCTGGGTTCCGGTGTGGGTCGAGGAGCCGAGGTTCGCTGGAGCGTTGCCCGCCGGATGGTCTTCGCCTGGCTCCTGACGTTGCCGGGAGCCGCTCTGGTCGGCGGGCTCGCTGCGCTGCTTGCTGATCAAGGGGTCTGCGGCATCAGCGTGCTACTGGTGCTACTGGCTGGGACCTGCCTGGCGATCTACTCCCTCTCCCGTCGCCACCGGATCACCCACGCCAACGTCACCGACAGCCACGAAGTCCTCGTGCTGGCTGCCGCTGCACCTCCCACGTACGCCGGCGAGGCGCTGCTTGAAGCTCCTAACAAGCCCAAGAAGGTCAAGAAGCCCAAATTGAAGAGCGCCGCCTGATGCACGTCGACTGGGCCGCCTTGGCCATCGTGGCTGTCGTCTCCATCATGACGTCGGTGATCTTCACCATCTTGCTGGCGAGCGGCATACGTTTGGTCTCGGCGGCCAAGATCAAGTCGAACGAGGGCGGTTCCGGTATCGCGACCGTCTCGCTGGGCTATCTCTCGCTAAGCATCGCCGCGCTGATCGTGCTCTTTGGGATCTACCTGATCGTTCCGCAGTTCCATTAGAGGGCACGTTGATCGTTGATCTTTGTTCTGCGTGGGCGCGGCAGCCGTCCCTCCGGTTTGTTGTGATTAAGGGCGATTTCAGGTCGAAGTAGCTAGTTGCCATCAACGCTGATGGCGGCGGCGACAGATCTCGGCCCGGTCTGGGTTACGAGCGGCTCACCAGCGATATAGGCCTCGATGAGCTCGGCGATCAGCTGCGGAGCGCTGTAGTTGAGTGCGTGTGCACCGGGGACGCTAACTGCGTCGACGTGAGGCAGAACGGCGAAGCGAGGGGCATTGGCGATCCGGACAAGTGGATCGCGCAAACCGGCGATCACGAGTGTAGGTACGACAAGATGCGGAAGGCGTTCCAGTGTCGGGTAGCGAGTCATCGCCCTGAACAACGACAGACTTCGAAGTACCCCGAACCGGAGGTAGTCGCGCGTGGCGATGGGCAACATCGATGGCGGCTCTCGCAACCCGTCCATGGCCATCTGTCCAATTGCCCGGCCCAGTGGCTGGTTGTTGGGGCCGCCAGCCGGCGAGACGAGCACAGCACGCTTGATCCGGTCGGGAAAGGTCGTCGCAACCTCGACGATGATTGGGCAGCCGAGCGAATTGCCGACCAATATCGGCCGCTCGACTCCGACGGCGTCGCAGTACGACATCAGCGCCTTCGCCAGACCCGGTAAGTCGAGTCCTCCCTCAGGCCTAATACTGCGTCCCATCCCCGGTAGATCGGGTACGAACGTACGGTAATGCGGCGCAAGAAGAGCCGCCGTGGGCTCCAGATAGGTCCCCGAGATGCCAAATCCGTGGACATGCACCATCGCATCCGCATCAGAGCCAGCGACGAGGCAGGAACGATGAAACATCGGCAGTCCATCAACGATGACCCACCCGGGTGTGAGCGGAGGTACGGGCTTCCGAGACATGATCAGGCTTCCGTTTCGATCTCGTGCATGAAATGGTCAGTCATCGATGATCCGACGGCGGCGGTCGCAACCGTGGTGGCAGTCCTTGCGACCGCTGCGGGACCGTTAACGGACGCGCGAGCCATCCTGCGCGTGGCGAGCGGCATGTCAAACTCCTTCTTCTTCAAGCTCCATTGCGGCGGCGTTGGCCTCGACTGAAGCGAGCAGTGCCTGCACCGAATGCGACCGTTGACGACGAGCTGGCCGCCGCCGCGGCTAACGGCAGAGGCGGTACGGGGCGTCCATCGGTTCTGCCAGACGAGGCACGCCGCGCTGATCGTCAGCGGGATCTCACTGTTGAACCTGCTGCCTGGGAACTCGACGACAAGCCAACCAACAGGCCCGAGCTCATCGATCAATTCGGTCATGGTTGGTGCACCTTTGTTCTCGCGCCAGGCCTTTCGACGAGCCTGATGGAGGGCGCGCCGAATAGCATCACCCACAGCGTGTGAAGAAAGAAATGGTCAAGTCCTTAGGGCCATCTGCGTCGGGCGCGGTGTCGCTCCCTTGCGGATGGCCAATTCAGACAAATCTCCAGCACAAGAAGGCTGATAGCGATGGCGAAAGCACCGACGCTGAACGCCTCGATTCGCGTCATGCGTACGACCAAGTCATCGTCATCCCTGGTGCTTCCTCCGATGGCGTGCCCACACTTTCACACACGCTGGGTGATGCGTGCTTACCAGCGTCGCGCGGATACTGCTGACGAGATGTGAGGACAGCAATGCAGCCCAATGAACAAAGGAGATGAGATGGCGGTCGACACGTACATCGCGTATGTGGGGGTGTACCCCAGCGTCGCGGACGCGGAGTCGGATTATCAGTTGGTCAAGGATCTGCATACCGAGGCCGGCATGCTTGATGCCTACGACGCTGCGGTGATCGAGAAGCGTGACAACGGAAAGGTACACATCACCAAGAAGCATGAAACGCCGACTCGGGCCGGTGGCGTGATGGGCGGAGGTGTTGGCCTGGCTACCGGGCTTGTCGTTGCGCTGTTTCCGGCCGCGGCGATTGGGGGTGGCCTGCTCGCGGCTACGACGGCCGGTGGGGCCGTGCTCGGTGCGGTGAGCGGACATGCGGCTGCTGGGATGAGCCGCAAAGACCTCAAAGAGCTGGGCGAGTCCCTCGACGAGGGGCAGGCGGGGCTTGTCGTTGTCGGAGTCACTGAGATGGAAGACGACGTCAAGCAGGCGATGGGCCACGCGGAGAAGGTCGAGACCCGCGAGCTGCAGGCCGATACCGACGAGATCGAACAAGACGCCAAGGCCGCTGGAGGCGAGCAGACCGCCGCGGACTGACGCTTCGTCCAGGTTCACTCGATTTGGGTGATGACCGCGGTTATCACGATGGTCGATGGTGCCATTGTGACGGTGAGTAGAACGGTGGCGCTGTGCCGGACGATGTAGCGCTGAGCGCGGACGAGAGGGCCGAGCTCGAGCGGCTTCGTGCCGAGGTAGCTGACCTGCGTTCACAGGTTGCTGCGGCGCCTGATGTAGTCGCGCCGACCGCCGTTGCGCCACCCCCGCGACCGCGGCGGCAGCGGTGGCGCTCGGTGGTTGCCACCTTGCTCATCGTGATCGCCTGCATCATGGCGCCGCTCGCTGGGGTGGCTGTTTGGTCAAAGAACTTGATCACCAATACCGATCGCTATGTCACAACCGTGGCACCGCTGGCACGGGATCCAGCGATCCAGACGGCAGTCTCGGACAAGATCACAGCGGAGATCTTTGCGAACCTCGACGTAACCGGACTTACCAACGAGGCTGTGGACGCGCTGGCCACCCGCGGGTTGCCTCCGCGCGTTGCGACAGGACTCCACGCACTCTCCGAACCGTTGTCCGATGGAGTCCAGAGCTTCGTACGCACCGAAGTCGGGAAGGTGGTCGCCAGTGACGCGTTCGCAGACGCGTGGGTGACCGCTAACCGGTCGGCTCATACTGCGCTGGTCGCCGCCCTTACTGGGCAGACGGGGCAAGGTATCACCATCGCGAACGGCACGGTGAGTATCAACTTGGGTCCGTTCATTTCGGTAGTCAAACAGCGGCTGATTGACAGGGGATTCGAACTCGCGAACCGTATCCCCGATATCAATCCCTCGTTCACGGTCTTGCAATCGGATGCCATCACCAAAGCTCAAAGTGCTTTCAGTCTGCTCACCGCGATCGGAAACTGGTCGCCTGTGGTGGTACTGGTACTGCTAGCGCTGGGGGTGTATGTGGCCAAAGACCATCGCCGCGCACTGATCGGGGCTGGCTTGGGACTGGCTGGCGGCATGCTAGCGCTAGGAATTGGGATCTTGGTGCTCCGAGCGCTCTACCTCGATACCCGTCCTGCCGGAGTACTGACCTATGAGGCCGCGGCCGCTTTCTACGACACGCTGGTGCGGTTCCTGCGGCTCGGGCTGCGTACGGTCCTGGTCTTTGGCCTGGTTATCGCCCTGGCTGGATTCTTCACCGGTCGCTCGGTCACCGCAGTGCGGGCTCGGGCTGGCTTGAGCAGAGGGATTGCCTGGCTGCGTGGCGGTGCTGAGAAAGCCGGCTTCCGCACTGGACCGGTAGGTGCTTGGGTCTACAGCTACAAGCGGGTGCTGCGGATCGCTGTGATTGCGATAGCAGCCCTGGTGCTGGTCTTCTGGGATCAGCCGACCGGGAAGGTGATCATCGGCATAACCCTCGCGGTGTTGGTTGCGCTGGTGATCATCGAGTTCCTTGGTCGGCCGCCCAGCCCAGCCGCTCCGGAGCCGCCGGAAG
>Ga0222621_1000073_pt1 | contig 7894 bp, 9 predicted proteins | sample PLMtaG_2_FD_161648 | JGI IMG/M metagenome (GOLD analysis project Ga0222621, IMG submission 161648) | Groundwater sediment microbial communities from an aquifer in East River, Colorado, USA - PLM2_5_coex | ecosystem: Environmental > Terrestrial > Soil > Riparian zone | place: USA: East River... | reverse complement strand
CGTTATAAATACCAAAGGCTTGATACTAGTAAGAAGGGAGATTTACTAGGCTTAAAGTGGTCGATTTACTGTGTACATCTTATGAATTCAAAAATCATAAAAAGGAGATTTTGAATTGAGTGTCATACTAGATAGTCTGCTCTTAAGAACAAAAGAAATTACAAAGTCAAAACATGGAGAACCAAAGACCTCTTCTATATTACTAATATCAGTAGCAATAACTATGGCAATTATTTTGTTGATGTATGTAGGAATATTATACACAGAAGGAACGATGAAACAATATTTTACATGCAGAGATAAAATAGTGGGATTTGAACAACGTGGAATGTATCCGAGCCCAGGAGAGTTCAGATTAGCATTATCATTCTGTGACGCAAAATAAGAATGTAAAATAATTTATTTTTTTACACTAATTTTGGATGTCTTTTAAGAAGCTACCTTTTTGATTCTGGTCTGTAAATAGAATCTAGTACCAGAATACAAATAAATTTTAGCGACGTTGTAATGTCATGTTAAGTCTTAGAACATATGACTCCCCGACCATGATAGAAGGGTTCAAATCCCACAGAACCTGTTATTGTATTTTTACTCATGTTATTAGATTCTGTTTTTCGGAAACGGGTCCTGAAATCGAGTCAAAAATGATTCACAAATGACAAGCCCTGGAATATAGAGGGTTCTTTAATCATAATTCTCGCATTATCAGTCCCACCGAACCCGAATTATTGTTACCAAAATTAGTAAACAAGATACCAATTTATTCATGGTAAGCTGATATTAAGAAATATGGATTAAACGTAAAGGTATGTCATGGGAATATTGAAAGTTGAATTGAAGAAATTGTGAGTATTATAGAATCAGAAACTTGACTTGCTTATCTCTTGTACGTCTTCATGACGCTAGACTAGAGTTTGGAGTAATATTTTATGACTAGATTTGCATATTCATTTTTTAGTATCCCATTACTACTTCAGGATCATGGACTTCAATTATGTTAGATTATTATTATACTAATAGGTATTGGATTTGCCCTGCCCTGAAGTTCATTCCAATTCAAGGTCACTCTATGTATTCCCATTTAGTAAAAAGGATTAGAGGGTTCCGCATAATAGCCTTAGTAATATTGATTGCGTCAGTCATGGATGCCGAATCCGTGAAACTTGAGTTATAGTAGAGGGATGGATAGCCAAAGGGGCCCCTACCTACCACAATTCAATGTTCCTTTACAAGAAACTCATTCTTAAAATTCTCTACCGTATCTATTACATCACTTATCAAATTAATATTTATATTATGTTTCTGCGCATAAACTCTAATATCCTTTTTCGAAGTGAACTCACCTAAATAATTTATAATTCCATCTAAGGTAAACTTCGCATTCCTTGGGAACTGTTTAGACACCTTTCGCATTAATTTAATAATTTTTGTATAAAGTATTTGCAAATCCTTATCAGAGTGAATCCTCTCATCTATATGAAGCGACAGAACATGAAACATAATATCTATCATATGCAAATACGTGAATTGATAATCGATTTGTAAGCTATACAATTCCTCAGAAACTAATTTTCTTCTTTGTTCAAGAGGAACTTTCTCATCCGTCAATCGTAACAATTCCTTTTGTTGGTCTTCAAGTAGTCGTTGTATTTTCCTTAAAGGTTTGTCCATAACATCAACAGTTTTTTCAATCTTTGTTAGTTGGTTGTTTATTAAATCAAAATCATTATTATCATCGTAAAATAATTTGTGAAAACCATTCGGTTTATTGTGTTCATCTCTAATTCTCTTATCTTCTATAAGATCATTAATTTTCTTTAGAGTAGTGACTTTTGAAGATCCATTCTTGCCCATGTATTTGACTACTTGATTTGTTGTACTTCCAGGATTTTGTTTGATAAATTTAATAATCTCAACTTCTCTCATGTCTTCTTCATATGGGACTCTTGATGTCAACATACTTCCATGCATGGATGTAAAGACCTAATATAAGGGTTAATTGTCAGGATTTGCTTTAGTCATACATCTGTCATTAGATCGCCCGGATTTAATACACGACATACCTTGAAGGGAGGGTGTTCTCGAACAGTATATTTTAGATCAAATGGCACCGAATGAATCGGAGTTCAATATGTATATAGTATGTTGACTAGGATTTAGTATACACGTGAAATTTCATGGAGAAGAGATCAAAAAAGAGTCTTAAAATAATGATAGTCGAAGATGATGAGGATAATCTGACCCTTTATAGTGATTACCTGTCAAAGAAGGGATACCACGTTATTGCTCGCTACACAAAAGCAAATGACATTAAGACGGATCTTGAAAGACACTCGCCAGACATCTATCTAATAAACCCGAAGTTACCAGGGAATAAAACTGGAACGGAAGTAGCGACCGAAATCTTGGATATATATCCGTCAGCACCGATACTATTCATTACTGCTGATAACCGTCAACCTGTGGAAATAAAAAAGAACCCTAAATTGCGCGATAAGAAAGTTGATGTACTACTAAAACCGGTAAAACTAGAGAAAATTGAGCATTCAATATTAAACTTGGTGAATAAATAAAACTAGGACCAACTGATCCAATAGCCTTCAGAAAAATTTATAAAATCCTAAGTTATTAAAAATTGCCGTTTGGGATTGAGTGATAATAATTCCAGGCCAAAACAGGAAATTATCGAACGTATCAAATCAATGGATTTCCTATGCATGAGTTGCAATAGTCCTACCCCTGTGTCTGCGTCAGTAATTGATCTTGAGCATTATGCTATTGGCTCCAATGCAACAGCATTTTTTATTTGTCCGAATTGCCTGCATAAATTCACAGTCAAAATTCAAGATGTAGGCAAAATCGGAAAATAAATAAGAGAATACTACCTGGAATCGTTCAAGCACTGATGGGTCATGGTGGATGTCAGCAGCCCCACCAGGTCAGATTGCTTTCTGGACTAAATATGACCAATAATAAATTAATGTACACAACAAATTATAAAATAATTTAAAACCGGTTTAAAGAATTGGCAAGTGTGAGTAACTACGACTTCTCACCAGTCCTAGGAACTGTTCCCTTCTTACGACTTAAATACACGTCTATTTATCTAGTGTATCATGGTATTAGGAGAATTAATTGAAGACGAAAGAGGCAAGATAACTGGCCATAGAGTTTTAGATGTCGAGGGACCTAAGATAGAAAGATCATTTACACTGGCTGGAAAATACAAATGAATAGAGGTCACAGAAATCGGAACATTCTGGACTGTAATGATACCAGGAGCAGAAGCAGAACCGATAATGTATGCAGAAGCACAGGGAGTAATTACAACTAAAGACGGCTAGGGAATGTCAACGTACATTGCGCAAGGGATAGGAAGATTTGCAATTGATAGGGGCAATACTGTTAAGATTTTATATGATTCTAATAGATAGAAAGCACTAGTGGGACTTCATAAATTTCATGAATATTTATAAACGTCTTTATGGCTGAGTTATTATAAAATGGCAGATTGTTCGGCTGGAGACTGTTCCTGTGAATGTCCCCGCGGCGGCTGTGGCTGCATTGCGAGTTCGGAGGATCCTTCTGACTGTTCTTGCCATTGTTACCATAGCAGATTTGCCATAGTAAAAGGACGAAAGATTCTATTTAAGACATTCAAGCCTAGAATTAAAGTAACCTCTCAAACCAAGTTTAATATTTGCACTCACGATCTTCCAATAAGAGAACTTGCACAAATTTTGGATAAATATCTTCCAAATGAGATAGTTGTTCCTGCAAATATTGCTACTAATAGAGTGACAATTAGTTTAAAGAATAAGACGCTCAGACAAATAATAAATGGCTCAAGTTTAGCCCTCAAGAGTTAGTTCACATTACCAGTTAGTCTTTTTTTATACGATTAAAAGTATTCTAAAGGAAAACCCAGTAAAAGCATCATAAAATATTGGAAGGATAAAGGAGAATGAATGTTTAAAAAGAGAAAAATGGTATAGCCCTCCAAAAATACAGTAGAATAAGAGATATTCAACGCAAACAACTTCATGTTTGCCAGCATGGAGGCCTGAAAAACAACGATGCAACACACAAGAGATAATGCAATAGAATTTTCGCGGTTAAATGCAAATTTCGCAAAGACGTTTGAAAACGTAGCAAGGGACAATTTAAGAGATTATCAAAGAAGGTAAGCACTTTTTAGAATACAAATAATTTATTCATTTTTCTTTTTATCTTAAACTGTTTTATTACTTATTGTCGTGGTTAATTGATAATGAATTCAATCTTACAGCAAAGGACAAACATGCACTTAAGTCGCTTTCAGGAGATCTACGTGATATGTTCTCAATGAAAAAGGTGGAATATCGATTGGAAAATCCTCCAGAATATACAAAAATCTTTGATGCTACATTCTTTAAAACTGTAGACGGAAATTATCTCGACGAGATGCTTAACTGGGTTGAAGACTTCAGGAAACGGGTGGATGACGAGGAAAGCAAGCAGTCAGAAGAGGAATTAGACTCAGAAACAAACGAACTTATTCATGCCGGATGGATCACAGAACAAAACGAAAACGAACGACTAAAAACCTAGAAAATTATTCCAATCGGCTACTAAAAGTATTTTATATTTTGTTGTCAATAAATTAACAACGTAAATCCCTTCTACGTTCGCTGGTGGGGTACCATCCGTGTCGGGCTTCATGGCTGGATGCTCAAACCCACCAGTGTTCTGTTTGCTATAAGATATAACTAACTGGTAATTTTATCTAAATGTTTTTTACAGTAATATTCCACTAGGTTCATTCCATCCATTTTAAATTGAAGTTTGTATTCTGGTAAGTTTTGGCATATATGACACAAGCCAATTTTATATTTACGTTGTATTATTTTTAACCTCTCCCTTAGTTGTGGAGGAGTATAAAATTCTTTTAGGTCCTAAGATATTAATGCCAAATGAACCAAGGCCACAGGAACTACGAAAATTACCGTACCTGTCCTACCTGTCACGCTGAATTTCTTATTTATGAAATGCCAAAAGAAGAGGAAATTAAAGACGCTGTCGAAACTATAGACAATCCATTCGAATCAGGTTCTTTTCAAATTGAATCTATTCCTAAACGTACTAGTAAGACTATATCAAAACGTAGACGAAATAAAATTAAACTAGATGATGATCCCGAAATAAATGATCTTCTAAGAATTTACGGGATAGAGTAAGGGTATTGAAATAATTCTTAAATGAAAAAGATTGATTATTATAATCTCTTCTTTCACGTTGGGAAATCCCAGGGTTCAATTTTTGGCACATGTGCAGCCTTTCAATCTTTATATGAAATGTTGCTATATGAAGTCTATATGAACGAAATAATAGATTGGGACAAGATCATAAAAAAGGAAGCAAGGGGACTGGATGACTACGATTTGGGTGAGGTCCAAGACTTAAATGAAGAATTTGTAGTAACAAAAAGAGGAGTTGTAGATAAAGATAAGTTTTATCTACCTAGAAGCAAAGCTGTAAAGTTCGACGGAGATAAAGTCTGGTTCAGTGTTACTAAAGATGAGGCCAAGGCATACAAGCATGACTAGTCCATAAAATTACAGTATCAGAATTTCTAATAGCGTTCCGTATGAATATTCAGTCGTATCCCGAAGCGTTCGGATCAGTAGTTTTATGTAATTATTTCTTATTGCAGAAAGCAAGATAAATCGAAGTGTTTTTATTTTACTGAATTGTCATTTCCTCTTATTTGTTTGATACATATTTTCTATTGTTACCTTAAAATAATCTATAGCAGGAACAACTAAACCATTGAATGCAAAAAATATTGTATCTCTTCCTTGTCCACACCCTAAATCTAATATTCTCTTAACATCATATTTCTTAAAGTCGCTATAACACTTTTGAGCAAAATCGCTGGGGTTTTCCCCAAAGAATGCTGAATCATTAGAATAAACCTTATCCCAAATTTTGCTCACAAGAATAGTAGTAATACATAGCTATTAAATTTAGTTTTTTCGCAACTTTCGAAGCTTATTTTTATTACCATATAAAGACGCTGAACAGATTAATAGTTTATTAGGCATTCATAGTAATTAAACTTCATACATATGTAGATTAGTTCCCCAAGGATTATCTATTAGAATATGCCAATTGCCATCCGACTGGCGACGCAATACATCTGTAGCTTTCCCAGTAATAGTAACTGCTTTACCGTCAGGTCCAGTGCCGTTAAATGACCATTCAGTATTTACAAGAGCGATATCGCTAGTCTCAATCACTCCATCCACTTTTGATTGTATTTTACCATTCATATTGATAAAACTCTGTAGAGTCTGACGAATATTTTCTGTGCCTTTTATGATTTCTCCTTCTTGTGAAACAAAACATGCATCAATTTCATACATGTTTATCAAGGAACTGGTATCCCCAGCATTGAACTTTTCCACATATGAGATGAGAAATTCTTTAGGTGTCATTATTTTCTATCTTTTAATATCTCTGAGACTTGATATTAATGAATTTCCAGCAGCAGCAGCATTCTTCCAAACTGCAATTAGGACATTCTTTAGCTGAAGTGTTAATCTTACATTCATTTAGTGTGCAATTGCAATCTGAACACTTGATAGTCAATTGGTCACCTGAATTCAATGCCTTTCGTCTTTAGATACATTTCGATGTTATAGGATGTAAAGGTTAAATATCATTTAACAGGACCCCACTACATGCACTGTCCGAATCCCACCGAACCCGATATAAAATTTATAATATTCTAGTTATAGAGATCTAAAATTTATAGATATTGATTTTTCATCGGTTTAGGCGTTAAATGATACCAATTCTGATATCTTGTTGAATTACCTACTATGTTAATTTTAAATGGAATTCAAATTTTATTTAGGCATTGATGGTAATGTACTGTTATCCTTCCGCATAATACTTACATTAGCTAGGTGGAGTTGATATTGTCGATAGAAATGTATTTAATATCTTACCGATCTCTTCCGGATATTGATCCATTACTGCATGACCAGCATCTTTGATCTGTACAAGCCAGGCTCCTGGAATCTTTTCTACTATCTTTAAGGAATTAACATGCGGTTGGTATTGATTATCATCAGTTCCAGTTATGACCAACGTGGGTTTAGCCAATTTCGCAAGCTCATCACAAGTACCACTCCAGTTTGGATTGTCCTCCCAATGCTTTCCTACGTTATTCTGATTATTCGCTACCTCAGGAGGCAAACCAGGCTTCAGTTGTTGTAATGAAGTAATGTTTTCTGGAATGTTAACAGATTCAGGATGCAGTCTTATCCATCCTTCTCCTAATGAAGCAGATACAAGCGCTTTCATCTCCCCCTGTGAAATAGAAACATTATTTAGAGATTTGCTTACCACGTCGGATTGCAATTTTATAAACTCAGGTGGTTTGGGTGTATGATCTTTTCCGCCACATGATGAACCAACAAGTACGAGGCTGTTAACCTTATCTGGATACGTGATTGTAAGCTGCTGGGCTAAATATGATCCAAGAGAATATCCCATAACATCTGCTTTTGGTATTTTCAGAGCGTCAAGTAAACCAGCTGAATCGTTTGCTAGTTGCTGATAAGTGTATGGTTTGGAACCGATTGTAGTATTTGCAATTCCACGTTGATCAAACACAATCACTGTATGATTTGAAGAAAGACCTTTTAGAAAGGCTGGGTCCCAGGCGTTCATATTATCGGATGCACCATTAAAAAGTAAAATCGGTTCACCTTTACCTAACATCTTGTATCCAATATCAATATCTCCTACGTGAACTTTCTTTGCTGGTATGTTCAGTAAGTCTGTATTAGATATAGTTTGATTTGTTTGACCATTAACAAGTGGCGTATAAATTACTATTATAGAA
>Ga0222621_1000068_pt1 | contig 8024 bp, 12 predicted proteins | sample PLMtaG_2_FD_161648 | JGI IMG/M metagenome (GOLD analysis project Ga0222621, IMG submission 161648) | Groundwater sediment microbial communities from an aquifer in East River, Colorado, USA - PLM2_5_coex | ecosystem: Environmental > Terrestrial > Soil > Riparian zone | place: USA: East River... | reverse complement strand
ACCAGCAGGAACGGCACGCCGAGCCCCATCGAGTAGACGAACAGGAGGAGGGCGCCGCGCAGCGAGCCGCCCTGCGAGCCCGCGATCGCCAACACGCCCGCGAGGACCGGACCGATGCAGGGCGTCCACCCCGCGCCGAACGCCACACCGAGCGGGAACGCCCAAGCGCGACCCGGCCTTGCGCGTTCGAGCAGCGGCCGGCGTTCGAGGAACAAGCCCGGCGACCCGAGCCGCAGCGCGTACAGGAGCATCAGGACCCCGAACGCGATGATGATCGCGCCCGAGATGCGGATGCCCGCCGTCGACCGCAGCAGGCGCGTCATCGCGCCGGTGAAGGCGCCGAGCGCCGAGAACACGGCGGCGAACCCGGCGATGAACAACAGGATCGGCACCACCGGCTGGCGCTCGTCGCGCACCTCGCCGCCGGCCACGAACGAGAGGTAGCCGGGGACCAGCGGGAACACGCACGGCGATGCGAAGGAGATCACGCCGGCGGCGAACGCGAGACCCGGGGCCCACCACGACCCCAGACCGTCCTGGACCCAGTCGGCGAGCACCCCGGTCACCGCGCCAGTCTAGGGTCGGGGCCCGCGACGGGGGCCTTCGTCGCCGGTCGGTGGGTTGCGGTCTCGCGTCCGGTCCTGCGATAGTGACCGAAACGGCCTTGTGAACCGATTCACAAGCGACGGGCTAGGTGGGGACCTGCGGGGACACCGGGAGCGCGTGACTATAATCCGACGCGGTTCAGGCACGAACGAGGCCCAGCGCACGAAGACGTGGGGAACGAGAGGACGGTCGTGGCGACGGAGGCCGCATGAAGGTCCCGAATGTGCTCGTCAAGGCGAAGGAACGCACCGAGCCGATCGTCAAGAACTTCGAATGGACCTGGACGACCGCGGTCGTGTTCTCACTGGGGTTCGCCTTCTTCAGCGTCATCACGATGGCGGTCATCCCCTCGTTCTGGCTCTACTTCGCGGAGCAGAAACTCGGCTGGGGAGGCTTGTCCGGAACCTCGGACTGGCACCCGCTCGCCCGGGACTTCGTCGCCGCGAACCTCGCCGTTGGTCCGTTCGTGACCGTGGTCGTGATCGGGGCCATCATGCAGAACTGGCGCCGCAAGCTCCGAGGCGGCACTTCCGACCGACCCACCGGTGGCTACCGGTGAGGGGGTAGCCCAATGCCGTTCACCAAGACCGAGGTCGACGTCCATACCGACTACGTCGTCGAGACCGTCGACCCCGACTGGCTCGCGAAGGGCGTCAAGTCGCCCAAGCACCTGATGCTCGACCCCGACAACTGCATCCTGTGCAGAGCGTGCGAAGACGTCTGCCCGTGGAACTGCATCTACATGATGTCGACCGACATCGTCCAGGACGCGGAGGATGACGCCGTCGGGGCCGAGGTCCGCACCGCGTACTCGGTGTTCGTCGTCGACGACAACGCGTGCACGCGCTGCTCGGTGTGCGTCGACCGGTGCCCCACCGACACGCTGTACTACGCGCGGCTGCCGGAGGCCTCGCGCGGGCAGCGCACGATGGCCTCGGTGCCCGAGTCGCAACGCGCCGAGGCCGGCTAGGCGGGGGAAGGGATGAGGGGGACGACGTGGCGAAGCTGAAGCTGCCGACGCCCACCGAAGCCCTCGACCGCGTCCGCGACACCGAAGTCTGGAGATCGATCTTCCGCCCTGGTTCGATCTTCCGTCGCGGCTACCGAGACACCTCGCGCGACCGCGCCCTCGCGACGATGAACAACGTGCTCTATCACCTGCACCCGGTGAAGATGAAGCGGCACGGGCTGAAGCTCACCTACACGTTCTGCCTGGGTGGCCTCTCGTTCTTCCTGTTCATCCTGCTGACGATCACGGGCATCTACCTGATGTTCTTCTATCGCCCCGCCGCCGAGCTCGGTTCCGCCGCGGCCTACACGGACATGCAGAACATCCGGACGTCGGTGTTCTTCGGCGACCTGGTCCGCAACCTGCACCGATGGGGCGCGCACCTGATGGTCTTCAGCGTGACCCTGCACATGGCCCGGGTCTTCTACACGGGCTCGTACAAGCCGCCCCGAGAGTTCAACTGGGTGGTGGGCGTCCTGCTGTTGTTCCTCACGCTCGGACTGTCGTTCACCGGCTACCTGCTGCCGTGGGATCAGCTGGCGGTGTGGGCGGTCACCGTCGGGACCTCGCTCGCCGGCTACTCGCCGCTCATCGCGAAGCAGGCCAACTTCCTGCTGCTCGGTGGGGTGATCGTGGGTCCGGACACCTTGCTCCGGTGGTACGTCTTGCACGTGCTCGCCCTGCCGTTCGTCCTGGTGATCTTCCTCTCGGTCCACTTCTGGCGGATCCGCAAGGACGGCGGCATCTCGGGACCGCTCTAGCGGGGAAGGGGACGATGGCTCGGGACGACACGCCGCTGGACCAGGAGACCTTCGACCGGGTCCTGGCGGAGGAGCTCGGCAAGGGGGTCGACCGACGCGTGGCCGAGGGCCGCGCGCGGGCCGCCGCCCTCCGGGCGGCGCGCGCGAAGTCCGGCGAGGGGCCCGCCGCGACACCATCGCCCGCGCCGGCCGCCGGCGATGGAGGGGCACCCGAACCCGCCGCCGCGCCGGCCGCAGCAGCTGGGGGCCCCGCCGCTGCCGCGCCCGCAACCGTGGCCGCACCCGCCGCCGTTGGTGCCACGGCGCCGGCGGCTGCCGCCCCGGCATCCGTCGCGGCCGCGACGCTCACCGCGCCCGAGCGCCAGGCGCCCGCGCCCACCGGCAACGTCCCCGAGCCGAAGAAGGGGGCGCCCGAGAAGCATCGGCTGCTGGCGCTCGTCCCGCCCGAGGGGATCCAGCGCGTCGAACGCGAGCAGGGCGACCGCATCAACGTGTGGCCGCACCTGCTGATCGAGGAGTTCGTGGCGATGATGATCGTCCTCGCGGCGCTCACGATCTTCGCGACGTTCGTGAACGCCCCGCTCCGCGAGCTCGCGAACCCGAACCTGACCCCGAACCCGTCGAAGGCGCCGTGGTACTTCCTCGGCCTCCAGGAGCTGCTCCGGTACTTCCACCCGATGGTCGCGGGCGTGCTGTTCGCGCCGACGCTCGTGCTGCTCGCCCTGGCGGTCGCGCCCTACGTCGACCGGAACCCGAGCACCAAGCCGGGCGATCGCAAGATCGCGATCACGCTGTTCACGATGCTCCTGATGTTCGGGGCGGTGCTGACCATCATCGGCTCGTTCTTCCGCGGCACCGGCTACAACTGGGTCTGGCCGTGGGCCCAGGGGGTCTTCTTCGAGCTATGACCCCCCTCCTCGCCCTCTCGAGCGGCACCGTCGCCGTCATCGTCGTGATCGTGGTCATCGATCTGTTCGCGATCTTCTTCGGGCTGTCGTTCGCCCGGTCCAGGAAGGCCCAGCGGGAGGCGGACGCCGCGGCCGGTGCCGCGATCCTGGGCGAACCGGCGCCCCCCGCGCCCAAGCCGGTGAGCCGTCGGGAGTTCTTCCGCCGCTCGCTCGTCGCATCCCTGTTGGTGTTCGGCGCGGAGTTCGGGGGCGCGACGATCGCGTTCCTGTGGCCGAACCTGCGGGGCGGCTTCGGTTCGGTGATCAACGCCGGCAAGCTGGACGACATCCTCGCCTACATCGAGGACAACGACATCCCCTTCTACTCCGGCATCGGCCGCTTCTACATCGTCAAGTACACCGGCAAGCCCGAGGACGACGTGGACTACGCGACGGAGGGCGTGACGGCCGAGGGAATCATGCCGTTGTATCAGCGGTGCGTGCACCTGGGGTGCCGGGTCCCCTTCTGCCAGCAGTCGCAGTGGTTCGAGTGCCCCTGCCACGGCTCGAAGTACAACACCGCCGGCGAGTACAAGCTCGGTCCCGCCCCCCGCGGCATGGACCGGTTCAAGGTCAATGTGAGCGCGACCGGCGACGTGACGGTGGACACCGCCGAGATCATCCTGGGCCCACCCCGGGGGACCGATACGATCCACAAGCCCCTGGCAGGCCCGTTCTGCGTGGCGGTGCAGTGATGCTCGGGCTCTCCCAGGCCCAGGGCATCATCCTTGCGATCGGCGGCGCCATCTTCGTCGCGATCGCCGGCGGCATCCTCGTCCTCCGCGGCCGCCAGCGGCAGGAGGCCGACATCCCCAACGCGATGCGTCCGGGGCCCTCGGACCCCGACCTGGAGACCCCGCTGCTGCAGAAGCTGCAGGGATGGGGCGTGGTGATGGTCCTGTTCTTCGTGATCTGGGTGCCGGCCGTCTGGCTGTTCGAGCCCGAGCAGAACCTCGACCAGGAGCAGGACCTGATCAGCGACGCGATCGCCCGCGGCGCGCACGCCGTCCAGCTCTACTCCGAGGACAACCAGGGCGGCGTCGGCTGCGTGCAGTGCCACGGCCCGACCCTGCAGGGGTCCCTCATCCCGAACACGCAGACCCCCGACGACCCGTACGACGTCCAGCCGACGCCGAACCTGACCACGGTCTGCGGCGGACCGTTCACCGGGCACCCGCTGATCTACGGCTTGAACGACATTTACACGACGATCGATCAGGGGCGAGGTCTGATGCCGTCGTGGAGCATCCGGTTCGCGGGCGCGCTCGGCGATCAGCAGATCAACGACATCGTGAACTACATCGTCAGCATCCAGGACGAGGACGAGGTGAAGTTCAGCGAGAACGTGTGCACGAACCCGAAGGCCGTGACCAAGGCGATCGATCAGTTCCTGGACGGCGACCCCACCAAGAAGCCCAACCCGACGACCAACATCCAGTTCTGATGCTCGCCCAAAGCTGCCTCGGGTTCGAGATCGCCTGCGGGACGATGCTCAAGGGCGGGCTCGCCGTGATCATGGCGTTCGTGCTCTTCGTGGGCAGCGTCCTGATCGTGCTCGCGGCGGTGTTCGGCCGAAGGATGGGGTACCTGGTGCTCGCGGTCTCGTTCTTCGGCTGGCTGATCCTCCTGTCCTCGTTGTGGACGTTCGGCTTCTACTCGCAGGGACTCGACACCCCCGTGAACCTCGGCCCCCGCGGCGCCGAGCCCGCGTGGGTCGTCGAGGCGGCCGGGACCGACCCCGAACCCGTGTACGAGGCCTTCGCGTCCTACCCGGGCGACGGATGGCGCGAACCGGGGACGAACGATGCGGACACGTCTTCGGTCCAGTCGGTGACGGCGGCGGCGCAGGGGTTCCTCGCCGAGCAGGCGAACGAGGATCTCGGCAAGAGCGAGCACGAGCCCGGCGCCCTCACGACGACGGACTTCACGGTCCAGAACGTCGAGTTCTACGCGACCGACGACGGGGTCTCGCTGGCGGCCTCGCATGCGTTCTTCAACGACGGCGGCCCGATCCTGACGGTCTACCTCCGCCACGACTCCGGCAGCGTCAACCGGTACTCCTGGATGTTCCTGATCGGTTCGACGCTGCTGTTCGGCGCCCACCTCCCCTTCCTGGACCGGGCGGAGCGCACGCGCAAGGAGATCCTGACGGGCGGGACGGCCCCGCCGTGGTACGGACCCGCCTAGGAGGAACGATGCTGGCCCAAGAAGCGCCGCTGATCGAGCAGGGAGCCGTGCAGTTCATCCTGTTCGGCGTGACCGTGATCGTGATCTTCATCGCGCTCTGGATCACGATCGCGAAGTAGGGGCCCGACCCATCAGGCGTCGGCCGCGGCCCTGACGCCCCTTGACGTCCGCGAGCGCGGCCTTGCGCTGCTCGTAGTAGGTCAGGATCTGGAGCTCGACCGCCAGGTCCACCTTGCGCACCGAAACCCCCTCGGGCACGACCAGAGCCGCGGGCGCGAAGTTCAGGATCGACCGGACCCCCGCGCGGACCATCGCGTCGGCGACGGCCTGCGCCGAGGGAGCGGGCGTGCAGATCACACCGATCAACGCGTCGTGCTCGCCGGCGATCGCCGGCAGGTCCTCGACCGGCCGGATCCGGAGGCCGGCGACCTCCTCCCCGACCTTCGCCGGGTCGTTGTCGACGAGCGCCGTCGGCCGGAACCCGCGCTCGGCGAACCCCCGGTAGTTCGCGAGCGCGTGCCCGAGGTTCCCGATCCCCGCGATCACGATCGGCCAGTGCTGCGTCAGCCCGAGCTCGCGACGGATCTGGTGCACGAGGTAGGCGACGTCGTACCCGACCCCCCGGGTCCCGTACGACCCCAGGTGCGACAGGTCCTTGCGCACCTTCGCGGAGTTCACGCCGGTGAGCTCGGCGAGCACCTCCGACGACACGGTCGTGCTCCCGGACTCCGCGAGCTCGACCAGGGCGCGGAGGTAGACCGGCAGCCGGCCGACGGTCGCCTCCGGGATCGATCGATCCGTCACGGCGGGGGATGATAGTGCATTCGTGAACGCTCTTCACGAATGCACTAAGTCAGGACCGCCTCCCCCAGGCGACCCGCGTCGACGCGGATCTCGAAGAGCTCGCGCCCGTCCACGAGCACCACGGGAATCCTGATCCCGTACTCGAGCTCGAGCGAGTCGTCGCCGGTCACGTCGACCTCGCGGTACTCGAACGGCGTCCGCGCTCGCACGGCCATGATCACCTCGCGCGCCTCGTCGCACAGACCGCATCCCGGTCGCGCGTACATCAGGACCTCGGGCACGCCTGCATGCTAACGAGGGAGGAGCGGGCCGCGTGTGGTAGGAAACAGCCCGTGGACGAGGACGATCGTCACGATCTCGAGCTGCACCGGCTGGTATCGGCTCGCGAGCGGTCGGCCTTCGACGAGCTGTACCGACGGTACGGCCGGTCGGCCTACGGTGTTGCGCTGCGCGTCACGTCGCAGGACCTGATCGCCCAGGAGGTCGTCCAGGACGCCTTCCTGGCGCTCTGGCGGGCGCCCGAGGCGTTCGACCCTGCGCGGGGGGCGTTCCGGTCATTCTTCCTGTCCCTGGTCCATCACCGGGCCGTCGATGCCGTCCGCCGTGAGGAGCGCCTCAGGCGCCGGACCGAGCGTGCGGCGAACCTCGAGCCCGTGACCGGCGAAGACCCTGCGGAGGACGTCGTCGAGGACGCGTACCTGCGCGTTCGGCGCAAGGAGGTTCGCGCCGCGCTCACGACCCTGCCTCCGGCGCAGCAGCAGGTGCTCGAGATGGCGTATTTCGAGGGCAAGACGCAGATGCGGATCGCCGAGGAGCTCGGCATCCCGATCGGAACCGTGAAGACGAGGACGCTGGCGGCCATGCGGAAGCTGCGCGAAGCCCTGCGAGAGGAGTGAGGTCGTGACCGAGGATCACGAGCGCATCGACGAGCTCCTGGCGGGCTACGTCCTGCTCTCGCTCTCGGGCGAGGAGGCGGCCGAGGCCGACCGGATCCTCGTCGACCACGTGCCCTCCTGCGCGACGTGCCGGGCCACCCTCTCCGAGCTCCAGGCGGTATCGGGCGATCTCGCGCTCGCCGCGCCGCCCGTCGATCCGCCCGAGACCCTCCTGCCCCGCCTTCATCACGCGATGGACGAGGTTCCCCTCGCCGGTCGAACGCCTCGGCGCGGCGCGCTGATCGCGGTCGCGGCCTCGGCCGTGGCGTTGGTCGCCATGGGTGGCCTCTCGCTCGTGCTCGGGAACCGCCTCTCGAACGCCGAGACGCGCACGGGCACCGCGCTCGAGATCCTCTCGGCGATCCGGTCGCCCGGCGCGTCGCCCGTGAACGTGGCGCCGCAGGACCAGACGCCCCCGGACAGCGGGATGGTCGAGGTCTCCACCGCTGACCGCCTCTACATCGCCGCGGAGTTCTGCCCCGAGCCGACCCCCGGCCACGCCTACCAGTTGTGGCTCGGGAGCAACGACGAATGGACGGCGGTGGGCGAGATGTTCTGGCCGGACAACGGGGTCCTGCTGCTCGAGGTCACGGGTGTGGACGTCTCGCAGTTCGACGGGGTGTGGATCACGCAGGAGGCCGCCGGTTCCCCTCCGACGGAGCCGAGCACCGACGGGCCCAGCTGGTTCGGCACGCTCCGGTAACCGGAACGGCCGACCCCGACCAGAAGCCGCCGTCAGATCTGCACGAACCCCCGGAACGTCAGCACGAGGCCC
>Ga0222621_1000027_pt1 | contig 10105 bp, 13 predicted proteins | sample PLMtaG_2_FD_161648 | JGI IMG/M metagenome (GOLD analysis project Ga0222621, IMG submission 161648) | Groundwater sediment microbial communities from an aquifer in East River, Colorado, USA - PLM2_5_coex | ecosystem: Environmental > Terrestrial > Soil > Riparian zone | place: USA: East River... | reverse complement strand
AACGACAGCATCAACAGCCGAATCGGTGGATATTTTTCTTGATACGGGAATTTATAATATTAAATTAACAAATCTTGATGCTAGCAATAGCGTCACTGTGGAAGTTACCTCTGACCGTTTGTCCTCCTTAGCTACGTCATGATATGCTGTATGGATGAAACAACAACGGCGAACATTTGATTTAGCTGGAAAACAGTTTAATTATTTAACTGTTCTTTCCCGTTCAGAAAGCAGAAGGCGTGGACAAGCATGGTGGAACTGCCGATGCAAATGTGACGAAATTACTCTGGTAAACAGCTCCGACCTCATTTCAGGAAGGCGTAAGCAATGTCGTAAATGTTTTTCTAAATCAGTATCAGAAAGACGAAGAAATCGGCTTCCTGAACTTACTGGATTGAGATTTAGTAAATTAGTAGTATTGGGACGACAAAAAACGGTTGGATTTTCTAAATATGAATGTCAATGTGATTGCGGAAATAAGAAATTTGTTTCTGCCTATGAACTTATCAATAAAGGAACTCAAAGTTGTGGGTGTTGGAGACATGAATTTCAGAAAAAACGTACTGGAGAAAATCATCCAAATTGGAAAGGTGGATATAAAACGAGAAATGGATATGTTGAAATTCTGAATCCCCAACATCCAAATGCTGGCAAGAGGGGATACGTTAAAGAACATACTGCTGTAATGAGTTCTCATCTCGGCCGTCCACTTTTGCCGGATGATACTGTCCATCATAAAAATGGAATCCGTCATGATAATCGATTAGAAAATTTAGAACTCTGGGCATCTAAACATCCGTCTGGTCAACGAGTTGAAGATTTAATTATTTTTGCAGAAGAAATCCTTAAACGTTACAAATAATGTATTTTTCTAAAGGCACACAAAAACCACCTCTGGGAGCAATCGTAAACCGTGAACACCCTTTTGGTAAAGATTTGCGATTCGCGGGACTTTTTAATGAGGGGTTTTCAAATCCCACTGTATCTTTTAATAGAGGCCCTTTCCCAGTTTGGGGTGGTAGTTTCCCGTTATTAACTTACTCAATTATTTTAAACGGCACGACCAGTTGGACAGGAAATACGGCAGGTACTGCCTTGAAACTTGTTAATGGGGGGACTAGCAGTTATCTACAGATGACCTCCTATTCCCCTTCCGTCCCTGATTTGTTGCCGGCCAATGCTGTAACCGTTTGTCTGATACGAAGAAAAACAGACCTGTCGATAACTACCGTAGGTTTATTTGGACATCAAAGCGCTACATCAACTGCCCGGAGATTGGGAGCGTGGCAAGCTACTACAACCCTTAATTGGGATTTTGGCGGGAATAGCGGAATTAATAGATTAACAGCGACCGGAGTTACTTTTACTACTCTAGTAGAAAGTTATATTTTTACTGCAGGGCCAACAGGGATGAGTATTTGGCAAAATGGAATTAAGCTAGCGAGTAGCGCCACAGCAGTTACCAGAACCGCGACCGGTGATGGTCCTTTTAGAATAAATTATGGTATTGAGTCAGGAGTTACTACGACCGACAACCAAGAAGTTAATTTTTTTCAAGTTATCAGCCAACAATGGTCAGATGAAATGTGTCGCTGGTGGAGTGCTACTCCTTACGCTCATTTTTATCCGTCTGACAATCGCTATGCTATCGTATCCGCTTCTCCCACAGGTTTCGCTCATAGTCAAGTGGTAATTATCTAGATTAAAATGTTATATAATAAATTATGCCTAAGCAGAAAAAGAAAGTAAAAAAGACAAAGAAGGTTCAAAAACCACGCAAGGTCGAGGGTGTGGGATTATTAGGAGTTAAAGATTCTGATTCTAATTTCGACTTGGATTCAGATGATGATGATAAAGATATGGCAGAAGAAATGAGTTTAAGTGAAGCAAGAGAAAACGAAGGTAATGTGCGTCTAGGAATTGTCAAACAGGCAGAGTTTACCAAAGGATATGTGTCGGAAGTCGTAAACCGACTTGTGACAGACACGACCTTGGCGGCTCAAGTTATTTCGGAAATCAATGCCAAATTGGACGCTCGTGATGCCAAGTTTCTCGAAGCGGTTGACAATGAATTTAATGAGGTGGATGTTGACGCAGACGCTGAAGCACTAACCAAAGATTTACTAGCGGGTTAAGAAGTGATTATTATTAGCCCTTGTAGCTTCTTAGCGCATCCTACTTACAAGGCGGGATGCGATAAGAGGTAAGTTGAAAATGTATAAAATATGTAACAAATGTGGCAAGAAATTATCCATTAAATGTTTTTATAAGCGAAATGATACAAAAAATTACAGACTAAGTTGTAAAAATTGCCATCATAAAGACCAACGTGAATATCACTTAGCCAATAAAGCTCGTCGCAATGAACGAAGTAGAAAACATTACAGAGATAATAAAGAACATTATTGGGAACTCAATGATAAATGGGAAAAAGAACATCCAGAACAAACACGAGCGTATAAACGAAGATATCTTTTAAAAATTAGGGGAACTTCGCAAGCACGATATAATGAATATAGAGGACTTGCCGCGAAGAAAAAAAGAGTTTTTGAAATAACTTTGAAATATTTTACAAAGTTAACTTCTCAAAGATGTCATTATTGCGGAATTTCAGGCAAAATCGGAGTTGATAGAAAGGATAATTCTAAAGGATATGTTAAAGAGAATTGTTTACCTTGTTGTATAAAATGTAATAGAAAAAAAGCTAGGATGTCATACGAAGATTTTATGGAATATAGAAAAAATCCAATTTATAATAAAAGTAGACTTGAAAGAAATAACTATTTTTATCACCGCACTAAGAATAAATTATTATTTAATTAAAATAATATGGAAGATAAAGAACGAGCATGGTTATGGTTTTGGACAATAGCGATTATCGTCTTACTAGGTTTTTTCCTTGTCTGGTGGAGATTGAGAGATACCGCACCGCCTCCGTACGCCACCCCGCCCACTTACAAGATAGGAGAAATTACTCAAATACCAACTAGTGAACCCGACAATGTGGACACCCAGATTAAAGGAAAATAAAGATATGGCTCATGAGGAAGAACATGTAAATACTCCCTCTAAGAGAGTTACCAAACAAAGGGAGAGCGATTTAAAAACCCAGAATATGATAGCTCTGTGGTTTGTTATCATTACGGTCTTGGTTAATTTCTTGGTAACGCTCGCTTTAGTTGCTTTCAATCGTGAAATTCTGGTCGGACAGACAGTCGGAATACAATTCTTGAACACCACCTGCGGGATAGTCATCGGTTATTATTTCTCGCGGGCTGTGCCACCGGCTAAAGAGGAAGATAATCCATGACCGAAGATTGGACACAATTTAAAAATGGAGCGCTACACGATACGAGAAGCGAAGAAGAAAAGCTGAAAGATTTTAAGTTTGAAGAATTGGTATCCACTATAAATCTAGTTACTTGGACTGAAAAACCGCCGTCATCTTACAGAAAATTCCCCATATTCAACCAAGATTCTAGCGGTTCGTGCTTTCCGCACGATGCAGAAATTTTAATGCAAGATTTTAGCTATAGACCCATTAGCGAAGTAAGAGTTGGAGATTGTGTTATTACGCATGAAGGAAAAATAAAAAAAGTCTCTGAAATATTTCAAAGGAAATGGCAAGGAACCACAAAATCAATATTTCTTTGGGGAGATTATGAAGCCATAGAAGCTACATCCGAACATCCATTTTGGGCTATAAAAAGAACGGAAGGAAGCCAGTTAAAAGAAACAAATGGAGTACCTAATTTTTATAAAGTTGATGATTTAGAAAAAAATGATTGGGTAGGAATACCTCTGAATAATGAAATAGTTAGAGATACAACTATTTACGATTTCGAAAAGAATCCCGAATTTCTATGGGTTTTGGGACTTTATCTTGCCGAAGGTTCCATCGATAAATATTGCGTTAGTTTTTCGCTTCATAAAAAAGAAACAGATTTTTTTGAGAAGATAAAAAAAACAATGGGTGCATATGACACCAATGTAACTTGTTCTGAAAAAACCGAAGGATTAGGAATGCAAGTAAAAATTCAAGGACAAAGATGGACAGAAATATTTAGAGAACTCGGTAGTGAATATTGTGATAAAAAACAAATAAACAAGAGATTGATGTTTCTATCTCCCGAACTTCAAATAAATATAGTTAACGGATTTATTGATGGGGATGGTCATATCAAAGAAGGAAGAACCATTATGGTTTCAACTTCTTTGGAATTGTTAAAACAAATTAAAATTATTTTATTAAGAAATAAAATTTACAGTTTTTTACAGCAAAGAAAAGAAAGAGAAGATAGAAAACCTGTTTGGGTTTTAGAATATTCACAATCCAGCCGTTATTCTTTTATTAAAGAAAAATGGTGTTTTGTCCTAATTAAAGATATAGAACAGAAAGCATCTTTTCAAGGAGGACATGTCTATAATTTAGAAGTTGAAGATGATAACTCATATTTAGTCAGAGGCGTGGCTGTTCATAATTGCGTGGCACAGACGATGGCTAAAATAATGGGCATAATGTACTGGCTCAAGAATCAAAGTTATGTTCATTTTTCCGCCACGCATCTGTATGCAAGAAGAAGCAATAAACCGGTAGGCGGGATGATAGGCGTAGACGCTTTCAAAATCGCTCAAAAGGGGGTTACGCTGGAACAGTTAGTCGAGAGCCAGAACATGACCGATGAACAGATGGACGCTGTTAAGATTGACAAATACAAGGATGATGTCGGAGCGGTTTTTAGGATAGGCAACTATATTATCGGACCGATTAAAGATATTGAAACCGTGGCCTCGATAATCCAAACCACCGGCAAGGCGGTGATGGTCTGGTATTACTTCAAACACGATGAATGGACAGACGTACCGGAAGTTAAAGGACTTCTTTTCGAGCAAGACCCGATTATATCCAGACACTCCGTAACCGCCGTGGATTTTACTCTCTACAATGGTAAAAAGTGCTTAATTATTGAGGATTCTTGGGGTCCTTCTTTTGGCAAAGGAGGACAAAGAATTATCACCGAAGAGTTCCACAACGCCCGCAATTTCTTCACCGCTCATCCGATGAATTTTAATTTTGAGATACCTGTAATTCCTCCTATCAACACTTTCAAATTTACTTTGACGATGAAGCAAGGAGATACCAACAATGAGGTCAAGGAGCTTCAACTCTTGCTTCAGAAGCTCGGAATATTTCCGATGAATGTAACCGCCAGCGGCACATTTGGCTCCATAACCAATCGAGCGGTGATAGCATTTCAAAAATCGCGAGGGTTAAAAGCTGACGGCGTGGTAGGAATTCTAACCAGAACAGAGTTGAATAATTTATGATAAAATAAAAAAGTTGGTATGTAGAATGGAGAAGTGAGTGAATAAGACAGCTTGCAAACCTGTCTAAACTACAGAACGAAAGTCCGAAGGGGCAAGTAGTCTGGTAAGCTCGTAAAACTCAGATTAAAATAGTTTGCACTTGCATCCGAGGATTTATTCTAGATAAAAATTTTATCCTCGGCTTCTCCATTCTGTATATCAAATGAAAAAACACAAACATAAGCATAAAAAAGACATAACCAAAGAAATCGGCGAAGTGATACGGGAAGCGAAACAAGAAGAAAAGACGTTCGTCCCACGTCCGAATGAAGAAGAACCATACGAACCGCCGTTTAGAGAATCAGAATTTAACCATGAGATGAAAGGATTATTTTGGAGACAGAAGATTATCAACGGGCTAGTGGTCGTGCTAGTCATAATCGGGTTTATTTTATTAGTAATTAGTTTTCTCTACAATTAATATGACTTGGACAATGATAATTGCTTTGGTAGCGATAGTGCTAGCAATCATAAGTTTGTACGTATCGGCGAAATGATTTTGTATTTCATTCTGATTTTATTCTTGATCGGTCTCATTATTAGGAGATAAATATTGACTTTACCAAGCATTTAGGTTAAGATATTTAAGCGACCTTAAATGGTCTTAATTTAAGAACTTAAAGCGGCCGCCTTACAACTATTGATTTGTAGGCGGTTTTCGCTTTTTCCACTTGCAATCTTACAAAGGTAAAAATATAATTAAGCTATGGATAAAAATCTGTGGCTATTAAAAGTTAAATTGAATACGGGAGTTTCCCACAGATTCTCCTGTGTTCTATTTAGTTTTTAATCTATGGATGATAAAAATTTGAAGTTGTTAGCGTGTTTCCCCACAAATAAAAGAGGAGCGATGGCGAACCTTATTTTAGAACCTATTCGTTCGGGTAAAAAAACTAATGATGAAATCTATACTTGGATAATACAAGATATAGAAAGGCGAAAATCAAATGCGATTCGCTTTGGATGGTCGTATGAATCGGAAGCAAGGCAAATTTTTGACCGATTAAGATTAGAACCAAACTTTCAGGAAATGTTTGATGAAGCGGTGAATTATTATCTTGATTGGGAAAGTAAGCTTCCTGAAGAAAAAAACAGAATCAAAAAGGAAAAGTCTTTTTTCTGGACTCAACATTCAATGATTGGGAAAGAACCAACTGAAAAACAACTCTGGATGTTAAACAAAAATGGAATAAAAAACTTTAAAGGAGATAGAGCCGAAGCATCAGCAATGATTGATCAAATAATAAATGGCGATGAAATATGATAATTTCCCAAAAGAATTGCGAGAATTGAAACAATGGGTTTCTTGGAAATGGAGTGAAAGAAAAGGCAAAAAGACAAAAATACTTCTACAAGCCAATGGAGATTACGCTGAATCCAACAACCCAGATACCTGGGATTCATTTGAAAATGTAAAAAAGAGAAAAGATGCAGGTATTGGATTTGTATTTCTAAAAGGAGTTGTTGGGATTGATCTAGACCATGCTTTTTTTACGACTGGTGAGAATAAAGGACAGCTAAAAATATGGGCGAGGAAAATATTGGAAAAATTTAATTCCTATACTGAATATTCTCCTTCTATGATCGGCGATGTCCATAAAGGAGTGCATATAATTGCGATAACGGACACAGATTTTGATGGACTTAATCGCAAACTGACCCCGGAAGAGCGGGAAGAAAAGGAGATGGAAGAAGGAATCGAGTGTTATGTTCAAGGAAGATTTTTTACTGTTACAGGAGATGTGTATGAAGGAAAAAAAGAACTTAGGAATATAAATGGAAAGGAATTGGAATCCTGGGTGGATAGCTGGAGGGCAAACAAAAAAGTGGAGAGTACGCCTTCTCCTTTTATGAAAATAATTCCCGATGATGAAAATATTTTAACTAGAATCAGAAAATCAAAGAATGGACCGAAGTTTCAAACATTGTATGATTTAGGCAACTATCAATCTTTAGGTTTCGGTTCACAATCCGAAGCGGATTTATCCTTGGTATCCTCTTTAATGTTTTGGTGTTGCAACCAAAAAAATATTGTAGACAGATTGTTTCGCGGGTCAAGATTATTCAGAGACAAATGGGATGAAAAACATGGCGTCAATACTTACGGGGAGAGGACAATAGATACTGCCGTAAGAGCGGAGATTATGGACTGGAGCGACCCGCGCTGTGAAGATAAAAGAGACCTACTAGCTACCATAAATTATAAAGGGAATGTTTCAATCGAGAAAATAAATAATGATTATAAAGCAATCACATTTGTTCCTCCAGGCAAAGTTATTTTTGACTTCAGCGAGGTTATAAATACGAGCCAATCCATTGATGCGATCATTGTAGTGAATGTAGTAAAGGATAATGAAGAACAAACACCCTTTCGATATAACATAGACATCAAATCGCAAAACCAGCAGGAAAAACTGGCTACTTCTCTAAACAAAGCATATGGAACCGTAAAAGAGGGATTTAACTGGACACTGATTATAAATAGAGTGTTTAACGCCCTTCTTATGAGATTAAATGGCGAAAATATGATGATTTCTCTGAAAGGGATACTGCCTGAAGACCCCGACTTCCTCGTGTATCCTTTTCTGCAAAAAGACACAACCTCGATATTTTATGGCTATGGTGATACCGGTAAAACTTGGCTCGCAATTTATTTCTGCATAAAAATGGCGCTGGGCATGGATTTTCTGGGCTATAGGACACAAAAAAATACCAATGTTTTATTCATAGATTATGAGGATACCCTTAGCACCTTCACCTCCCGACTTCATAAATTATGCATAGGAATGGACGTAGAATATGAATCGGTTACAGACTATATTCATTACCAAAAATTTATAGGAAGCGTAAAAGATACATTTTCCCTTATAAAAAAACAAATAATAGGAAATAATATAGATTTAATAATACTTGACTCCGGCGGGCAAGCTTCCGGTGGGAGCCCTAACGATGAAACAAAAGTAATACAATTGTTTGGATATTTGGAGCATCTACCTTGCACCAAGTTAGTTTTGCACCATGAACCGAAATCTACAATGGGCATGGATGATAATAAAGCGTTTTATGGGACTTCTTACTGGCATAGCTCCTCTCGAGCTATGTTCAGATTAGCTGTGGAATCTAAAGATAATAACGAGAAAATAATTAAAGTATCTAAGGCAAAAGGCAATAATTTCGGGGATATAGACCCTATTTACTATAAACTGATTTTTACTAACACGGAAATAGCCCAACTAATGGGCAAGAAGTGGGGATATGTAGATTTACAAACAGTAGATAAAGATACCTTAAAACACAATATTGATCGGGAAGATAGTATTTTAAGGGCAATAGGGGACGAGGGGGCTTCTTTTAGTCAAATACTCCAAATGACAGGGATGCCAAAAAGTTCTCTCAAACGGGAGTTAGATAAAATGGAAGAAATTGGCAAAATTGAAGCAAAAAAACAGGGTCGAAATATTACTTATTATTTAACCACAGAAAGATTTTGATTTCAAGGGGTGGAACTCGATGGAACTCGTTTGGAACTCGATTTTTTTCGAGTTCCAAGAGTGGAACTCGATGGAACTCGAATTCAAATAACCCTTATAAAATATGGCTTATTCGAGTTCCAACCCCGGAACTCGAATGGAACTCGAGCCACAGCAAAACAAAACGAGTTCCACTTAAGTATGTACTTAAGGAACTCGATTTTGGAACTCGATTCGTGGATTAGAATTTAATTAGAAAATTGCCCAATTTATGACCCAAGAACAAGAAACAACCAAACAAATGATTGAATACTGTAAAAACCGCCAAAAGGAAAGCGGAATTAAAGGAGGGTATTACCAAAAAACCATAGATTCCCTAGATAAATGGCTAAAATTCGTGGAAAGGGTACTGCACCCCATGTCCGGCAGGCGGTATAGATTCGTGCGGAAAGTAAGGAAATAGTTATCCACAGCCCGCTTGACTACTAATAGGTAATAGTATACACTATGACAATGGTTCGCATAGGAGAAAAAAAGATAAAGGTCGCCATATGCGAGAAGTGTGGCTACGAGTGGGAGCCGAGGAAAGTTGAACCCCGGCTATGCCCGCAGTGCAAGACAAGACTTAAATATGGAAAGGTCAATAAATCCGTGCAATCGGTGTCAGAGTAAGGACAAAGCGGTGCATTTCATATTCGGATTGAATGAATGGCTGTGCCCTATGTGTTACTTGTCAGAGAAAACTCCCCCGCACGGACAACACAGCTACCAAGAAAGATGTTTTGAATGTAATTTAGAAGATTCAATAATAAACGAATGAAAAAGAAAGAATTAGAAAAAATTAAAAAAGATTTATACAAGAGAATGAGGGAGCGCCAGAGAGAGGAACTGGGGGAATCGCTCAACCACTGGAAACAGGTTGATGAACAATTACTGCAAAGGGCGGCGGGAGTTTACGATAATTCAAGATAAAAAAGATGACTAAAGAAATAATAGCTGAAAACTTCATAGAGAAAAAAGAAAGGATAAATAAGATAGTAGGATTTTATGCGCACGACTACCGTGATATGAAAATTTCGCAAGGTGACTTGGAAGATATACTGAATAGTTTTGTGGAGAGTTTGCAATGCCAGCACGAATGCACTTCTAATTGTCGAAGAGAGGGATGCAAATGCGCTTGTGGCGAATATCATTTCTAAAAATAACAAAATTAAAATGAAAAAGATAAATGTAATTTGCAAATGCGAGAAAACCAAAGAATCGGAATT
>Ga0222621_1000015_pt1 | contig 12306 bp, 10 predicted proteins | sample PLMtaG_2_FD_161648 | JGI IMG/M metagenome (GOLD analysis project Ga0222621, IMG submission 161648) | Groundwater sediment microbial communities from an aquifer in East River, Colorado, USA - PLM2_5_coex | ecosystem: Environmental > Terrestrial > Soil > Riparian zone | place: USA: East River... | reverse complement strand
AAACAGGGGAAGCTATTAGTACCGTAAATATAAAAATAAATAATAACAACCTGCAAGAAATTCATAATGTAACAGTAGTCTTCGATGATGATAAGGAGAAAAAACAAGTTTTCAATTCTATCGGACCATTTAGTTCAATATTCGTTACCCCAGATAAGGACAATCTAAATTTTAAAAAAATAATCGTAACTGCTGATAATGGAAAGTTACAGACCACAAAATATAGATGACGGATTTTTAAGTTAAATTATGTCATGACCTATGGTTTAAAATTTAAGGCTTTAAATAAATTCTCTTAACGTTTTGTACTTGCCTCTCTTATTGCTTGGCCATATTCTAGATTAGCCCTCTTTCGCATATAGGGTATGAGTCTATAATGTATAGAATAGATACTTTTTTGTCTTATAAGAATATCCTTAACCAAAAGCGACACAAATCCACCTGCCACTTTAGACGATTGTATTTTTTTATTTTTACAGAAATTATCTCTTTTAGAATGATACTCTTTTAAGGTGAAATAGGAACGATTTACCTCCAATATTAGTGGCCATATAATGTTCTCCCACACCATTCTCCTATTTTGTGTTGACGATGCGTGCTTGCCTTTATTACTTGATTCCTGTTTTGGGTCACTAGAATCTTGAAAGTTATGCATGTTGCACAGTTCAAATGAGAATTGTTTCTTAGGCACATTTAAACTTGGGTTCCGACATAATCATATTTGGTTTTGAAAGAATTAGAAGTAAAACAGTCGTTAGATAATTTGGCCAACAATTGGAAAATAGAGCAGTCAATATATGATCTTCATCTTGGAAAACGTGACGACGTTTCTGATTCCCAAATAGTCGTAAATGGTGTAGTATTTCATATTCCCTATCTTGCAAAAGATGAAACTTATGTTCTTTGGAAATGCTTATGGCCCGATTGTCATAATTGCTGTGAGAGACAGGGAAGATTACCCCTTACTAAAGACGACATATCGTTAATTTCAGACAAAATGGGTTATGAATCAGAATCCGAATTTATCAAAAAGGAAACCACAATCTCTAGTTGGGATGAAACATCGACTATGAATAACGTGATTACAACTATCAGTATGATATCACTAAAGAGGAAGGAAAATGAAACGGAGGATCAAGATGGCAAGCCTTTACCATGCAGATTCTTAAATGAATGCGGCAGTTGCGTACTACATCCCGACAAACCAGGCGTTTGCTCGCTTTATCCCTTTTCTTCATGGATGGAATCTAATAATGGAAAACCTGTTGTGCATGCTTCATACCAATTAACTGGTGATTGCCCTGGATTCTATACAGAGAAAATATCACAATCAATGATGGATGTCCTACAAGAGTATTCGAAACGAATATTCGAGTATAATATGTCAATTCTGAGAACAACGAGAGAAAAATACGGATTCATAGATATAGTTCAATAAACTTATCAAATGATTTAGAAATTGAATTATCCTTAGCCATTCCAAATAACACCTGTATTGCAACTCTTGCAGGGTGGGAATGGATCACCTTTCGATAGAGGTATGATACGATCTTTTGCTGTCGGTGAACAATTTAATTTTCGAATTCGTTTCAGGAGAGTAGAGTTATGTCTCATCAAATTGAACGTGCCGCTATGCGGTGCCAACTCTCCAGTACGGTATTCAGTCAATTAATTACCATATTATTGTGATACAAAGAATATAATAATGTCAGATTTTCAGCATCCATACAAACCCTTCTTTTGAATACTCGCATCAGTAATAATATTGATTTCATAATATCCTAATTTTTCACTTTTCATTTAAGCCTATGGACTGAATTCAGTATCTATTTTTAGTCGTGACTAATTGTATCCGGTCACGAATCAAGCAAATAATATCTTGTGTATCTAGAAACATTTTTATTTAAAAAATAGGGTCTTGACAATAGTCAATTGGTTATTAATAAGGAACTCCTGCAACTCAGAAAAAAAATAGCAGAGAAAAGACCAGAGTTTGTGAGACAAGAGAGCTGGAGGTATAAAAAACTTGCATCTAATTGGAGGAAACCCAAAGGAAAAGACAATAAGATGAGACAGCAGGTATCAGGTGTTCCGCGGTTGGTTAAGGTTGGTTATAAGGGACCTAGAATATCAAGGGGCTTACATCCGTCAGGTTATAATGATGTTTTGGTTTTTAATACTAGGGATTTGACAAAAATTGATCCCAAGAAAGATGCAGTAAGAATAGCTCATGGTGTTGGGAACAAAAAGAGAATAGATATAGTTACAGAAGCTACAAAGTTGAAAATCAAGATTTTAAATCCAGGTAAGATTGAAGCAAAGAAGTTGCCTGAAAAGGTAGAAACAAAGCCCAAGAAAGAAGCTGAAGCAAAGGCAGAAACAAAGCCCAAGAAAGAAGCTGAAGCAAAGGCAGAAGCTGAAGCAAAGGCAGAAACAAAGCCCAAGAAAGAAGCTGAAGCAAAGGTAGAAACAAAGCACAAGAAAGAAGCTGAAGCAAAGGGCAAAAAAGAAGTGAAGGGTAAAAGTTTAAGAAAAAAAGTGGCTAAATCATAATGGTTGTAAATTTAAGAAAAAAAAGAGAACTGATAGCAAGAATATTGGGTGTCGGATTAAATAGAGTAAGATTCGAACCTGATAAGCTTGATGATATAGCTGATGCTATTACACGAGAGGATATGCGTTCCTTGGTTAAGAGTGGGACTATATGGACAGTAAAACTAAGAGGGATTTCTAGGGCAAGAGCAGAAAAGAAACTAAAGACACGTAGAAAACATGGTACTTCTGCCGGTTCAAAGAAAGGAAAGAAAACTGCTAGAGTGGGAAAGAAAGATGTTTATGTTAAGCGAACCAAGGCCATGAGACGTCATTTAAAAATATTAAAAGCCAGAAACGAAATAAATAGAGAAACTTTTTGGGCGTTATATAAAAGAATTAGGGGTGGTAATGTAAGGTCTTTATCTCACTTGAGAGAACTTGCCAAACAAGCAAAGATGCATAAGTAACAATCCCAACCTTACACTCTGTATTTTTCAAAATCTTTTATAAGATCATTAACAATAGGAATTCCTTCGTTAAGTAACAACGATATCTTTCGTTCCTTTCCGTACATATAACCTCCGATATGTCCGTCTGAACGCACAACTCGATGACAAGGTACTATAATTGGGCGTGGATTCTTGTTTAAGATTTTTCCAATTCCACGTGCCGCCCGAGGATTCCCTAGGTATGACGCCAATTGTCCATAAGTTGCAATTTTTCCAAGAGGTATATTTGAAACAAGATTGTAGACAGACTGATTATTAATATGACGCGTACTTGTTCCCCTGTGTTTTTTTCTTCTAATGTAATCCATAATCTATTGACGTTACACAATAATAAATAACTATAGCGGCATTTTCATTACTCTAGATTCTTAAAACTTCAATTCCAACTTCATCGAGTGCAGATAGTATTCTAGATTTCTCTTTTCCTAGTCCCTTTGAATCTACCATAGCAAAAGTTACTTCCTCAATGTTCCGAGATACCATTTGTTCTATTAAAAAATTATCCAAATATGGTAAATCATGCTTTGCGGCAATGGATCCCAAACCGAATTCTGATTCCAGTAATATCTTATTGAATTTTGTTGGATAGTGATTGCCTCCTAGGGCTATGGCTACCTTTTCACAAAACTCATTTTTTCTGGTAATAACCTTAAATAAAGATCTACATACTGTATGTGCTGCATTTTCATCTTTCCATTGTTTTTCAGTTGATCCTATTTCAATAAATAGAGTTGGTTTTTTTAGTGAAGTCGGACCATGATGGGTAGATTCTATAATAATATCATACATGGGAACTCTATCCTTATCATTATTCAATTCAATAAGGTATTGTTTTTGAAGCCAAGGATAACATACTCCTAATTCCCTTTCTTTGCCCCCAAAATTATTTTTGCCAAAATTTCCTGTGGAATGACACGTCAATGCCGGAATGTTAGCTTTAGATCTGTGTTGAGATAAGAAAATAAAACATGATGTGTTGGGATATAGTTCATCGAGATTGTCAAGATAGAGCAAATTATTTTCAGAAATATGTAAAACAATATTTGGATATTTGCTAGAAGAAAAGGTAGAATTAGTATCTTTCATGAACCCATATCTCTCAATTAAACAACGTGAGATTGAACTACTCGCAATATCTCTGTTTGAACAAACTAGTATATAATTGGGGGACAACTCTTAATATCTAAAATGATTCTAAATTTAATGCTATACGCAACCAATAAAATAATTTTAGTTCAGAATTTAGTATTGATTGAAATAATGAAAAATATTGGCCGTCTGCTATTACAAATACCTAGCGTACCATTTAGTGGGATAAATTTTAAATATTTATGACTTCAGAGTTTATTCAATATAGATAGCTGGTTTATAAGGCCTTGCAAATTTTGACTTTTGCTTTGGGTCATATTTGTCATTGTTGTCTTCAGAATAGATTCTTACTTCAAGTTGTTGATTTCCAATCTCACTAATTAGTAATGATATAGCGTCTTGTAGAGGTATCAATTCATTAAATGAATTAGTTTTCATTCTTCTATGCCTAACTTCTAATGATTCGGACAATATGTCATCTATCATTTTCTTTACCAAGTCAGGGTTACGCTTTACAAAATCTTTGACTTCGTTATCATTTACAAATTCTTTCATGAGTACTCCAAAATTTGCAGTTGATCGTCTCTGCATCTTGTCTAATAATTTTTTATATATTATGCTCTTGATGGTTGAAGATGTGTATATCATAATCTTTTTTGGAACGATTTTAGTAACCTTTGTTATTTTCTGTATATCTAAAATCACATCTTGAATAAGTCTTTCATTGTCTTCAGCTTCCAGCGAAATTTTTGAATTGTTAGCGTCCGGCCATTGCGCCAAACTGATAAAGGAATGATTGCCCATTATTTCCCAAACTTCCTCACAGAAAAAAGGAGCAAAAGGTGATAGTAATTTTATCCTAATATCGAAGAATTCCTTTAAGTAATTATTATATTTTGATTTATTTTTTGCAAGTTTTCTTTTTTGATACCATTGTAAATCGTTGTCCATCAAGTATAATATATTGTGTAAAGCTTCTCTGATTCTAAATTTTTCAATAGCAGAAGTAGTATCTAAGATAATGTGTTGTATCCTACTTGAAAACCACGTGTCTTCCAGCTCATTGTGATCCAAACTATTCTGAGTTGTAGTAAAAATGTTTTTATGGTCACTAATAGTTCTGTAAATTTCAAACAATTTGGATCTAATTCCTTTTACTAAATCAAAGGAGAAGTCAGAATCTTGTAATATCTCTGCAGATGATAACATAGTAAGACGGATCGAATCGGCACCAAATTCGTCTATTGCATGCCGCAGGGGAATAATATTTCCAAGCGATTTTGACATTTTTTTACCTTCCATTAGTACCGATCCATTGACAACAATTTGCTTAGGCCACTTATTTTTGGTAAAGATTGCTGCGTGATTAAATATAAAGAACACAAGATGATTTGGTACCAAATCCCTTCCAGAATGCCTGGAATCTACTGGATAATAATATAGAAATTCATTTTTGATTTTTTCCAATAAATGTACAGAAATTTTTGAATCTTTAGCAACTAGATCACGGTCATTCTTTCCTAAAAGAACGTAATCAAAAAAACTATCGCTCAAATTGTCTGCCAATACCTTATGTTCACTGTTTTGAGAATCGATAGTATTGCTAATATATCGTGATAGTGGGTAATAAGCCATATAGATTACTGAATCTGCTAGACTTTCAATAATCCACTCGTTATCCCATGGAAGTTTTGTTCCCAGACCGCTTTTTCTTGCACATGCTCTTTCTTTTAGCCAATCTATAACGTTGATAAATTCTTGTCTTATTTCCTCAGGAAGAATTTCCATATTGTTAACCAGTTCGTGTGCCAATTTTTTCCAACCTTCATCCCCATAATTGATAAACCATTGATTTGTTAGTAACTTAACTACGCATGGAGTACCGCACCTACATTTTACAGCATTTTTTAATTCATACATGGTGGCTCCGATTTCTTCGTTGATGATTTTTTCCCTTATTGTCTCTCTAGCTTTCACCACACTTAGATTTCCGATTATGGCTATGTCTGGTAAAAGTATACCATTGTGAAATTCATCAGAATAAAGTTTGTTAGTTGCTTCTTCAAGTTTTGAATCATTCTGATCCGTTATTGAATAACTAGCCACTATAGATTCTGCGGGAGATCTGTCATTTGAGAGAAACGTATCAGAATGTATTACCTTTATCGGAGCAATATCAACAGTTATATGATATTTTTTCAAGATATCGGCATCCTTCCTTAAATCAACCAGTGCTTGATAATCGTAAGGTGAATGTGCTGGAACCGACATAACAATTCCAGTCCCACTATAAGGATCGACAAATGACGCAGGAAATATAGGTATGTGTTTATTCCTTAATCGATCAAATGCAGATTTGCCAATCAGCTCAAACCCGTCTATTTCTGAAATTATCGAGATGCTTAGGTTTAAAAATTCCAACTTTTTTGCAGCATCTTTAGTCACTATCCATTTCTCATTGTTTACAAGTGCAATTACATACTTTATATCAGGATTTATCCATAAGTTAGTAACACCAAAAATAGTTTCTGGTCTCAATGTCGCAGTTGGCAGAATATATTGTTCTTCAAATTTGAATTTCACGAGCACATATTCAATTAGCTCTGGCTCGACATCACCTATAGTGTCATGTTGACTTACTGGATTTTGATCCTGAGGACACCATCCAACTGGATGTGATCCCTGTACTATTAAACCATTCTTCCTGAGATTTCTGAATTGCCATGAAATGAATTTTGAATAGCCCTTATCTATCGTGGTAAATTCTCTCGTCCAATCAATAGAATATCCCATTTCAATCATTCCATGTTTGATCTCTTCATGGAAAAAGCTGGCAATTTTTTTAGGTTCTTTGAAACTTGATATTATATTAGTAGGGATCTTGTATATTTGTTTGAAAGTTTCAATTAATTCTAGATCATTGGATTTGATTCTTTGTGACATTGACACAATAGGTGTTCCAGTATAGTGGAAACCCATTGGAAATAATACATTATAACTTTTCATACGTTTGTATCTTGCATGGACATCAGCCAAAGTATATGTTCTCCCATGTCCTACATGTTGTGGTGAATTTGGATAAGGATACGCAACAGTGAGAAAATACTTTTTCTTATGTGACTGCGGCTCAGATTCAAATATTCTACTTTCAGACCACTTTTTTCTCCATTTTTCTCCAACTCTTGCCCAATTGAGTTCTACATTGGGCGATTTTTCAACCGAATTTTCAGTCATTTTTTTCACTTGAATCTAAAACACCAGTCAACAAATTCTCAAGATTAATCAAGCATCCTTGAACCTTGCTCTTGTCTTTTCCTCCACCTTGAGCAAATTTCTCTGTACCTCCGCCACCAGTACCTCCAAGTTTCAATGAAATTTCTTTGGCGATTGTTGACGCTTTAACGATTTTTCTTGCTTCATCACCAACAAAAACTATGACTTTTATTCTTTCTTGATCTTGAACAAGCGCAACGTATACCAAAAAGGGATCATTATCAATACTTTTTTCTCCTAATGCAATATAGTAATCATCGCCTATTTCATCATCATAAGTACCATAAATCTTCAACCCTGATCTTGATTTAGTCGCTTTCTGCGAAACGCTTTCAGCCATATTGTCTGAAAATTTATTAACAAGGATTCTAAATTTTCTTTTTATTAATTCATTGTCCGCTGTTATCTTATCAAATGATTCAACTACTTTCTCTTTGCTTGATCCAAGGGATTGGGCGATATGAAGTAATCTAGAATCCTGTGATTGGACGTACTGCAAAGCATTATTTCCAGCAACAAACTCAAGTCTTACCACGCCGTCCTGAATTCTCTCAGTTCTTAGAATTTTTATCAGACCTAATTCTCCTGTCTTATTTACATGGGTTCCACCACATGCTTCGACATCCCATTCTTCTATGTTTACTATCCTTACATTGTTTGATGGAACTGCGCCTCCTTGATAAATCCTGAATGTATAGCGCTCCTCAGCATCAGATCTATCAAATACTTTGATTATGATTGGTAAATTTTTCTGAACGACTTCATTGGCGGTTCTTTCTATTTTACTGATTTCTTCTCTTGTTAGAGCAGAATGATGAGTAATGTCCAATCTTGCGTAGTGTTCTTCCTTAAAGGCAGAATTCTGCCACACCCATGATCCAAGACTGTTCCTCGCAGCAGAATTCAATATGTGTGTTGCGCTATGATTTTTGGTTATAGCTATTCTCCTTTTATTATCTACAATTCCATGCACTATTTTATCCTCCGAAAATGAATCTTTAGATGGGACATCTATTTTATGAAGAACTATATCATTTTGTTTTATTACATCTGTAATTTTAATCCCTTCGATATATCCAAAATCCGGTTCTTGTCCTCCTCCTCTGGGATAAAATGCGGTTTGGTCCAAAATCATGTATTTGCCTCCAAGTATTCTAAGAATTCTTGCATCAAATTCTCTAATGGATCCATCTTCATAAAACAATAATCTTGTTGGCTTCAGTCCAGTGACAGTTTCAACAACTGGAACCTGTTTTGATTCGTGGGTGGTATGCAGCTCTGCTAATTTCAAATAAAAATCCGGTGGTATTTTTTCTATTACGCCAGTTTCAAGCAAAAAATCAGGCGTAATTCCATCGGATTCGTACATCCTTATTAGGTCGTTAACACTGGGGATTTTTTTGGTTGTTAACATGGATTTGGCTAATGAATACATACGTTCTTTAGATGAAGAATACCTGCCAGATTCAATTTGTATTATTGTTCTAACATCATTCCTATGCTCCTTTAATTCAGGATACATTGATTTTAGCTGCTCAATGTGTAAATCCATGATATCCTCTAAATTGACCCTCCAACCAAAACGCGCAAGTAATGCTAGGGTTCTTCTTAATATGATTCGTAGATTATAGCCCCCTCCTACATTCGAAGGCAAAGAACCATCAGAAATTGCAAACAATAAAGTCCTTGTGTGATCAGCTATTACTGATAGCGTTTCAAACGGTAAGATAGTTTTTTCTAGAACTTTATACGATATGCCCAGTTCTTTTGCAATATTTGTTTTTAAAAGTCTTACATCATTTTGATAGTTTGAATATTTCTCAGAAAATATCCTGAAATATTGAGATAGAAATTCTGATTTCGAGTCGATATCGATACCAATAATGTCAGCTAGTTTTCTGATTACCGGTCCGAATGTAGCATCGTAACTTGTAGGGGTACCTAATGTAATCCAGGACAAACGCTCTAGGCCTGCTCCCATATCTATTATCTTGTTATCAAGGGTACGGTAATTGTGCTCGTCCCCCTCAAATTCAGTGAATACGGCATTCCCTAGCTCCAATCCTCGAACATAATACTCCAAGGAATAACCAAAAGCTCCGGCACCCATCCAAACATCTTCAACGAACGTGATCTCTTCTGATTGAATACCAAGTACATCTTTAAGGAAGGCATGATCTAGTTCGATACACCTGTCCTTCCAATATCCACCAGGGGCATCTGCATTACAGGTTTGACCTATCATGCAGAAACTAGTATAATGTCTCCCAGTAAGACCAACATTTTCGATATCATTAAAACGAAGACACATTTGAGGAACTACAAGAGGGTTTTTTGGGATTTCAAATACGATTTTTCCATTCATTACCCTCTGGAAGTCTACAATTGAAGCAATTGTGAAATAAAGATCCTCTCTCCAACGACATACCACAGGATATCTTTGGATTAGTTCGTGATGATTTTTTCTGAAAAAACTACTCAATTCTTTCCAAGTATTTACAAAATCTAGTCTTTTTGTTGTCGGCGGATCACCTATAAAGCTGTAGTTTTCATGCTCAGGACAAGAATCTTTATCATTTATAGACCAAAAGAAATTTCCGCATAACTTGCAATTTTGTCTTTTGAATCCTTTTTCGTCGAATAATGAGACTTTGTAATATTTATCCGGATTTGAAGTAAAGAGCGATAATAGTGACTGTTTTTCCATTTCACACAAATTATTTGACAATGTTATTAATGCTTTTGTAAGTTTCGATTAAGACCTACCCCAAAAGGAATTTTACCTATTTGAGTTTTCTTAGCTTATTCTATTATCCCTCGTATGTTGTATACAACATTACGTTACCTCAGTCTATTTCCAGTCAGTACATTATTCTCTATCAAGATAATATAGTTAGTTACCACGTTGTTTCTGTTTCTATGATAAATTACCTAATGGCATATTTGTAGCAGTAATTAGTATATCTGTGTTAAAAGGTTAAATTAACCTTCATTAAAGTTCAAATTATCAAGGTTCGTCAATTTGGATAGTTCAACAGATCAAACGTGGAAAAGGACGCATTATTCGAAAAATATTGATACATCCATGAATGGAAAGGGGGTAATAATTGTTGGATGGATCTCTTCGATACGAGAGCATAGTAACATAAAATTTCTCACAATAAACGACAGATTTGGTAATATCCAAGTTATCTTAAAGAAAAATGAATATCCAACATCACTCACGTCTGAAATACCAAAAATTAGTGAACATGCTTCTATTGCGATAAAGGGTAAAGTTAGAAGTGAGCCAAAAGCACCAAATGGTATTGAAATAATTCCAGTTGATTTTAAAATTCTTTCTTTGGCTAATAAAAAGTCTCCTATCGTTATTCAAAGTAGGAAAGGAGTTGGTATTGATACCAGACTAGACCTAAGAGCAATAGATCTACGTAGACCTTATCTTCAGTCAATTTTTAGTATAAGATATACTCTATTGAACTCATGTAGGGAATTTCTTAGAAAGGAAGGTTTTATCGAAGTCAATACGCCTAAAATAATTTCTACGGCGACCGAAGGTGGTGCTACACTCTTTCCTATTTTTTATTATGATAGAGAAGCATTTTTGACTCAAAGTCCTCAGCTTTATAAAGAGCAGCTGACCATGGCATTTGAAAATGTTTTTGAAATAGGACCCATTTTTAGAGCAGAACCGTCACGAACAAATAGACATCTGTCAGAAGCCACATCAATAGATATAGAGAAGGCATATGCTGATTATAATGATATAATGGAAATTTTAGAAAGAATGATTCATTTTTTGTGGGATGAGGTAAAAGACAAGAACAAGTTGCATCTTAAATACCTAAAAATAGAACTACCAGATCTATCATTTCCATTTCGAAGATATAGATATTCAGACCTATTAGAAAAGTTGCAGAATGCGGGAGAATCAATCGACTGGGGGGATGACATTTCACAACAAAAGTTACGGAATCTAGATGATAATGATATGAAGAATTTTTACTTTATAATTGATTGGCCCACTTCAATAAAGCCCTTCTACGTAAAGCCAAAATCTACGGGAACAGAGTGTGAATCTTTTGATCTGATGTATAGAAATCTAGAATTATCATCAGGAAGCACAAGAATCCACGATAAACAAGAGTTGATTGAAAGAATGAAAAAACAGGGATTAAACACTGATGCCTTTGATTTCCATTTGAAAGTTTTTGATTACGGTATGCCGCCTCATGCAGGGTTCGGGTTAGGGCTTGAAAGGTTAATGATGAGTATGTGTAGCGTTGACAATATTAGGGATGTTGTTTTGTTTCCCAGAGACATAGATCGATTGTCACCTTAATAAATAATATATCTATGAAAAGATGACAATACTATGATTTCAAAAGATCAGTTAGGGTATCTTGCTCAGATATCTAAAATCATACTATCTGAAGATGAAGCTAAAAAATTTCCAGAACAATTGGACAAGACAATTGAATATATTGATATTCTTGAAGAGCTTGTTTCTGGTGATTCGATTGTTCTAGATCTACAGGAAATGAAATTCGATGAGCTGAGAGACGATGTGATTAGAATGTCCGGCGGACAGCGAATAAACAAAAACCTGACAAAAGATGGTTTCTTAAGAGGGCCTAAGATGAAATAAGATGCCGAAGCTACAGGATCTACAAGCACATGAAGTAGTTCAAGGCATAAAAGAAGGACTATTTACTGCTGAAGAGTACGTTAGTTCTGTCATTAATAGAATAGAAGATGTGGAATCAAAGGTACGTTCGTTTATCACATTGGATAGTGAAAGAGCTTTAACTTCTGCAAAGTTAATAGATAGAAAATTTAAAGAAAAAGAAGATATTGGTCAGTTAGGCGGAGTAACGGTAGGAATAAAGGATAACATTTC
>Ga0222621_1000014_pt1 | contig 12325 bp, 27 predicted proteins | sample PLMtaG_2_FD_161648 | JGI IMG/M metagenome (GOLD analysis project Ga0222621, IMG submission 161648) | Groundwater sediment microbial communities from an aquifer in East River, Colorado, USA - PLM2_5_coex | ecosystem: Environmental > Terrestrial > Soil > Riparian zone | place: USA: East River... | reverse complement strand
ACTGCCGGGCAACGAGTGGGATTCCCGACTACCGACACCCTGGGCGGAGTAACAACGATGACCGACGAAACCGTGCCCACCGTCTACGCCTGGAAGATCGGCCCGTTCGCGGGCGGACCCGATGAGGTGTGGTTCGCGATGTGCAGCGACGGCGAGGTGATGGGACACCACGTGTCCAGTAGTCGCCGGTTCGGCCCGGGCGATGTCCACTTGACATTCGCGGCGCGCAAGGCCGCCTATGAGGCCAAGTTCGGTGGCCTGGGCGAGGAGTTCTACCGGTTCGTGGTGTTGCCGGATGGCGAGAAGCCGCCGCCGCAGGTGTGGGCCGCCAACGAGCGCTGGGCTGAAGCCGAGGCGAAGGCATGACGCGCCCCACTCCGCACACCGACCAACGGTGCCACCGCGTTTGCCGCCAGTGGGAACGCGACATCAACATAGAGACGGAGAAATAACCATGGCGGAGACAGCGGCGCAGGAAGCGTGGCGAACCAAAATCCAGGAAGAGATCAAGAAGCATGACATCGAGGAGGCCGCGAAGAAGGCCGGCGGTTGACGCTCCGAGTCAACTCGGCTAAGCTACGACTACCACCACCGAGGAGGACCCCGTGCCTACCGCCACCATCAACACCGCCGAGCTGAACCGCGTGCTCGAGCACTGCGCGGCGCACCCGGACCAGCACTACCAGGGCACCTTCCTCGACGTCGCCGAGGAAGACCGCGACCGGGTGTGGACCGGTGACGACACCGCCCTCGTGGCCGGCTGGGAGCAGCACATCGTCGGCTGCGTCGCCGGCTGGACCGCGATCCTCAACGGCTGGCGGCCGATGCGCCCCGACAGCTCATACGTCACCAAGGACGGCGCCACCAGCAACGTCTACACCGTGGCCAGAGACATCCTGGGGCTGAGCAACCAGCAGGCCGAATGGCTCTTCTCCTGGGCCCGCGACCTCACCGACGCGTCTCGGCTCGCCGAGAAGTTCGGCGTGGACGCCGCGTGATGGCGACAGACAATGGCGCGATGAACAGCGTGACCCGCAGGGGTGAGATCGACCGTCGCGTCACCGAGCGCTACCTGCTGCTGCCCGGCGACCGGTGGGCCTACCGGCACGACCCCACCCAGCGCGCCGAGGTCGAGCGGGCCCGGCTGCTGCTCTACGCCACCGAGGCCGCCATGACCCTGGAGGGTATTCCGCTCGAGCAGCGCGACCGGGTCATCTTCCGGCTGCTCTACGGCGACCCGCCGGAGGGCCTCGGCCAGCTCGACTGGCGTGCCGCCCGCGAGCGGGCCATCGCCCGGCTGGCCAAGGTGCATGCGATGTTCCACCACGCCTACCCGGACAGCCTGTGGGGGATCGAGGAGTCCGGCCTGGAGGTGCCGGAGTGATCCGCGTGTGGGCCAACAGCGTCGCGCCCGGCGACCTGATCAACGGCTACCAGGACTACGGGCCGATCGCCGCCGTGGCCCGGAACGCCCCGGCGAAGCTACCGCGGTGGATGCGCACCACCAACGCGGTGACCACGCGCGGAATCTGGCTGATGTACTACTTCTGGGAGCGCGTCCCGGTGACCGATCGGAACCGGCGGTGACCTGCCGGCGCTGTGGCGGCGCCAGCGTCAACGACCACACCCCGATGGGCGATGCCGGCATCTGTCTGTGGTGTCGCCCCGGGGTGGCGGTGGTGTGCTCCCGCTGCGGGGCCGACTGCCCGGGCGCCTTCGACGGGCTGATGCGCTGCCCGGCGTGCCGGGCCGGCTGGCTGGGCGAGCAGCAGTACGAGGACAAGCAGCGTGCCCAGTTCGAATGGCTGGTACGGCAGGGTGTCATCACCGCGACCGGTGAGATCACGGTGCCGCTCACCGACGTCGAATCCTCGGTCCGGTCCCTGTTCCGTCACGTCAAGGCCACGCCGTGACCGCGCCCGGGGCCGGCCCCCTCGAGGTGCCCTCGGAGTTTCGGCGCATCGGATTCGGCGGCGACTTCCATCTGAACGTGGTGGCCGACGGCCTGGCGCTGTGGCGCCGGATGGTGCCGTGCCTGCTGGGCAACTCCGGCTGGATGGCGCTGCGGGTCAACGGCGACGACACCGTCACCGTTGTTCGGAAAGACGCCGCCGCCATCATCGAGGCGATGACCGGCCGGTCAGCCGGCCGGATGGCACTGCCCACCCCGATCGGTGACGACGACTGGGTCACCACCGCGTCCCGCGAGGGCCTCTGGCTGTGTAACCGGGGCAGCGCGACGGTGCGGGTGGTGGCACATCTGCTCCATGACCGGACCGATCTACGCGCGGAGCTGACCCGTTGCGGCCGGCCGCTGCGAAACCGGCTGATCCGCGCGATGAACGACATGCCGCGCTGCCAACTCTGCCTACGGAAAGGATCACCGCGATGATCTGCCTGCCCTGCCGAACCTTCGCCGACCTCGGCTTGCCGGGTGCGCGGCATGCCGCGATGTGCGAGGTCGGCTGCCCGTGCGGTCATGCCGACCCGGTGCACGCGGCGCCGCTGCTGCACCGCGAGCAGGCCGCCCTGATCGCCACCGCCTACCGCATGATCAGCGAGGGCCGGGCAACCGCGCCGCTCCCGGTAGCTTCACCGAGCCGACTCGGATTACCATATGTCCATGCCACTGCTCACCGACCCGACCCGACTCATGATCTGTGCGCATGAGTTGGCGCACGCCACCGTGTTCCGCGACGTCGGGTTCCGCCCGGAATCCATCACGGTGCGTGGCACCGGGCGCCGTACCGTGGGTGCGGTCGACTGCGGACGGGCCACCCTGGGCACCACGTCGCGGATCCGCGACTACCTGATCGGCGTGCTGGCCGGCACCATCGCCGGCAACCGGTGGCGGGAGACGTACGCGCCGCGCCTGCCCTTCGACGAGAGCGCCGAGGATGCGCACAACCTGCGCTGGGCGGTCCGGCTGCCGCTCGCCCGGGAGCTGAGTACGAACGATCTTCGTCACGAGGCGCGCGTCCGAGTGGGCGAGCGGTGGGCGGAGATCACGCGGCTGGCGCCGGTGCTGGCCGAGCGCGGCACCATCAGGCTATGAGGACGGAAGGCGCCCCATGACGATCTTCGTGTGCGGCCAAGACGAGATCATGCTGAACACCTGCACCTGCGAAGCCAACTACAACCGATTCATCCCGGGCGGCGTGCTCGGCCCACACGGCTGGCGCTATTGCGCCCAGGAATGCATCGACGACCAGCTCGACTGGGAAGCCCTCAAGCACACCGACTTCCACCGCGGCACCCGCGACCTGCTGTGCAACTGCGCGGAGGTCTGCGCGCCGGCCGGCCTGCCCACCGCGGCCATGCTCCAGGAGTACACCGACTACGTGGCCAGCATCAAAGGCACCGCGCTGGACCCCGGCGCCGGACCGCAGCGGGTGATCGAGTGATCGACCGACACGCGCTCGGCTCCCAGCCGGATACCTGCACGGGATGCTTCGACTATCGGACTTCCCCCGAGGGACAGCGCATGGCCGCCGACTCGCCGGGTCCAACCACCGTGCTCAAGCAGCTCATCTCCATCTTCGACGGGGCGATGGCCACCGAGCATGTCGATCCCGAGGTCCGCCGACGAGTCATCAACCTGCTACTCGTCGGCGTCACCGACCCCAACGCCGTGATCGAGGTGCCGAATGGTGGGCGCTGAGCACCGCCGGGCCGCCCGGTGATCCTCGGTTTCGCCCTGTGGGCGGGGATCGCCGCGGTCATCTGGCTCGCCTGGCCGTCCTGCCGGCGCCGGGCGGCCCGCTGGTGGCTGCTCGCCACGATGCTGCTGCTGCCGTGGGTGGCGTGGCTGTACTGGCTGCCGCGCGGGGTGCGCTACCGCCGCGGTATACGACGGCGCCGACCAGCGCCGTTCGTGGCCCCGACCGCGGTGCAGCACCGCGACTCCGTGCTGTTCTGGCGGGAATGTCAGCGCACCGGTACACCGACCCAGCGGGCGATCGCCCCGCAGATGCTGACCCTCCTCAACGACTCACCACCGGTAGGGGCATTTCGGCTCTCCAATGGGGAACTGTCGTACATACTCGTCGATCCGAGTCTCGGCTGGCCCAATCCGCGCCTACTCGACAACGAGTACTGATACTTGTCGATCCGAGTCAACTCGGATAAGCTCATGGAATGACCGATACTTACGTCCGGCTCACCGAGGAGAACGAGTGGGAGGGCGAGACCTGGCACCACTATCTGCCGGTGGCGGGTAACGAGCAGGCCCTCAGCGCACTCCGCGCGTTGATCCACAACGCCTTCGACGACTTCGGCTTCACCCTCGGCGAAGAGACCTACACCAAGGTCGAGGTCGACACCCTGGCCCAGCTCGGCAACGACGGCGACGGCTACCTGCCCCCGCACACCAAACTATTCGGCCGGCTCACTCCCGTCGACGACCTGGAAAAGCTCTACAAAGGGCAGATCGTCAACTTCATGAAAGACCCGTCATGACCGACGAACCGCTGGACGACTGGGACCACGCCAGGCGGGCCAGCGACCACGCCTTCCGGCGCGGCGCCATCCACACGGTGATGTGGGATGTGGTGATACCGCTCGGCTTCGCCAGCGCCGCCAACACCATCAGCATGACCGTCGCCATCTGGGGCATCCCCACGCTGCCCGCCGCCGGGGCGCCCTACGCCGTGCTCTACCTGATCGCCATCAGCTCCCTGGTGGCCGCCCAGTTCACCGTGAGCATCATCAAAACCAAGCTCAAGGCGCCGCTGCGCGGTGACCCCGGAGCGCGCGCCCCGATCTCATCCGCCGCGCGCTGGCGGCGCCGCGCCGTCGGTCGCATCGTCGCCCTACCGCTGGCCTACCTGGTGTTCCACGCCCTCGGCTTCACTGTGGCCGCCGCCGTCATCGCCGGACTTCTGTGGATCACCCCGATGGCCGTCGCCGTGCTCAACAACGACGCCGACATCGAGCGCCGGCTACGCGCCCTAAACGGCTTCATGAACAATCCCCGGCAGAACGGATCCGAATCATGATCACCAATAGCTACCCCGAGCACGACCGGCTCAACGAGCGCGCCGAACTGCGGGTCGCCCTGAACGAATTCGCCGCCTGGCTCAGTGACCAAGGCGTGCACCTGGTGCGCTATGACGCCGCGAATCAGGCGTGGCCGATCACCATGGAACACCGCAACGCTGGACGCGATGCTGCGTCGGTGGTCGACGGGCTGATCGCCAAGTTCCTCGGTGTCGACGAGACCAAGCTCAAAGCTGAGCGACAGGCCATGATGGCCGACCTGCACGAGCTGGCCCGATCGGCATGACCCTGCGCTACCTGCCTCTGGGGTTGACGCTGTCGGCGCACACGGTGACTCAGGACAACGACGATCCGGATCTGCTCGACGCGGTGCTCAAACTCCTGGAGTCGGCCTATGCGGAAGGGTATGAGGACGGCTACACCCGCGGCATCACCTACAAGGAAGCCAAGGCCAGCGCCGAGCGCGAACGCGCGAAGCGCCGCGCCGACGACGCGGAGGCGAAGGCCGCGGAGACCAGGGCAACGATCGTGATGACCGGGCCGAAGTCATGACCGGCCCGGTCACCAGGGCCGCCGCGCTCGCCTTGGAGCTGACCGGCGCGCTCGAGGGGCGCCGCAACGCCGGGGTGCTCTGGACGCGCGTTACGCCGACCGACGCCCACTATCTGTCCGCAGACAGGCGCTTCGGCATCACCGTGCGCGCCCATGAGGCCGCGTCGAGCGCCTGGTGCTGGCTGTGGGACGCCTATTGCGACGGCCGGGTGGTGACGCCGCCGGGCCATCAGCATGCCAATCCGCGCGGGGCCATGATCCACGCCGAACTGTTCATGATCGACTACCAGGAGAGCACCGTGGCCGGCCCGTACTGCACCCACTGCGACAACCGCTGCTTCGTCCACCGAGAGCTGCCCGATCACTCCTGGTCGGGGCAGATGGCCACCTGTACGGCCGGCGCCGCGCACGACCTGCGAGAACTGGGCTTCGACCACACCACCGCGATCAACCCGACCGCGCTGGCCCAACTGATGCGGCTGCTCTACGACCTCACCGCCCTGGACCAGGCCGCCACCCGGCGGGTGCTGGCCACCGTGCTGCGCGGCCTGATCGCGCACCCGATCGCCCCCGAGCAGTACGAGATCTACGCCCGCTACCTCGAGGAGACCTCCCGCCATGACAACGCCGACAGGCTCACCTGAGCCCGACCCGCGCAGCCCCGCCGGATTCTTCGACGCCGGCCTGGTCCACCTGAATTACGCCCTCAAGATCGCCCAGCAGGCTCTTGTCGACCACGCCGCGGCCACCCTGGCGGCCACCATCGCCACCGCGCATTTCGCGGCCGCCGAAGCCGCCTACGCGTTGATTCGGGAGCGCCGCGCCGAGGCCCGGCAGCGCCAACGCGACGACGTGACGTTGAGCAGGTCCGCCCTCGAGCTGCGCCGCCTCGCCCAGCACTATGGATGGGTCGAGCAAGAGCTGAACAACATTCGGATGCTCTACATCGACGGCCACGATGGCCGAGCGCGCCTCGAAATCATGCTCCGCGGCGGATCCCCCGACCAGGCCTACCTCAACCACGAACCGATCTCGATGCGCGACGTCGGCCGCAGGTTCCGCATCCACGGGATCGACGCCGGACGTACCGGGGTCACCGTCACCGACATGCGTCCCGCGAGTCCGGGTGCGGGTAGTGAAACCTGATCCGGGCCGCGCGGCGTAACCGTGCTGACACCACGTGATGTCGCAGACTGCGAAACATGGACGCGACCGAAGACCAATTCGACGCGGGTCACCACTGGATGCGGCGCCGCCATTTCGGCGGCCATGTCGAGGCCGCCGTGTGGCCCGGAGCGGTGATCTGCCTGGCCTACACCGGCTACGGGCTCGGCATGCTCTTCCAGTCAGCCCGGTTCTCGCGAACGCCCGCCTACGGCAACCTGACCCAAATACTCGATATTCGCGTATGGGCGGTGCTTCACCTGATGGCAGCCCTTCTGTTCGCCGCGTACGTACTGGTAGTCGCCAGTAGGCTGTTCGGGATCGTCGTTCACATCTACGGGCTCACGGTGGTCGGGGCGTGGTGGCTGGCCTTCGTGATCAGATGGCTCACCGACGAGTCGACAACCATCGTCAACGTGGTGTCCTGGGGGGTACTGCTGCTCATCACGGGTCGCTCCGCGTCGCTGATCCCTACCGCTAGCCGTCCTGGGATACGCCGTGTCACCGACTGAGCTGACCTCAATCGGCGCCCTCGTCGTCGCCGCGGTGTCCGCAATCGTGCTGCCCATAGTGTTCAAGCGGCAAACCACCAAGCAGCTCAAGGCCGAGCGCGAGGAGACCGCCAAACAGGCCGCTCGCCAGCAGGAAATCACGACGATCCGAGAACAAGCTCAGCGTGATGCCGCCGCCACGGCTGGTGACACCGTGACCTGGGAAAAGATGAACCGGGCACTGGCGACCACCGCGGCCGAGGAAAGAGCCGCGCACCAGGAGCGGATCCTGGAACTGCGAACAAGCTTCACCGTTGAGACCGAGCGACTCAAACGGCAAACCGATCATGAGATGGATCGGGCCAAAGAGGAGATCGGCAGGCTCTCCGTCCAGGTCCAACAGTTGACCCAGCGGCTCGCCGAACTGGTGCCGCGCGGTGAAAGGTGAGCGTCGAGAAGATCGTCGCCATCGCGTTCCTGTGCATGTCCGTCATCAGCCTGGCCTGGCAGGGCTCCGCACTATGCCGACTGGTCAACGATTCCAATCTGCGGTCTCGAGCCACCGATGCCTACGGGGGGCTGCTCCGCACCGCGATCTGCCGAGTCAGCGTATCCACGGCTTACGTCCTAGTCGGCGCCAATGCGATCTGGCCGCGGGTCGAGGTGCTCATTCTCACCTTCGCGGTGTTCTGCGTCATTCAGGCTGTCTGGCAGCTCAACGCCTGGGCTGACCTGCGACTAGCCCGACGCCTGCGACTGGGCGATCAGCGGCAGACGTCGCGCGGCGGATCCGGATAGGGATGATCTCGCCGATTCTGTTGCGCCTGAAGCTGTGTCGTCAGGTAATCGTTGAATAATCTTCGAGCCTGAGCCTGAGAGTCGGGGGTCGGCGCGAGAGTGAACAAGGCTTGAAAGACGGCCAGCTCCGCGTCATTGGCCGCCTCGGTGCTCTTGCTGCGCACCTCGATCGCGTCGGCTACTCCGTTGCTGTAGGTCGTGAGGCAGTCCACCACGCGCGCGATCTCGTGCTGGGCGCCGGCCACCGCCTCGGTGGCCCGGCGATCGGACTCCCGAGCCCGGCGGTCGGAGTTCTCGGAGCGCAGCGACTGCACCCCAGTGGCCAGTGTCAGTACGACCACGAAAACGCCGAGGATCTGTGCCGGGTGCTGCTGAACCCAGGACCCAACGCGTCGCAGCCGCACCCAAATCCGTGACCAGGTCTGTCTCATCACAGCCGCTTCGCCTCTCGCGCGACGTGCCACGTGATCATCGCCAGCACCCCCGCCGTGAGGCCGTATACGGTCGCGCCGAGCTGGGCAACCAGGTATGCGATCATCATGAAACCTCTTCACCGCGGTCGTCTGGGGGAAGCGTACGGCTCAGACCGTGTCCGAGCCGCCGAGCCAGGCTGCGCACCGCCGGCCGGTCGGCCGCCAACGCCCCCCCCCACGATCGCGCCGAAGATCGTGTTTAAGCCATCCACCGCGCGCACCGGGTCGATCATGCCGACAACGACATTGGTCGCCCACAGGATCGAGATCATGCAGATGATCGCGATCACCAGCCAACGGGACAGCACGGGACCGGCTCCCTCGCACTCGCCGCGGGCATTCCCCGGACTCCCCGCTCCCAACACCAGCCGGCCCCAGTATCCCGGCACCCCCACCGACGAGACGTTCGCCACGCTCAACGATCACGCATCGGTGCGGGTTCACCGCACGGGCAACCCTCAACACAGCAGGTGGGCCGGCTGTGCTCGGCGTCGTGGACATCGTGGAGAAACGACGGGTGAGAACAACCCGGCACATTGGGGCAGGGAAAATTCGCCGTGAGGTAACGATGGTCAACCACCACGGCCACCGTTGAACAATTCCGCCGCCTCGGTCGGACTCAACCGGCGCCCCACGTCATCCGGCGAACCCTGCCCGTAACCCAGGGTCGAACGCGCGGCCAGGATGGCCCGCTGCGCCACCTGACGCACCGCCGGGTTCTGCCAGTCCAACCCCAACTCCGCGGCCATCGTGCGGGTCACCTCGACCACCGTGCGCGCATAACTGCGCATCACATCCACCCGGCTGGCCTCGATCCCGAGCCGGATCGCGTCCTTGACCAACCGTTCCGCGCGGTCGCGCTCGGCGCCCTCCAGCTTCACCAGCGCCCGCACGTCCTCGCCGGACTCGTAGGTCTCCAGCTCATCCGGCATGTTCTTGCCGCCCTTGAGCACGGCGGCCCCGCGCATCACGCCGACCAGCGCACCCATGCCCTCCTGCTGGTAGGCCTCGGCGAGCAGTGCCCCCAGGAACTTCACCCGCGCCACCGATGTGGCCACCAGCTCCGCGTACACCTCGGCGAGCTGCACGGGTGCCTGCTGGTGGTTGGCGTAGTAGGGGAACTCGCCGCGCAGCCGGCCGTCCGCGTCGACCACCACCCGCGGATCCACCGACTCGACCATGCCCACACGGTACGTCCGCGGGCCTGCCGCGACCGTGGGCACGGTCTTGCCCGCGTGTTGTCGATCCGTGCGCGGCGATTGCTCAGCTAGGCAAGAGTCCTCGACGCAGCGTGACTCTGTATCGATCCCGTCGTTACTCTCAGAGCCGCTCTGATATTGCGGTTACCGGTGGGTATGTCAATAGCTGGATGCGCAGTAGCGGTGGGTGACCGTCTACTTGGCATGCCGTGTGCCTCGGAGTGGACTCACCTTATAAATAACCTGCGACCAGGAATGCGGGAGTCTCTCCTGGTCAGACCCCGGTGGTGGGGTCGTTGCCGTCGGGTAGCAGCAGGTTATAAATAACCAGTGGCCAGGCCAGAGGCGGTCTGACCAGGTCTGACACGGCGTGTGAGGGCTCGTGGTCACGGTCAGGCTGGATTCGGTGCTCTAGGCCCGATTGCTGCTGCAAACCTGAGGACTAGCGAAAATCGGCCACATGGTCGGATCCGACTATGGGCGGGCGCTCATTGGCAGTAAATCGATGTTATTTGCCGGCGATCTTTATGGAACTACGGTACTAAAGTCAGGTTTAGTAAATTTAGTCGGTCCACTGGACAGACGCGCCTGATTAACTAGGTGCATCAATACTATAGGGAGATGCACCCCGGTCGCCGCCGACCCCCGCGGCACGCTGGAGCGGCAACCCCTCGGAGGCCCTTCCGGGCCCCTAGCCGGCTCGCTGCCGCCCGCGCAGGTCACAGAGCCGTGCGAGATACCAAAACCGCCATCTGTGCAGCCCAGAGGCCGTGGTCAGCGACTGTTTTTGATCATGAGATGTGGATCTTGTTTCGCGGTGTTTCCGCAGGTCATGTGATCAACTTCTGGCCATGGGTTATTTATAACCTCTATTTGTTGCTGTCCAAAACTATTTCTGGCAGATCTCTTAGCTGCTAAGGTATAGACCACTTCCTGAGAAGTTGATCGTGACCGACTTGATATGTTATCGGCGTTCACTTGGGCAGCGCGGCGTAACCTTGCATCCATCGAGGTGCGCCAGCTACGGTGGCCCCATGACCGCCGACCCGTTCCCACTGACCCTGGGGCAGGCCGCCGCCGCGTTGGCGATGAGCCCGGAAGCGGTGGCCGAGTTGGTCCGGCTCGGCGAACTGGGCGCCTACCTGGTGCCCGGCCGGCCCGGCGGCCCGCCGCCGACGCTGCGCTTCCGTGCCGGCGACCTGGACGCCTTCGACCACGGCGGCGACCCGAGTACGGCCCGGTTGGTAGCGCAGGCCGCCGCGCTGCTGCGCGACTACCTCACGGGCTGCTCACCGGTGCCGGAGCGCGAGGACGCCCCGATGCTGGCGTATGACCGTGGCCGGGCGGTGTACGCCCACGTGCAGCTCTCCGCGTTTCAGGACTGGATCAGGGCGTCGAACCCGGCGCCCGGCGACGTTGACGCCCGGCTCCACTTCAGCGGCCCGCTGCGCGTCGCGCTGCAACGACTGGGCTGCCGGCGGATGCGCGGCATCCGGCCGCTGCACCTGTCCCGAATGCTGTGGGCGGACTGGTGGCGGATCCCGCAGTCGCTGTGGTCGCTGAGCCTGGAGGAGCTGGATCGGGAGATGGCCCGATGAGCCCGACGGACGCCGCGCGTCTCGCCGAGTTGCGCCGCTACCTGCTGGACACCCTTGACCACCCGGAACGCATCCACGATCGCCCGCGCGCCGAGGGCGAGGGCGTGGTGGCCTACGCCGCGCGCGCGGTGATCACGGCGTGCGTGGTGGAGATGACCGCGGAGCGCATGGCGCTGGGGATCCCGACGGAGGGGGCACAGACGTGAGCGTCGAGTGGCTGCCGCCGGATCTGGTGGCTCAGCAACTGCGCGTCACCGACACCGAGCTGGCCGGCCACCTGCTGTCGGGGGCCCTGCACTTTCGGGTCCGCAAATCTTCGCCGGGCCCGGATGTGGTGTTGCTGATGGATGTGGAGATCTCCGCGGCCAGCGTGGCCGAGTGGGAGCGGGCGCGCTGGGCGGATCCGGTGGCGGATCGGATGTGTGCCGATCGGCTGGTCAACCGGGCGGCGATGAAGCACGGCACGCACCCGACCCGGTCCTCTCCGGGGGTCCGCGGCCCGGCCCGCAAGGCTGGTTGACGTTCCGAGCTTACTCGGATAAGGTCTCGTGGTTACGGACGCATCCCTTTTCTGCCGCGAGGAGTACAAGCATGTTTGTCGCGTTGACTGACAACAATGAACGTGTTGTGGACATTGTTCGATCGTGGTTTCGCTGGCTGTCCACTGCCTACATTCGAGCGGTCACGGCGGCCGTGACCGCCATCGTGCTCGCCGTGTCCATCGCGATCCTGGGCTGGGTCACCCCGCTCTACATCGTGATCCTCGCTGCGGTGATCTTCGCGGTCGGTCCGTTCGGCGAGGTCTACGGGTGGGCTCGGTTCGTGGCCCAGTGGCGGCGCAACGGTCTGCCCGGATTGCCGCACGGACCCTCCCGGCGCCGGTTTATCGTCACCGGGATCACCCAGCTCGCTCTGATCGTGGGGGCGGCTCTGGGCTGCTGGGGGTTTCTCATCGTCACCTGGAACACGGTGTCGCTGCCGCTGATCCCGTTGCTCCCGCTGGTCTTCGGCGAGGTCTCGGTGGCTCGCCGGATCCGCGCGGAGATCACGGT
>Ga0222621_1000011_pt1 | contig 12804 bp, 18 predicted proteins | sample PLMtaG_2_FD_161648 | JGI IMG/M metagenome (GOLD analysis project Ga0222621, IMG submission 161648) | Groundwater sediment microbial communities from an aquifer in East River, Colorado, USA - PLM2_5_coex | ecosystem: Environmental > Terrestrial > Soil > Riparian zone | place: USA: East River... | reverse complement strand
TCGAGGTCGATCGACTGCCCAGCATCAAGTTTCATATTCGGAGCCTCACATCTGTGGGTTGGGGCAGCTACGCGGTAACCGCCGTTGACTCAGATAAGGCAGGCGAACTCCGGGAATCGGCGAAGAGCGCCGCGATGACAGCCGTTGATCACTGGAACACCGGGCATCGCCACGGTGACCTCGCCGCGTTGGATGAGGCGATCACAACGCTCGGCCACTACCGGGGCCTACTGGCCGCCTACCTGCTTACGGTTGAAACCCAGGAAGGATGACCATGCGATGGCCGCCATCCCCCCGCTGAGATGGGCCCAATTCACGCCGTTTGCCGCCACTCCGTTCGCGCAACTCAGCCTGTGTGGCCGCTACGTCATCCTGCGATCGACGTTGCCGGAGCTGCGCGCCGAGCCCACCGTGGTCTACACGGTGCGCAAGCGCGACCGCGCATCAGCCACGGCCGACCCGACGACCCTGGGCTACCACCTCGCCGAGCGCTACACCTTGCGCGAGGCCGAGCAGGTAGCCCAGCAGGATGCCTGGAGTGAAGCGCAGGGTGCCGAGCGGCATGTGCCCCGCGACTACCCGGCGGTGGCTGTAGAGCATTTCTATTGGCCGATCTCCGACGGCTGCATGCGGGCCGCGCTGGTGATCGTGCGCCGCGCCGGCAAGACCTACGCTCAGGTGGTCGGCATGGGCCGGCGCGGCGATGACCGCTACCACCCGTCGGAGTACGCCGAGATCGAGGTGACCGCGGAGATGGTTGAGTACCGACCCGTCGTCCGCCCGCCGATCGAAGGGTGATCGTGACCCTGCTCGAGCACATCCAGCTCCACCTCGACCTGCGCGGCGATCAGGGCGCCGCGCTCGCCGTCGTGCTGAAACGGTGTGCACAGTGGACGCTGGGGCCGTGCGTGGCCGGCGATTCATGCAACCATTGCGTCGCGGAGCTGCTGCTGCGCGACATCGCGACAGCGATCGGGGTGTATCCGTGACCGAGTTCGAGTGGGCCACCCGGTACAGCTATCCCGATGACCCGGATCCCAACGACCCCGGGTGTGTCGACCCGGTGCGGGGCGTGTGGCGCTACCTGGATGGATCATGGAGTGACAACGAGGTTCAGGCCCGCGAAAACTTCGAGCACTTCGCCGCTCGGCATGGCCCCTCGGTACTGGTCGAGCTGCTTCGCCGGCCGGTGGGTCAGGCCGAGGTGATTGATATCCGCGGCAGTCTGGGCGACCGTGCTGGAATAGTGCCGTGACTGAGCAACCCGCCCTGGAGTGGGTGAGCCGCACCGTCTACGTGGCGGTCGGCAACTCCGATGATCGACTCAGCCAGGAGCTGTGGGCGAAGTTTGTGCACCTGGTCGTCCGCACGATCGAGTCCTACGCGCAGCGGATGCACGGCGTGTGGTTCTCCGCGCCGGACTCGCCATTTCAGAACGCCTGCGTCTGCCTGCAACTGGACAGCGCGACGGCCCGCGAAGAGCTGCGCGGTGAGCTGACCCGGTTGCGCATGACCTACGGTCAGGAGGCTGTGGCGTGGACGGAGTTCACCGGCGCCGCCGAGATGATCTAGTCCGCGCAGACTCCCGCACCGAACTACTCCGACTAGGGTAGGTCATCATGACGACTCTGGTTGATCGAATCATCGAGCGCTTCAACGTGGTGCTTACCACCCACACCGCCAACCTGCCCGGCGCGATCCCGTTCGCCGCACCCACACGCAAGCTCGCCGAGGCCGCCGTCGACGTGCTGGCGCTGGGCCGCGGGGTGCCGATGATCCCGCCCTATGACGCCATGTTGGCCGCGCAGCGGGTCTGGTATGGCGAGCGCAGCGCCGAGGATCTGGAGCAGGGCCTGGGGTTTCCGCATGTCGTGGCGACCCTGTCCGAGGACGGCCGAGTACAGCTCACCGCGACCGATGCCGACGGAAATCAGGGTGTGGTGCCACTGCCGGCCAACGACGCCGAGGAGTTCGCGTTGCACGTGCTCTCCGTGGTCGAGGGCGCCCGGGCCGCCGCGCGCAGCCAGGAGCTGAACCGAGAGGTCTTCGCGGGTCTGGCCGCCACGGTCGAGGCCGCCCGACAGCAGCAACCCGGCGAGCCGACCCCGACTTGACGAACCGAAGTTTCTCGGCTAACCTATTCGTAGATCACTCTAAGGAAGAGGAGGTGACGCATCGTGTCAAGGACTCGCGCACTGTGGGTCGAGGGCATCCCGGATCTGATCAGTGAACTCGACAAGGCCGGCGACTACCTCGACGTCGCGAAGGTCAGTTCGGAAACCGGCTTCGCCGTGGCCACCATCCTCGACCTGCTGTCCCGGCCGCCGATCACCTCCGGGGTCAACCCACAGGGGCCGCTGTCCCGGCCGGCCCGGCGAATCGGCAACAACCCGCTGTACTCCCGCGAGCAGGTCAACGACGCCAAGCAGCTCCTGGCCACCAGTCGCCGGGCGCACTTCGGTGGCGGCGACGCGCCGCTGCCCTCGGTGACCCCCGAGGAGGCGTTGCGGCAGGGCCTGCTCTCCACCGACGAGATCGCCGCGCTGGCGATCAACGAGAAGAACCCGAACGGCGTCCGCGACCAGACCGTGCGGCGCTGGTCGCGCGATCACGCCGACTTCCCGGACCGGGTCGCCTCGCGCAGCCGTCAGGGCGGACACCCCGGTGTCCCCATGGTGATGTACGACGGCCTGAAAGCGATCACCTGGCTGGTCAAGCACGGCTACGCCGTGGGCGACCCCAAGGAGATCCTGGCCGGCTTCCGCGAGCGGGCGGCCGCCGCCGTCGCCTCGTAACCGTGGCCACCCGGATCCGCCTCGACCTGACGCCCCCCGTCGATGACGGCGCCTACCTCACGGTGAGCGATCTTGTCACGTTGGTGGGGCAACGGGTTCCACTGTGGCTGCGTGGCACCGAATACCAGGTTTTCATCGCCTCAATCTCCGGTCCCTGCGAGCAAGCCGACGGCCGACTCCACCTCGCCGCCGAGGTCGAGGCCGACAGCGCGCCGATACCGGACGGCGCGCCACTACTCGACGCCGGCTACCAACTGACGCTCTTCGGGTGGCGCGTCGAAGACATCCAGCCCGTAACCTAGAAGGTGCTCCCCGCCGCGGTGCGGGGAGCACCTCAGCCGGCCAGCCCCGAGTGGTGGGAAGCACTCGGGGCTGGTCGCTACTATGCGGTCCGTCGGTTCCGGCAACGCAGCCCCGGGGGAAGTCCTGTAGTGAAATGGTGGGTCATCGCTCGCTGCCTCGTCACGGCCCTGTCCGCCGCCACCTTCCTCGCGGTGTGGATCGCCAGTTGGCGCTACGGGTAGCCGGCCACGCCGCAAGCCCAACCCCGTTTCGGTTGGTGCGTGCGCCCCACGCCCCCATTCGACTTGGCCACCCGCGCCGGCTGCCGGTGCTCGAGCTGTGCCGCGGCGATATCATCGCCACCCGCCTCGGCGCCGGCCGAGTCCGCGGCTGGATCTGGCGACTCGAGCGCTCCTCGGTGCGGGTACGCGTCACGCTGCCCGACGGCACTCGCTGCACCCTGACGTTCGGCGACGGGGATGTCGTGACAACGAAACGAGCCCGACCACCGGGGGGCAGTGATGGCCGGGCTCGCACCGAGATGCTGTAGCGATGTGGTCGCAGCCTACAACGCCACGCTCACCGCGTGGACGATCCGCGGCCAGGCCCCCGCCAGCCAGACCAGCGCGGCGGCCGCGCCGGCCAGCGACGCCGGAAACACCAACAGGTTCTCCACGGTCTTACCGGCCTTGAAGCGCAGCGGTTTCGGCGGTCCGCACGGATACCAGCGTTGCCCGCCGACGACGAACGGAAAGGCCAACGGCGCGCCGTAGTCGGTGAGGCTGTCGCCGATGGCGTGCACGTAGGCGCCCAATGCGATGGTGCCGCCGAGGAGCACCGGCAGGCCGGTGGGGTAGGCCGCCGCCAACACCCTGAGGGCGACGACGGTGAGCACAGCGGCCGTGAGGTAGTCCTGAATGTGGCTGCCCTTCGGGGGTAGTCCGCGCAGCGCCCACACCAGAAACAGCCAGAGCACCACGACGGTGGCCCACCGACCAGCCGGGGGTCCGCCGAACAGTTCGGCGAGTGCGCAGCTACCGCCGAAGAACGTGCCGAGCGTAAGCGCGCCCGGCCAGGTGTGGGTGATACCCCGATGGCCGTTGGCGTTGGGCCGGTCGTAGCGGGTCTTGGTGGCGGCGTAGACCCGTCGGGAGATCGCCCGGATGCCGGCCGAGGCCGCCCAGGAGATCGGGCCCAGGGATTTGCTGGCAGTGGCGTTCGGATGGTCGAGGTCGGGTGCGATGGCCGCGCCGGCCCCGAGCATCCCGAGCACGAGCGTGGTGGGCGCATTCGCGCCGCCGAGTTGGCCGGCGGTAAGGCCGGCGATGAAACCGTGAATGGCGTGCGTCCGACCCATGACCATCTACTAAGAGTAGGTGTATTTGGCACTCCGCGTCAATTCGGCTAACATCCATCGGTGGCCAGTGTCCCCATGCGATGGTCACCACGTTTTACCCGCCGCCGTCCGGACTACAACGCCGTGGTCCCGAGGAGACAGTCATGCTCAACCTGATGTCCTGGATCATCGATATCGCCAATCCGCTCTCCGCGCTGTTGGTCGGCGCCGCGTTGGCGCTGCTGCTCTCGCATCACCCGCGGCTGGCCCTGTGGGCCACGATCGCCGGCTGGCTGGTGCTGTTGATCGCCCAGCTCACTTTTCTGGCGTTCGGCTACCAGTCGGGTTTCCCCGGGTTCAAGTTCGGCCAGCCCATGATGATCCCGGTGGCCGCGGCCAACCTGGCCGCCTCGATCCTGCTGCGCCGCCGCCGCCCGCGACCGCGCTATGAGTACGCGGTGCGCTGGTCGGCCCGGCCGCACGACCAGCAGACGGCCTGGATGGGTGACGTGGAGACCGCCCGCACCGCGTGGACCAAACTGCACCGGGTATGCGGTGACACGGTGCTGCTGCGCCGGCCGGCCACGGTGGTCGAGGTAATCAGCCCGGATGAACTAGTTGCCGAACCGAGTAGACTCGGCTAAGCTCACTACGTGAACATCCACATCTGGCGCGACGACACACATCACTGTGCGCAACTCCGCCTCGGTGAGGCGCACCCACAACATGAGTACACCTACTACCTGCTCGGCGGCGACCCAAGCGCGGTGGCGAAGGATCTACGCGGCCTGACGTGGTGTCCCGGACTGCTCGAACCCGTCAAGCCATCTCCGGAGCGACCAGCGCCGAAAATCGCCGAATGCCGCTGCGTCGTATCCTGCACCGACGATCCGGCCACGGCATGCTCACTGTCGGGCGAACCGCACGTACATCCCGATGACGGCGCCGACATATTCGGACGATGCCCCATTCATCCCGATGCGCCAGGCGACCTGTAACCACTACAAAACAATCCTGAAAGGACGGGCGGACATGGGAAACCCCGCGCTCGCAGAATTCCAAACCCGGCTCGCCGAGCAGCTCGCCGACGCACTGCTCGACAGGGCGGCCGCCATGATGGTGGCCGAGACCAATGTCCCCGGCGACGCGCAGATCACTGTGCCGGTGACCTTCACCAAGGACGACATCGTCAACGCCGTCAAGAAGGTCACTGCCGGCTGGCGCGCCAAGCACAACCGCATGCTGATCCGCGACGCGAAGGGCGTCGTGCTCGACGGCTCGAATTTCGAAAGCCCGGGGCAAGATCCGATCACGCACTTCGTGCGGCTCGAGGTGTCGACGTTCTTCGACCGCGACGAAACCCCGATAGAGGTCGCCACCCAGGCGGAACGTCTCGCCGCCCTGCTGTGGAAGCCGGAGGACGGCCCGCCGCCGAAGGGCGTCGGCGGTCTGCAACTGCTCGATCAGGACACCTGGTGGGTCCCCAAGGACTCCAGGCCGATGCATCTGGTCGACATGACCGGCACCCACCAACGCCACCTGGCCGCGTTCCTGCGGCGCAACGCCGCGCACTACAAGAACGCCGAGTGGATCGAAGCGGTCAGCTTCATGACCGGCCCGCTGGGGCCCGGCGGCGACATGGCCACCGATGCCGCTGAGTCGGAGCTGCACCAATTGGAGAATGCCGACCCACTGACCTGGCTGAGCGAGAAACCGTTGATGCGAGCCCTGATCCCCACCGTCTACCTGTGGCAGGTTCCGGGCCGGCTGCACGGCAAGGTCACCTGTCAGGCCGTTCACGAGTGCGGCGCGTTGCTGGCCAGCGTCAGCAACAAGCGGCGCCGGGTGGCGATGGCGGGCATCGTGTCCTCGCCGAATGCCCAGAAGGCTTTCCGCGAGCTGTTCGGCGGCATCGGTCCGGCGTTCTATCGCACCGTGGAGCTGGCGGCCGGGGAGGATCTCCCCGAGGCCACCCGGATCGCCTTCGGCGAGAAAGCGGATGAGTGAAGTGGTCGCTGCGAGGTAAGGCCTTGGAGCGAGACTGCGAATCGGCATCTGGAGTCCGGGAACCCCGGGGGACGCGAGCCCCTCGGGGTTCCTCCTTTCTGTCCACTTTTCCTGGTTGACTAACCGACCCGACCCGGTCAGACTTGCTGCGCTGATCCATCTCCCGGAGGTCCACGACCCCCCCGCGCCTCCCGGGATCGGTCGGCGACCGGGGTACGGAGAGCCGACTCCCACGCACTCCTCGGCTCTCCGTCTCCTCGACCACCTGCATCATCACCAGAGAACGGGGCCCCAGTCGGGGTGAGGCCCCGTTCTCGCCTATTGTGACGAACCGAATTAACTCAGATAGCATCACCCCTGCGGCGTGCAAGGCCGTAACAAGAAGAGACCCCCGGCGAGCTATCGTCCCAGCCGGCTGGGGGTCCTCTTCTTTCCGTCGAGGAGATCTCTCGCTTACTTGACGAACCGCCGCTCCGCCAACTTCGACGAACGCATGATCCACGAGGATCGGGGCAGCTACGTCTCCTCGAGCCCGTATCACACCCGCACCATCAAAAAGCAGGTCACCCGCCGGGAACGTCGTGAAAGCAGGGTCGACCTGCGCGCCTGGCGCTAGAATCGCCCCATTGCCCTTGGAAGCGGCGTTGAATACCCTGACGGGAAGAGCGGGGCCCTCGGACCTGGGGGCCCCGCTCTCGCATTTAACGTTCCTGTCACGCTCAACGTCATACTGAGTGCGGCACTCGGAAAAGGGTCCCCCGGCAGCACTCCGGCCAAAGAGAGATCGAGCCGGGGGACCCGATTACCCGGCCCCGCTGATCAGCTCGATCAGCGTGCCGCCCTTCGCCGACAACTCCGGCATCAACTCCACCGCCGCCCACACCGACCAGTCGACCCGGTTGGGTGACTCGCGGATCTCGGTGAACACCGTGCCGGTCCACTCATCCTCCAGCAACGCGGTGCCGCCGGGCGCCTCCCGCACGATGTGCACCCGGTGCTGCTCCCACAGTCCGCCGACCGGTTCGGCCCGGGCCTTCTTACCGACGCTGGCGTGCACCGCGTGGAAATACGGCATCGGCCGGCCCTCGGCGGCGGCCACCAGCCGGGTGGTGGTCTCCACATAGTCACCGCCCTGGTTGACCTCGGCGGCCAGCACATCGGCCGCCCACTCGTCGACCAGGTCCAAGGCCCGGCGCGCGGTGTTGTCCGGGCTGGCTTTCAGCGTGGCGTCTTGCAGGATGTAGAGATGCGGCATGCCGATCAACACCACCTTGCCGGCCGGTGGCTGCCAGCCGCGCGGCGCCGGCCCGATGCCGATCACCCCGAGCCCGGTTTCGTCGCTGCCCTCCTTAGAGGTGGTGGCCGGGTCCTCGCCGACCGCGATCCGCCAGATCTCGGGGATGTCCGCGGCACTGACCCGGGTCCGCTCGATCAGCTCGGTGCTGACCAACGCGCCCTCCACATCCTCGAGCAGCTCGCCGCCCAGTTCCTGGCGGCCCAGGGTGGTGCCGTCCCAGCGTTGCAGCAGCCGCCGGATCGCCTTCTCGGAAAGGTTCTCCCGGTTCTCCAGGGTGTGCCCGTGGGTGACCACCACGTCGGCTGATCCCCGCTTGAACTGCTCGAGCAGGTCGCGCAGGATCTTGTTGCCACGCCGCGGGGTGGTGGTGACGACCACCCGGGCCTCGCCTTCGCGCAGCGCGAAGTCCAGCGCGTCGTACCAGGCTTCGGTCCCCGCCCAGGAGCCGACCTCATCGCACCATGCGCCGGAGAGGTTCCAGCCGCGCAGCCGGTCCGGCGCGTCCGCGCTGGCCAGCACGATTCGGCTGCCGTTGCGCAGGTAGAGCACGTACTCGCTCTTGTTGTAGACCGACAGCTCGGAGCCCAGGGCCTGCTTGATGCCGGACGGGCCCTCCACGCAGATCTTGCGGGCGTCGCCGAAGGTGGGCGCGACGATGGCGTAGTCGCCGACGTGTTCACATGCCCAGTCGGCCAGCGTGTTGGCGCCGACGAAGGTCTTGCCCCAGCCGCGGCCGGCCTTGACCAGCCAGACCGCCCAGTCCTCGCCGCCGGGCGCGCGTTGCGCTTCGCGCGGAACGACGATCTGCTTTTTGGCGCGCCATGGCCGGGGCCCGCCCAGCTCGAGCATCTCGAGCGCTTCGAGGGTGTAGGCGTCGACGCTGTCCGGGTCGTCGATGCCCAGCGCGGCCCAGTCGACGGTGACGGTGGGCGCCTCGTCGGCGTGCTCGGCGATCCACAGTTCGACGAGGGTGTCGTCGAAGGCGTCCCATTCCAGGACGGTCGGCGCGGTCACTTGACGAACCTGATTGACTCGGTTAATCTGACTGCATGACCACCAGCATCGTCACCAACCACTCCGACCTGAGCCCGGGTGCCAAGACCCTGCTGCGGGCTGGAGCGCTCGACGCCGAGCGGATCACCCCGCATACCAAGAGTCTGGACATCCTGGTTCAGCGTGGCCTCGCCGTGCGTACCGGTGTGCGCGAGACCGGCCGCTACCGGCTCACCGGCAAGGGTGCCGCCGCCGCCGCGCAACTCCAGCCCGTCACCGCCGCACCGAGTGTCGACGCCCGGCTCTATGACGCCGTGCGCGCCGCCTCGCCCACACTCACCCGCATCGCCCGCTACATCGCCGAGTGCCGCCAGTGGTCCGCCAAGGACCCCGTCAACGACTGGGACAGGGGCTGGACGGCCGCGCTGTCCATGGTCGCCGACCAGCTCGAGCGCGACGTCCTGGGCGAGCTGGCGCCGCTGCTCCTGCCCGAGGCCACCCGGCGCGACACCGAGCGGATCATCGCCGACGCCGCCTACCTCGCCGCCACCGACGACCCGGAGGACTGACCTATGGCCGACGTATCGCCACGTGAGCTGGTCGCTGCGATCGCCGCGCGGGCCGACGGTATCGCCGCAGCGATCCGCGATGACGGAAACGCCGACCTGGCCACCACCGCCATCGGAGTCCGATGGCTGCGCACCGAGGTCACCTCGCTGCACGGCAGCGTGGACATCCTGGCGGAGCGCGCCCGGCCGGTCGGATCCACGAGCGTTATTTGCACCCTTGACCTGGTGCTGACCAGCCCCGAAAAAGAGTTGCTGTTGCTCTACTTCCAGACTGGCGCTGGACGGCCCTACCGGGGCACCACTCAGGGCCGCCAGGCGGGAAAAACATTCGCTCGAGACAGCCTGATCCGCCAAGGCCTGCTGCTGGCCAGCCCGCATACCACCGCGTCCGGACTGACCTGGCTGACTCAGGTTGGCCAGACCGTCGCCCGGCATATCGCAGCCGCCCGCGGCGAGCGACCCATACCGTGACGTCATGGATCCCATCGTGCATCGCGGCCGATCGATCACTCTGCATCGCCACGGCAGCGTCGTGTTGGAAGTGCGCATCGGCGGCCAGTTCGTCGTCCGGTTGGCGCGCCCCGTTGAGGTGGTGATCGCCGAGATTTGCGCCACCATCGACCAGATCGACGCGCATCCGGAGATCTTTCGCACCATGGCGCCGTGCTGGTATGCCGCCGACGATCCGCGGCGCGCCGAGGCACAACGCCTCCACGGCGTGCCACTCCACTCACCGATTGACGCACCAACTCAGCCCGGTTAACCTCAAACGTTCCCGAGACCTGAAGGGCCCCCGCGATGAAGCTCCACACCACCAAGGCCAACAGCATCATGGTCGACATCTACCTGGAAGCCAAAACGGTCCTGCGCGGCTGCTTCGTGCAGAAACAAGGCGAGTCGAACGACGCGTTGCTCAACATTCTGAACACCCTCCAGGCCGTCGATCTCTGCCTGGCCGACCGGCCCGAAGTCGACGGGCACGTGCTCGCTCTGTCCAGCGACACCCGGGAACTGCGCATCCGGGTCGCCGACATCACCGCGCTCGCCTACTACCTGAACTGGAGCACCGACGATCACCCGGTCTATCGCACTGTCACCCTGGCCACACCGACCGCCAGCCATTTCGCAGATCCAGCATGGACGCGCTGACCCGGCGCAAAGTGATATGCGAAGAGGCGGCCGCACCGAGATCCGGTGCGGCCGCCTCTTCGCCTACTTTCCCTACTGGGCCCGCGCCCAGCTCACGAGCGCCGGAATGGTCGCCGCGCCGAGCGGCATGGTCCTACCCGGATTCTTCGAGTCCCGCACCGCGTTGACACGAGGCTGGTAAGCCAGCTCAACGCAGTCATTGCCAGCACCGCTTCGGCTGGATTTACGCCACTTAGGAAGTGGATGCACCGGCGTCACCCTTTCGAATTTATGGTCGCGGCCCGCTATGACGAACCGCACTAACTAGGTTAGACTAAGGACATGAGCGTCGCAACCATCGAACGCCCCGCGCAGCGTGCGCACGGCAAGATCTGCCGGTGCCGGTACTGCCGCTCCGTGCGGGTCCAGCAGACCCGCAGTTGGCGGCAACGCCGCGACGCGGGCGCCGTGTTCTGGATGGACGCCGAGCCGGTACGCGCCCACGTGCTGAACCTGATGACCGTCTACCGGATGCCGGCCGACACCATCGCCGCCCAGGTCGGCGTGTCCTATGGCACCGTGCGCAACCTGCTCTACGGCAACGGCGCCCCGCCGTCGCGGCGAATGGTCGCCGAGAACGGGCAGCGGTTGCTCACCGCCCACTTCGACCTCGACATCCTGCGCGACGCCACCCTGGTCAACTCCACCGGCACCCGGCGCCGAGTGCAGGCCATGGTGGTAGCCGGCTACTGCATCGCCGAGCAGGCCCGCCGGCTCGGTCGCGGTCGCGACCTCTACCGCACCGTGCTCGCCGACACCGTGCGCGCCGACCTGGCCCGGACCGTACGTGACCTCGCCGACGACCTTGAGGCGGTGCCCCCACCGGATGACACCCGCGCGCAGCGCTCCGCGCTGAGCAGGGCCCTGGGCATGGCCCGGGCACATCCCACGTGGGTGGCGCTGGCCGCCTGGGATGACATCGACGACCCGAACGCGCTGCCCTACGACACCGACTACCGCGACACGCTGCCCGACGAGGTGGCGGTGGCGCGCATCGTGGCCGGCGTGGATTCGGTCAAGGGGCTGCGCGAGGTGGACATCTACACCGCCGCCACCCAGATCCTCGCCCAGGGCGGCAGCTTCAACACGCTGACCGAGCGACTGCGCTGCAACGGCCAGATGGCCCGGCGCATCGCCGAACGGGCCGCCATCTACGAACTACTGGCTTACCTGGATGCCCGCGGCCAGCTCGAGCTGCGGTTGCTGCGCTGCCTCGGTGACGGCGTCGTGCACATCGCCGCCGCCGCCGTCCTGGACGTGTGCACCGATGCGGCCTTGACGCTGTGTCCCTTCGTCGGTGACCCGTTCGCCGCGTTCGGGTCCCCCGGCTCGGTGCGGCTGGTGGAACGGGTCGGCGCCGGCACGCTGTGCTGGCGCTGCCACAAGGCCCTGGGGCCGTTCACGCCGCGCATCGCCGTGTAGGTCACCGTTTCCTCTTCGGTTAGGCAACGGGAAACCCCTGTCACTCACCTAGTTGACTCGGTGAAACTAAAAGCATGGGAACGACATTGCTGACTTGCGCACTCTCGATCGCTACCGGCGTGCTGAGTCGGACGGCAACGAGCTGGCTGACCGCCCGGATTCGACGCGACTGGTTGCGCAACCTGGCCGGCCGCGTCGCCGGCAGCCTACTTGACGCACCGTAACAACTCGGCTAAACTCAGGCCATGATTGTCTACTTCGACTACGGGTTGCACGACCGCCTCGACAGCGACGAGTGCATCCGCGCAATCGCCGAGTCCGCCGGCATCGAAATCGATGACGTGCTGGCCGCCAAAATCGGTCAGCCGTTCCACGAGGTCATCGTGGCCTGCACGCTGGACACCGAGACCGGCACCATCACCATCGACGGCGCGCTGGCGCGCAGTAATGGTGATCAGTCCACACCGAATGTCCCAACGTGATCACGCTCATCGATGGCCCGCTGTGGTGCTGGTCAGGCGTGAGCTTGAGTCGACGACCGGCAGACGCATGAGTGAGGCCGCCGAGCTGGTGCGTGCGTTTCACGAGGCGTGCGGCCTGCCGATCTTCGAACGCACAGCGGCAATGCACCGGCTGCGCGCCCGCCTGACCCGCGAAGAGGCTCGGGAAGCGAACGAGGCGCTGCTGTCCGGGAGCCTGGCGGAGATCGCCAAAGAGTTGGCCGATCAGACCTATGTCGCCTTCGGCACCGCGCTGGCGCTGGGCATCGACCTGGACGCGGCGGTGCGCGCGGTGCACGCGTCGAACATGTCGAAGCTGGTCGACGGCAAGCCACTGATGCGGCCGGATGGCAAGGTGCTGAAGGGACCGAACTACCGGGAGCCGGATCTCTCCGGTTGCGTACTTGACGAACCG
>Ga0222621_1000009_pt1 | contig 14270 bp, 20 predicted proteins | sample PLMtaG_2_FD_161648 | JGI IMG/M metagenome (GOLD analysis project Ga0222621, IMG submission 161648) | Groundwater sediment microbial communities from an aquifer in East River, Colorado, USA - PLM2_5_coex | ecosystem: Environmental > Terrestrial > Soil > Riparian zone | place: USA: East River... | reverse complement strand
ATTTTATAATTTGCTAACTTCAACGGCTAGCATGAATCTCCAATTAGACCCTTGAGTTGTATCAGGTAAAATTCACGCTCATTGACGAAAGTAAGGTTTTAACTTATTAAACATTATATCTCTGTTAGGCATGATAAAACGGGGCGCTCTGTCGCTTTATGGTAATTGGGCCTTTTAGCAGCAGAAGCAATAAAAAGAGATTTTATTGGGCTGAAGCATTGCTCTTTGCCAGCCTTGTACACAAATCTAAGTGCCTCTTTTCTTCCTTTAAATTTACCTCACCTTTCTTCTAACTTTATTTTAGTCGTCTTTTTATTCTTTTAGTTCCTTCTTTTCTATAACGTTACCAAATTCATGCTTCTTTTCTTCCTATGTTTCTTTCTTCACGTCGTCCATATTGTTATGTATTTGACAGCATTGCTTAAAATATTTCCAGTCGTAGTTTTTATTTAATCTAAATGTTTAGAAATTCCGTACGGACGTAGGGGTTATTTTCCTGATATTTAGTTTATTGCTTCTTTACTACTCATGATATCTGATAAATAGAAACGGCATGATTGACAAAATTTTCATGTTCAAAGGTAACTGGCACTATAAAGAGGACATTAAACAAGAACTTGAGCAGGACAACAATTACAATTATTACAATTATAACAAGAGCTATATAGATAAGTGTGTTTAATACCATGTTAACCTAATGTGCATAATAGTATAAATAAAGGTTAAAACTTCATAGTCAGAATTTGTATTCTTAAAACTAAGAACAGAGGGCAATAGTGGTTTTGACTGATTTCTCGCCTTAGTTTATGTCTAAATTTGATTTATTTCTGATAAATGGAATTATAAATTCTTTTTTCTGTTCTAAAGATAGGTCTATGTCCGAAGAGTAAAAAAGGAAAGGTTTTGATAACACAAGGATAGGAATTAATCCTTCCTATAAAATTGAGCGTCTTCCTTACTTATTGAGAACCAAACTTTGTCTCCATCAAAACGTTCAACTAGACTTTTTGGGAGATAAAATTTGTCTAGGTCAACAACTCCTTTTTTGGTAACGACGATATCGGGTTCTACCTCGTGTACTTCACCCAAATCGTAATCATCCAGTCCCCTTGCTTCCTTTTTTATGACCTTGTCCCAGTCTATTGTTTCGTTCATACATTCTTCTATAACAACATTTCATATAAAGATTGAAAGACCGTAACGTGTGCCAAAAATTAGACCTTTATGATTCAATGCTCCGAACTATTCTGTAAGGTCGGGCTGAAGATTTTTCAGATGATGAGTTGAAGAAGATTACTAATTAATGATTATACTCGTCTAAGACTAGGAGTTAATAAAACAAATTTAATTTTATTCATTACCTTGTTAACTCTACAAGCAGGAAGATGGCCCCAGAGACACCCAATGCAATAATAAGGCCCTTCCAAAAATCCGTTAAAAAGTCGCTCTTCATTTACTTACTTATTTCTCCATATTCTCCAGAAACTTCGGAGTAACCTTCTAGCCATTTGGTTTGTAGTAACAGTCATGCTAATATGGCACACTTGACAGAAATTCACTATACTCAGACTTTTTTCGTTTTTTCTTTTTCGTTGAGTACCATATCAACATAATCCTTAACTTTTTCTTCCCAATCAGTCTGGATACCGCTTTCTTCTTCTAGACTGGTGGAGAGATTTTTTTATTGATGACTTGACACTTTTCTGTATTTCACTCTCCATTTGTGACTTGACCATATTTTTTAAGAACCGTAATTGTTCCGATATTTTACTAGAAAATTATTCTAAAAACTCATTAGGAAGGATATTTTCTTTGAAGTTCATAAGCACCCAATTGAGTATCCACTTCTTTAATAAGATCGTGTAAAGCAATTGGCTTCTGAAGAAACCCATTTATTATTTTCATTTTAGTATATTCTCGAAATTTCTTATCATCAATTTCAAATGCAGTCATCAATATCGTTCTTACGAAGGGATTCGAATCCCTTATCTTTTTAAAAATTCCATGCCATTCAAGCCAGGCATTTTAAAGTCAGATATTACCACCAAATAAGCATGTTCATTAACGTGAAAGTGTTCTAGTGCCTTGATAGGATCCGTAAAAGTAACTACTGTTATTCCTCTAACACTCTTTAAGGCCTCATGAAAAAGAATAGTGGTATCTAAATCATCATCTACGATACTAATAATTCTATTAGTAGACACTAGTCCACACTTCCAGTAGCCTAAACACCCAATCCACCAGATTTTTTGTTAAAGGTTATTATACTAGTAAAATTTTTTTTTATTTTCTAACGTGAAAAGTACACCAGTGGGATTAGAGCCGTACGCGATAACGGACGAAAATAATCCCACCGGCTAACGTATGGCGATTTCAGAACCTCTACGTCATTCATTCATTGGCAATAAAATTTAAATAAATTTACTGGTGGGACCATCGGGCAAAGAGCATTATGAGTGCAGGCCCCACCAGCAGTGAATAGTCTAATTAAATATGCTCAAAAAAGTATAAAATAATTTTAGTAAGTACCGGCGGGACTGAAGGCACTCGATAGTCCCGACCGTCCCCAGTGATATCGGCGAGTAGAGTTAATGGAATTCGAGTTAGCGATATAATAATTTGGCTTAACTTACTTCCATGACCCAATAAAAAATCAATCAAGTTTAACTAATTAATAAATATTAAAATCTACAGACTGTACATGACAAACAATAAGACATTCGCACTAGTCTTAGCGCTAGCAATCTGCACAATGACGAGTGGTCTAATAGCAACGCAAATAACGGCTGTATTTGCTCAGGGCAATGTTACTCAAGCAGGAAATCAAACTGGTAACCAAACAGGAAGCCAGTCATCGGCAGCAAATTCGTCAACTCCTCCCCCAACTTCTGGGCAACAAGCAGGTACACCCGGATATTAAATTAACTGGGAATTAATATCAGCCCAAATTTTTTTTTGAGTTGCAAAGCATTATCAAAATGATTAAAGTACACCAGTGGGATTAGAGCCGTACGCGATAACGGACGAAAATAATCCCACCAGCGAACGTATGATGGTCTGAAGTCTACGTCGTTAATTTATTGACAATAAAATATAAAATGATTTTAGTAACCGATTGGAATAATTTTCTAGGTTTTTAGTCGTTCGTTTTCGTTTTGTTCTGTAATCCATCCGGCATGAATAAGTTCGTTTGTTTCTGTGTCTAATTCCTCTTTTGACTGGTGGCTTTCAGCATCAGCCAGCCGTTTCTTAAAGTCTTCAACCCAGTTAAGCATCTCGTCGAGATAATTTCCGTCTACAGTTTTAAAGAAGGTAGCATCGAAGACTTTTGTATTTTCTGGTGGATTTTCCAGTCGATCTTCCACCCTTTTCATTGAGAACATATCACGCAGATCTACTGAAAGCGACTTAAGTGCATGTTTGTCCTTCGCTGTAAGATTGAATTCCATTGTCAATTAATCACGACAATAACTAATAAAACAGTTTAAGTTATAAAGAAAAATCAACAAATTATTTGTATAATAAATAGTTCTTACCTACGTTGCGATAATGCTTATCTTCTTTCATAATCTCTTAAATTGTCCTTTGCTAGGTTTTCTAATGTCTTTGCGTAGTTTGCATTTAACCGTGAAAATTCTAGTGCATTATCTCTTGTGTGTTGTATTGTTGTTTTCCAGGCCTCCATGCTGGCAAACATGAAGTTGTTTGCTATTCTATTTGCGGCTACTGTACTATCGGTAATGTTGCTAACTGTTCTTGTATAGTTTTCGGTAAGCCTATTGGGTGACACCCAATACGACCCGTACATATTTTGCAGGTTTTCCATGTACGGGACCCATACTGATTGAACCGAATTGATAACCTCTTTTTGCGATTCCAGAAAGTTATCTGCAATATCTTTTGTGGCTTGAATGGATTGTTCTTGATATTCGTTAACGGCCTTCGTAAATTGTGGAACCTGCTTTTTTGCTTCATCTGTTGTCTTGTGTACTGAAGATTTAGTTTCGTCTAGAGTGATGTTGGTGTTCTCCCTAATTTCTTTATTTTTTTCGGCCGCTAATTTTTCTATTTCCTTTTTCTCGGCTTCTGTTGGTAACTTTGCTTTTAGTTTTTCAGTCTCCTCTTTTTCTTTCTGCCTATTTGACGACATGTACCTATTCGCTGCACAAAATATTATTTATAAGTTAAATTTTAGTCGAACGATTGAAAAAGAGAAAGACTTCGATATTAAACAAGAACTAAAAAAAGGAAATATTGTTACGATAATTGATAGTACTTTAGATTATTAAAAACTGGCGGGCCGACGGAGAGAGACACTGAGCAGACAGCCCACCAGGTAAGGCGTTTTACGGGTTTATAATCATCTAAATCCAACAAAATTATAAAAAAATTAAAGATCGATTAAATTAAACGTTTGACCAACTAGCCTAGACTTGAAATAAAGTGTTTCGGACGACAGCACAAAATAATATATTTTATTTTGTATCTGTCATTCCACTTTTCTTAAATTTTTCACGTGCTTCAGGACTATCTGTACCGGTTTGGCCTTCGTCTGCAATATCTGTACCTTCATCTCTTTTAACTGCCGTTGGCTCGTGTTCCGCTATATCCTCAGGATTCATCGGTTCCTTACCTCCTGCTTCATTGTAATCTCTTTTTTCTCTTTCTTTGTCTGAGCCTGTGTACGTATCAGGGTCTACAACATCCTTTGCAGTATCTTCAACTTTGCTTCCGGCTTTTTTGAGTCCCTCTTTCACTTTATCGAATGTGTCTCCCATAGTAGATGAATTACAATAAATTATTTAACACCTCAACGGCATCGGAATGTAAAATAAAAATTATCTGAGTGCAAATTCATTGCAACCTTCCTTATCTTGGCGTCAAACATGTGAATTAAAAGTATTAAATAATTCCTTAATTTCAAACATGGTAATTATATTTACTTTCTTTTCCCGTTAGGGGCGAATCCATTCAAGGTTATAACGGCCATATCACTAGCGATATTAATAATCAAAATTGTACTTATAGCATTGTTTTGATAATAATGTTTATTGCTTACCTGGTCTCTAGGCATCTTTAATTATTGTGAGTGAGGTGATTAAGTAAAATATTAGGAAAACTAATTCTTTGGATTATATTCTCCTTATGCTATTGGAAACATTGAAGAATATACGACGGTAATGAATAAAGAAATTGATAAGGCAAAGCAAGAAGAACAACAACAAAAAGAGATAATCACTACAAAGTTAGAGATCACAATGGTAACGGTAGCGATAGTAAAGATTGCTGTTCTAGTCTTATGGATCTAAGATTCAAGTCCTCATTGCAAATTTAAAGCAAGATACAAGTCTAACATAACACCTAGAGCAAATCATCACATAAGCAAACCAAAAACTGAGTTAGTCTCTTGCTTACAATAGTCGCAGACTGTCTTACTTCTCATTGAATAAATATGGTCAAAATAGGATAATCGGTTTAATTCATTTTACATCAAAACCTTTCAAGCACATTAGGGTCTTCCAATCTTTATATGAAATGTTGCTGTATTAAGTATAGATGAGCGAACCAATCGATTGGGAGAAAGTAATAAAAAAGGAAGCAAGGGGACTAGATGACTACGATTTGGGTGAGGTCGAAGAGGTAAATGACGAATCTGTAATAACGAAAAAAGGACTTGCTGACAAAGTGAAGTATTATCTGCCCAGAAGCAAGGCAGTAAAGTTCGATGGTCATAAACTGTGGTTCGAAGTCAGTAAAGATGAGGCCAAGGCAGCATACAGGCATGACGCCGATACTAAGGTAGAGTAACCTTATCGACTAATTTAATATATTATAACCTTTCAGACTTCTTTATTTCGATACAACAAACCTGATATAAAATCCAGTCTAGAATCCTTAGATCAATGGATCGGCTTCTATCGCAGAGTCTATTTTGTTTACCGTATCTATAATTTCATTCATTTTAGATTCAATAAGAGTACAGATCTGAATATCAGGATTCTTCATATTTTCTAGAACCCGATTTATTAATTCAATTCTTTTTATGAGATCTCTTTTGTGAGTACTTTCGTCTTTTTCTAAATTAAGCCATCTCTTACATTCTTCGATATCTTGGAGTAATGTTTGCTCTATCCCCATAGATTGAACTGGCAATATGAGAATTTAACATAAGAAGTTCTTTATGGAGAGGGAGATAGACAGCAATGGATAATAATAGCACTTGAAGAAATCAAATGAGCATCAAAAAAAAGGTATTGATTATAGTAATAGCCATTTTAGCAATAATTGGAACTATTTTCGCCGTGCTAATGGGTATATATTACTACATGATTCATACACTACAACAAAAACTTCGTGAAACGATGTCTAAGCATGATGGTCCTAATCCTAAACTACCAAGTCAAAATGTTAGCAATGTCTCTAAGATTTTCTTCAAATTCCCTTTCCATTTCTCTCCTCATCTCTTCAAGTCCTTCAAAGGGACTATTTAGAAACAGACCTCCGTGTAGGTGATAATTAAGATGGGTTGTGGCCTCTTGATTTACAAACGCAATTCACTTCGGGGTCACATTCAGGATGTCTATGATGCAGACACGGCTCACATACTTTTTCTTTTTCTCTGTTTACTTCATCTCGTTCCAATTTATCACTTAAGTCTTTAGTCAGCATGATATAAAAAATAGAGGTAATATTGAGGAATCTTGAGGTACATTTGAATTTTAAATGTAAAAACTACTATACAGTTTGAAAGGTATATCATAAAATATTCTAGATTTCTACTCTCTTTCTTCCATCATCAGTTAAGTAACTTTTAGTCCGACCTATTTTCTTTATATAACCATCAGAAGTCAATTCGTCTACTAAATTATCCATTTGAACATCTATTATTTCGATTTCTTTTCCAATCTGAACTATGTCAATACTTTCATTCCCGTTATTTACTGTCTTTTCATAGAGTTTCCTAAGAAACTTATCTCCGATTCTTTCTTCAGACATAATAGAATATTGACTTAATGACGCTTATGTCTTTCAATTTTTTCCAGTCTCCCACCCTAATATTCCCTTGCTATTTTAAATCCTCATATTACGAATTCGATGTATGAGTATAGAACAAACACTACTCCAAGAGATGGAAGAATCTAAAAGATCGTTCGAAATACAAAAAGAGGTTAATCGTTAATACTATTCAATGAAAACACGACACATACGCGGGAGTATCGATGCGTGACTTGCTTGGGAATTTTGTAATCGTATAGTTCCCTGTATAGGATTTATATCTCCGAACTTCAGACCTGTTGTAAAGTTAATAACTGTTGCACTATTTGATTCTGGTTTAACTAGCGGGACGCCTGACAAGACCAATTATCAACGATCGTCCCACCGGCCCCATGAAACGTATGTACGAAGAGTTGGAAGGATCAACGGTACAAAATATAAGAACTTGCCTTACCTAAGTTACCCCTTAAATAATTTTGGTAATGGCAGGAATAAATTCTAGGCTTTTACTGATTCGTTTTCGTTCCGGCATCAACAAGTTCCTTAGTCTCTGAGTCTAATTGCTCTTTTGACTCTTTGCTCTCCTCAGTCATATCCTGACGGCTTCAGACCTATCGAACTAGCGGTACCTTCGAATCCCAGGTGTTGCGACTTTGATACAAGTCCCTAGGATTTATTTGATATCAATAGTAGTAACTTTTTAAAAAACGATTCATCACCGTATTCTCGGAGTATCCAGATCAAGGTGGAAACGGTATAAACAGGCAGAAAGTCCCCAAACGGTACGAATTCAGCGAGGTTCATAATAAGTGAAACCTTACTTTTAGTAATCGAATATAATAGACCGGTTACTACGATATCAAACACATCACCAACTATTGGAGTGCTATATCAATGATATTCCCAAGGCAAAAGCTGCAGTTCTGAAACTATGTTTGGTTTTCTTATTTATTTCCTTTTTTGTTATTTCGCCCATGGAGAATTTACCCAATATAAAATGGATCTATTTTGGATAATTTAAACCGGGTCGCCCGAACTTCTCTGGTTCTTATCTGTTTTAACCGCAGCGGGTTCATGTTTTGCTATATCCTCTGAATTCATTGGATCCTTTCCTCCATCCTGATCATCTCTAATTTCCTTATTCTCCTCTGAACATAGATATGTATCAGAATCTGTTAGTTTCTTCGCGGCGAGTTTAACATCATCTTCATCTTTCACTTCTTTGATTGTATTTTCAACTGTATCTTCAACTGTATTTTCAACTGTATCTTCCACTGGATCCTCCATAATAAGTTAGATACAATAACTTATTTAACACTTCAACATCCAACGTTACTGCAAAGTTATATCCCTATTCCTACTGCGTTACTTAAAAAAGGACGGAGAACCGGTAGTCGAGTCGAAAAATAAAGGAGGTGGATCCTTACTCGGAAGCGGCGTTGTCCTTAGCCAGTTTTGTACATAGAGCCAGATGTCGTTTTTCTTCCTGGAGAATTGATCTTACTTTTGTTCCGAACTTTTTATTTTTTACATCTTTTGCGACGCTGGCCAAAACTTCATAATGCGTTACTTCTCCTCCTTCTGCCAAACATAAGAACTCTAAGGCTTCCTGCGTATCGGGGTCATTTCCGAGATAAGTTTCCATTATTTCAGACGCCTTCCCGGCTGTTTCTTCGGCCTTCTCATTGATAGTATCTTCATCGAAGCCTTCGCTTTCAACAAGGTCCTTTACAAGATCCTCCATTTCTTCTTCCTGCTGACTTGCTTCGTCTTTCATTTTCGATAACTTTTTCATTTGTTCAGGTTTCAGTAGACCTTTTGAATCCAAATCTTCTACACCCTTTTGCGCTGCTTTTTCCAAACCCAGGGCTTCACCTATTTTTTCTTGTATCATTTCTTGATCTGCCATATACAAAAACTAGATGTACATTAAGACTTAATACTGATATTTACCAGAGCTAGCACACAGACTAGGCGCTTAACTTGGTTTTTTGTTTCAAAACTCTGTCAAGTCCTGGAGCATATTCCTGTGGTGCCTCCGGCATTTGCGGAATATCAAATCCTTCTGGAAGACCATCTAATGCTTCTAATTCGCCATCGCCGAATGGAGATGAACCTGTGAATATTTCGGAGAGACCAGATGCTTCATTAGAAAATGTCCACTGTTGATTATGCAAATTCCTATCTTCAAGTTCCTTTACTTCAGGCATTTTTGAACTGTCAGTCTTTGGTACTGGGAAGGTCTTGTCCCAATTTACTCCAAGTGATTCTAATGCTTTGGCGAAAACTTTCTCATGTGCTAGATCTCTTACAATCAGATATGAAACAGTTGCACGAAATGACTTATTGTCACTCATAGCGTAAAGTCGACACTTTTGAAGCCTTCCCGTACATTCAAGCATAAGATTATAGAGTAAATCCAAAACAAGGTTTCCACTGTTGTAAACGTAAGAACCTGACCACGGATTACCTGCGGAATCTACGGGCATGGCTCCTTGCGATGCTACTAGAAAATGATGAATATTACCTGCCTTAAGAGCAATTTCCAATGGTAATTGGTTTGGAGGTTGTTCAGGGGTAGAACCATCAAGTAACATTCCTATTGTGGTAGAAATTAATTCTACGTGACCTATCTCTTCTGAAGCAACACTCTTTATAAGATCTTGATAGGGCTTTGCCTTCCCTCTAAAGTTAAAATTTTGGAATAAATATTGCATCATAGTGCGCATTTCTCCGAATTGACCGCCTAGGCCTTCTTGGAGAGCATTTGCTGCTAGGTTGTCGGGCTTGTCCTTTGGTAACTCGTTAGCGAGTTTGTTTACAGATATAAACATGATATTAAATGCATTACAAAGTTTATCTATGTCATCTCTTATGGTTTTATTACTTTGAAGACATTAACTAAACGATATCTCTTTCGTGCTTGTTCCGGTACCAGATTTCATAGAACTAACTGAGTTCTATCAATTATCGCCAATCAAAGTGTCTCTTGCCATAGAATACTCTTCCGGTCCAAGTAAATCCATATGAGTATGGAATGTTCGTCCGAGACTTTCGAAGTAGCTCTTGGACTCAACTGATGACACAGGTACAATCCCATCATCAGGACCAGGGATATAGAAATTTCCGCCATTGCCAAATCCCCAAAAGTCTGGCAACCAATCTCCACTTATCGTAAAGTATTTGGTATGAACATTTCTCGGGGATTCCTGAACACCTGCCCCGGGTCTCATATCATAAATTGCTGGAGCACAAACGCTATTTAATAATGTAGACGGAGACCCTGCGTTTGGGGTTCCAATCATAATTAAACTAGCAACATCATCGGTTCCAGTAGCCAGGTAAGCTCGTGCATCTAACCCTCCCTTACTATGGGCCGCAATGTTTACTTTCGTATAATCTGTTGAGTTCAAAAACTTTTGAATTATCCTTTGTAATTCAATAGCGTGAGCAGCGGCGGAACCACACTCATCGTCATTGGTAAACGTTACTGTGTAAAATGGAATGCCATCCTCTGTCAAGAGGTTCTCCCAAGTACGCCATATTGTTACGTCCTCAAGATAGCCATGCACCAGGAGGACAGGAAGCACTGAGGTCTCAGTATATGCCACCTGCTGAAAGCCGAGGGGAATTACAAATACGCCAATAATTGCGCATAATATTGGAAGTCCGTTTTTTTGATTCATATTAGCAACACAAGATTATTCTGAAGAGAACGTAAAGCAAATCGTACACGAGATTTTGCAAGAGCCCGGTGCAACAATAAAGCCCTCCAAAAATCCTTTAGAAAGTCGCTTTTCATTTTATTCCTTCACCTAATTTTTTACAAAATATGTGTGCATACATCTTACGCAGTATAACGAAACAGTATTTTAAAGATTATTATTTGATATTGAAACTTTTCAAAAAATTCTTAAGTGATTTTAATTTTCATTATAAGATATGACAGTAGAAGACAAAAATATGGAATTGATGAAAACGCTTGATGATGCATGGAATTCCCAAGATTGGGATACATTTAAGGTGCGTCATGCTGACAACGTAGCGGTATTCTGGCCTGGTCAGGCCGAGCCAACAAGAGGAGTAGATAACCACCATGAAGAGTCAGTAGCATTTTTTAAAATGTTTCCAGACAATCATCTTGTCAACAATCCCTACAAGATATTCTTTGTGGATGGTGACCATACTTGTTCAGTAGCAGATTTCACAGGGACGTTCAACGGTCCAATGCAAGGTCCGGGTGGAAAAATAATCCAACCGACAAACGAGAAATTTCATCTGGAGTTTTGCACCGTCGCGACTTGGAAGGATGAGAAAATAACTGAGGAGAGACTGTTCTATGACCAGGTTAGTATGTTAAAGCAAATAGAAGTCATGCGGTAAACTAATACAATAAATCGGTCATCGTTTTATAGGTTTCACAATTTATGGTGTGTCATATGTTTTCCTGAGCCGTTCTTAAAGAAAGGATCAAGTCTGTGTGTTCTGCAGGACTGGCAAGTTAATTTTTATTTATCTTCCCCTTCACCAAAGTCAAAATGAGTAATTCTATACTCAAATTCTCTGCATTTTACGAAAATTACAGACTTTTGTTTTCCTTCTTTCGTGTCCTTCTACTCTTCTTTTGTCTTGGCTGATTCTGTTCTCTTCTAGCAATATAATTATCGTTTTCATCTAATCCGGCATTTTCATTTACATTTTTCATATGATGTTCTGATGTAAATGGTGGGATCTCTTTCTTTTTCTTCTTTTCCTTCTTTCTATATTCTTCGTAGCCCTTATTACCGTATGTAGAGGGAGATTTTACATTCTCCTCAGAAGCTTCAGTATTACTCATAAAATCTTGATGAACAACATTCTATTTATTTGGTAACTAAGTAACTATCTATGGTATTTGCTTTCTAGCTTCTGTATCTTTGCTTCTAAATCTGAGACATTCAGAATATATCTATTAATACATCCATTTTAATGATATAATATGACATCGATAAAAATATTTAAAAATCATGACAGCCAAAACCTAGAAAACGATGTTAACAAATTCTTGAAAGGTTATGAGAACTATATAACAAGCGTGAGCCTAATGACCTTCATATTGGACCAAAGACCGACTTTTCTAGCGGTAGTTAGTGTACTAGAAGAAAAAATATCCCCAGTAAACGTGGAAACTGCTGATAATAAGTAAACTATCTATAAATAATGAAATGAAATTTTCACGACAATGGAGAGGAGAAAATGACTAGACATAACAAAGATAAATGTAAAAGGTACAATTGCCAAGAATGCTATAAAGAAAGATTAAAGGAACTTGAATAAATGACCAAAAGAGAATTTATTTATTTTATTTAATTGAGAGTTTTAAGATAGTTATTTAATATTGTGTCCCTTTAAACTAAGCCTTAATCCATCCAGTAAATCATCGTAACTTGTTTGTTCTTTGTCAAGGATTAGTTCACGAGCATAAGCAGTCCTTAGACTAGTAATTAGTTTATCATGTTGCTATGGTAGTGCCAAATAACCCTCGTTTATCATCATAACTTTTAACCTGTTTCATCAAAGATAGACAAAAGGCATTAGATGCAATAAAAGTCCCTGATCTCAAAAATAGTCGCATAAAGTCGCAGTTAGCGCAATAACGGAAGTATTTTATTCTTAATATGTAGCACCTTTCCTCTCATAAGATACGTTCGCCAAGTAGTGTCAATTAAGTGTCAATTAAGTGTCAATTATGTTAGTAATCTCTAAAGTAGTCTCAATTAAGATTCCATACATCTAGAATAATAATTAAAGTTGTGGTTTTTTAATTAATTCAAAGAACACGTAATGTCACTAATTGAAAGTTGAAAAATCTAGAATTGATAGTTAGATTTGATAATCCAGAAACTTTTCAAGAAAAGAAATATCCAAGAGAATGGGATGATTTAGATTGAGAATTAGGCAATAATAACACTCCTTTCATAGCGTGCCTTCGTTGTGGTAAGAGGTTAACTACTTTTGACATTGTTAATTTTCAAGGAAAGTATTGTACTCAATGCCCTAATGCACAACGAGAAGGTAAGTAAAATGAATATTCCGTTATTAATAGCCGTGATATTGATATTGATAGCAGTTCCAATGCTAGCCTATGTATTTGCTTTATCAGATGATAATTGCCATTCTATAATGTATGGCGATCTGATGAAAGAACAGTATACAAACAAGACTCTATTACTGACAGAGAATTACTGTAATTAAAATGAATCTTTCAAACTTTTTTATTTTGTTTTTACAAACATACTATTAAGTTAGAAAATGTCAAGAAAAACTATAGAGGTAGACTCTGATCAATCATATCAGAGACTTGAGGAGTTATCGAAACTTATAATTCGACTCGATAAGAATCCAAAGAAAACGAGGAAGGAGCAAAACACGATTAAGAAAATTCAAAATATTAGGGATACGATACAGGATTCGGCTCTATATGCGAAACTGAAAAAAGCGTACAGTAACGGCAGGATATTTGTCTTAACTGTTTTCCAAGCCGAAATGGAGATAAACAAATAATTTTATTCTTTAAATTTTAAACTTCAAGAATAATATCAAGAACAGCTTATCTTCATCTTCACCTTCATCCCTGGACCAGGACAAGGACCATGACGAGGACCAAAACAATCAAGAAAATTAGTTTAAAACTTTACTAAGGAGTGAAACGTCAAGAAAATAAGTGAAAATCATAGTTCTTTTGGTTTGTAGTTTACTGTGTTCACTTTTAACCAGCAGCGTTTTCGAAACCTTTGCGGCATTGGAAGATGATCTAAGAAACACCGCTATCTTAACTAGACAGAACATGAGAACAACACCAAGAACGTATGTTAGGCACAGTAACGGTAATCGCAAGAAGGATATCATATCACTGAGAAATGCAACAGCTACAACTGTTCCGTTTCCAGATCTTTTTGCAGGCAGAATAATCGGCTTGGAGTCTGCCCAACATTTCGAAATAGAACACCAAGACAAACAAATACAATACATAACAGTAATTTGAAAAGATCTAATCAGTATTTTATATATATTGTCGCTTGGCCACTGATTGCATTTACTGTATGAGTTATCAATACGGAATACAATCGATAAATATAAAGAGATACTGATTATGACATTGTCGCTAAAGCTAAGTTCTTTAATCAAGGCCACTGCTAAACCTAAACAAAAACCAAGTGTTGAATCTAGATCCAACGAATTAATCTTAATACTCAATCCAAATTCTCAAGGTGAACAACAGGAAAAAACTGGGA
>Ga0222621_1000006_pt1 | contig 16721 bp, 20 predicted proteins | sample PLMtaG_2_FD_161648 | JGI IMG/M metagenome (GOLD analysis project Ga0222621, IMG submission 161648) | Groundwater sediment microbial communities from an aquifer in East River, Colorado, USA - PLM2_5_coex | ecosystem: Environmental > Terrestrial > Soil > Riparian zone | place: USA: East River... | reverse complement strand
GTCACGCAGAGATTTTTTTCAATGAAATGAAGAAGATGGAACCAGAACCGCACGTAAGACCAAAGCTGAAGCGCAAACCGGAACAGTACCAGCGCGGTCGACCGCCAGCCCTACAGGTCATCACCGAGGAACAACTCAGCGGTGGACTGTTGCCGCTGGATTACATGCTCGCCGTTATCCGTGACCCAAATGCCTCACAACTACGGCGAGACAAGATGGCGATTGCGGCGGCACCCTATTGCCATGCCCGCAAGACCGATGAGGCACCCATGGGCAAGAAGGACCAGCGGGCCGAGGCGGCGGCGACGGCTGGCGGGACCGGAACTGAGTGGTCCGACGACCTCGAGGTCAATCAGGTCAACTGATGCGGTTGGAAATCACCGACGATTGCTGTGCGACGGCGCGGCGGCTGATTGCCGACGGCCTTGATCCCAGCGAAATGTTGGAATTCTGCCGCGGTGAGGTGGTCAGCCTGCGCGGGACGGCGCGGGCGTTTGCCTCCCGACAACTGCAGGAAACAGCCGAGGGTGGTCCCCGGCATGTCGCTTACGATCCCCTCCAAGCCGAACGATTGGTGCAACTCAGGACCAACCGTCGGCGGCCCATGCGTTAAAACCGGCCCCCCTTGCTCCACCTAACCCCCGTCCTTGAAAACGAACGAGCCACCCTGCCTGAGGCTGGGCCGTCCATTGGCGTCGAGGACTGGGACACGAGCTGCCTGGACTGGGAGGAGCGTATCCTGGACGGCCGCAGCCTGGTGCCGGAACTGCCGCTGTACGAGGGCGAGGCGGCCAAGGCGCTGCGCTGCTTCAAAAGGTTAAGGCTACCGGACGTGATCGGGACGCCGCGGTTGGGTGAGGTCTGCGGTCCCTGGTTCTTCCCGATCGTGGCGGCGCTGTTCGGGAGCTACGACCGGGCCGCCAATGTTCGTCGGATTTCTGAGGTCTTCCAGCTAATCCCTAAGGGCAACAGCAAGAGCACGAATGGCGGCGCGGTGATGCTGACCGCGCTGATCATCAACCCGCGACCCTCCGCGGAATTTTTGTTCGTCGCCCCCACAATCGAGATTGCCAGCATCGCGTATCGGCAAGCGAAAGGCACCATCCGGCTCGATCCCGAGCTCAGCAAGATCCTGCATGTGCAGGATCACATCCGAAAGATCACGCACCGGCAGACCGGCGCGAGCCTGCAGATCAAGGCCGCGGATACCGATGTGATCACCGGCTCGCTGGCGCTGGGCACCATGATCGACGAGACCCATGTGTTTGCGAAACGAGCGAACGCGGCCGAAATCTTCATCGAGTTGCGCGGTGCGCTGACGAAAAGAACGGATGGTTTCCTGTTCCAGACCACGACGCAGAGCAAGCAACCGCCGTCGGGCGTGTTCGCGTCCGAGCTGGCGATGGCGCGCGCGGTGCGGGACGGCAAGACGCGCATGCCGCTGCTGCCGGTGCTGTACGAACTGCCGGATCGGCTGGCGCGCGACGGCGGCTGGAAGGAGCGCAAATACTGGCCGCTGGTCAACCCGAACCTGGGGCGCTCGACCAACGAGGGCTTCCTGGCGCGCGAGATTGTGCGGGCCGAGGCTGATGGGCCGGCGGCGGTCGCACTTATAGCCTCCCAACATTTTAATATTCAAATCGGCATGAGTTTGCGCGCCGACGGCTGGGCCGGCGCCAACCACTGGAGCCGCGGCACCGAGGACGGACTGACGCTCGAATCGGTGCTCGAGCGTTCGGAAGCGGTGGTGGTCGGCATCGACGGCGGCGGGCTTGACGATCTGCTCGGCATTGCCGTGGTCGGACGCGAGAAGGACACCAAGACGCATCTGGCGTGGATGCATGCGCTGATCTCGCCGGAAGGGCTCGAGCGACGAAAAGCTAATACCGGGTTTTACGAAAGGTTTCAGGCCGACGGCGACTTAACCGTGGTCGAGGAATTGCCGGATGACATTTCGTATGTCACGGACATCGTGGAAAAAGTTAAAGGCACGAAAAAACTTGCCGGTGTCGGCGTGGACGCGATCGGGATCGGCGGCATTGTCGACGCCCTCGCAAAAATCGGCGTTACGCAAGAGGACAAGCTTCTCGTCGGCATCCGCCAAGGCATCTCGCTGATGGGCGCAATTAAGACCGTCGAACGCAAACTGGTGGACGGTTCGTTCAAGCACGGCGGTCAGGCGCTGATGACGTGGTGCGCCGGCAACGCGCGCATCGTGCCGACGCCGACCGGGATGCGGATTGCGCGTGATGATTCGGGTTATGGCAAGATCGACCCATTAATGGCCTGCTTTAACGCAACTGCATTGATGGCACTTAACCCGACGCCGCAGAAGCGGCCGGAAGTCCGATTGTTTTTCGCCTGACAAAAACGCCGTGAGAGCATGACGATCGGGGGGCTGACTCACGCTCTCACGATCATGCCACCGCGCGGTTGTTATCGCTGTGGTTGCGGCGGCTGATTGGGGTTCGGTTTACCCGGATTAGGGTTCTGCGGATTCGGCTTTGGATCATCCTGCGGATTGTTGGGGTCGTTTCCCATCACGTCACCTGTTCTAGCCCACCTGTGCCGTATCAAGTCGGCAGCGCCTAGCATGTTCCACTGAAGGGCAACGATCATGCTCAACCGAGCCTATTCGCTATTGACGGTTAAGGCCGTCGACGAGGACGCGCGGGTCATCACCGGCATGGCATCGACGCCGACGCCGGATCGGCTGGAGGATGTGGTCGAGCCGACCGGTGCGCAGTTCAATCTGCCGATGCCGCTGCTGTTTCACCATGACTCCGAGCAGCCGATCGGCCACGTCACTCGCGCCAAGGTCACCAAAGCCGGCATCGAGATTGTCGCGAAGATCAAACGCATTCTAGAACCAGGACGGTTAAAGGATCGCCTCGACGAAGCCTGGCAATCGCTCAAGGGCACCCCGAACGATCCGCCGCTTATCAATGGCCTCTCGATCGGGTTCAAGCCGATCGAGCATGAGTTCATTAAAGAGACGAAGGGAATCCGTTTCATCAAATGGGACTTTCTGGAGCTTTCGGCCGTAACGATTCCGGCCAACTCTGAATGCACCATCGCCACCGTGAAATCGATCGACACTGCGCAGCGGGCCGCGTCCGGCCAAGCAAAGCCGCGTCGTGTCGTTCATCTCAACCCACCCGGCGCCTCGGGACATCCTCAACGGAAGTCCACCCAGGAGGGTGTAGATATGAAAACCATTGCAGAGCAGATCACTGCGCTTGAAGCCAAGCGCACCGCCAGTGCGGCGCGCATGGAAGCCGTGATGCAGAAGACTCTCGACGAGGATCGCACCTCGGACGCGGCCGAACAGGAAGAGTTTGACTCGCTGCAAGGCACGGTCGAGGCGCTCGACAAGGATCTGGTGCGGCTACGCCAGGTCGAGAAGACCAAGGCGCTGGCGGCCAAGCCGGTCATCAAGGCCGAGACGGCCGACGATGGCGCCGCGATGCGTGGCGGCAGCATCGTCGTGCGGACGCCCCCGAAACTGGGACCGGCCATCGGCTTTGTGCAGAAGATTCGTGCCGAGTTCCTGTCGCATCGGCAGTATCGCCCCGCCAAAGATATTGCTGCGGAACTGTATGGCCCGGATAGTCCAGTGACAATGGAGCTCATGACCAAGGCCAACGTGCTGGCGGGCGCGACAGTCAGCGGCAACTGGGCAGCGAATCTCGTTAGCCCCGAGGGCGCCATGGCACAAGACTTCATCGAGTGGCTGCGCCCGCAAACGATCCTCGGTCGCTTCGGGACCGGTGGCGTTCCGTCGATGCGCTCGGTCATGTTCAACGTGCCGATGGTGCAGCAAACCGCGGGCGGTGCCGGCTATTGGGTCGGCGAGGGCAAGGCAAAACCGCTGACCTCGTTTAACTTCGCGCGCCTCACGCTGCCTCCGCTCAAGGTCGCCAACATCTGTGTGCTGACAATGGAATCGATGCGATTCTCGTCACCCAAGTCCGACACGATTGTTCGCGATCAGTTGGCCGCCGCACTGAAGGAACGCTTGGACCTCGACTTCATCACACCGTCGAAGACGGCGGTGGCTGGAGTCTCGCCGGCCTCGGTCACCAACGGTGCTCCCAGCATTGTGTCGTCGGGTGATGATGCCGACGCGGTTCGACTCGATATCCGATCCCTCATCGCAAAATACATGGCGGCCAACAATCCGCCGACCAGCGGTGTCTTCATCATGGGATCGACCGTTGCGGCGGCCTTGACCTCGATGACGAATCCGCTCGGGCAATCGGAATTCGCCGGCATGACCATGACCGGCGGCGTGCTGTTCGGCTTCCCGGTGATCGCCAGCGATTACGTGCCGGCGGCCGTTGTCGTGCTGATCAATGCTTCGGACATCTATCTGGCGGACGATGGTGAGATCACGATCGATTCCAGCAACGAGGCATCGCTCGAAATGTCCGATGCGCCGACAGGCTCATCGATCACACCGACCGCAACGCAGCTCGTCTCGATGTACCAAACGAACTCGGTTGCGATTCGTGCTGAGAGGGTAATTAACTGGATGCGCCGCCGCACGCAGTCGGTTGCGTATCTCACCAGCGCCGATTGGGGCGGCCCCGTCCACACCGCCTAAGCCTCTTCGCTGCCTGGAGGCGGGCGGGCCTTCGTCCGCCTCCTTTTTTCGGAGATGATGCCGATGAAAATGCGCTCCCTGATGGCGATCAAGCCGCACAAGTACGGCACCCGGCACTTGACCGCCGGCGAGGAATACGAGGTGCCGGTGCGGCATGCGATCGCGCTGGTCGCGGGCAGGAAGGCGAAGTTTGTACCGGACAAGCCGGTGCGCGCAGCAAAGGTCGAGCAAAAATTCGTATCTGATTCCGACGATAGCATTGGCGGTCCTGCAACGACGGAGGCGGCCATCGACAGCCTGCGTGTGGAAGCCACGCAGCTCGGCATCGACGTCGACGGGCGCTGGGGCGTGGCCCGGCTGCAGCACGAGATTGCACAGGCAAAATCCTGATGAGGATCTTCGGTCTGCCGATCCCATTCACCGGCGAGAAGCGCAAGGCGCTAAACTCGCTGCCGACGGATCGCGGCGGCTGGTATCCACTGATCCGCGAGCCATTCAGCGGCGCCTGGCAGCGCAACATGGAGATCAATGTCGATACCGCATCGTCGTTTCATGCCGACTTTGCGTGCAAGACGCTGATCGCCCGCGACATTGCCAAGCTGCGGGTGAAGCTGGTCGAGAGAGATAAGAACGACATCTGGTCGGAGACGACAAACCCAGCCTTCAGCCCGGTGCTGCGGCGGCCCAATGATTATCAAACCCGGAATCAGTTCTGGGAAAGCTGGGTGCTCTCGAAACTCTCGCGCGGCAATACCTATGTGCTCAAGGTGCGCGATAATCGCCAGGTGGTGACCGCCCTGCATGTGCTCGATCCGACGCGGGTGCAGCCGCTGGTCGCCGACGATGGCAGCGTGTTCTACCGCTTGAGCAGCGACAACCTCGCCGACATCGACGACATCATCGTGCCGGCGCGCGAGATCATCCACGATCGCTTTAACTGTTTGTTTCACCCACTGGTCGGTACGCCGCCGGTGTTTGCCTCGGGGCTATCCTCGATGCTCGGCATCAATGCGCAGAAGACATCCGCGCTGCTGTTCGAGAATGCCTCGGTGCCCGGTGGTCTGCTTATTGCACCCGGCGACATCAGTGATGTCGAGGAAAAGCGCATCAAGGAGGAATGGGAACAGCGGTTCTCGCGGCGCAATCTCGGTCGCGTCGCCGTCCTCAGCGGCGGCATGAAGTACGAGAAGATGGCGATGACCAACGTCGAAGGACAGATGATCGAGCAGTTGAAATGGTCGGCCGAGGTGGTCTGCAGCGTCTACCATGTGCCGCCCTACAAGGTCGGCGTCGGCGTGCTGCCGACCTACAATAACGTGCAAGCTTTAAACGTCGAGTATTACTCGCAAGCGCTGCAGTCGCACATCGAGGAAATGGAGGAGCTGCTCGACGCGGCACTCAGCATCGGTGTCGGCGAAGGTCTCGGCACCGAGTTCGATACCGACAACCTGCTGCGCATGGATACCGTCACCCAGGTCACCGCCATTCGCGATGCGGTCGGCGCCGGCGTCATGTCGCCGAACGAAGGCCGCGGCAAGCTCGACCTCAAGCCGGTCGCCGGCGGTGAAACTCCATACTTGCAGGAACAGAACTGGGCATTGTCAGACTTGGCAAAACGCGGCACGCCAACGCGGCCGGTAACGCAACCGGCACCAATGCCTCCACCACAGGATGCGGAGGCAGCGCCGGCACCAAAGCCCACTCCCGCCAAGGACATCGCGCAGCAATTCACGCGGGCATTGCAGGCCATACATCGCGAGGCCGCATGATGGATGACAACGACATCACCGAACTGGCAAAGGGCATGGTGCCGTTCGTGCGCGAATGCGTCGCCGAGGCCGTTACCAAGATCGCGCTGCCGCCCGAGCTCGCCGGACAAGTCGCGAGCGCGGTGCGCCTGCTGCACGAGTCGCCGCCGCTCGAGCAACGAGAGCCCGGCAACTCGTAAATGTCGCAGCAGATTATCAACATCGACGAACTGCCGCCCAATGATGAGATCCGTATCTCGTTCGACAAGTGCAATAAGAATTTTACCGAGCTTTATGAGGACGTCGACGAGCTAAACGATCGCATCGATCGCATTCCAATCGCGCCCGGTGGAGGCGGCGGGAGCAGCGGAAGCGGCAATGGTGACGGGGAGCAAGGCCCGCCGGGACCGCCAGGACCAGAAGGGCCGCCGGGCCCGCAAGGCGATCCCGGCCCGACAGGGGCGACCGGATCACCGGGACCGAAGGGCGATCAAGGCGACACCGGCCCGCAAGGCCCGACCGGCGCCACCGGCGCGCAAGGGGTGCCCGGCGCGACCGGCGCGCAAGGGCCGCCCGGAACAGCCGGAATACAGGGACCGCAGGGTGATGAAGGGCCGCAAGGTCCGCCTGGTGTTGTTTCGGCGAGCGCGCCGTTATCGTTCAATTCCGGCACCGGCGCGCTATCAATCGATCTCTCGGCCTATCAACCGCTCGACGGCGATCTGACCGCGATCGCGGCGTTGACCGGCACCAACGTCATCTATTACCGATCGGCGGCCAACACCTGGGCCGCGGTCACGATCGGCGCCAACCTGACATTCAGCGGCGGCACATTGGCGGCGAGTGCCGGCGCGCCAGTCGGTGCGGAGTACATCACCTCGACGGCCGATGCGACGCTGACCAGCGAGCGGGTGCTGACCGACACCGCGACGGTGACGTGGGATCGCACGACCGCGGGACAGATCAAGGCAAATGTCGCCGGAGGGGGAACCTCCGCGCCGCAAGGACGGCTGACGCTGCAGTCAAGCGTGCCGGTGATGACGACGACGCAGTCGGCGAAAACGACGATTTATTACACGCCATATGTCGGCATCCAAATCCCGATCATCGACAGCACCAGCTTCGTGATGACGGCGTTCGCCGAAATCTCGGTTGCGACTACGGACACCTCGAAGAATCCGGCAGCGATCGGCGCAAGCAAAGTCAACGACTGGTTCGTGTGGAATGATGGTGGGACATTACGATTGACGCACGGCCCGGACTGGACCAACGACACCACACGATCGGCGGCGCTGAATTACATCTCGGGTCTTTGGACCAATAGCTCGACCATTACCAATGGTCCGGCGACCAATCGTGGCACCTATGTCGGCACCACGCGCAGCAATGCATCGTCGCAGCTAGATTGGAAATACGGCACGGCGGCAAATCCTCCTGGCGAAACCTGGTTCGGCGTTTGGAACGCCTACAATCGCGTGGACGTGGCGGGGTTTTGTGGCGATACGACCAGCAACTGGACCTCCAGCAATGTTACGCCTCATTGCGCCAATGCCGCCGGTTCTGCAAGCGGCCTGACATATCGGGCAAGTTTTATCGTTGGTCTACAGGAAGACAGCCTGCTTGGAGTGTATTCGTCGCACGCTGCTTTGAGCGCCACTAATGGCGGCACGATTGGTATCGGTTATGACTCGACCTCGGTGTTCTCCACCAGCGGCAGCGCGCAGGCCGCAAGCACCTCGCTGCAATCGGCAGTAACGGCACAGATTGCGATCACACCGGCGGCCGGCTGGCATTTCATGCAGGCGCTGGAGGCGGCAACTACGGCCGGTACGGCTGCATTTTACGGCTCTTTCCAGCAATCTCTGTCCAAATTATTTCTCGGTTACCGGATGTAGCGCATGGACGCGATCACGCTGCACGACGCCATCGCCGAAGTCTCGCCTGTCACCAGCACAACGGTCGGCAATGCCGATGATCGCGCGACTTGGGCCTGGGTGCCGGGAGCCAATGCGACACAGCCGCAGATCGACGCCGGCAATAATGTCATCGCCACCATTCCGATTGCGATCAAGGCAACACTTGCGAGCAGCGAGTTCATTGGTCGGTTTACTAACGCAGAGTATCGCGCAGCGACCGCAACCACTTGGCGGCAAACCGGGGGCAACGCCAAGAATTGGGATGTCGTGGCGTTCGATCCGGTCATCAATATGAACAAGAAAAAAGTGACGACGCTAAAAACATCGCTCGTTGCTGACGGCATCCTGACGCAAGCCCGCGCCGACGAGATTTTCAGTTAGGACGCAAAGCGATGATCCCCGCTCCGCAATATACGCTGATCGAAGGGTTCGGCGTTTGCCTGGCCATGTGCCAGCGCGCCTTGGCCGAGGTGCGGGCACTGGCGCGCTTGCCGGGACCGCCGGGCGACACCGGGCCGGAAGGCAAGCCTGGGCAGCAGGGCGAGCCCGGCGAGAAGGGCGAGCGCGGCGAACCTGGCGCCATGGGACCGGCCGGCCTCGAGGGCAAGACCGGCGAGCGTGGCCAGAAGGGCGAGCCCGGCCGCAATGCCGCCGACCTGACCTATCTGCAGGACTATGCCGCCGAGCAAGTTAGCCGCGCCGTCAAGACCTCCACCATCACCTCGCCGGACGGTGGCCGCACGTTGCGCTGGGCCGTCGGCGACACCGTGCATGAGATCAAGACCGCGATCGTGCTCGATGCCGGGGTATGGAAGGAAGGCACGACCTATGTCCCCGGCGATGGCGTCACCCTTGGCGGCTCGTTCTTCATCGCCCAGGCCGAGACATCAGCCAAGCCCGGCAAGTCGGACGACTGGCGTCTCGCCGTCAAGCGCGGCAGCGACGGGCGCGACGCGCGGTCGGACGAGAAACGCGCGCTCGAGCCGCTCAGGTTGAAATAATGCATTCCATTCTCGAAATTCTCAGCGAGGCGACCGACAGCGCCGGGCCTGACCTGATCAGCCTCGCCGACCTCAAGCTCGCGCTCGAGATCGAGGGCACGACGGAAGACGCCGCGTTGCAGGCCGCCATCACCATGCAATCACGCCTCATTGCGGAGTATTGCAACCGCCGCTTCGGCCTGGCCGAGGCGCTGGAGACCTTCACCTTCGATCGCAACGAGAACCTGCTGCCGCGGCAGGCGCTGACGCTGTCGCTTTATCCGGTGGTCGAGATCGCCGAGGTCTCGGCCGCGGGCGCCACCGCCGCTGACTACGACTTCGATCCCGCCAGCGGCCGGCTGTGGACCAGCGGATGCTGGGCCGAGACCGTGGTCGCCGTGCTCTACTCGGGCGGCTACGACTTGCCGGAACAGGCACCGGCCCGGCTGCAGCAGGCGATCATCCAGGCCGTAAACGAGGGGCGCACCTCCGGCACGCGTGATCCCAGCATCCGCGAGGTGCAGCACGGCGATACCCGCGTGTCCTATTTCACGCCGTCGCTGTCGACCGCGTCATCGGGCTATCTGTCCGCGATCGTGACTGACCTGATCCAACCCTACCGGCGCCTCTATGTCGCATGAGTTTGCATTCTGGTCGGTGCCGCGCGAATGGCCGGGCGAGACCGTGTTCATCGTCGGCGGCGGGCCATCGGTGCTCGGGCTCGAGCTCGAGGCGCTGCGCGGCCGCCGCGTGATCGCGATCAATTCCAGCGTGTACAAGCTGCCGTGGGCGGACATCCTCTATTTCGGCGACTGGCGCTGGTGGAACGAGCCGCACAACCGGGCGGCGGTTGCGAGCTTCCGCGGCCGTGTCGTCACCACCTCGCGCATGGTGTCGGAGGACAAGAAGGTGCTGGTCTGCCGCGCCGCCAAGCCGCCGGGGCTGGCGCAGCAGCATGACAGCCTGATGCAGAAATGGACCTCGCTGACAGCGGCGACCAACCTGGCGGCGCATCTGATCGGGCCGGGCGGCACCATCGTCTGGCTCGGCGCCGACGGCAAACTGGCCGCCGACGGCCGCAGCCATCATCACCCGCCGCACCGCTGGCCGCACCGGGCCGGCTGTTACGACAAGCAGCACGCGGACCTAGTCACCATCGTGCCGTCGCTGCGGGCGCTCAAGATAGCGGCGTTCAATGCCTCGCCGGGGACGGCATGGGGCGACCTGCTTCCGGTTATCAGCCTGCAGGACGTGCTGGGTGAACGTCTCGCCGCCTAAGCCGGTCCTGATCCGCGGTATGTATGGACTCGGTGACAACGTATACCAGCGCCCGTTCGTGCGCGCGGCCGCGGCGCAATACGACATCCACCTCGAGACGCCGTGGCCCGAGCTCTACGCTGACCTCGACATCAAGTTCATCCGCGGCGGACACAAGCTGCGCACGCAGCAGAAGAACATGGCGCGGCAGCGGGCGGATCTCTGGTCGCGACCGCGTGTGCCGATGCGCGAGGTCAGGGTCGGATATGGCGCCAGCCTGGCGACGACTTCGATTGTCAATGCGCTGGAATGCCGATGGGCGCCGCTGAAAGTCGCCTTCGATCCGGCGCTGTTCGATCTGCCCGATATGGGGCCTTCGCCGGTCAAGCCTGATCGCCCGATCGCGGTGGTGCGGCCGGTGACGGTGCGCAGCGAATGGCGCAACGAGGCGCGCAACCCGCAGCCGGAATACATCGCGGACCTAGCCCGCGAACTGATGGCGACGCACACCGTGATCGCGGTCGCCGACATCGCGCCGGGCGAGGAATGGGCAGTGGGCGAGCTGCCGCCGGCGCATCGTTACTTCGTGTTCGGCGAGCTCGCGGTGCGCGAGCTGCTCGCGCTGGTGCGCGACGCCGACATCGTCATCGGCGGCGTCGGCTGGGTCGTCCCGGCCGGGCTCGCGCTCAAGGTCAACACCTTCGTGGTGCTGGGCGGCCACGGCGGCCACAACGCGCCCGCCAAGATCACCGACCCGCGGCTCGATCTCAGCCGGATCGGCTTCGCCCTACCGGAGAACTTCTGTCAATGCACGAACATGCTGCACAACTGCGACAAGAGGATCGCGGACCCGATCAGTCAGTTTTCCCGCTGGTGGCGCAGTTCGCGCGCCGCAGCCTGACCTGGTGGCCCGAGCTCGGCATCGGCTATTACCCGGTCGAGGCCGCGCTGGTACCCTACGATCAGGACTATTTCGACAGCTTCGATCGCAACGCCCAGACCGACCTCGGACGCGCGCTGATGCAGGCGCGCTGCAACTTCGTCGAGCAGCATTACCGCGGCACGCTGGTCGATGTCGGCATCGGCTCGGGCGCGTTCATCGATCTGCGGCGCGAGCGCGGGCGCACGACCTACGGCTTCGACGTCAACCCGGCCGGCATCGCTTGGCTCGAGCAGCGCAAACTGCAGGTCGATCCCTATCTTGTTCTGTCCGATGCGGTCTCGCTGTGGGACGTGCTCGAGCACATCCCGGACTTCCAGCCGCTACTCGGCAATGTGCGCGAGTGGCTATTTCTCTCGCTGCCGATCTTCCGCGACGCCGCGCATGTGCTGCAGAGCAAGCATTTCAAGCCGGACGAGCATTGCTGGTACTTCACCCGCGAGGGGCTGGTGGTCGCCATGAACCTGTGCGGCTTTGCGCTGGTGTCGGAAAGCAATGTCGAGACCGAGCTCGGCCGCGAGGACATCGGCACATTTGCGTTCCGGCGGGAATGGCGATGATCGACTACAGCGCGGATCTCTATGACCCGGTCTATGACGCGATCGGCGTGCCGGCGACGCTGACCGCGGCCGGAACCGCGGGTGAGGTCGCGTTCACCGTGATCGACGAGACCCGGCGGAAGACCCAGACCAGCGGCAGCGTGGAAGTGCGCAGCGTCGGGCCTGGCGCTTATGCCCGCATCCCCGAGCTCGACGGCAAAGGCATTGCGCGCGAGCTTTACAAAGGATCGGTGCTGACGTTTAACGGCCGCAGTTGGACAGTGCGATCCTATGAATTGACCGGCAGTCCGAACGGTGAAGACCTCGGCGAGGTGCTGTTCCTGCTGAAGGCGATCGAGTCGACCGATGGTTGACGTTCGCGAGGACATCCTGGCGCGGCTGCTCGAGGTGGTCGCCGCCATTCCAAACATGCGCTCGGTGCATCGCAACAACATTGACCTCATTGAGGCTGAGTTGCCTGCGGTAATCGTGCTCGACGGCGACGAGGAATCCGATGGCGCGAGCGACGTGTCAATGAAGCAATCGCATCGGCCTTACAACGTACAGATGACGCCCGGTATCGTTGTCCAGGTGCAAGATGACAACGTCGTGCTCGGCTCGATCGTCACTACCTTTCGCCGCGAGCTGATCAAGCGGGTGCTGACCGACACCGAACTCGAGCAGATCGTGAAGACCGGGCGGTACGGCAACGGCGCAATCCGCTATCTCGGATGTCAGACCGATGTCGGATGGACGCGCACGGGATATGCAGCCTTAACTGCGCAGTTCATGTTCAAGTACTCGCTCAAGCCCGACGATCTCTAGAAAGGAGAGCACCACCATGCCCACGTCACCCAGCGTCCAGAATTATCACATCGGCAAAGGTATTGTTTCCTTCAAGGAAACTGGCTCCGCAACCTTCGTCGATCTCGGCAATGCGCCATCGTTCGTCTACACGCCCAACGTCGAGAAGAAAGAGCACTTTTCCTCGCGCGAGGGAATCAAGACCAAGGATTTCACCGCGATCACCCAGATCAGCGCAACGATCAAAGTCACGCTGGACGAAATCACACCCGAGAACCTCGCAATGTTTGCGCTGGGGGATTTGGCCAGCGATGGCACCATAACAGGACTGACGAAGGCCGAGTTCACCGGCACGCTCAAAGTCATCGGCACCAACGACATCGGCCAGCATGTTGGCTGGACTGGCGATATATCGTTCGTGCCTTCTGGCGACTTCAGCTTCATCACTGACAGTGATGACTTTTCGACGCTCGAGCTGGAGGCCGAAGTGCAGAAAGCCGTTGATGGTTCGTTCGGCATCTGGACGGTCGAAGAGCCAACGGCGTGAGGTAATTCATGGCAGACCTTCTGGACATTGCGCCTTCGACGGCTTGCGAGGTCGTCAAGATCGACGGCACGCGCGTGATCGTGCGGGGTGTTTCCGTCGATGCCATCGCATCCATTGTTGCCCGATTTCCCGAGTTGAAATCGCTTGTCAATGGCGAGGGTGGCGATATCGTTTCGCGTCTGATTGCGGGATGCGGCGCTGCAGTTGGGCCGATCATCGCGGCCGGGGTTGGGCATCTCGGTGATGAAAAATATGAGCAATTTGCGGCGAAACTCTTACCCGAACATCAGCTTAAATTTCTACGGGCAATCTTCGGACTAACATTCCCAAACGGGATCAGCTCCTTCGTGCAGGAATTGACGAACCTGATCGGCGGAGCCAACGAAACAGCAAAAGTCGTCAAAGTACGCTTGAGGCGCTCGCGCTCAATCTCACCGCCCTCGTCCGACGAGGTTTCCCACCAGACTATGTAATGACGCTGACGCCGCGGCAGGTCGCGGCCTATCTCGAATTCAGTGACAAGATCGACAGTATCGAACGCGAATACGATCTGATGATCACTGCGGTCGGAGCGCAGGGGGATGACGAGACGATCGCGAAGCTGCGCAAGGAAATCAATCGATGAAGTTGGAGGTCAACGTCGACCAGTCGGCCTTGCTCAAGCTGGTCCGTGACAAGCAACGGCCGATCGCGGCGGCTGCGGTTGCGGCGTTGCGCGAGACCGCCGCCAATGCAGTCGAAGAAGGGCGCCGCAACATCGCGGGCGCCGGCAAATTCGGGCCGAAGTGGCAGCAAGGTTTGCAATTTCGGATGCAAAAGACAGCAGGCGGCGAGCCGTCGGCCATCATCTTCCATAAGTTCGGCTTCGCCGGCGTGTTCGAGCACGGCGCGACGATTGCTGGCAAACCGTTGCTGTGGATACCAACCACAGCCGGCGGGCCGCGGGCCAGCCGATCAGGAAAGAAACTGGTCTCGGCCACGGTGCGCGGCAAGCCGATGCTGTTCGACGCCAATGATCGCGACCGCGACCGCAAGCCGCTCTATATCGGCGTGCCGTCCGTGCGCATCCCGAAGAAGTGGCGCATCACCGAAATCGTCGAGCAACAGGCGGCGAAGATCGCCGATTTGTTTCGCAAATATCTCAAAGACACATAGCAGGCCATGGCAGAGAAAATTTCGGTCCAGATCGCGCTCGAGGGCGGCGATCAGGTTCAGAAGCAACTCATCGATGTCGGCAAGGCCGGCGAGACGATGGCGGCTGGAATCAGCCAGGCCGGTGAGGCCAGCCAGACGACGTCATCGGGCTTCGATTCGCTAATCGAGGCGACAAACAAACTTACCGAGGCAACAAACAAAGCGACAGAGGCGCACTCGGCTCTTTCACTGGAGACGGTGAAGACCAGCGCGGAGATCACAAAGCTCGCTGCCGAGATCGGCTTGGCCGGCGTGGAGATCGTCCAAGCTGTCAGGCATCACAACACGCTAATCCAAACGCTTATCAAACTGGCAGGAATAACGAATACAACCGTCAAGGCCGTTTCGCTGCTCACACCGGAGCTGGCTTTGGTCGGGGTGACCATTGGCAGCACCGCGGCGGCTGTTGCCGCGGGAGCAGTTGCTTTCGAAGCCGCCGAGAAGGTGATGACGAAATTCGCTGCCAGTGACGAAAAGCTCAACAATACGTTGCAAACCTTGGCCGCTACTTCGGGCCAAAGTTTCGAAAAATTACAACAAGGCCAAGCGACCTTTGAGCAGATCGGCATCTCGGCCGAAACCTTCCGCGGCACCATCGCCAAGATCAACGAGACGCTGGCGGGCACTGACGTAAAAAATCTTACGACGGGCATGAAGGATATTGTTGCGCTCGTAAACCAGATCGCAGCAGGAAATAAGAACATCACATTTGCTGATTGGGTGACCGCCGAGGACAAGATCAAGGGCGTTTCCATCGCCATGAAGCAGGCGGCGGACGCGGGCAAGAACGCAACACAGGTGCTGCTCGAGTTTCTCCGCAACGCCGATCTGGCGACCTCTATCAAGGTCGGCGCAGCGTTCGGTCTTTCCGAGGCTGACGTTGATCGCGTCCGTCGGCTCAAGGGAGATATCAGCGATCTGATCCAGAGAATACAAGGCGCCGGGGTTCTGATCAGCCCGGAGTCTGCCGCCGCCTTTGATGCGATGCGCACCAGCATCCAGAACGCCGACAGTGCGTGGGTTAGGTTCAAGCAATCTCTGGACAGCACGGTATTTACAACCCTGGCCGCGAATTTCAGCGCGATCATGAATGATATGAAAGCGGCGGCACTGAATGGTGCTGCCGCGATTGTCGAGGCGTTGAATCAGGCTGGACGAACGTTTGCGACGCCGCCGCCTGAATTTACCGCTGTGCTGACGGCTGCCGGCCAGCAACTGCGGAACGCAGTATCAGGACTCAATACCATAGTCGCCGAACTCGTCGGCGGGGCGATGCAGCGGGCGGGGTTTTCGGCAGAACAGATCCAGGCGGTCAAGGATCAAATCAACGGGGTAGCTACGGCGGCCCAGTCGGCTAAGCAAGCGGTGCAAGAATCTGGAGTGATGTTCACGCAGTGGGGAACTGTGGCCAGCCAGGGCGCCAACACGGCGCAGGCCGCGGTGCAAGAAACTGCGACGATGTTCACATCGTTTGGGACCGTGGCGAGCCAGTCTGCCGACCAGGCGAAGCAGTCGATGGAACAGGCTGCGGGGGGCGCCACGACGCTTGGGACAGCAATTCAGGGAGGGTCCGACAAAGTTGGCGAGCTTGCCTCCAAGATCGCCGGCATCACTTGGGACAGCATCTCGAGCGTCGGCGTGGCCGCATGGAACGCGCTGACCGGCGCGATCCAGGGCGCCATCGACAAACTGCTGACGTTCATCGGGCTCAAGCCGTCGGGTCCGGCAACGGGCGAGGGCGCTCCTGGCAAGGCGGCCGGCGGACTACTCGGTGGGCGTGGCACTGGCACGTCCGACAGCAATCTGGCCTGGGTGTCGCGCGGCGAATACATCACCCCGGCGCGGGCAGTGGCACAGCCTGGCGTATTGGGATTCCTCGAGGCGCTGCGCCGCTCGGGTGGCAACCTCAGCCGGCTGCTCGACGGCATGGGGCGGTTTGCGCTCGGCGGGATGGTGCCGCGGATGCCGGCGTTTGCTGCCGGTGGCCTCGCTGGCGGCAGCAACGTCACCATCCAGTTCCCCGGCCTGCCGGCGATCAGCGGCCTGCGCGCCTCGTCCGATGTCGTCGACCAGTTGCACCGGGCGGCGGCGCTGGCGCAGGTCCGTTCGGGTGGCCGCAAGCCAAGCCGGTATTCCTGAGATGGCGCATCCGCCCTACACGCTGCTCGCGATCGACAACATCGATTTCAG
>Ga0222621_1000005_pt1 | contig 17758 bp, 19 predicted proteins | sample PLMtaG_2_FD_161648 | JGI IMG/M metagenome (GOLD analysis project Ga0222621, IMG submission 161648) | Groundwater sediment microbial communities from an aquifer in East River, Colorado, USA - PLM2_5_coex | ecosystem: Environmental > Terrestrial > Soil > Riparian zone | place: USA: East River... | reverse complement strand
ACGATGCCGATCGACGATGGACGCCGCGAGCTGCGGTTGTTCCTGCTGCCGCCGGAGGTGGCGTTGCGCGAGCTGAAGAAGGTGCCGGGGTTCAACATCCAGGTGCTGCATCCGGGTACGCGGATCACGGTGCGGGTGACCGCCTCGGATCCGCCGGGCCTTGATTAACCGAGTTAATACGGTTAACCTCAGAACACAGTACGTGTGGATTCGACACAGGATGTGGAGTAACCATGTCGCTGCGAAAGATCGTTCAGCCGGGTTTCGGCGCCGTGGTGCGGTTCAGTGGCGAGATGATCGACTCCGCCGCGATCCACGTGGGGGAGATCGGTTGGTACATCACCGGCAACCCGGACGCCCAGTCGTGGGCCGAGGTGGTGCGGGCCGCCAACGGCGCACCGATCGAGGTGCTGGTCGAGCCGGTCGACGTGGCCGGCGAGAACCGGGTGGCCCAGGCTGACTCCACGCCGAAACCGGGTTCTGGCTGGCCGTTTGAGGCTGGCTGGCCATTCGCGGTGGTCTTCGACCAGACCACGCCGTCGGCGCCGTTCGTGGTGCTCGGCTACGGAATGTGGGGCCAGGTCCCTGTCGAGCGGGCCCGCGCGGCCACCCGGGTCGCCGCGCAGACGGAGTTGGTGAAAGCCACGATGGACTTCGTGGCCACGATGGCGCCGGACCGCGAGGATTCGTTGCCGCTGGGCGCCCGGGTGCGCGCCGTCGACGACGCCACGATGGTGGCGTTTCGCCGGCTGGACGGCTGGACGGTGCATGGAGCCACGGTGATGACCGGGTACTGCTGGGCGCGGATGCGCATGGCGTTGGGGTCCGATCTGGAGTACGCGGTGCACTACAACCGCGGGCTGGTGGTCGATCCCGTCGGTGCGGCGCTGAAATCCAACGACGAGGAGATCGCCTGCTGGGTGCGGCCGGGCGGGGAGACGCGGTGATGGCCAAGAAGATCAATCACCTGGTGCGGCATCGCCGCTGGTTTCGCACCGGCGTGGAGACCTGGTGTGGCCTGATCGTCGCCAAGGCTCAGCCGTTCTGGCTGGGCACGCTGTGTCCGACCTGTCGGTCCACCCGGACCAACTTCCGGGCATCAAACGGGGAGCACCGATGAACGGCGTATGCGTCAATTGCAGGCAGGTGCAGCGACTTCACGGCGGGATGGTGCCGCCGCACCTCATCCCGAGCGTGTGGGTCGACTGCGAGGGTGGCGAAAAGCCGCCGGAGCGACTCACCGAGGAGTCGACGGCGCCGGAGTCGACGGTGGTCGGCACGGTCAGCGAGGTCGAAATGATCACGCTGTTGGCCGCCGCGATGATCGAAAGCGGCTGGACGGTGCTGGACGGCCCGCTCGGACTGCGGCCGTCGGTGGTGCTGCCGGTCACGGCGGCCCAGACCCTGGTGAGGGCGATGCTGCTCGGTTCCGCTGTGGACGATCCCGAGAAGCGGTGAGGAGAAGGTTATGGAGACACCCAGGATCGCGCGGGCCGACCTCACGGCGGCCGCGTTGGCCAAGCTGCACTGGCAGCGACACCGCGACCCGAGCACGCCGCCCGCACAGACCGCGCACCTGTTGACCGTGTTGGGCTATGACCATGATCGCGGCACGATTTCCACAGTGGAGTGTCGGGCCGATCGCGGTGATTCGGAACGGCACTGCGCGTTGTTTGAGGCGTGCCGGCATCCCACCTCCGACAACGACTATGAGATTCACGACCACCTGGACACGATGCTCTGTCCGGACGGCGGGCAGCACGTCATGATCAGTGACACCGATGAAAATCCGGGGTGGTATAAGGACACCCGGCGGTGTCGGTTCGCGCATTACTGCGATTTGAGTGAGCCGATCAACGATCTGAACCTCGGCCGGGGTATCTATTTCGTGGTGGTGTCCTTTGAGGACTGGGCGGCCGGTGAGGTCGCCCTGGAGGTGATCGCCACGGTGGGCGAGCCGGTCAGCGCCGGCGTGGTCAGCATCGCCGCCCAGGTCGTCGGCGATGACCGGCTGTGGTTCGGCCTCGAGTCCGACATCCGCGACATTCTGTGCAGCGAACTGGAAGACGAGATCGAGCACGACATCGAAGACGGCACCATCACCGTCAACGTCGTTCCGGCGGTGCGCGAGTTGGTGCGCTACCTGGAAGGGCAGCCGCCCACCGACCCGGTGAGCCGCCAGCGTCCCCGACCGGGTGGACTGGCCGACTCGCCCGCGCTGGAGTCCAGCCGGCGGCGACCGATCGCCACGATCAACACCGGTGGGTTGTTGTGAGCGAAGAGGTCATCAGCGTCGATCCGGCGGTCGCCGAACAGTTGGCCCGCGACACCGAGCAGGCGTTGCTGAGCGCGGTGGACGCCGGGGCGATCGGCCTGGTCGAGATGTCCATGGCGGCCCGGATCGCCGCCGAGGTGCGTATCGGTCGTCGGCTCACCGTGGAGCAGGCCCGAATCGCTTGGCGCATCCTCAACCGCAACGAGTCGCTGTGTGCGCGGGCCGGCATCACGGTGCCGCGGCCGGACACCCCGGCCCCGCCACCGGAGCTGGTTTCCCGCGGGCCGGCGCAGCGACCGCGGTTGATGGTGCGCTCCGACGGACGGCTGGCCGTCGAGGCCAGTCCGTTCGCGCTCAACGAGGCACTCAAAACCGAGGCGCACGTGGTGTGGGACGAGCGGCGCCGGCACTGGCACGCGCCCGCCACCCCGGCCTCGGCGGCCGCGGTGCTCACCGTGCTGGCCGCCTTCGACCCGCAGCTTTCGCCTCGGGTCGCGGAGCTGGGCGCGGAGTTCCGCAACTGGGGTGCCTACCGCGAACTGTTGCACCCGGACGCGCCGGTACCGCAGTGGGACACCTCGCACCTCAACACTGCCCCGCTGCGGGGCGGTGAGCTGTGGGTGCACCAGATGCGCGCGGTGGAGTACGCGGTGCGCTCTACCGCGGCGCTGCTGGCGGTGCCGATGGGTGGCGGCAAGACCTTGGCGGCGATCGCTGTGGCGCAGCGCACCGACGCGCGCCGGGTGGTCATCGTCTGCCCCAACAAGGTCAGAGGTGTGTGGCCGCGCGAGATCACCAAGTGGACGAAGCTGAAGTGGCATGTGGTGGACGGCCGGCGCGCGTCGCGCCGCAAGGGCGGCCGCATGCAGGATCTGACCGTGGCGGGGCGCGTTGATCAGGCCGAGCGCAACCTGTTCGACTGTCCGTGTGGGGCGGTGCACGCGGCGGTGGTCAACTACGAGATGCTGGCGCACCAGGCCATGGCCTACTGGGCTCCGCCGGGCCGACTGGACCTGGTGATCTGGGATGAGATCCAGTCTCTGAAGGGCACCACCAGCCAGGTGAGTCTGCGGGCCGCCCGCTGGGTGGACTTCTCCGATCGTCGGTTGGGGTTGACCGGCACCCCGATGCCGCAATACCCGTGGGACATCTTCGGCATCTACCGGGCGTTGGACCCGGGGATCTTCGGCATGTTCTGGACCCCGTTCAAGGATAGGTTCGTGATCGAGAAGGCCCGTGAGGACGTGCCGGAGCAGTCCTTTCCGGTGGCGATCGATCCGGAGATGCGCCGCGAGTTCGTGATCAAGGCGCATTCGATCATGTACGCGCCGGTGATCAACCTCGGCCTGCCCGGCGCCCGGCACATGGTGCGCCCGGTTGAGCTGGAGCCGGCCGCTCGCGCCGAATACGACCGGCTCAGCAGCACCGAGATGTACGCCGATCTGACCGGCTTCGCGCCCGACGCCGACGACGAGGTGCTGCTGACCCCGGCCAACGTGCTGGCCCGCACCACCCGGCTGCGCCAGCTTACCGGCGGCACCGTGCCCGACGACGGCGAGATGGTGGTCACCGGAACCGGCAAGCGCAAGCGGGTCCGCGAGCTGTACCGGGTCTCCGACGCCAAGGGCCTCGAGATGGCTCAGCTTCTCAGCGAGATGGGCTGCGTGGCCGACCGGGCCGGCGGGCCGGAACCGGTGGTGGTCTATACCACTTTCATCGCCGACCTGGACGTGGTCGCCGAGCACGCCGCGCGGCTGGGGCTGTGTTACCGGGAGATCTCCGGACGGCGCCACGACGGACTCACCGAAGAGGCCACCATGGCCGAGGACGCCGACGTGCTGGGCGTGCAGGTCGACTCGGGGGGCACCGGAATCGACCTGACCCGATCCTGTTACGGCATCTGGTATTCGACCACCTACAAGGCGGGGGTGTTCTCCCAGGCGCTCAAGCGGCAGGACCGGCCCGGGCAGAAACGCGTGGTCACCTTCGTGCATCTGGTCGCCACCGACACCATCGACATCCCGGTGTACCGCTCGCTGATCAGTCGCCGGTCCACGGCCGCCACCTACCTGGCCACCCGCGGCATCTCCCCGGCGATGATCGGCCTCACTGAGGAAGACGTGGCGCCGGAGATGGACCTCGAGCAGGTGCAGGAGCGACTCAACCTCGAGCGCGACGCGCAGCCCGGTGATGATCAGCGCGGCAGTCAGGTGCGGCTGCTGCTGGACGAGTTCGGCACCGCCATGGGCGACGCGCTGGGCGCCGGCAAGTCGACCGCGCGGCGGGCTCCGGCCGTCACCGATGAGCAGCTCCGCGAGTACGACCTGGACGGTTTTATTTGACAGGCCGAGTCAGCTCGGTTAGGGTAGCCATACCCCTTCTTTGCGAAGCGGCAGTTGTTGGCGCACGGACAGATGTCAGCCCCCGGATCCCCGGGGGCTGATCTCTTTTCCGAGCCAAATGAAACGGAGCCGGGCCCGTCGCCGAGGGGCCCGGGGCCGGAGCATACACGGCGCGCCGGCTTGACTAACCGCGATGTGTCGGTGCGGACCGCTAAGGTGTGCGCATGTTGGCAGAGTCGAGCTGGGCGCGGGGTCGGTTACTCGGTCTGGACTTTGAAACCAGTGGCGTCGATGTCGAAGAAGATCGGATCGTCTCGGGGGCGCTGATAGACGTGGTGCCCGGGCGGGAGCCGGTGACGCACACCTGGCTGATCGACCCGGGCATAGAGATCTCCGAAGCGGCCACCGCGGTGCACGGCATCAGCACCGAGCAGGCCCGGGAGGCTGGCCGGCGACCCGCCGAGGTGTTTCCGGAGATCTTCGAGATGGTGGCCAGACTGTGGACTCCCGAGGTCCCGCTGATCACCTTCAACGGTTCCTACGATCTGTCCATCATGGACCGCGAGGGTCTACGACACCTGGGCGCCGGGCTCGATACCACGGGTCGATGCATGGTGGATGGACTGGTGATAGATCGCGAGATGGACCGCTACCGCAAGGGCGGCCGCAAGCTCGGGGCGATGTGTCAGCACTACGGCGTGGCCCTGGGCGCCGACGCGCACCACGCCGACGCCGACACGTTGGCGGCGATGCGGTTGGCCTGGAAGCTGGCCGCGCGCTACCCCGATCGGGTCGGCAACGTCGCGCTGCCCCGGTTGCACGACTGTCAACAGGCCTGGCATCGGCAGTGGGGTGCGCGGATGGCGCAGTGGCTGGACAAGCAGGCCGCGGAGTTGTCCAGCCTGTGGTTGGCCGGTCGACTCGCCGAAGTGCGCGCCCGGTTGGCCAAGCTGGACATCACCGAGGAACCCTCGGTGGACCTGATCGCCCAGACCTGCAAGGCGACCCGGGAGCGGGCCGCCGAGTTCGCGCTTGCCGGCACCCAGTGGCCGATTCATCCGCGGCCGTCCACAGCGGGGTCCACACCATGTGGATAACTCCTGAGTGGATTGACTAACCGAGCTTGCCCGGCTAATGTACTGATCATGATAGGCGCCCGATACGGAGTTGGCCGATGCCCAGCCAGGTAGACGCGGGGCGGCATCGTCGCCTCGATCCCGAGGGCAGGCGCGTCGAGGTGATCTTCAGCGGCCCGCGCCAACGGGCTCGGGAAGCCGTCCGGCGGGCCACCCGGCGCTCGGTCGGCTTCGCCGTCATCGCCGCCACTTCGTTGGTGCAGAGCGGCCTGTCCGCCGCCCTGGGGCTGTGGTCTGGTTACGACGCGTGGATCCGCATCGCGTTCGGCGGGCTGGCGGTGTTCATGTGGGCGGCGACAGTGTTTTTGACCTGCGAGATGTTCTCGGCGATGAAGACCATGGAGGAGAATTCCGGTGCGCAGAACGACCTTGATCCTGAGCATGCTGGCGGCGGCATCGCTCTGCGCAGCGTGTAGCGATCGGACCACGCCCAGCGCGCCGGTCTCGATCGACGTACCGCTATCGTCGGTCGCCACGTTGCCGTCCCCGACCGTGCTGACCGCCGCGCTGGCCGCGTTGCCGATCATCACCGAGCACCCCATGGCCGGGTATGACCGGGACCTGTTCGGCCAGCCGTGGCGCGACACCGATCACACCGGCTGCGATCAGCGCAGCGACGCGATGGCCCGGGACGCCCAGACGGTCACCCGCAACCCCCGGCGACACTGCCAGATCACCGCGATTCTGATGATCGACCCCTACACCAGCGAGCAGCTCACCTCGACCGCGCAAATCCAAATTGATCACGTGGTGCCGCTGGCCGCGGCCTGGCGGGCCGGCGCCGACGGCTGGAACGCCGAACTGCGCGAGCGCTTCGCCACCGACATGGACAATCTGCTGCCGACTCGCAGCGGGGTCAATCAGGCCAAGAGCGACCAGACACCGGACACCTGGCGACCGCCGGACTCGGCGGCGAACTGCCACTACGCCACCATCTACATCACGATCTGCACCCGCTACCACCTGGGGATCACCGCGCCTGCGCATGACGCACTGGCGGAGCTGGCGGGAACCTGTCGATGAGTGAGGTCAGGGCGCGCACGAAGACCCGTTGCCCGTGGTGTCGGCGCAACGGTCGGACGCTGACCCTGGCCGGCCTGCTGCCGACACATTTGCAATACACCCGGGCATTCTCCGGTGAGTACCCACCACCATGCGACGGCTCGGGACGGGCCCCGCGCGAGTACTACGAGCAGAAGCGGCGAGCTGCCGCCCATCCTGCTCCTCAGGAAATGGAGTAGACCATGGCTGGTCAGTTTCGGCTGACGGTGCGCCGATTGGACACGTTGGCGACGGTGCGCAGCGAGCTGGTGCATCGTGACCTTCGGGAAGGTTGCTGGTTGATCAACAAGGCTCCCGCGCGCCGCTGGCATGGCCGTACGCTCTCCGAGCTGGAGCAGGCTGAGCTGATCCAAGTGGACAGTTGGGAGCCGGGGCAGCCGGCGGTGACCCTGACGCCGGCCGGCCACGAGGCCCTCGCTACGGTAAGTTGACACTCCGGGTCTACTCGGCTAACCTCGGTCCGTCCCGTGTATTTTTGGCCAGCAGTAAGAAGGGTTCGCCATGACATCCCCGGATGTCGCGGCGGCTACTTACGTCCCCGAATGGCGTAGCCGCCCGATTCCCCAGCCCGGCGATCACATCAAGATGACCGCCCTGGTCCATGTCGAAGGCAGTCACTTTCTCGGCGAACGAGTAGCCGCGGGCATTGTGGACACTTCCACCCTCGACACTGGACAGATCAAAAACGATCTTCTGATTCGTCTCGCCGACGACTCGACGGACTACATCCTGCGTCAGCCCACCCCGGCGTGCGACTGGGTGCTGATCGAGGCTCGCGTGGAGCCCGTGGCCGAGACCCCCGAGGAGATCCCCGCGCCCCCGGCGGTCGACCCGATGTCAGTCGTAGCGCTGGAGCGGCGCCTGCTGGAGGTTCAGACCCGGCTCAAGGCGATCGCCGGGGAGGAGGACGCCCTGGACGCCGAGGTGGCCGTACTCAACAAGCAGATCCGGGACACCGCGCTCGCCGAGGGCATGGAGACGCTGCCGGCGGTGAACGGCATGACTGCCTATTTCTGCCCGGTCTACTACGTGGAACGCAGGGTCGACGAGGTCACCGGCAAGCCGTACACGACCCGTGACCTCCTGGCGGCACTGCGCGAGGCTGGCGCCAAGCACCTGATCACCGAGACCGCCAACGGCAACCAGGTGCGCGCACTGGTGCGCGAGATGGTGGTGGATCACAAGCAGCCGATGCCGCCCGCGCTGGCCGCCGTGATCGCCCTGGAGACTCGCTACGACGTGCGGTTCACCCCGATGGGGGAGAAGAAACGCCGGGCCGCGCCCCGTGGCGAAGAGTGACCAATCGGTAACTGAGCACCGCCCGCGTGGCGCTGCCCGGAGCCGCTGGCAGGCGGGGCTAGTCTCGGCAGACCCGCCTGAATTCGGGCCGCCCGTGCCCGATCCGTCGATCATGGAAGGACCCGAACAAGCGATGGCGTCGAAGACCGAAACCACCGAAGTCGTCCTACGCGACGGCTCGAAAGCCCTTGTCCCCCAGCGGTTCGCTGAAAATTACCCGGGACTGGCACCCGATCCGGAGATGCTCGAACTTCTCGAGGAGAACCTGGGCACCGACGCCGACATCGGGGTGCGCAACTTCCCCCGGGTCAAGGTGCCCAGCGGCGACACCAGCTCGTGGATCATGAAGCAGGGCGGCAAGGAAGTCGCCATGAAGGCGATCACCGGCATCGTCGTCGCCTGGTCGGCCCGCCGGTCGATGTGGATCAACGGCGAGCCGGACGGATCCTCGCCGGACTGCTCCTCCACCGACGCCAAGACCCCCGTATCCGGCGGTTTGTTCGCCGTCGACGGTGAGCGTGGCAACCAGAACCCGCAGGGCAAGTGCGGCACCTGCCCGATGGCGCAGTTCGGCTCGGCGGCCGACGGCAACGGCGGGCAGGCCTGCAAGGAGCAACGGCTGCTCTACGTGCTGCCGCACAGCGCGCTGTTCCCGGTGATCGTGCACGTCCCGCGGACGTCGATCGAGTCCGTCGTGTCGTTCATGATCTCGCTGCTACAACAGAGCAAGCCGTACTACACCGTGGAGATCGTGGTCAGCCTGGAGAAGGCGAAGAGCAAGGCCGGCCAGGAGTACAACCGCGTCGTGCTCGAGGAGATCCGCCAGCTCGAGGACAACGAGGTGGCGGCGGTCAAGGTCTACGCCGGTCAGATCAAGGATCTGGTCCGGCAGTTCAACGCCAGCTTCGACCGCGACAGCGTGACGGAGAACGGCGAGGGCGGCGGCTACTCGATGGGTGAGCCGGAGTCGGAGCCGGCCTCGGCATGAGTGATTCCGAGCAGATCGCGACGTTCTGCTCGGAGCTTCTCGGAGGGCCGGACGGTCACGGCGACGATCGCCTCAGCGGGCTGCTCAGCTACCTCTGGACGATCACCACCACGGGGACCAAGCGGACGCGATGGCTCCGAGCGGAGGACTCGGACGCCATCGCGTCCGCATGTTCGGACCTGGCGCGTAGTCAGCCCGACGACATCGGGCACATCTTCCTGGGCACCTGCCTGGTGGACGCTGCCACGGTGACCGCGATGGGCCCGGACGCCTGGGCGCATCGCGCCACCAACGCCACCGCGGCCGGCCTCATGGCGCTCTGCGTCGACATCGACATCGCCGGCACCGAGCACGCCAGCAAGCCTTACCCGCCCGACCTCGACTCGGCCACCTCGATCTACGCGGCGACCGGCCTCGCGCCCTCGCTGGTGATCCACAGTGGCAACGGCCTGCACGCGTGGTGGATCCTGGACGAGCCGTGGCTCATCCGCGACGGCGCCGATCCGGAGCAGGAGCGGGCCGCCATGGCCCAGCTCGCACAGGACTGGTCCTCGACCCTGCGCTACCACGCCGATCGGCTCGGCCAGTGGAAGATCGACAGCACCTTCGACCTGGCCCGAGTGATGCGGGTGCCCGGCACCCTCAACATCAAGCCGGGCGGCATCACCCGGCCGGCCATTGTCGAACGGCATCCGGAAGCCCGCTACGGGCCCGACGACTTCACCGCGGCCATGGTCGACCCCGAGGTGCTCGAGGCCTACCGCAAGCGAGTGAGTCCGGGCCTGGCCATCAAGGAACTGCCCGGTATCGACCTGGCCCAGGTGTGGGCCCGGGTCACCTCGGCGCCCTACCGACAGGCCAACTACACCCCGACGTGGCTCGGCGAGCTGCTCGAGCTGCTGCCCGGCTCCACCCTGGAAGCCACCTGGGAGGGCTACCGCCAAGGCATCGAAGACCCGTCACCCAGCGGCTTGGACGCATCCCTGGTGCGACTGCTGCACGATCGCGGCATCCCCACCGAGGGCCTGGTCGAGGCGGTCATGTGCCGGCGGCTGCGATCCGGGGAGAAGATCGACAAGGTTGATCCGCGGGTGCGCACCGACTACCTGGTGCGCACCGTGGTCCGCGTGCAGGCCCTGGCCGAAGCGGCCGCCGCGAGCAAGGCTTCGGTGATAACGGCTATCGAGTCCGCCAAGTTCGACGTGTGGAACCAGGTGGGCGCCGGGGGTGCGTCAACCGTCGCACCGCCGTCGCACGTCGACGGCCCCGCCGCGCCGCTTCCGGAACCCCCGCCCGACGACACCGAGTTCGAGGACTACGCCAGCCGGCTCCTCGAGGAGTCCGCGCCACCGCCCGTCGCTGACAAGCCGATCAGTGCGGTGCCGGATGCCACGACGCCGAGACCGACGTTGGTGGCCGCGCCGGCCATGGTGCTGACCGACCCGTGGCCGGCCCGGCACAAAGCCACCGAGGCCGCGCTGGAGGCGCTGTCGGCGCTGCTGCTGCCAGAGCCGCTGCGGGAGGCCGGCATCATGCCGTGGCGGTTGGAGTACCGCGATTTCGGCGAGCAGCAGAAAGGCCGGCTGGTGCTGCGGGTACCCGACCACTATGAGTGGGTGGCGGAGCGGCCGCCCATCTACCGGCCCGGTCGGCCACTGTTTTGTAGTTGGTACAAACGTGATTCGTTTGAGGTGCCCAAGGGCTACCGCCAGTCACTGATTCGGGATGCGCTGTTCCCGGCGCTACCGGTGGGCACCAACCGGGAGGCCTGGGCGCACACCATCGACATGCTGGTCCCGTTCTGGCAGCGCGACAGCTCCGGAACCGATCTGATGACCCAGATGCATGAGTGGCTGCTGGAGTACCTGTGTGGCCACCCGGCCACCATGGATGTCAGCACCGCGACGGACAATCGCCGGGCGCTGCTGCTCGACCACGCCGAATGGGGTACCACCGGGGCGCCGGTGCTGCTGCTGTTCGCCGGCTCGTTCGTCGACTACATCAGTGGCCGGCCGGGTTCGGCCGTGGGCCGCAACGCCAAGACCCAGCTCGGCTACCTGCACCTGGAGCCCTATCGGCGTCGGCTGGCCGGTACCGATGGCCGCTCGCACCGGGTGAGCTGGCTGCAAGTGATGCCGGAAGAGTTCAACCAGGCCGAGTGGGGCGACATCCTCGAGGCTGCCCGCGACGCCGCCGAGTCGGCGCGCCGCCGGCTGCGCGTGGTGGACGGCGGCCGGGCATGATCCCCTCCCCACCGCTGGAAGACGGCGCGCTGCTCCTGACGCCGAGCGCGGTGCTCGAGGCGTTGCGACCGGGGATTCTCGCAGCCTGTTGCGTCTGCAAACGTTCCAGCGTCTGGCACTGGCTGGACGACGGGCAGCGTTACCACCCGCTGCACAACACGGCGCACTGCATCGACGCGTTGTTCGCGGAGTGGTACGCGATGATCGCCGCCGGTGAGGTGCGGCCAGCCGGCGCGATCCAGCTCACCGGCGCCTACGCCCGCCGGGCCAGCGTCGCGCAGCTCACCCCGGCGGCGCTGGGTTCCCGCGACCTGGGCAGCCCCTACTTCCGCCCCGGGATGCCGGAGGGCACCCCGTGGGTTGCGGTGACCAGGCTGGCCGACGGGCGCGAGGTGATCTCCCCGTGCGGACCCAACCGGGCGCACGCCTACGCCACCGGCGCGCATTGGCGCGCTCTGGGTCGCCGGGGCGCGGCGAGTGGACTGGGCGACTTTCTTCCGACGGCCGGCTGGGTCGTCGATCCCACGGGGGCCCGACGTGACGAATGGGAGTACTGAGCATGGATGGACTGTTCGCGGCGTCGGGTCGACGCACCTGGTACACCGCCGACCTGCACCTCGGTCACGAGCGCATCATCGAACTGTGTGGCCGCCCGTTCGACTCGGTCACCGAGATGAACGAGGCGATCATCGCTCGGTGGAACGAGCGGGTGGAACCCAATGACGCGGTGTGGGTGTTGGGCGACGTGGCGCTGGGGCCGATCGAGGAGAGCTTGGCGTTGGTGTCGCGCCTGCACGGCCACAAGATCCTGGTGGCGGGCAATCATGACCGCTGCTTCGCCGGCTACGGCGAGCCCAGGCAGCGGTTCGGGTGGGCGGAGCGCTACCGGGCGGCCGGTTTCAGTGGTGTCGTGACCGGGGTGGCGATCGCCAGTCCCCGCGGATTGCCGTTGCGGCATGCGCTGCGTCGTGCATTCGGCGAATCGCCAGTAGCACAGGTGTTGCTGTCACACTTCCCCCATGAGGGTGAAAGCGGAGAACGAGAGGATCGGTACCGGGAGTACCGTCCGCCGCGCGGCAAAAAGGGCGGCATCAAGTGGTTGCTACATGGTCACGTCCACAACGCGTGGACGGTGAAGAACAATCAGATCAACGTGGGCGTTGACGTGTGGGATTTCGCGCCGGTGCCGGCGGAGACTGTTTGTTCGATTATCACCGACGGGATGCCGGACTGTACCTGTGAGGGCGGGGAATCGTTAGGTAGCGCAGGGGTGCACTCGATGGGTGCACCGGGCTGCGTACTCAATGGAGGCCCCGGTGACCGTGCCGGCGATGGCGCTGATCGCGGTGGCGACGGTGCTGTTCAGCATCACTCTGGGTGGCCTGACCTGGTGGGCCTTGCGACACAGACAGCGGCGCCGACAGCGGGATCATCGCGCTGAGCATCTGCGCCTGGCGAGCGGTTGGTTGTCCAGTGTGGAGTGACCAGGCCCGGGTTGACGAACCTTGTTTGTTCGGTTAATCTCTGATCGTGAATGATGCGCAGAGTGAGAGCCTCGATCCGCCGAATCTCGACACTGCCAACACCGATGACGCACAGCCACCGAAATCGCGGGGGCACCGCGCCCGACATCGTTCCGTCCCGTTGACCGCGGAGAAGCTGGCGGCGCTGCGCAAGCAGGTGGGGATCACCGATGAACCACCAGCAGGCTAAGCGTTACGCGGCGGACCTACTCGCCGACATGGCGGCCGTACGGGCCGGGTTGATCGAGGGTCACTACAGCCGGGGTGAGAGCTGGGATCAGCTTCCCCTCGCTGATGGCCGCCGGGTGGTCAAGGCGATGATCGAGTTCAGCGAGGAGTTGCGGCGCCGTGCCGAAGGGCGCCGATTGGCCCGGTCGCAGCCTCCGGTAGACCCAAGCCAGGCAAGCCTGTTCGAGGAAGAGGTCACCCATGGCCCGTAAGAGCGGTATCGAGGTTGGCGGCGGCGTCACCCTCGGAGACCTGCGACGTTGGATAGAAGAGGTAGATCTGCTGAAGCTGCCGGACAACGCGTTCGTGTTCGGCTCGGTGAGCTTCAAGGGCAAGGTGACCAAGGTGCACGCGCAGGAAGACAAGATCAAAGATGGGCCGGCGAGCTGATCATGGCCTGGTCACCCGCGCGATCCTCGTTATTACGGCACTGTCCCCGGCAATACCTACTCCGTCATATCCTGCATGCCGTCCCGGCCCAGCCTGACAGCGTTAGCAAGCTGCGCGGTCGGGTCATCCACGCTGGACTGGCCGCCGCGTTCGCCGAGCGCGCCATCGGCGAACCGGGCGACCGACACCGCCCCATGATGGCGCGGCACTACGCCGCGGCCGAGCACGCCATGCGCGAACACCGGGACACCTCGATGCTGTCCAGCATCGAGCGGGCCGTCGCTTTCGCCCAGGTCTTCGAAGTGTTGCGGACCATCCCGCCGCCACATCCAACAGCGATCCTCGGGGTGGAACTGGCGTTCAGCCTCGAGCTGGACGGCGAGCCGATCAACGCGGTTACCGACCTGGTGCTGCGCACCGGCTCGACCAGCCTGCACGTACGGGAGTGGAAGAGCGGCACAGTGACCTGGGAGCCGGTGGTCGACGACGCGCTGCCGTTCTACGGCCTGATGGCCCTTCAACGTTGGCCCTGGGCTCAGACGATCACCGTGGGGCTGTACCCCACACGAATCAACCGCGAGCGGGTGCAGGTACTGACCCCTGTGCATATTCAGCGTCTGCGCGATCGGCTGGTCAACGATGCGCGCCGGGACCGGCGGGCACGGCTGAACCTCTCAGCCGGCACCGTGGACACGCTGTTCCCGACGGACGTCGGTAGCCACTGCGGTGGCTGCCCGTTCCGTTCGTACTGTCCACAGTTTCGCAGCGTCACCGACTTGCCGGTTCTCCCCGGGGTCGACGTGGTTGCGGAAAGTAACCGTTTGGCGATGGCGCTAGAGCGCCACGGGTAGCCGCATTACCGTCCAGTTCAGAGTCACCGACCCAAGGAGGTGAGGTTTCGATGTCCTCTTCCCCCCTCCCCGATGATCAGTCCAACTATCCCGGCGCGGTTGAGCGGGTCTTCGGGCCGCCCGGCACCGGCAAGACCACCCATCTGTCCAAGCGCATCCGGTCCACGGTGGCCAAATACGGTGCGGAATCCATGCTGTTGGCCAGTTTCAGTGTGACCGCCACCAAGGAAATGGCCAGTCGGTTCCCCGGCGAAGGGCCGCGACCGCACCCGAGGTGCATCGGCACTTTGCACAGCCACGCATTCCGGCAACTCGACCGGCCGCCGGTCGCTCTGGATCGACGGGTGATCACCGACTGGAATTCACAGGTAGACCCGGAATGGCGGGTAACCCCCGACACCCGGAAATCCGGTGCGGCCACCGCCGACACCGGTGGCGCCGCTGACGACGGTCGTTTCGCCGCCAGCGGAGATGAGTTGCTCGCGGCGATGGACCGGCTGCGTGCCACGCTTACCCCGCCGGAGGATTGGCCCCCCAACGTGCGCGATTTCGCCACTCGGTGGTCCGACTGGAAACGAGATGCCGGCGCCGTCGACTTCAGTGACATGATCTCGCTCGCGCTCGAGCGCGCCAAGGACGGCACCCCGCCGCCGGGACGCCCGCAGTTCGTGCTGATCGATGAGGCCCAGGACCTCACCCCGCTCGAGCTGGAGTTGGCGCTGGCCTGGGGCCGGCACGAGAGCGTGCGCAAGCTGGTCTTCGGCCTGGACGACGACCAGGCGATCAACCGGTGGCGTGGCGGCGACCCCGAGGCGCTGCTGACCCTTCAGGGCCCGGAGGTCACCGATCACCTGTTGACCAAGTCCTACCGGGTTCCGGAGTCGGTGCGCCTGACTGCCGAGCGATGGGTGCGGCGACTCGGCCCGCGGCGCCGCGACAAGAGCTACCTGCCGCGCACCGTCACCGAGCAGCGCTTCGATGAGCACGGCGACCCCTACGAGTTCGACACCGGCGAACAGGTCCAAGGGGCGGCGTTTCACCTGCCGCTGCGCGTGTCCGACCCTCGCCTGGTGGCCAAGCTGGTCGCCGACGTAGAGGCCGGGCGCACCGCGATGGTGTTGACCGCCTGCACCTACATGCTGGATCCGCTGATCAACAACCTGCGTCGCGAAGGCGTTCCGTTCCACAACCCGTACCGGCCGGCCGAAGGCCGGTGGAACCCGCTGGGCCGTTCCGGCGAAGGCATCACCACCACGGCCGAGCGGGTGCAGCGCTACCTCGCGCTGGCCGAGCGCGACTGGACCGGCGCGGACATGCAATCCTGGATCGAGCTGGTCAAGCTGGGCCCGGCCGGGATGCGCAACGGTGCCAAGGCCGCGATCGGCCGGCTCAACGCCAACGCCCCCGTCCCCTACCAGGACGTAGCTGACCTGTTTTTGACCACCGAGGCGCTCGGACTGGCCACCGAACCGAGTATCGATTGGCTCTCTGGCGCGTTGTTGAAAAGTAAGGAGCGGGTAGCTGGCTACCCGTTGCACATCGCGCGGATGCACGGCGCCGCGGCGCTCGCCGAGCAACCGCGCATCGTTGTCGGCACGATCCACTGCTCTCCGCCTGATGAGCCGGTGTTGACAACGGAGGGTTACGTACCGATTGGCGAGTTGATGCCGGGGACACATTGCCTGGTTGGCTACAACACCTCGACTGGCCTGGTTCGCGGTTTTCGTGGCGAAGGGGCATCGTTCACTCGGGCTATCAATTCTTACAGTGGTCAACTGTTCACATTAGCTACTGAGCGTAGCCGAACTCGGGTTACCCCGGATCACCGCGTCCGGGTGGCTTTTGCTGACTCTTTCTTCGGTAGATGGGTCGTCTACCTGATGCGTCGTGGTCTGTGGTGGCGGGTTGGCCACTGCGCATCGGGGCATCGCCCTTACCGCAGTGGTGGTGTGGGCGGGCGGCTAGCCACCGAGCAGGCGGATGCTGGTTGGATCCTCGGCGTCTACGACACCAAGCGCGAGGCAATTATGGCCGAGGCGCTGACCCAAGCCAGGTTTGGCATTCCGGGCCTGACGTTTGAAGCCGCGAGGGGTCGGGAGGTTGCCAGCGCTGACTTGCACGCGGTGCACGAGGCTGCCGCAGCAGATGTGTCGATGCGAATCAAGGTGCTCCTCGATGCATATGGCCTCGATGAGCAGGCTCCGCTTTATGCCCGAAGTAGACGCAAGCTGAACCGCTCGGACATGCGGGCCACGTTCCTCACCGAGGCTCGCAACTTGCTCCCCCTCGCCGGTCACCTCCTTGTTCCGGTGACCCCGGAGGACTTCATCGAATCGACGGGCAAGCGATGGCCCGAACTGTTACCGGTGACGATGAGCGTTGAGCAGTACACCGGCGAGGTGCACAGTTTGGAGGTACTGCCGCACCACCACTACGTGAGTGGTGGTGCGGTCGTTCACAACTCGGTGAAAGGCGCCACGGCCGACGTCGTGTACGTGTCACCGGACATATCACCGGCTGCTGCCCGGACCCTGCGCAGCCAGGCTGGCATCGACGAAACGATCCGACAGTTCTACGTGGCCCTGACCAGGGCTTTCTGTGAGCTACGCGTGCTGACCCCGGCGACCTCCCAGCATGTGCGAACGACCGAACTTATCCCCGGCGACCTGGAGGTCTTCGCGTAATGGATCCCGCGACATCGATCTACCCGGACTGGAAGCCTGAAGAGTGGACGTACCTGGACTACGAGCCACCGCCGGTAGAGGACGCTGCCTACGATTCGGAGCCGCTGCGCGCGGCCGCGCAACGCAAGGCCGCCCAGCCCCGCCCGCGCAGCGAGGGCGCCATCGTGGCCGACGTGATCAAGCACATCCAGTCGCTGAAGCGCGGGCATGCGCGCAAGGTGCACGGCTCCGCCCACGGTCAGATCGGCGAACCGGATGTGGACGCGTGCGTGGAAGGCCGGGCGGTCAAACTCGAGGGCAAGACCGGCTACGCCAAGCCGACGGTGGCTCAACACGGGGCGATGCTGCGTTGGCGCGCGGCCGGCGCGCTGGTCGGCTGGTTCCGTAGCGCGCAAGACGCGCTGGACCTGCTTGAGCACACGGAGGACGGAGATTTCGAGGCTGATCTGACGCGCCCGGGTTGCGGCTGCCCGCTCCACGCTCGGCCGCACTCGTGACCGGTGCCACCAGGAGTCACCTCACGTTGATCAACCAGGCTGATCAGGTGACATTCCTGGCACCGGTGACGGCGGGAACGCCGCAACTTGTCGCTGACGTTGTCCAGGCGGCCCGGCACTGGGCCGAGGAGGCCGACACGATGGCCACGCTGATGGGCTGGTCACCGCAGGAGTCCAGCGATCTCGGACTGGCCACCCTGCGCCTGCTCGATGCGGTGCGCACGTTGCAGGAGCACGACG
>Ga0222621_1000002_pt1 | contig 39438 bp, 66 predicted proteins | sample PLMtaG_2_FD_161648 | JGI IMG/M metagenome (GOLD analysis project Ga0222621, IMG submission 161648) | Groundwater sediment microbial communities from an aquifer in East River, Colorado, USA - PLM2_5_coex | ecosystem: Environmental > Terrestrial > Soil > Riparian zone | place: USA: East River... | reverse complement strand
GCTTATCAAACTTTTTACTCATGGCGTCTAGTTCTTCAGGACTTGTGCCCTGCTTAGCCGCATTTGCTAATATTCTTTGGTGAATCTCATCAAAGATAGCTCCTGATTGCCTTTGGTCATCATTCTTCTTGATTTTCTCTTTGATGGCTTCCAAGGCCGCGGCTTGCCCGCCTGGTAAGGCGGTTCTGAAGGCCTCATCAAATGATTTGCCAAAGCCCATTAGAGTGCTCCTTTCTGAGCCATCCAACTGAAGAATGGTTTGATGATGGCCTTTAAGATAGGCTTCGTACTGATGAAGTTTGCTATGGATTCACCGTACTTGATGTATAACAACCTGAGCCAGTCTGGGGCAGACATCAGAATGAACCTACGGGCATTATGAGTCCTGGGGTCATCCCAGCCATCGAAGACCGTGGCGGCAACCCAGCAGAAGAATGGAATAGCATTGCCTACTTTGGTGCCAAATGCACCTGAGGCACCCCCTGTGATACCGCCCAATATGGACCCGAAAGGATTTCCTGAGCTTGCGGCTTGAGAGCCAAAGATCGACCCTTGTGTATTAAATATGCTTGCATTGAAGGCATTGATTGAATGTTGGTTACTGAAGATGTCATTAGGAGACACATTCTGAACCAATTGACTTGTGCCGGTTTGACCTTGGACATTAGCTATGCCGCCGATGGGGACACGGCCTGCGGTTGATAACTGAACGTTAAGTCTTCTATCCTTCAGGCTCTGTTTTAGTTGCTGGAGCTGGACTGATTCGTCTATGCTTCCAAGAGGCGAGATTGCACCCAAGCCCCGCTCCGATTGGCCTGCTCTTACTTGTTCTAGGAGTCCCGGACTGAGAGCCTCAAATTCTGCCTGGTCATTGCCTCCAAGGTAATCGGCAAGGCCTTTTTGAGCGAGGCCTATCTCAGGATTTAAAGTATCTGAGATACGTTTGTACTGTGGAGCAAACCTTTCTTCGAGGTCTAGGGCGGCTTGGGCAAATTGCGGCCCATACTTCGATAGAGAATCAAGCTGCTCTTGGCTGAATTGACCGCCATATTGCCTCTGGGCTTCAAGGATTTTTGGAAGCGCGTCTATCTGGGCTTGGATTGCCTGGGCTGAGGTTTCAAGGTTTGATGGTGGTGCCGGAGGTGCGTTCGGGGGGTCTGGTGAGCCGCCTATGTTGGCATCTCCTTATTTAAAGGAGCATTATCAGATATCTGACTTTGCCACTTTGGTTTAAGATACTTTATTCCTAGATAATTACTAGACATCAGACACCTACCATTTTTTTAAAGTTTAATGTTGCAAATTCGCCATGCATTTTAATTGCCTCCAAATCATATGCTCTTGCTGCATTTATAAGACTGTTAAATGAACCAAGATAATATTCCTTATTATTATTTCTTATTTTTACCGACCAACTATTTCCTTTTCTAACAACTCCTCTATAACCACTTCTTGATTTTCTTCTTAAAGGTGTGTGAGCCATATTCTGACTTCCAGTACAAATTCTAAGATTTTTTATTCTGTTATCAAGACCATTTCTATTTATATGGTCAACTTGCATATGTCTAGGACAATCCATAACTAACCTATGAACATACACATTCTTTTTATTTATTGTAACTATTGAATATTTGATACCAACTTTAGAAGGAGCCAATGAACATATTTTTCTACCCAGAAGTTTTGGCAAACTTTTCCTATCTATTAATATTTTATCTCCCCTAGCTGATAAAACTTCCACAGTAATCTTCCTTTTTTATAAGTGCAATTATTTTTTCAAGACTATACAGTTTAGATAGTCTATCGTGATACTTGTGTCTTTCAAAGTATATCCATATGACGCCTTTGGATCTAAGCAGGGCTTGATGCATAAGGCTTCTGTAGATAGACCAGTCATTGTGATGGCTTGCATGGATCCATAGGTCGGAGATGAATAAGTACTCGCCACGGAATTTCTCAATGCCGGATTGACCGACTTGTTTAGAGGCGAGGTAAGCAATGACGCGGCCTGAGGAGTCCTTGACTGTGGTTATCATGTTAAAGAAAGATTGCCTGGTTAAGACCTGCACTGGCTTGGCCGTAGGGTGTGGTCTCAGGGGTGAAGGCTGTTGTCCAGCGGGCAACATTGCTTATTCTAATCTCATCTAACCATCCGTCAAAACAAAGCACACCGTTTCTTGCGCCACCTATTGCCCAACCATTTGTATCGGTAACGGAGGAACTATTAGAGCCTGAGCCTACAGACGTACCGTTCACATAGAAGTCACAGGCAGAGCCGTTTCTGACAAAGGCGATGTGATACCAAATGGCGGTACTTGGAGACCATGTAGCGTTAATAACAGTACTTCCCATGATAAAGAACTGAACGTTGCTGGATGAGTTCATGAGAAGGTCACAGTTATTCACAACTGAAGCATTGCGGTTTATGATGTATTTCTGGCTTATCGTATTGAATCTTACCCACATATCAATGGTGAAGCTGCCTGCGCCGAAATCATCAGCAGAGATGTGAGGTGCTGTAACAAAGGTTCCATTCACGCCGTCTACGAGATAACTTGCTGTGCCAAATTTCTGCTGTGCCGTGACAAGTTTTGCGCCTCCGTTTGCAGTCATGGTTCTTGCTTGAGAAGAAGAGTCTATGAAGGTGGTTGAGTTGTTTGTGCCGTCACAGTGAAGAAGGAGAAGTGTGTTGGCGTCATTTCCTCCGCCAGGCATCAGCTTGTCCTCAAGTATTTCAGAGCCAGCACGACTCTAGTTACAGTAGATGCAGAATCAACATTCACCCTCAGAGACTTCCCTGCGGCAATGGCGGCTGTCCAGCCGGTTAAGGTGGCGTCCTGTGCTTTGGTTGCGGATGAGAGTGTTGGCTTCGCGGATGCCGTGATGGTGTCGGCAACGGTTGGAGGATATGCACTGTACGTATCCACCCAAAGATCAAGCACAATGGAGCCGGACTGGTCTGCAAGCAGGGTGGATTCTGTGATGGTTAAGCCTACTGGAATATAAACATCAAGTTTAATGCCGGTTGTGATCGCAGACCCGCCACCATCTATGATGAGGTTTATGACGCCGGTAAGCGTCGTGATGTAACTGGCTAGTGGGATACCAGTTCCTGTTAAGGCAGACACATTGACCTTTGCGGCCGTTGAAATCGTTGCAAGCTTCGTATCTACGATTGCGGCAGAGGAGTTAATATCCGCGTTCACTATTCCGTTCGTTAGGGCGAGCTTTGAGTAGACAATGCCGGCAGAGGCTGAGATATTCACGTTCTCGATATTTCCGTTATAGTCCGTACAAAGTGGATCGACCTTTCCGTTTAGATTGGCTGCGTTTACTGTCTGGGGGTCAGCACCATAAGAGGGTAGGACTACAATAGCCATTTTAAGGAGTCTCCTGGGTGATATCGGATTGAAGCTGGTTAAGATTTGAAATGAGGGTTGTTCTCTGACGCTTTAAGTCGCTTAACTGCTTATTTAAGACGTCCACCTGTGATTGGATGACCGCGACCTTATTATCGAAAGAAGTCACATCACGCTGGATAAGATTGACCTGGGCATCTAAGACTGATAAAGAAAGGCTGGATAAAGGCACCTAAATCCTCCCTTCGTATGGCCGGGCATGAATTGTATATTCAAGGAAAGCCGGGACAGTGGATGAGATTGTGTTCTCGATCTTCACCCTTACCGTTTTCCCGCGGCCTTTAAACTTCGTCCTAAAGTTAGAGGCTCTGATTTGGTTCCCGCCTGTTGTGGCGGGGGTCGTAAACGGGGTTTGCAAGGCTCCCGATAAGACAGAAGTCCCAAAGCTTGAGAAGCCCTGACGATCTATATCGATTGAATAGTTGTAGGTGGCGTCTGAGCCAGTCTCAGCCACCATCTCGACCGGGTCAAAAACCTTTTCAAAGAATTGATCCTTGAAGTCATGTTGGCGGGAGATGATTGTTTGAACGATTGTGGTTCCGTTGTCTGTCTCGCCGAATAGGATTTTATAGCAAAGAGAATCGGCTAAGGATGAGCCTCCCACAATAGTTCTCGTATTGTCCCCGAACCCGAAAGATGTAAACGAGGAGAGATTCCAGGTGTTAATAGGTATCGAGGTCCAAGCGGAGCTGGGGTCACCGTTTCTTTCGGCTGCGACAGAATCCCAGATCACAAACCGGTTAGGGATGGTAGATGTCCCTACAGGAACACCCAGGATATATAGACCGTTCTCAAACCAGCCCACCGACTCTTGAATGGCGTCCTGATTGATATCATCCATAATGTCTTGGATGGGTTCAGATATGACACCAAGGCTGATCTTATCAAAGGTCGTGCGGGAGAGGAGCCTGACACTGTTGTCGTTGGCTAAGAATATCTGGTCATTTCCAATGTCGGCTACCGTGCGCCCGGCAGTGCAGCCGATTGAGGTTGCAAGAGGCTGGACTGTCCAATCGGTTAAGGGTGTAGCGCCGGTCATATTGAGAACAAAGATTGAGTCGTTCTTATAGATAATGAGCTCTGAGTTCTTAAACATCTTAAGCCAGGTGACTTTGCCTCCGTTACCGGAGCGGACTTTAAAGAGGTTTAGGGTCCTGTCCCAGGTCTGGGGGGCTAAAGTGTTGGAGAAGTAAACATAATCCCTTAGAGATTGAGTGAGGCTTCCCGCCGCAAACATCCGGTTATTGGCGGCCCATTCAGCAAATAAAGTGCGAGGAAAGCTCGTATTCGTATTGGCTTCGTCTGTCACGGCGAAGGAGGTGTCGATAGAGAACACATTATCTGTGCCGTTTAAGATGAATGTGCGGTCCAGGGCCTGGACAAAGTTTGTGGTGAGACCTGTTGTTAAGGTTGTAAGGCCGGTAATGTCGGTCCAATCGGTAAAGCCAGGGTTTAAACGTTGGATCTTTGTCAGGCGGGCTCTTAAGACTGTGTCTAGTGTAGAACCAGCGGAGAAGTGATGGAGACCTAAGATTTTGTTGGAGGTTCCGTTTGAAGTGCCGAGGAGTGTGAGACCTCCCCGCTGGGTGACTTTTCCTCGGCGGGTAATGATGCAGTTCTCTAGTAGCTCGGCTTGGTTTTCTTTGACAGAGGCGGGTTCAACGCCTGAGTTCTGGCCTCCTGAGAAGTCAGTGCAGCGTTCCTTGATGCGTTTGGAGGAGAGAATAGGCATTAGTAGCTACTCCCTAAGTCATAAAGGTTTCTCTGGGAATATGCTTTAGGATCTCCGTCGTCTGGGACAATCTGTGTGATTAAGTTTCTGGGGCGTCTTGAGTACCAAAGCTCAGTCACACTTTGTGTAAACTTCTTCTCCTGGGCAATGGCGGAGTTTTCCTGTCCGTCTTCCCAAAGAGCGTCTGAGACAACACCTTCAATAATTTCGTTGGCACATGGAATTATCGGAGCGTCATTGTCGTTGGAGAGGGGAAGCCAGCGCTTCTTGTACCAAACTTGGGCTGTGCAGTTAGAAGAAGGGGTGGTGGATAGCCTTATCCACTTAAAGTATGGCGCTCTCTCGGTAGGGGAGAGCCTAGAGATAATATTTGCAGATGTTGTTTTTTCTCTGACGGTAACAATTCCTGCTAGATCCATTAAGATACCGCTTGATGTGCCGGATGTGATGACTAGCTCTGAACCCGCGTCATAGGTGTTGGTTGAGTCGACTGCTGTGACTCCGGTCAAGGTCTTTGATTCAGATAAAGGCATGCCGTTTACCTCACCTGTGATTCTGATAACCATAGGACTGATGTCGGAAGCGGAAGTGGAGAGGACTTGGACTTTATCGGCTATGGACATTAAAGCAGAACAGGACTTAGAGCCAATATCGATGTAGTTATCGGGATTCCCGGTCTGGACGTTCCCTAAGACTTCAAGGGTGACGGCGTTAAAGCGGATATGGTCGCGGATATCAAGTGCTGTGATCTCCTGCCCGTGAGTTTGATCCCAGATCTTGATTATCTGTTCAAGGTCATATCGGAGAGCGTAATCTCTGATGCCTGAGAGAATGGATAGGCTATAGCTTCTATTCAGCTCATCCCAGGGGAAGCTCCTTAGGATTCTGTCATAGCGGGTACGGCACCAGTCTTTGACCTTGGGGAGGAGGTCGTTGGCGTTTGTTGTGGAGGTAGATGTGTTTTGCACAAGCGCCATCGCACGGACTTGAATTCTCTTGAATGTATCGTTTTGCATTAGTTTCTATCCATGTTGTAAAGTTTCCCAACTTCATTTGCAGTAAGCTGGCGGTCAAATAGTCTGACTCCGGTCATTGAGAAAGCTCCAAACCCGGCCCCAATTGCCCCCAGAGCGGCCGCTGAACACGTTACTGCGGTGGCTGATGTGACGGCTACATAAGCCCAACTTCCGGCGCCAAGAGTTGCTCCTAGAACGCCATTCACATAAACAGTCGGTGAGGTCCAAGATGTCGCGGCGATAGTACCGGACGTAATCTGAAGTGCCTGAGTTCCATTTAAATCAATCCATTCTTCTGTGGTTGTGTCCGTATTCACCCAAAAAGAGAGTGCGTAAATACTTCCAAGACTTCCAAGTGTAATCTTCGAGTTGGAACCGTTAAAAACCATCGCAGTGCCTGATTTCGTGTTTGCACCACGGGTCATATTGGATGGCGTATAAGATACTTTTGTGAGTCGATCTGTGAACTTTCCATCTTTCCCATCAAGTGCATCCAGCCAAGCAATAGTTCCACGGTTTACAGCACTGCGAGAGTTTCCAATATCTACATTTGAGAATTTCCATCCGGAGTTACCGGAAACATTGATTGAATTTCCTCCGGCATAAAACGTCCCGGTGGCGGCTGAATCCTGAAGAGAAAGGAATCCACATTCAACCATACCAACTGATTTTGATAGAGTTGCGGCACTGCCGGCAGATGAGGAATTTATTGTGATTAGATTATTTCCATTTCCAAAGTTATCACCTCCGGTGCCGGTTAATGTCGTAGTCACACCGGCAGGGAATGTTAGCGTCTTAGTTCCGCCGGATATTTTTGGGAGGGTTAAGAATGTATTGGCTCCTGTGAAAATTACAGGTCCACTTCCACCGCCGGTAATATTAATTGTGTTGAATGTTTGAGCGCCACCGGCGAATGTCTTTGATGAGGCAGACACATCTGAGATAACGATCTGGGACGTGCCTTTGTCAAAGGAAAGCAGGGTTTGTGTGGCAAATGTGAATATCGTTCCAACCCCTTTCAGTGTGAGTGTACTATTGCCAAGCTTCAGTGTCCTGGCGTTTGCGTTTGATGACGCAAATAGTCCGATGGAGTGAGATAGATTAGAATTGTCAGATGCGCCGTCCATTTGGAGTGTGCCGGCAGTCAATGTGACGGTGGCTCCTGCTCCGGTGGTAAGAGAGTCAATGAAAGCCCACTTGCCGGCCGCTCCGTTAAAAGTAATGTTACCGAATGTCTTTGTGGCAGTGGTTATGCTTTGCTGTTCTGTTGCAGTTGAGACAAACGATACTGCTGATGTTGCAGCATCTCCAAGGTTGTAGGTCATGCCGGAGGCCATCTTTAAGGCCACGCCGGCAAGCCCGGCTGTTGCGTCACCAATTGTGAGGGTTACACCTGCTGTGTGTGAGACTGTGCCGGCAAAACCGGTAAAATCAAGACTGCGACAAACCGAACCGGTATCGATTGTAATACTGGTAGTGCCAATTCCGACTTGAGCATCATCGGCGGCTGTTGGGGCAACACCGCCGACCCAAGAAGTTCCGGCAGAGAAATTCCCTGCAGCTCCATTATTCGCTATTCTTGTAGCCAATAGATTTCCTTATGCGGCCTGAGCGACTGCCACTGTTCCAGAAAGACCGAAGGGAATACTCATTGCATGGCCAAACTGGTCTTCTAGGATCATTGTGATAGTTCCGGCTGCACCAAAGTCTGAGTCGGATGGGGTGATTCGAGCAACCCTCCAGATCTGCTCGGTGCCGGAGGTTGGGTCATTAGTCCTAAATTCTCCGGAGACGGAGTAGAAGGCGGAGCCCTGGCCGGCGTCTGTTAAGGGGCCTACAGTCCGGTTTTCATTTCCTGGGGAAGCACTAACAGAGGGTCTGAAGCGGACAAGGAGACCGTCTGTTGTGGTCATGGTGAGGGAGGTTTTAAAGGAGTACCTCACATCGGTTGTGGAGTTGTCATCGATGGAAAGAGTGATTGTTTGAGAGGTATTGACGGTGTGTTCGATGCCGGTGGAATCTATGTACTTAAATTGTCCGGCGGTGAAAGTCAGGACGGATGCAACAGCGGCCATAAGAGACTCCTAGAAACTCGGTTGGCCTAGTTTTCTAGGTGAGGGTTTAAAAGAACTTTTTCTGCCAGATTCCGTGGAAGTCGTCTTGGACAGGGAATCTATACTCGTAGTTGGACCTACACATGATGGTGTTAAATCCGAGAGATTCCATGTGTTTTGAAATTGAACGCTTATTCCACATGATGAAATTGGTGTCATGCTTCCAGTGCATGAAGCAAGAAGATGAACGGGTATTGATGAAGTCGGTATCAACGTCCGATATGAATAGAATACCATCATCTGCAAGCAACTTCTTACAAAGCTCCAAACTTCCGACTGGATTTAAGAAACATTTAAGCGTGTGATACATCCAAATGAGGGAGTACTTCATGTTCTCAGGAAACTGGTGGGTCTCGAAGTCGGAGGCGATAATGTTGCCGACAGAGGTGAATGAGGTGTTCTTGTCGATGATGGTGGGGACCCAGCCGCGTTCAAAGAAGGCTTCTTCCTGATAGGTGTTGGGACGCCCTACGATGAGGACACGCCTGCCGTAGATTAGCTCCTCAATGAGGGGGGAGTAAATTAAGACAGGGTAGCGGTAGGTGGCTTCTATCTTCTTGTCGTATTTTGAGTGGAGGAGCCAATAGTTCTGGTCATAAACCTTAGTGGGTCTTTGAGAGTTGAAGACGATGCCGCATGAGCAGGAAAACCATTTAGAGGTCTTCCCGTCTTTAGCATTCTTCATGAAATAGACGTGACAGACATAGGCAGAGCAGACGGGGCAGTTGGTGACCTTGAGTTCTGGTTGAGCTAGAGGACTAGCTTCCCTTTTTAGATTTAAGATGGTAGACCTCCTTGAAGCGGGTATAGACCTTATCCATAGGAATCCCGTCTGCCATACAAATGGAGCTATTTGTGACAGGGTTTAAGGGGCACTGGAGCTTCATATCGTAGATGAGGAAAAGACAAGGCGCGCATGGGGCGAGGACTGAGTCAGTTTCGATGGAGTAGTCATTAAGGAAGTGTTTTGTGATGCACTCACGAGTATTATGGCCCAAGAGACAGATAAGAGTGGTTCCATGGGCGCCCGTCGCGTGGGCAATGCCTGTGTCTGGTGCAATGACGAGATCGACAAGCTTTGTTAAGGCCATCGACTGACGCATAGGAATATTGCCAGATAGCTTTGTAATGTTTCCTTCCATCGCGTCTTCTAATATCTGACACTTTACGTCTCCCACCGTGATGATGTGGACATCGGGGTAATCCTTACTGATTTGGTTACATAAGTCCATCATCCATGGGTAGCACTTGTTGGATCCTGAACCGGCGAGGCCGACTAGTATGTTAAAGGAGCCTGATTTAAGATGTCTCCTTGCATCGTCTAGTTCATGTTCTGAGAAGAACAGCTCTGGAGTGAGGTTTACACCTTTCCAGTCTTCACCAATGTGTTCAAAGGAATACTCGTAGAAGTTACGGTTAAAGCGGGCGATTCTCTCCTGCTTGGGGAGCTTATAATTGGGTCCTCTGGGATGCTGGCTTAATGCAACCTCAATGGACTCTGAGAAGTCGATTACTCGCTCACAGTGATTCTTTCTCTGTAGCCACCCGATGTGTTCGGCCAGATGCTCTACTTTAATGTTCTCATCATGCTGGATGAGTTTATGGATGTGGGGATTATTCTTAAAAACTTCCATTCCGCGTTTTGAGGTGACGACATAGAGTTCGTGGCCTTGGAACTTAAGATATCGAAGGACTGGGGTTATAACCAGGCAGTCGCCAAAAGCGGCCGATCTAAATATAAGAATCTTCATTTCTCATATACACTGAAGGAGAACCTGCCCCAGGTTTTAGCTTCGCCGTCCAAAGGCATCTGTTTCATGAGCTCTGCGTATTGGAGGCCTGCCAGCTTCTCTAAAAACTTCTTTTGGTCTGATTCTGCCGTGACGCCGGAAGCCGATGTAGTGACGCTCAGATGATGGATTACGCGGCTTCTTGCAACCATCATCACTTTCCACCCGTTCATTTTGGCCCGGATGCAGTAGTCAGAGTCAGAGCAGAAGTTTCTGAAACGTTTATCAAGGAGACCTATTTCCCTGACCATACTCATGCGGAGGAGTCCTGAGGCAAGCGGTATCCAGTTGACCTCGATGGGGATGTCGGGAAGCGACTTCTCATCGGTGAAATATTGGAAGCCGCGTATCAAATCAGCTCCGCAAAGTTCCATGTTCTGAGGGAGTCTGTCGGGGTGTACACGGATGGATGCGGCGATACCGATGGAGGGGTCGGATGACATGACTTGGACGAGTTCGTAGAGAAAGCCAGGTTGGGCAATTGTGTCGTTATTCAGGAGAAGAACATAATCGAATCTATCTTGACCCCAGAGGATGCCCTGGTTTGAGGCGTTCGTGAAGCCGGAGTTTGAGTCTAAGCGCAGCACATTGACCTTGGGGTTCAGGTAAGGAATCTCAGAGCCGTCATCGACTACTAGTATCTCAATGGGTTCTCCAGTTCCATAATTCTTAACTACTGAGTCTATGCAGGCATCCGTGTAAGAGGCCTTACCGAACATGGGAATGACGATGAAGATGTTATTCAAAGAGGCTTTTTTAAGGTGATGTGGTAGCACTCAGGGGTCTCTGAGGCAACGTCCATATCGCGAACTTTAGAGACAAGCTCGAATCCTTGTTCCTTACAAGCATCAGCAAAGGAGTCCATGTCCCAGAGAATATAGTTCACTCTGGGGTTAAAGCCGGTGTATTCGTGAGGACGAGACCAGATCACAAAGTAAGGATCTCGCATAGTGATCTTAATAACACTCTCAGGCGTTGACTGGTTAAAGATGTCTTCCAACTTCTTAAGTGGATACTTCTCTGAGTTAAGACTGGCACAAGGCCTTGTCACATTCTGCCACTTCGTGAAGAAGATGTTACGGCAGTTGCAGAAGGAGTAACCCATGTCAGGATACAGCATGCTTCTAGTAGTCTCAGGGTCCACGTAGAGGCCCCTTATCATCATGCGCTGGACGTGCCCGCAAAGAGGGCATTCCTGCATGAAGAAAGGGTCAACAGGTGGGAGAGTTTTTGCTACACTCAAGAGCTTCTTGAGCCTTTTTGACAATGTCATCGATGTTAAACCATACGCATGAGGGCATCTTATTCAGAGTTGGACAGCCCCAGTATTCACGAGGGTTCTTGTGACAGGGGGAGCAGGAAACAGGGGACTGCAAATAATAGGCGTTTTCAGCGCCTAGAACGTGATTGGCCGGACTCGCGGCGGTTAAGAGCTGTAAGCAAGGGGCATTCCAAGAGTGGGCTATGAGGGGCAGGCCTGACTCGACACTTATTGTGAGGTCTAGATACTTTGTCATTAAGGCGACACTTCTTATGTTTCTTTTGCCGACCCATGAGATGATTCGGTCTCCGGTGAATACTTGCTCTTTGCAATGCTCGTCTCCTGTCAGGAATATGATCGCCTGAGGATAGCGAGTAAGAATCTTCTCTGCCACACCTTCGGCTTGCATGAACTTTTTGTGGAGTGATGTTCCAGACAGATTAATGAGAATAAGATGGGATGCCTTATATTTCTCGCGAGTCTTAAGAGCTTCCTCACGAGCTGCTCGATGGTCTTCCTCTGCATAATAAAGTCCTCCTCGCTCTCCAAGATACTTGTCAGGCAAGTTGCAAGCCTTCGTCATCACGTCATAATAGCTTATCTTTCCGAAGGAATTTCTGCGGTAATCAGTGCTACGGTAATACCTCGAATCATTCTCGTTCAAGCAGTAGGCTAGCTCAATAGTGTATATGAGATTGAAGGATAAATCATAGGTCTCCTCGCACCAGTCCCAGTTCTTACGCAGACGGTTATCTGTCAGCTTTGTGTGATCGATGTAGATCAGGTTATCGATGAATGGGTTATTCTGGAGGATCTGGATGCCCTGGTAGTTTGTCTCAAAGTCTATGCGGTCTACTGAGTAGTGGTCTTTAATGAGGCGGGGAAGGTGGCTGGCAAAAAGGAGGTCCCCGAGGCCCCCGAATCTCGATATAAATGCTGTCTTCAAATGACCCTGACCTCAGGGATGGGAAGGATATATTTACAGTTTAGATGCTGTGTCTTTCTTATTAGCTCCTCTTTAAAATTCCAGGCCAGAAGAAGGATGTAATCGGGACTGTCTTTCTCGAACCGGCTGAAGTCCACTATTGGAATAAGAGAGCCTGGAGTCCATTTATTCTGCTTCTCCGGGGTGTCATCCACGATGGAGTCAATGAGGGTATTATCTACGTGACAGTAGTTAAGAAGGCTTATCCCCTTGGCTGAGGCGCCGTAGCCCATCACTTTGGAGCCAAGGTTATAAAGCTCACCCAGGGTGTGAGAGAGGTGAGTTCTTACCGAGTCAACTCGAGAACCGAAGGACAGGTAATAATCTTCTGAGTAGAGCCCACGGGATGCCTCAATATCAAGGAACCTGTTAACGGAGCTTTTAACCGGATAAAAGTCTTTTGATGCATAAATTCTTAAAGACCCGCCATGGATATCCAGCTCCTCTACATCGAATATGGAAAGGTTATGAGCCCGAAATAGACCAATGAGAGGGGCCAGGAGAAAGTAGGACAGATGCTCATGATAGATCGTGTCAAACTGGTTATGAGTGAATAGATCCCACAGGTAAGGAAACTCTGCAACAAAGACTCCATCTTTTTTTAAAGATATCTCGACGCCGCTTAAGAAGTCGTCCAGGTCATGCACGTGGGCAAGGACATTTGTGGCGATAATGAAGCCTGCGTTGTTGGCCTTGTAGACATATTCCTTTGCAATGGTGAGAGACCAGAAGGCTTTCAATACCGGGATTGCATAAGGTTTATTGTTGTCACTTAGATAGTCTTTATAGCCATAAGGTTCTGAAGCTAAGTTTGAGGCCGGTTCTATGCCAAGGAAATGCGAGAAGCCTGCTTTCTGAAACTCTCTTAGAAGACAGCCATCGTTTGAAGCGATATCAACGATGAGGGTATGTTTCTGTGGCATAAATGTGTCTCTCAGTTTAATGGCAAGGCTATAGCAGTGTTTCTTAAAAGTTTCTGAGACCGATGAGTGGTAGAGATAGTGAGAATAAAGAAGTGAGGGGTCAACAACAATGGATAGTTGGGATAAGTAGCAAGTTTGGCAAAAAAGCATGCTGACGGGATACTTTTCAGCCTTGAGTGATGGGTGATCTAGGAGGTTGTTAGAAAGGGGGGCAAAGCCTAGATCGAGGTATTTAAAAAGCTCTTTTGACTTGCAGATCCGGCATGAGGTGAGGGTCTTATAATCCAAACTGTCTCCTTTTTGGAGGAAAAAACGCCGAAGGAGAATTAATACTCTCCTCCGGCGTAATTTTGACTGCCTTAGTTATCCGCTGCCTGAAATGCTTCCCGGTAGGAGACAACTGTCTGTACTGTGAAAGACGCCGCTGTAGACAGGATTGAGTAGAGGTTTAAGGAACCCCCTGTCGGAATCGTTGTCTCGGTGGCAACACTTCCCGATACCACTGCCCCCGCCGCATGAGTGCCGACAAAGATGATGGTGCCTAATGCCACGGTGCCAAGCGAGCTTGTGGCCGCTAAGACCCACTGACTTGAACCGCCTGTGCCGAGGGTCGTGTTTGACATTGCCCAGTCAACAATCGTGATGGGATTCATCGCGACGAAACTGTCTACAATGCCTGTGGCACGAGTGCCTGCCGTAACCACTCCGAAGGTCAAGCTCTTTATTGACCCGTAAGATTGGTCGGAATAACTTCTGCCGCCTTTTGAACCAGTAGCCATAGTGTTATCCTCCTTTCTTAGAGTGAGTTAACGGTTATGATGCGGGTTTGACCATCATCTGAGAAGTCCCAGACCTGCTGGAACCCAAGGAGGGCGTACCAGGCGATGCCCTGGTCGCGGCCATAGTCGGTTGGGATACCGACGCGAATCTCCTCAGGAATTGCAACGCCCTCTCTCACCGCATCTGCTCCGAAGAAGCAGGCCTCACCATAGAGACCATTGGAACCATCGGTGTTACCGAGGAAGTTTGTTTCTTCTATAAAGCGAGTCCCGTAGTAACGTCCGACTTCCCCGATGTAGAGGGGGTCCATTGTCGTTAGTTGGGCTTTGGCTTCAAAGAAGTCGTAAAGACCTCGGATGGAGTTGGTGGACGCCATAGAAACATACATATCATCGTTAGACCGTCTCGGAATAAATAGCTTCTTCATCTGGTCTACGATGTCACGCACGTTCTTGTCAGACATATTGGCACCAGCGGTTGCAGCAGCAGTACCCGCGGTTCCAAAGGTCGTTGTGGCGGTGTTGGTGATTGTGGCGATGTAGTCGTTCACCATGAACGCTGTGGCGGCCGCACTGTCTAGTACCACTTTCATATCGTTCATGAGGACTGTGCGGATTGTTTCAGGAACCTGGATATCGGACAAGGACTTTAGCTTCTGAGTGTAGGGGATTGAGTTCCCGAACTCAGTCATCGTTAAAGTGCCTTGCGTGATTGTGTAGTTCCTCTTGGGGATGGTATCTGTCTCAGTCAAAGTCCCGCCCGCAGTTGAGATGTTCGAGACTTTATCGAAGAACACCTTGTTACCACGGTTGGTTCCCGCTGCAGCCTCCATGTCCACAAATTGGCGAAACTTCTGCATGGACTGGGCTTTGTAGCGGACTTCTTTGGACAGGGTGTTATTGGTAAAGTAGCCACCAAGGGAATTGGTAGCAAATACCTGTTGACCCATGTTTACTCCAAACTTTCTATCTGGAGGAAGGTTTGCGAGAGTTTCGCAGTTGGTTCCTAAGTTTGATTTCTTCTCTTACCTTTTCGGCATCAGAGAGGAGATTGGAGCCGGTCGAAGTCACGTCTTCAATTTCTGTGGCGTCGGGTTCAGCCAGAGATCGTTTATTGCGTCTCATGGCTTCCAGTCCATCGTCCTTGGGAGTCTTTATAATTCCTTGTTGATGAAGTTCACGATAAGCATCGGCAGTAGCTCTCCTGAGTGCCGTAGGGCGGTCAGGATCGTTATAGTAGAGTTTATGGAGCTCCGGATCGTTATAGAGCGCCATCGCAACCTGGAAGAGTTTGCCTTTTTGGTTGGCTAAGGTAAGGTCGTGTGACATGTCAACCTCACCTTTGTCGTTATAGGCGATGTAGTCCTTGGCCAGGTCAAGAAGGGCGTCGTTTTCACGGCGTGAGCGGTCTTCTGCTTCCCTCTTTATGTTGGCCTGCCGATCTTCCACCTCTTTAATTGCAGCTTCTTTTTCAAGCTTGATAAGGTAGCGAGTTGCGGCAATCTCTTCTTTCTTGTTGCCTTCCTCGGCCATCTTTAGGATGTAGGCCTCGACCTGTTCTATGGTCGGAGGGGTGTCATCCTTCTTATCGGAGGCAGGGGTAGCTTCAGGCTTTTGAGACTTAAGCCTTTGGATCTCGGCTCTCGCCTCGGCTAATTCATCTTCCCGGGTCTTCTTCTGGGCCACAACCTGATTGATGCGTTTCTGCACGGAGGCTTTGATCCGGTCGACTTCAGAGAGTGAAGCATCAAGTTTTTTGCCTTCACTATCAAGCTTCTTCTCTTCAGTCTTTACTTCAAGTTTCTCTTCCGGAGCAGTCTCTTTTTCAGGAACAAGCTCGTTCTGGGTTATGACCTCTTCTTCTACTTTCTGACGAGGATTATCAATGAGCGATTCATCGGCAGAGACTTCAGGTTTATCGGGCGTCTCAGCGGCCTTTGGTTCTTCGGTCATCACGACTCCCAAGGAATTTTTAGTCTTCCAAGAAGACTTTAAAGCTCACACCGGTTTAAAGACTCTAGGTGAGAAGGTCTGTACTAGAATTATTGTATCAGAGGCTCCAAACTTTAGGGCGATGTGGAAAGCTCGGAAGAGACTTTTACGTCACCAATGAAGTTTCCGGCAGACTCAACTTTTATGGATTCAACGCGGTTAATGTTTGTGATCTTGCCGTTCATGAAATTGATCTGGAGGTGACCGTAGCGCTTATCTTCCATCCAGCGGATGATCTCAAGGGTTAAGCGCTCTGGGATCTTACTCAAAGAGTTTCAAGGTCCTTCCTGAACTCATGGGTGAATTCTTTGAGGCCCGAAGTTCCGAATTCTTTCTGGATGCGTTTTACCATCGCGATCTTACGGTTAGTGGAATAGACGTTGGGCTCTTTCCTCTCACGCTTCATAATCTTTCTGGCAAACTCATATTCAGAGGTTTTATGACTCATACAACATCCTTGAATATTTCAGCGGCCTTGTGAGAGCCCATATCGATGGCCTCCTGCATCATGTTGCGTTCACGGTAGGGAGGCTTGGTGTTTACGGAAAGAGGCTTCTTTGATAGAGCTGTCTCTATTTTCTTAAGCTTTGCGGCATCTTTCATGGCATCAATGATCTTATTCACATTCAGTTTAGTTGTCACTAGTCTCATCCTCCATGAAGGGGTTATAAATGGGAGCAGTCTTCTCAGACTCTTCTTGTTTTTTAGCTTGAGTCAGTTTATTCCGGGCCACCACAAAGTCGTCCAAGTAATTGTGGAAGTCCATCAAAGCCTTCTGGTAGCCTGCCAGGAAACTTCCCCTGTTTGATTCGGTCCTCGTTAGGTCTCCATGTTGATATCGTCCGTTTGTAAGGCGCCCTGAAACAGAGGCGATACCTTCTTCGATAAGAGGCTCTAAGATCTCCTTCCATACGGGGGAGGAGAATAGAGCTGAGACTAAGTCCCCGTTTTCCCTGATAAGGGCGTCTACAGACTTAAGAGGCTTATCCTCGGACTTAAACGGCTTGTTTAACTTTAGCGGCCCTTGGGTCGCCGAGGGAACCTTGGCTACCTTGGGCGTTTTGCGTTTTGATGCCATTTTTCATCTGTTCGGATTGGATGTGAATAGAGGCGTGTTTATTCATGAGATTGGCAAAGCCTGGGTTCTTCATGGCTTCAGAGCCTTGAGGGGAGTGAGCCCATTCCTCGATGACTTGTAGGTGAATAGCGTCGTTGTCGTCGGGAGATACTGGCACATCAAAGCCGTTTAACATACGGACGATCTCTGATTGCTGTTCTTCAAGCTCAGATAGCTGAACGTCCTCTGGGGTTGTAATAAACTTGGACGTCTGGTCTACATCGGGATCCATGTCGATTAAGTTCTGCAGCATGTTGAATATGTTGGTTGGGGTCACGACTCCTACCGGCTGGCCGTACTGCATGATGGTTTGCATTCGCTGGATGGCTCGGGCCTGCTGCATTTGGGAGTCGGTGGCGTCTAAGGAGCCTGACCAGGAAACGATTGTTTTTACCAGGAAGTCTTCCGGCCTGAGTAATACACCGGCCACCTTCATGGGGCGGTCAACGGCCTGTTTTAAGATAAGATACATGTGCTGGGCTACTTCTGACAGAGTATCTAAGAAGAGAGCAATATCCATGTTGACTTGTCTTGTGGAGGCCTGATTGATTGCCTGGATTTCAGTTGCGGTGCGAGCTGAGCCTTGGTTGACGGCATTGCGCTGTGAGAAGTCTGTGATGGAGAGGTATTCTTCTGCGTAGGCTTTGGCTTGTTGCTCAAGGCGCTCGGATGAGACATCGGTTGTGATACCTTTATTCAGCATCTCGATCTCGCCGGGTTCTCCCTGGATGACTTGGCCGGGACGCATGCGGATCTCGTCTCCCGCCATGCCGAGCTGCTTTGAGACCCTCCACATGGGAGCATTATTCAGCTCATCCCGGATGAGCCTTGCGTTATACATCTTCTCAATGGTCTGGTGGAGCCCTCTGATCTTCTCAGGCACACCGCGGCTTGAGTACCAGCGGGTATTCTTCACTTCATAGTCGTGCTTCACATAAGTCCACATTCCGTGGTCATAGGGAAACTCCAGCTCCTGCAACACTCTTAAGTCATGAATGGGGGTCTCATTCTTGTCAGGAGTATGACCGCCTTCCTCGATCCAGGTAAAGACCCACTTTGTATTGTCATACCAGGTCTGGGATTCCCTGACATTGAATAGACCGGACTTTGTGTCCATTGTGGAGAGGCCTTCTGATACCGCCCAGGAGGTGTTTGTCAGACCGTCATCTGTCACACCTCCCTCGGGATCTAAGGAATCTACAGTCTTCTTGTCATATATACCCTTATCGGCCTTATCTCTTAATTCCTGGTAGGTCATCCACATGTCGTGGGTGATGCGGGGCAGGCGTTGGGTTTCGGTGCCTGAGGACGGCACGATAATCCGGAGGCCACGCTCTGGGATAACGGTGGGTTCGGAATAGATCTCCTTCTTTGTGAATGTAAGGACCTTCTTACCGGACCTGAATTGTTCAATAGCCTTATCTATCTCACGGAGGTCATCTTTGTCCTCAATATCCATCTCCTCACGCTGTGCTAGGACCTGGCGTAATTCCTCTTTCTTTAGGGTCTTTAAGAGTTTCAGGTCCTCAATAGAGAAGTTATCCTCGATGTTTATCTTCCGGTTTATGGTCTTTGAGAAGAATTTCTCTATGATCTTAAATACCGCGTGGCCGTTCTCCAGGAAGTAGTCGACAAATAGCGTAACTTTCTTGGCCCAGCCGAAGTCCCGTTTCTTGACAAGATTGTTTAGTGCCTGCTCAATTTTATTGGCACTCATCTTCGTTTCAGGAGTCTTTACTTCTCCGTCATCTAAGGTCACAACGATCTGTTTTTTCATCAAGGTCGCGACAGACACGAACATGGATTTAAGCTTCACGATAAATTTGTCTGTGATGGGGATGGGTACTTCAGAGGCACCAGGATATGGGCGGTTTGTGCGGCGCTTTAAGCCAAGCCTTGCGTTATAGGCTACGACTTGTTTATCTTTCCAGACCTGGCGGTCTTGGTCGTCCTGCCTTACTTTTTGGGCAAGTTTCCTGATGAAAGCGTATCGCTCAGAGTCATGAAGAGAGAGCTTTTCTGTCTTCTCTTGCGGATCAATTTCAGTTGGCAATCTTATTGTCCTGTTTAGTGGGCATATTTATGTCCGGCAGCATCTTGCTCGATACTTCTTATGTAGGAGATGTGAGAGTGGATTATTCGCTTAAGGAATACTTTATCGATCATGAGAGTGACTGAGGTTCCTTTTTGTCTGTCGACTAATTCAATTATACTACAGGCTGTATCCACCTCCTGACGGTAATCATCAAAGAAGGGGTCTTGCATGTGAGAGCCTATGATATCAGAATGTTTCTTATTCAGAGCTGATCCCCCCAGTCGCCATATTCCTCGCCGGACCTGACTTCATCAAAGTGAACAACTGAGCGGTAGCCTTCCTGCTGCTTGACTTCCTTTAAAGAGTGGGTGTATCGGAGGCCTTCTACCGCCAGGACCCATGAGTCAGCACGGTCTGGGGAGGAGCCGATAAGAGGCTTTATCTCTTCTTTAGATGAGATGTAGATCCTGCCGTTATCCTTCTTATACTTCGTGGCATTAAGCTGCTTCATCAAGGTATAGTCATCATCTACCTGGATAAGGCCTGCTTTCATTTGCACACTGGCCTTGTGATAGACCTCATCACGGCGGTTAAAATAAGTGGGGTCTTTTGACTTCTCAGAGGACTTAAACTTGATTACTTTCACACCTCGATCGTTCCGAGCCAAGAGTTGCACCACGAGATCGGCTACCGAGTTACCAATGGAGTCTGAGATAAAAACCTGGGCCTTATACTTTGTGATGAGGAGGATTGCTTCCGCGGCAAGCTGAGGGTCGGTGGAGGTCTGGATGAATTTACGCTCAACGATCTGGCCATTATTACAAACGTAGAAGACCGCCTCGTCTTCTCCCTCACCGGCCGGGTCCAGTGAGACGACTATTCTGTCAGGTGATAACATGGGCTCATTCTGGACCGACTTCTTTAAGTCCTGAAACTCGAATAAAATTCCTTCCTCACTTCCTTCATAGTTAATGTCCAGTTCTTGAGCGATCTCAACCTGATCATGGTTACGTCTCTTACATTCGTTTTGGTACCAGGCATCATCCTTGTCGGGATGGAGTCTCCAGTGGAGAGATTTAATGTCAATGATGCCGGAATGTCTTAATTTCGCGAACTGGTTATTGAAGCCGTGAGGTGTGGAAACAACTATCCGGCAGTTTGTGGAGTCGGCTGAGGCACGCCAAGCTGACGAATCACATTCCCAGAATGCGAACTCATCAAAGAAGATGGCGCGTCTCCTGCCGCCTCTTGAGAAATTATTGTTTGTGGCCTCGCCGGTTATCGTGGACTTCGTGGCGGGATTAAGAAGCCTCATGTAGTTTGAGTGACTCTTCCAATCAAAAGTGTCCGGCAGCATCCATTTGGGAAGGTTGTGGAGTAGGAATCTTACTTTCTCAAGGAGTGTATCCATATTTCCCATGACGTCGATATACTGTTCTTTGCGGCTTCCGACTAGAAAGTCCTGACCCTCTCCTCCAAATAACCAGTACCATGTGAATACCGCAAGCACACACCATGTCACTCCCATGTCGCGGGACTTATCAATTAAGATGTCCTTCTGGTCTCTAATGTGCTCCCAGATGGATGTGATGAGAGTGTCTTCATAGTCATAAGTGATGAACGGAATGACAGAAGGTGTGACACGAGGATTGTAGGTAACCGAATACTGATTCACCCAGTAGAGCACATCGTTCTTACACATCTGGATCTGGACTTTCCTCAGATCCCACTTCTTTTCCGCGGCCATAAGAAGGTTAAGCCGGTCCTTAGTGTTCTGGTACAGATCTTTCGAATAGAACTTCCCTCCGTAGGTCGTGTCAACGGCAGGTTCGGGTCGTTCCGGTTCGGGCGGCAGAGGAATGGGCACCGCGTGCTTAGGATGGGCCTGGTTCCATTCTTCCAGGTTTTTTAGATGCGCTGCTTCGGGGTCTAGTCTCTTACTAGAATGCGGCGCGATGTACAAGAGGGGTTTTGGTTCATCCGGCAATTTGATTCATCCAGCTTCTCGCCTAGTCCGACAATTTGTGCAGCTCATTCCCGGCAATTTGATTCATATCGTCCACATGCTCTGCACAGAAAAAAATATAAAAATTGGGAGGGAGTCTCACAAAATTATATAAAAATTGGGAGAGGCTCTATTCCAATTATCCCCCCGCCCTCATTTCAGGGGGGTGGGGTACCCCTTCCGGCCAAGAAATTTCTACCAGGTCCAGATATTCTATTAACATGGTAATGCTATAAGTATTGGTAACTTATGCTTAGTAGTACTAATACTTGATTAAGTCAATGTCCTATAATCCAGATTGTGTCAAGTATTCTACGAGAGCGTGTTAATGGACCAATTATTATTACGCGATACTCAGTTCAACAGTTAGATCAGACTAGCCCAACAATTTCCTAGTGAATTCCCACAATTGAGACTGGTTCTCAACGCCGGTGACTATAACTTGAGTGTTATTGATAACTGTTGATTGAGATTGATTATCATTTCCTTCTAATTCCATGCGTTGGGCATTCAATATTTCCACTAAATCATGCGATGTTCGAGGCGCAATCGTCTTTAATCCTCTCATTTCGCATTGTTTCATCCTTCTAAATCTTCTCACTTTCTCCATTTCTTGATCGATTGCTATCAACGCATGACTTGCTTTAATGATTTGTGAAACGCGTACTTCTGATATCCCGAATTCTATGGCTATGTCCTTCAAGCGCAAACCTTCCTTATACCGCTCGATCAAGGCTTTGTTGCGGTCTGAAGTACTGGTAAAGATCCTGGAAGAGCCGTTTAAAGGACGTTTAAAGACTTCTAAAGTGGGATCTAAAGCGTCTGTGACTGTGCTATTTACAGGTATTGAATCTCTCGAAAGGGGATTTTGGGACGGGACCTCAGAAGCCGGCGCGGATTCTATGTCCATGCTGGCAGTATATCAAATTGAGTTAAACGGTGGCAAGTGGGAAATGTTAGGTGATAGACAATTTTCACGTGCGTAGCAGATTTCTCTTGACAATGCGGAGTATGCGGAGTATGCTACACACTAGATTTAATAACAGGGGATCTAAAATGAAAAGTCAATGCAATGCTTGTAAGAAAGAGGCGAAATATCTTGTTGGAAAAGATAGGACGCCGCTATGCAAAATACACGCGGCAATGAGAAACAACGTGGACAATTCAAAGCAGTCTAAGCTTGGTGCAATATTGACGGAAGCATTAAAGAAGATGGTTTAGTGGAGTATGCTACACATAGGTTGGTAAATTGGTTCTTTGTAAGTAACGAGACGGCGAGCCGGACAGTCGATTGATTGTCATAAGAAAATAGGCGGTCTCATAATCGAAGTAAATCTGCGGAGGTATGAAATGGTATATCAGAGCGTTATTAAAACTGCAAAGGAAGCGATCATAGCGGCGGGTTTAAACTGGAAGATAGCAAAGCATGATGTACTTTATAGAATGCAAGATGACATCAGGCAATATGATGACGCGAAAGCAATCGTCAGGGAAGATAACGGGCAAGTGTTGGGTATTGTCGGCAATCGTTATGTTCCTATCCAAAATGAAGAGGTGTTCGGGTTCCTTGATTCATTCGTGGATAACGGCGAGGTTATCTATAAGTCAGCTAATTCCTATAAGCAAGGGCGCGTGATATCTGTTGATCTGTCATTGACTAGGGAAGATAAACATACAATCAGGGTTGGCGATGATATTGAAACGCTGATTAGGGTTGTTACTTCTCATGATGGATCAGAGAAACTATCGGCCAGGTTGGTTATGAACCGGCTGGTGTGTAAAAATGGGCTTGTCAGGCCGAATACCTGTTTTGCGTTTAACGTGAAGCACACGGAGAATGCAAAGATTGCCATAAATAACGGCAGGGAGCTGTTAGAAGTGGCAAGGATATTCGGGTCTGAAATGGCAGAAAATGCTCGTAAAATGGCCAACACGCTTATTACAAGTCAGGCAGCGAGGGCTTATGTTTTACGGGTGCTGAAAGTCGATGATCCGCAGAAGATAGAGACGAGAACAGAAAACAAGGCCGAGGATATTCTGGCGCTTGGTATTAGGGGGCGTGGGAATAATGGCCGGTCTCTATGGGATGTATACAATGGCGTAACAGAATATGCCGATCACCATATTTCAACACGTGGTGATAATGACCGCTTAACATCAAGTGTTTTGGGAGGCGGATTGCAGTTGAAGGAGAGAGCTTATAGCGTGGCGCAGGAGTTCGTACACGTTTAAGTTTCCTCCGCAGAGGAACCGGAGCGGGCAAGTGGAAGCCCTCCGGCGTAATGCACAAGCTAGGTTCCAAGTCCTAGTCAAACGGCAAGGGGTTGGCTGTGGGGATAAACAAGGGAGGCAATATGAAACCAATGACGGAAACACAGTGTTTGGACAAGGCAGTTCAACTGCTGGAAATGTTTATAAAGTGTGGTACATCGAACGAGGTATTGCCGATGAGGGAAGTCTCTAGAATTGCCCAAGAGTTCATAAACAAGGACTACTGCGAACAATAGGGGGGATAAAATGAGCGAGGTATTAGGCAGGAAGATCGTAGCACCGAAGAAATGCGCGCATTGCGAAGAGACAGAGCTTCATTATTCGGCACTTTGCAAAGACTGGTATCACGAATTGAAGGATGGTGGGAGGCATTGGCAGAAGGCTTAATCAGAGGCAAGGCCGGAAGGCCTCAAGGCAAGCATGGATTGTCTTGGGTGGCAAGGATGGGAAACAAGGAGGCACTATGAAACGAATGATGGTGAATGACACCAAGAGGCGGCTGTTTTGTGCTAGGCATGATTACGTGGACGAGAGCGGTTCAATTAGGCCAGGGCAGAGCTTTACGGCATTCACGGATGGCAAGGCAGAGGTTACACTGCGCAATGCGGAATATCATGGGTTCCTGCTTTGTGAGAGGTGCAGGTAGGCAAAGAAAACTGCGCCAGCGGAGTGCCAGCGCAGTCTCTTTTTGATGTCGTCCATGAGTTATCGGGCGGCATTGTTGACAGCTATCGCGTTACCGATGACTGCGCCAGACAATTTATCAAGATTCGATTTAAGATGTCAAGGCGGTGCCCTTTGATGTCGGACATAGATTACGGGTTGGCATTGTTGAGGGTTTTGTTCGGGATGCGAAGCTAGTTAAGGGCAGGCCCTTAAACACCCGTCCATTTTTTAATGTACCACAAGAGGGAGACAGAAAACAAGTATGCCAGGAAAGCTTACGGCGTCTCAAAGGTATTACCTGAAACAGAAGAAGGCCGGCAGATGTACGAGGGATGGGATGCCGCTGGACAAGGCAAGCAAGCATTACTGCACGAGGCATAAGGAGATGCACAGGCTTTATGAGAGGGCTAGGAGGCTGAGGGTGAGGGAGGGTAAGTAACAGGAGGAGGCATAACGTGAAGACAGCAATGATAGCGGGGTTAGTGGCAGTAAGCTTGGTATTGGCAGGACAGACAGAGGCTAGCATACAGACTTACTCTGTCAATGGACAGATATGTACCTGTACAGAGATGGGAGGGTTTACCTCCTGCTTTGGGGCGGGGTGCTAGGGTGAAGGCTATGAAGCAGGCTAAACTTAGTGAGATCAAGGTATTCCTACATTGTAAGGAATGTGCGAGAGGCTTGCCGGACGAGATGAGTCCGAGGCAGTATGCAAGGCTTGAAGTTGGCTTTACAGTGCCTGGGATACAGATATGGTGCGTGAGGCATGAGAAAGAGGTAGTGCATTTTGATTTCCAGGGGCATAAGGTGAAGCAGATTTGAGGAAGGCTTGAAATAAGCCCGTAGCTTCATTGACAATCCATTGACAAGGCGTTATCTAGTTGGCTATCATGAATGACATGACAATGCAACGGAGACCGCCAAATGGACAAGCTACATATCGCCACGTACGGAGTTATAAAAATACCAAGGGCTTACTGTAAGAACTGCAAAAGATATGCCCTTATAATAGACAAAATCATCCAATGCTGTGATATGCCATATGATTTGGAAACTATTGAACGTCAAAAGAGGATGGTTGAGGCACTAAGTGCGAGAAAAAGGCCATCGAGTAAAGCAATCAAAGCAATGTTGCTCATACAAAATAATAAGTGTCTATATTGCGAGATCCCATTCGGGACATCATATATGCATCCAAAGACAAAGAAATTGCAAGAAACTAAGGTTTGTTGCGATCACTTCGTGCCGTACTGCTATTCAAAGGACAATAGAGATACCAATTTTGTTCTTGCCTGTGGCACGTGTAACAGCATCAAAAGCAGTTTGATGTTTAACACACTAGAGGAGGCTAGAACATATGTCCAATACCGTAGAGCGAAAAAAGGTTACAGAAAAGAAATCTACATACTCTGAGTGTCGAGAATGTGGAAGGAAGTTTGCAGTCAAAAGAAATTGGCAGAAGTTCTGTACATCGAAGTGTGGGTTCAGATCATGGGCAAAGACACATCCCAGGATAGCTATGCCGGTTGCCGGTAGACAGGCTACTAGAGAAGCGGAAACAGGGACAGCATAGCTATAGCAAGTTATACAGGCTTATACCAGAAACAGGCTATAACCGGCTATAACCAAGAGAGCTAACAATGGATGAGAGGCAGGAAGCACAGCTAAAGGCAGAGATCGAGCCCTGGTATGAGAAGGAGTGTAACTACTGCAAGGAGGCAGAGTCTAAGTGCAGGTGCGGGCCGGTAGACTGTGACTGTAGCTACATAGAGGCCATAGATGACAGGGGTTCTGGGCTATGCAGGGAGTGCGGCAAGAAGTATGTTGCAAGGCAGTATGGACCTGATGACTTTGAGTGGGAAGAGATAGACAAGTAAGACATGGTAAGTAGCAAGGCAAGAATGGCCTGGGTGGGTAATAAGAGCTTGCCTGGGGCGTGCCAAAGCTGGGGACTAACCTGTCTAACCCGCAGGTTGGCTTCGTTAGATTCAAGACGCGCGTGAGGTATAGCTTAAAGGTCATCCTCACCCAGTATGCCTACTGACAGTATGCCTGTTGACGCCATGGCAGGGTCGCTAGCTCCTCCTCGGGACGAAAATCCCTCGTCGTCGCTACGCTCGTTGACAGGCTTGGGCTAGCATAGCAGGACTACTAACACAAGGCTAACAACAGGAAGCTAACAAGATGAGAAAGCTCACAAGGCATAGGCAGGCTACTGACCAGTCAATAGACTTACAGACCTACGTGACAGGTAACTGGCCTTGGTTATATGACGGGTGCTATGAGGTCGGAAAGGGGCAGGAAGATTGTCTCAGTAGCACGGATGACAGCACTCAGTGGTGCTTGTGGTGCCTGGTATATAACCGGCTAAGTCAACTATACCGGCAGGAATAGTATGGTTCTCATGGGCTTCTTAATGATCGTCATAGGATTCTTGATATGGCCACCACTAGTTGCTATTGCTCTCATACTGTGGGGGCTATCATTGCTGGACAGATAGACAGGTAAGCCGGGAGAACCAACAAAGGAGGAAGCTTGGACAGACAATGTAAGACTTGCGGTAGCATTATAACAGGGCAAGACTTGGATCACGGCATATATGAGTTTCAATGTAACTGTGGCAGACAGTGGCAGGAGGATTGTACTGCAGACATACAGGCAGGACTGGAGGAGCAAGCCCATGCATGATGATAACCAGATAGCTTATGATTGGATTGAGGAGTGTCCAGAGGCAGATTACAGGAGGTTTCTTGACTGGGCTTGGGCTAAAGAGAGGCCGGTTATGAGACAGCTGATAAGAGCCTATGTAGAGACAGAGGGTAAGGAGGCCTTCCAGGCTTATCTGGCTTACATGGAGAGCCCAGAGAACCAGGCAAACTTGAAGGCTGATCAGCAGATGGATGATAGAAGGTAGTTGCACTGAATAACACCACTCAAAAAGAGAGTAAAAAGTTAGTATAAAAACTGCACTATCTATTAACATCTTTATAGGGGGGGGTATATTAGTACCCCCCTATCTAATGTATAGTGTATGGATATACCCATAAAATGACCATATACCACAGTTTTTGGCATCTGACTTTCGATTAGACTTTGAGGAAAAAGTAACGTTCTTTAAGGTCAATAAATCCTACTTTCTTGTCTTTTAACAATATCGCCATACCTTGTTGGAGAGTGATTTGAGCAAGACCAGTAAGCTCGATTAGTTGGGTATAGTTAAGCTGACCTTTTAAGCGGAGTTGATGAAGGATTATTTCGGTGGATGGTTTGTAGTCTCCTTTGATTTGAAAGCAAAGAGGGGATGGCTCGATCAGAATTAGTTCAAGGACTTCTGGACTAGTTTTGCCAGAACGTTGAGTGTCACAGGTGAGAGTGCGAGACTTGTTTTTATGCATCTTGAGGTAAAGGATATGGTCAACGTAGGCACGAAGGAAAACAGAGCCGTAACTTCCTTTATCTCCACGGTCTAAGACTTCCTTTGTTTTCTCGTTACGCCATTCCTTTGAGTCGTGGTGGATTATGAGGACAGCACAGTTATAGCGAGAGATGATTTCGTCGATGGCGTTGGTAAAGGCGATGATATCTCGGTTTTCATTCAAGTCGCCGTCTATACACTTGTATACAGAGTCAATACAGATGGCAACTGGGTTCTGACCCCAAATCTTGACTTGAGCATCTATCTTTTCAAATATGGCTTCACGGAATAGTTCGACATTTAGTGGACAGTATTTCTTGAAGATGTGTAGAAAGAGAGCGTCGTTCATGGATTTGTTGAATGACATAGAGATATTATTCAAGCGATCTACAAACTCATCACGCTTGCCTTCGGCTTGAATGTATACGACCGGCCCTGGCTTTTTAACCTCAAACTTTCCAAGATACGGCTCACCTGTCACGATACATACGAACATTTGCTGGCCATCAATAGACTTACCTGATTTCTCTGAACCAAGAAGCATAACGCAGTCCCCCATCCATAAAAAGTTGTCTATAATTGGTTCGGGAGGGGTGGAATTTGAACGAAGGGTTTTACCACAGTAGGACTGGATTTTAAGGCGATCTGTTTCACGGTTTTGCATGGGGAATTTCTCCTATTATGAGGGCAGGGTATATTTACAGAGGACATTTTATTCTTAAATATACCCCAGTGTCAAAGTAAAAAACTATTTGTTGACATAAAAGTATCAAAGTGATAACTTACACGAATGGAGGAAGTAATGAAAATGGCTAAAGAAATTGTGTTTACGGCGGATATTGAGGAAGATATCGCCAAAAAGTTTGACAAGATAGCGGAGAAAAACCTACGTTCCCGTGCCGCACATCTTGAGTTCATTATCAGGAAAGAAATAGAGTGCCAAGAGGGTCAAAAATGACTGATGAAAAGGTCAAGTTTAAAGAGACTCCTCTATGTGAAATGTGTGGTAACGAGCCTGCGACAAGCTTCTCATTCTTTTGGAAGAAAGAGCCAAAAGATATGCCTCCGTTTGAAGGAAAGACTTCTTACACCGGAAAAGAACTGCTGGAACTAGTCGAAACAGAAGATAGTAAAAAAGAGTGGAAGGATAGAAAGAAAAAGTTTGTCGAGTATAACCACGATGGAGTATGCAAATTTGCAGGAGACTGTACATCTGATATTGAATTCTACTACATATACATCGACCAGTTCTTTAGAAGCCCTGCGTCCATCATTGACTGGCTTGCTCACATGCACGAGAAAAACTGGTTCAATGAGGATGATTTCTTCGACATGATGGATAGGTTTAGGAAAGCTACAAATTCCTTTGGTGGGTTTCAGAAATGAGAATGTACTGCGAGCATTGCGATAAAGAATTCACTATGACAGGGCCTTGTTGGGAGCCTTACAGCATGGAAGATTTAAAACTTTTTAATGAGGACGATGCTCTGTTTCATAGATTAGTGGTTAATCATAGATCAAAATGCAAAGTGAGAAAAGAAAGTAAGATAGGTTACTTTGTCTCATGTGATGTGAAGAGCCCATTTTCTGAACCTTATTCTTATTCACCGTGGAGTGACCAAAAATGACTACCACCTATCACCATCTATTTGCTTGTAGACGGCCAGGTTGCCGGGAAAGGTGGGAGGTGAGCTATACCTCAAGGGAGGCTCAAGAAGGCTTCTGGGAGGTGGCAGGGGAGCTTGCGAGGGTCAGGACAGAGCTAGATTTACATGAGGCCAATTGCCGGGAGGAGAAATATGCAGAGCTTGAGTGAGAAGAAAAGGCAAGCTATGAGGGAGGCCATTGAAGGCGTGCTTGAATGCTTGAATGAGGCACCATTCAAGTCACAGTTTCATGGGGTCTATGCAACGCCAAGGCATATGGCGGAGAGGATATTGAAGGAGATTGAGCAGGTGGAGATAGACTATGCCAATAAGTTTCAGGAAGCTAGAGAGCTAACGAGAGATTAGATGGCTTACGATAATAGTCAGTTGCAGACCTATAAAGATTGCAGTGAGCGTTACAGGCTTCGTTACATCGAGGGCTTAAAGAAGATTGAGGAAGACCATGACGAGCACGACCGTAACTTCGGGAAGGCAATTCATGCGGGACTGGAGGCTTACTACAAGAAAGAGGGTCTGAATAAGGCAAAGGAGGCTTTCTCCAGAGAGTATCCTGTACAGCTATCACAGGACGACTTGGCTAAGACAGAAGCCAATGGACTCCTACTCCTTGAGGCTTATGCTAAACACTACCAAGAAGAAGATAAGTCTCTTGAGATACTGTCTATAGAGGTCAAGGACTCCTTCTGTCTTAGCTCTCCTTCTCTTACGTCTCCAGACCGCGAAGCTCACAAAGTTCGCTTCGCTCCGCTCAGATCATCTTCCATAGACTTCCTTGTCAAGATCGACATGGTCGTTAGGAAGCAGGGTTGCATCTACTGGGTAGACCATAAGACAACGGGTAAGACCTTCAATTGGAGCTACTGGAGCCGGTTTGAGCCAAACTCCCAAGTGACGGCATACACGGCTTACTGCCAGGCCAAGTACGGTGAGTGCTCGGGTGGCATCATAAACGCGATAAGGTTTGGACATAGGCAGAGGGCTTACAAGGGAGAGGCTGCCGGGTTCTACTATGAGTTTCAGAGGCAACTCTTCAATAGGAATAGCGAGCAGATTAAGGCTTGGAAGCAGGATACTTTAAGGTGGATAGAAAGTCTTGAGACGGCAAAGGCAGGTGGTGCCGAAGTGTGGAAGAAGAACGAGGGACAGTGCGGATACTGCTCCTACAAGCCCATCTGCATCTCATGTGCCGACCCACAAATCATTGAGCAGCTTTATGAGAAGACCAATCCACTGGAATACTTGGGGGAGACGACATGATGATTACGGCAGACCAGATTAGGACAGGACAGGCTAGACAGACGCTTAAGATTCTGTCTAATGGGGGAAGCGGGACCGGGAAGACGTACCTTGGCTTCACGTTCCCTAAGATTGCTTACATTGGGACGGAGCCAAACGGGCTTGATACGGCAAGGTCTAATCCGACTCTCTTAGACAACTTAGTGTGGGCTGAGGAGTTTATACCTAGCATGGGAGAGGACATTAAAGCGACCTTTGAGCGCATGGAGACGGCTATTGCTAAAGCTCATGCCGACCAAGCTAAGGGAGAGGTTGAGACGCTGTTCTTGGATAACTTTACCTATCTCGCTGAGAACCGCTGGATTTACTTAGGAAAATACGAGTTACTTAGGACGTCAAGTGGAGTAACTGATACTAGGGGCATGTATGGCATCTTGTCTCGATGGCTATATAACTTCACGCTAACGAGGCTTCTGTCCTTCAAGGGGAATGTGGTAGTTTCCTGCCATGAGCAGACTGAGGGAGACGAGGCCATGGAGGCAAAGACGGATAAGTCCATGACGATTGCACCGGCAATACTTGGCGGGTTTAGGGACAAGGTAGCGGGTATGTTCTCGGCCAGTATTTATCTTGAGAAGAAGAGGCTGTCTGAGAATAAGTACCGTTACTCTGCCCGTTGCCAGGCCGGAAACCAGCGTGCTGCAAAGAATCGGTACAACCTGCCTGAGATCGTGGAGGACGTAAACTACAGGAAGATTATAGACAGTATCGGTCAAGCAAATTTAATCAACGGGGCGAAGTCCCCAACAACGTAGATAAGGAGAGCGTACCATGAGTGAGCAAGTACCGTTTGACATCACAGATGAGGTCGAGGTAGCGGACTTAACGGACGTGAAGCAGGACAGGAACCTGTTTCCGGTCTGTAAGGGGCTTAAGGTCAGGATTAATAAGGCTGCTGCACAGCAGAATAAGGATAAGGACATATCGAGTCTTAAGCTTGATGTGAGGCCGGTGGACGGGATTGAGGTTACGGATCCTGAGTCTGGAGAGACGCTTCAGAAGTATGTCAATGCGCCCATATTCACGTCCATCATGGACTTGGTGTACGCGGCAGACATGTCTGTGAAGGGTCGAGCGGATAGCAAGTGGTGGAAAGCTAACCAACACTTGGTTGAGTTTAAGAACCTGTGCGTTGCCTTAGACATTCCGCTTAAGGGCATCAAGGTCAATGATGAGTGGCTTGCGAATCTCATCGGGAAGGAAATCTTAGTCTCCGTGAAGCATGAGAAGGACACGCAGAAGGATGAGCATGGTAAGAAGGTGGATTTGGGGACGTTTAGTCAGAGGCTCTATGGGTGGCGCAAAGTAAGTTAAACAAATGGTAGGCGTAGCAAGGCGAACCTTTTGTGAGCCTTGCGTCCTGCCATGGGAATATCAAGGTGAATAGGCATAGAGTTGAGGGTGAGGACTTCATCAGCTTCTCTATTCCTATGCCACCTGTCTCTTGCAATAGTCTCTACAATGTTATGTTTAAACTTAAGCGGGTTGAGCTTAAGCCTGAGATTAGACTGTGGAAGACCAAAGTCAAAGAGTTCGTACCTGTCTGGAAGACGGAGAAGACAGGTTACTTGTACTTCAATGCGGACATCTACACCGAGACCCTCTTTAAGAACGGTAAGGTTAGGAAGCTTGATCTGCAGAACCTGGAGAAGGCGCTAATTGATGCGGTGTGTGAGAAGCTTGGACTATCGGATGAGTTTATATTCCAGAAGCATACGAGGAAGGTACAGGCCAAGGATGAGAGGATGGAAGTAGAGCTTGGGTTCTTGGAGGAGGTCTGATGGCACAGTACGCGGTAGTAAAAGACGTCCTCATTAAGACCTTCACAAAGATCCACTTTGACAGGGATGAGGCGCATAAAGAGGCCGAGAGGTTATGCCGGCTTGAGGGGAAGCCGTTCCTGGTCATAGAGATACTTGGGAGGTATTCGACTGTTGAGAGGCCGGTGGATTATGAGAGGCTTAACTAGGAAATATCTGCTTTGAGAAAGCCCGGCAATGGCACACATAGGGAATGTAAGCCTCATCTTGGGTACTCATGTAAGAAGAAGCTTCATGACGCCTGCACCGTCCTCATGTGTATCTGTAAATGTCACAAGGGAGAGTTTGGGTATAAGGAGGCTATGGTGGGGCTAGTGATGGCCAAGAATAAGAAGATGACGAGGCAAGAGGCGGAGGAGAAGGTCAGGTGGGATGGGCTGGCATGAAGAAGGATGGCTGGGAGGTCTTCATGATCATGGCTAGTATCGTGGCTGTCATTGCGTCATGGCTCTTGGTTCACTGGCTCAGTCGGTGAGCTACCTGGACGAGAAGGTTAAGCGCTATGACAGGTATGAGAGGCAGGGTGGCAGAAGATGGTGGCAGGCCATAGCCTGGGACGAGGTCTTATTCTTCTGGTTTATCACGATGAGTGTTATTGCTATCACCTGTCTCTTTGGTGTGGGGCTTTATGTGGCAGTAAGGTGGGTGGTGAGCCTGTGAGAACTAAGCCTTACAAGTTCTCTAAAGAAGAGCTTCGTGACTTTAAGAAGCGTAATATTGAGCCTTGCCCGCAGTGTAAGCATTACTCGGTTACTCTCTCACCCAATAGACAGTTTAGGCTGTGTGTTAATGGGTGTTTTAGGAGGAAGGTGATTGGGTGAAGGCCCAGTCTTAGATAGGATGGCCAGGCCAGAAGACCGCTTCCCATCGCCATTTGTCGGATTGAAGGAGATGGCAAGGATACTTAAGGTTCATCCTATGACGCTGTACAGGTTAGCTCGGAATAAGCAGGTCTCTTACATTAGGGTGGGGGTGAAGTATCGATTCAGCCCGGACAGTATGGTGGATGAGCTGATTAGAAAGACTGTTAGGAACAATAAGCCATGAAGCCTAGAAAGAAGCTGGAGGAGATTCTAACTAAGGTTTATAAACAGGGCGTCAAGAACTCTGGATATGCCATAGATGAGGACACGCTTCGAGTGGAGGAGGCTACTGTTGCCATCATAGCTTTGTTTAAGGAGATGATCCCTGACAGGGTAGAAGTTTCTAGCTGGGAGTTCAGGCGTAACGATGATGGATGGAATGTGTGTCGCGAAACCATGCTTGATTCAATTAAGAAGCTTTCAAGTGAAGCCTAGAAAGAAGCCCAAGCAGTGCGCTTGCGGCCATGCCAAGACCTCACACCTTGTCTTTGGCTGTCAAGGCAATGTCTGGTGCGGCGGCGTTATAAGCGGGTCTTCGAGGTGTGGGAGGTATGAGGAAGCGCCTGGTGACAAATGACACCGGAAACCTATGAGAAGTTTGCCGTATGGTGCTTTGACAAGCACCTCAAATATGGCGACTGGTTTGAGGATTGGTGGAAAAAAGAAGGGCAGGAAATCTTCTTTGCTTACGCAAGAGCCAGGGGGCAAGAGTTTATTGAGAGGCTTTTATCAGAAAGTATGAATCCCCGATATGTCAGAATAATCAATGAAAGATATTGGGAGCTTTTTTGACCTCAGAACTTCCAGACTCTTTTCATTGGATGAATGATGGTGGAGGAATCTTCCAAGTTATTTTGATTCCAAAGAAATGGTGGTCTTTGAGCCACTGGAAACTTGCCATGTCAGTCAACGGAGGGTTAAGAATAACAGGGCTTTCGGAAGTGGATACTGCCGCAAAGGAAAAATGAAGCCTAGAAAGAAGCCCAAGCAGTCCAAGGCAAGGACTGAGAGCATAGCCGGCTTTGACAGGATGGTTAAGGCAGTGAAGAAGAAAGGAAACAAATGATACCAGACACTCCTGACACTCTAGGCCATGAGAGCTGTATCCAAATAATCAATGAGCTTAAACAGGAAAACAATAATCTTAAAGCCAGGATTGAGAGGTATCTCTGGAATCTTGGAGGGTGCAGTACCTATGCTTTGGGGTATGGCCTAGATGAGTCGCATGATAAAGAAATGGCCTTGCCTGCACTTGATGATGTGTTGAAACTAGCCATTAAAAACAAGGAGCTTATGGAAGATATTAAATGTCTCAAGCGGAAACTAAGCCGCACAGAAAAGGTTAGCTCAGAAACGATAGACCCAACACGGGATGAATGGAAGTGAGCCACGATTACGCGGCGCGAGCCAGAGAGATTTTATATGGTCTCTCTAAACTAGGATTATCTGATTCGCCGGAAGAGTTTTTGACAGAAAAGCTTCTTGAAATCAGAAAGGAGATTATTTCCGAATGTGCTGAGGTTGCCGACGATTGGGTCGGAGATCCTTACATCGGAGCGATGGCCAATGCGATAAGGGCTTTAGGAGAGCGGAACCCGTGAGGCATGAATCCCATGACAAATGAACAAATAGCAGAGGAATTAGCTGTTTCTTCCAGAAGAAAGAATGTGTCATGTGTTCAACTGAAGCTGGCTATTAAGAAAGCTTTGGATCGAAAAGACGTTTTCTACAATGTGTCGGAAAGGAGAGACTACTTCGCCGCCCACGCCCCCATCGTGCATGGAGAGGCAATAGAGCGCGGTACGACAGAGAGTGAGATGATTAAGTGGCTGGCGAAGTTGGCGTTCGAGTATGCGGATGCGATGATGGAGGAGAGGAAGAAGCATGAAACCTGAGCATAGAATAGCAACAAGGGAAGAACTCCTGGATGCCATCAATAAGCTGGTTCTTGAGAAGCAGATGGCAATAGAGGCCCTGAAGGAAATCGCAGAAAGCGACTTATTGGGCCGTGCGGGGTGCCGTACTGTCGCAATGCAGGCTTTGGAGAAACTGAAGAAGCCATGAAGCCAGAAAGGAAGGAAGTCATTCTAGCTATGTTTATCATGCTAGGCATCATGGCTTTATCGCTGGTTTTCTTCCCGTGTATCCGTTGGATGCTCAAATGAAGCCTTCCTGGAAAGAGTATAAGAGACATGATGGCAAGCAGGAACTCGAATGTGAACATGGCGTCGGGCACGGCGGCATACATGGTTGCTGTGAGGATAGGTGCTGCACTAAGCCTGAGTTTAAGGAGGCTTGGAAGAAGGTGTTTGGGCGGCCGGTTAAATGAAAGGAGCGATACGATGAGATATTTCAGCATGTTCTCTGGTATCGGGGGATTTTGAGCTTGGGATTGAGCAAGCCTATAGCGATAAACAATCTTCCGAGGTCGTCAAAAACGGGCAAGGGAGGGACAGGAACCTTGATGAAGGAGGACATGATGTTCTGTCTCCAAGCAGGCCCTCCCCAGTATGTATCGGATACTCAGAGATTGACAAATACGCCATCCAAATCTACAAGAGACACTTCAAGGAACATACGAGCTATGGAGACGCAAGGCGAATTGTTCCAGAAGAACTCCCGGACTTCGATATGCTCTGCGGAGGCTTCCCTTGCCAGGCTTTCTCTATTGCTGGGAAAAGAGGAGGATTTGAAGATACTAGGGGAACACTCTTCTTTGACATCGCTAGGGTCGCTAGGGTTAAAAGACCTCAGTTACTGTTCCTGGAAAACGTCAAAGGACTTCTCTCACACGATAACGGGAGAACCTTTGGATGTATTCTCTCAACCCTTTCTGACTTGGGGTATTTTCTCGAATGGCAGGTACTTAACAGCAAGGACTTCGGAGTGCCGCAAAACAGGGAAAGAGTGTTCATTGTCGGACATCTTGGAGGAACAAGTAAACCCCAAGTATTTCCTGTCAGAGGAAGTAATGAAACGGATAGCGGGGAAAATATCAGCACAGCCATTGACTCAATGATTCAAGTTGGAAATATTGACCAACAGGGGCATAACAGTTTATGGGGAAGAATCTATAATCCGCAAGGTGTAGGGTCAACATTAAATGCTAATGGCGGTGGCTTAGGGGCTAAGACCGGATTGTATGCGGTTGGTAATAAAAATCCGAGTGGCAGAGGGCAAAGCGGTAATGTTTATAATTCGCAAGGATTATTTCCAACTTTAGGAGCTGGTGGCGGTAATCCGAATCGTAAAAGGGATATTGGTTGGAGTAGCGGATACCTAGAACATAATATGAAAATTCGAAGGCTGACTCCAGTTGAATGTGCGAGACTGCAAGGCTTTCCTGATGGGTGGACAGAGGGCATCTCTGACAGCCAGAGGTATAAAACCTTAGGAAATGCGGTAAGTGTTCCTGTCATCAAAGCTATTGCAGAAAGGATATTCTCATGTCAAGACAACATCCAGAAGTAAAGCAAGTAGAAATGATTAAAAGATTTGTAAAAGGAGAGTCAGCCACTTCGATAGCCAACTCAATGAGTCTTTATGCAACCTCTGTGACTCGTGTCCTTAAAAGACATGATTTCAAAATGCGTAGTGGGAAAGGGTCAGAGCATTCTGGATGGAAAGGCGGGAGAAGTCCTAAGTCCGGCTATTGGACTGTTTATGCTCCAAATCACCACCGAGTTTTAAACAACAACAGAGTGTTTGAACACATCTTAATCGCTGAGAAAAAGTATGGCAGAGCCATTAATAAGAATCAGCCGATACACCACATCGACTTCAATAGGATGAATAACTCTCCTGAGAACCTCTATCTCTGCAAAGACCATCAAGAACACAAAAACATTCATGTATCTTTAGAACTGATAGCACGGAAATTGTGTGAGTCAGGGATTGTAAAATTCAATGATGGAAGATATGTCTTGGGAACGCTGTGACAGTCAACGTGATAAAGGCTGTAATGGATAAGATTAGAGTGACTAGGTAGACATAACAAGGCAGGTAAACCAAAAGGAGGAAAGAGATGGCAAAAGAGCAGTACGCGAAGAAGGATGTGGATAAGCTTGTGGCAGGGATCGGTAAGAATCTTGAGAAGGCGGTAGCGGCTCTAGAGGCGGTGAAGGAGCTTCTGGATACAGAGCTTGAGATCGTAGAGACGGAAGAGTAAGAAACTAAGACTGAAGCCCTGCCGAGGTGTTATGCCTTGGCAGGGTAAGTCGAGGAGACAGGCATGATTGAGAGGTTTAATAAGACCGAGTTTCTTGTGGGCTTCTTTGCTGTAAGCCTGCTATGGCTTAAGCTGGGCATCTTGGTCGGGCTATGCCTGAGCTTCCTTACCGGCCTCCTCTGGTGGTGCGGGGGGACGTTTGAGAAGGTGATAAGGAGGCTGGGAGTGCCGCTACTTGCCTTTCTTGTAACAAGCCTGACACTGGGCTTTCATTGGTGGTATGTGGCAATGCTTCCGGTAGGCTTTGCGGTATTGAGTCTGGGAGATGGCTACCCTGACTTTAGTACAGGAGATGCCGGCAGTTGGCTTGGGTCTAAGGTTTACAAGCTGGGACTGACGGATTACTGGGGCGGGCTGTTAGTGAAGCTCACAGTAGTGCTTCTATTCCAGCTATCACTCCTGCCTGTGTTACTGGTCAGATAGATGTGTGAGCATGTATGGCATGAGTTCTATGCTTCAGACTGGCAGCTAGTCAGAGAATGCTACCAATGCGGGATGGTAGAGTTTGCATTGCCAGGTGGCGAGTGGTTTAAAGAAGAATAAATGCCTTACAAATCTTGGAAGCATAAGTCAGCATAGTGACTCACTTAGCTTGTCCTGACGCCAAACGCTTTGAAGTGCCCGGCAGAGTCTCTTTCCTCATGCAAGATGAAGCTTCCTAGGTCTGCCTTAAAGATGCGGTCAATGTCAGCATAGGTACGCATGGTTTCTGCCGGGTCACTAAGTGATCCCACCTTGATAATGAAGCCTTCAAACTGTCTGCCTCCAGGCGTAACAAGATTTCCTCGCGACCATGTGACATCCTTAAACGTCTTAGCTATCCAGACAAGTAGCTGGATAAGCTTTGCTACTTTTTTATCGCACCTACCTCGTCATGTACGGCCTTTAGACCGAGGAGACCCATGAGGACGGCAAAGCCGCCAAGAATGACTGGCAAGTCTGAGGCTTGGATGCCGTCTTTCATGGTATCAACTGCCAAGAGTAGGAACGCAAGGATGCCTGAGACAATACCAAACATGGTGGACTTAGATTTAATCCAGTCGTTGACTGACATAGGACTCCTTTCTTAAGGTGGTGGGATAGCAGGATTGGCATCCTGCCGATGTAAGCTCCTTAGTAAGCTTACCAGGCGCCTCCTGGCAGGTATCCCAAGACCGGTTTACTTTGCTACAGGCGCTCCGGCAGTCAGGCCAAGGTTTGAGGCATTGGCATGAATGGTGTGCACCGTGATGGTGTCGGAGATGGTCTCGACACCTTGACCGAGGTCTGCGTCCGCATTGACCTGAACGATCGTGTCCGTCAGGTCTTCATCGGATGAGACGATGTCGCTTGAGAGGCCGTCGGGTGAGGTAACCAGGGTCGCGGGGCCTGAGGACACGACCCATTCGGGTGCGCCGTCAAGCTTTGCGGTCTTTCCGGTTGCCGTGACAGGTGAGAGCGTCACGTTAAGCTTCTGTTCATTGGTCAGGGTAACTTCTAGTGGCATGTAGGTCTCCTTTTTGCCTTGTATGCGTACCTTGTATGTAAAGCCGGCTTTGGCAAGGGACACAGTCCCAAGCTTATCCAGCTTTTTGTTGATGAAGTGCATGGCTAGGTTCAGAAGATCCAGTTTCTTCTCGATGTGGCAGAGCCTGGACTCCAGCTGTCTAATTGGCGTCTGTCTTTTTGGCCTGGCTTTGAACGCCATGTGACTTCTCCTTAGGAAGCTTAAGAAGCTTCTCCTCCAGTTCTTCTATCACGTCTTCCAAGTGAGCGATGTCGGATTCGAGGCCGCTGAACTTCAAGTGGCATAAAATCCAGCCAAGGCCCATGCCCAGAAGAAAAGAGGCTATGTAGGCGACTGTACTCAAGAGGCCCCGTGCATTGATGCCAGAAGAAGCGACTTGAGAGGACTGATAAGCATAAGACCCGCAATCACGACAATAGCGACTGCTATGATGCGCTGTATTGGTGCGGGTGGTGCAAGCTGGGCATTGGCATACCAAAGCAGTGCCGCAATAATGACGATGACTACGATCGCTATGATGCTGGATTCCATGTTATT
>Ga0222621_1000001_pt1 | contig 55317 bp, 65 predicted proteins | sample PLMtaG_2_FD_161648 | JGI IMG/M metagenome (GOLD analysis project Ga0222621, IMG submission 161648) | Groundwater sediment microbial communities from an aquifer in East River, Colorado, USA - PLM2_5_coex | ecosystem: Environmental > Terrestrial > Soil > Riparian zone | place: USA: East River... | reverse complement strand
GTTGTGATCGCCTCATCCAACGCGGCGAGGTCACCGTGGCGATGCCCGGTGTTCCAGTGATCAACGGCTGTCATCGCGGCGCTCTTCGCCGATTCCCGGCGGTGAAGCTCCCACAGTTCGCCTGCCTTATCTGAGTCAACGGCGGTTACCGCGTAGCTGCCCCAACCCACAGATGTGAGGCTCCGAATATGAAACTTGATGCTGGGCAGTCGATCGACCTCGAACGTCTTCGTGAAGACCTTGGTCACCGTGACTACCTGCGGGTAGGGGTTTTGGCTGTGGATTTCGAACCTGTAAAGCAGAACTTGGGCGCCCTTTTGGATGAAGTCGTTCACCGCACCCACCCCCGGCGGGCGCGGATCTCGGCGATGGTGTCCTCGAGCTGGTCCAGCTCGGCGCCGCGCAGGGTGACGGATACCCGCTGGTCGGTGTCGTTGTTCACCGACAGCAGGCACAGCCCGTCGGCGTCGTTGAGCACGTGCACCGACGCGTCGGGGTTCTGCGCGCAGGTGATCTTCGGCGGGTTCGCCACGGTGGCCTCCTCGGTCAACGCTCAATCTAGCCGAGTCAACTCGGTTCGTCAAATGGAATCGCCACCCCCGGCCGGCCAGGTAGTGCAGTCGAGGGTGGCGAGGCTCGCGGGTTTACAGAACGCCGAAGGCCAGGTTGACCGCGTCGAACAGGTGCGACGTGGTGCCGACCGGAACGTCGTGGTCCTCGATCAGCCAGGTCCGGTTTCCACGGCGCAGCGCCACATCGTGGTCGCCGCTGCGGAAACGCCAGTCGCCCACGGCGGTGCGCTCGACCAGGGCGCCCTGGTCGCCGAAACGGCTACCGACGGGCAGGGTGGCGATGCTGATCGCGGTGAGCTGACTGAGGGTCATTGTGGGGCCTCCGAGGGGAAGTGAGGCGATCGGTGCCCCTTGACCGTAGCCGAGTCAACTCGGCGCGTCAATAGCTTCTCGAGCCGGATTGACTCGGATACACTCAGATTTTCAACGAAAGGGCGGGGAATGACATCAGATCTCGTGGTCGATCTTTGCGCGGGCCCGGGCGGCTGGGACGAGGGGGCCCGAGTGGCTGGCTATTCGGGTGGACTGATCGGCCTGGACAGCGACCCGAACGCCTGCCGCACCGCGGTGGCCGCTGGACATCAGCGCATTTGTGTTGATGTGACCCGGTACCCACTGGCCCCGTTCGTCGGTCGGGTCAGCGGCGTGATCGCATCTCCGCCATGTCCGGATTGGTCCATCGCCGGGTCGCGGCGGGGATATGCCGGCGCATCCGGTCAACTACTCCACGAGCCGTTGAGGTGGGTACTGGGATTGCGTCCGGAATGGACTGCCTGGGAATGCACCCCCGGTCGCGAGGTTGCCGCTCGATTCGCTGCCGACGCCGACGTCTTGCGACGAGCCGGGTATCACGCGTGGTCAGGCGTGATGAATGCCTGTGATTACGGCGTGGCCTCGACTCGTCGTCGCCAGATTCTGATGGCAAGCCGATCCCTCTTCGCGTTGCCGATCGTCGAGTCGCGGCGGTCGATGGCCGAAGTTCTGGGCTGGGACGGCGCGGTATTGGTGTCCAACTACGGCACCAGCGGAAATGCTCGGAATCGTGGCCGCAGGGTTATGTCCGGAGCTGCGTTTACGATGACGGGGAAATGCTGCCGTAATCGTTGGGAGTGGCCGGACAGGTCGACTCGCAACCTCACGATTGCCGAAGCCGCTCAACTTCAGGGTTTTCGTTTTGACTACCCGTGGTTCGGTGGACGGATTGCACAGCAGCAGCAGATCGGTGACGCGGTTCCGCCGCCGTTGGCCAAGGCCATTATCGGGGCGCTGCTTCCTCGCGGAGGCTCGCAGTTGACGCACCGAGTTGACTCGGCTAAAGTCGGGACATGGCTAGGCTGACCAACAGGGCTTGAGGAGATCTCCCCGATGACCGAACCCAGTGAGAGCGTTCTACGCCGCGTCCGCGCCCTGCTCGAGCGCGCCGAACACGAGAGGACGCCGGAACCGGAGCGCGATTCCGCGATGACCATGGCCGCCAGGCTCATGGCCGAGTACGGCATCGTGCGCACGATGTTGGCGGCGACCGGCGAGATCGACAACACCATCGATGAGACCGTGATCAAGATGACGGATCCCTACAGCTACGAGAAGGCCTCGCTGCTGCACCTGGTCGCCAAGGCGTTGGGGTGCAAGACGATGAGCTACAGCAGTGGTCGCAGGAGAACCAGGGTGTCGGTGGTGGGCGCGGCGTCGGACCGGGAGCGGGTCAACATGCTCTACACCTCGCTGCTGCTGCAAGCCGAGCGTGGCATGCACCGGGAGGTCGGCGGCTACGACGCTGCGAATACCCGGGCTCGGCGCGCTGGATTCTTCGCCGGCTTCACCCAGCGGGTTTACCAGCGGCTACTCGAGGCCGAGCAGCGGGCCGCCCAGGATTACGACACCGAGCATGTCGGTACCGGCAACGGAACGGCGCTGGTGTTGGCCGGTCGGGCCGCGCTGGTGGAGCGGCGATACGCCGAGCTGTTCCCTGAGGTCATCGCGGACAAGGGGCGCAGTTACAACGTGGCGGCCTATCGCCGAGGCGATGCCGCCGGGCGCAGCGCCGACATCGGAACGCCCCGAATGGGCGGCAAGGGTGCGTTGCGATTGGAGGGTTGACGCACCGAGTTGACTCGGTTAAGCTGAGCGCATACCGAACGACCGAGGAGGACCCGATGACCGAGGCCACCGCCCCCACCATCACCATCGACGGCGTCATCAGCGCCCCCGGCAAGCCGGTCAGCATGGTGCGGCTGGGTTGCGACTGCGTCAGCTTCTGGCCGGCGCACGGTTTCATCGTGGGCGGCGCCGCTGGCTGTGGCACGTGCGGCATCGAGACTACGTTGGTCAGCACCTTTGAGACCTGGGTCTTCTAGGTTCACGCTCTACGCGCCACCTCCAAGATTGCTCCAAGCTGCCCCAATTTGAGGAGTTCCCCATGCGCACCGGCATCCGCGCCATCGATCAGCCCGATTGGGCCCCGCCCGGCGGCACCTCGAGCAACCGCAACCGTGAGATCAGTGAGTCGCTCGACGCCGCGTTCCTGGCCGGTCTGCGCGAACGCATCGCCCAACTCGGCGACGCCGCGTGGATCAAGACCCACAATGACGACACGTCTGTCTACATCGGATGGACTTTCGATGAGCAGGGCGGCTACTACGTCGGCACTGGGCTTGAGCACAACCCGCACCTGCCGGAAGCTGAGCAGCGCTGGTTTCTGTGGTTGCAGTACCGCGACGAAGACGGCCGAGCCGATCGGGTCGGCGAGACCTGGATCGACGCGCCCTACTCGCGCGACACCGAACTGCACCTCGACCTGGTGATCGCCTGGTTTCAGGCGCACCGGCGCGGCGTGTTGGCCCAGGGTCGAAACGAGGAAGCCTCCACGGAGTCACCGTGATCGATGAGCGCGCTGCCCAGATTGCCCGCGAGGCGGCGGTGGCCGGTTTCGTGGCCGGCAACCGGTACGGGTCGCATGCGTGGCTGTCAACGGACTCCGCGATCTGGCTGGCCACGCTTCAGGTGGCCCGCGACTTTCCCGACCTCTACCCGGCTTTAGGTGCCATCGCCCGTGAGTCGGAGGAGCTGAACGAAGAGGAGCGGCGGCGTCATTCGGCGACCGCGGAGTTTCTCCGCCCGTACGTGAATGAGGAGGGGTCACCATGATCAAAGATCAGATCGCGGAGCTGGAGAAGCTCAGCGACGAGTTGCGCAAGGCCTGCCAGGAGCAGACCGGAGTCGACCCGGCATTCGACCACAGGGCGCCAGTCTTGGCGTTCACCGAGACCCGCCTTCCCGTGCTGGAATTGAACCGGATCCGTGACGCGCTCAGCGGCGCGGCGCGTGCCCTCGGTCAGCAGCAGCAGCACGCCACCGAGCGAGACGGCCGAATCGGCCGGCTGGAGTCCAGCAACGGCGCGCTCATGGTCGACCGGGATCGCGGCATTGCCGAGGCCGGCCAGCGCGCCACCTACGCCTGGGGGGTCGCCGAGGCGGCGCTGGCGGCCATGTGCGGCGTGCTGCGTGCGCTCGACGGCCGCGACGGGCTCACGGCGGCCCAGGTCGGCAAACTGCGTCGAGCGATCGACCGGGCCAACAACAAAGCGTGCGGACGGGGGTAGTCACGATGAGCGAGGACATCACGCCCGCCACGTTGCTGGTCACCGAATACGAGTCGCTGAAGCGGGAGCAGGCGGCCCGAATCGGCACTCGCGACAACCTGGTCTACGCCGTACTCGCGGCCATGGGCTTGGTAGGTCTGCGGGTCGGCGCCGATGCGCGGCTGCTGCTCCTGCTGCCGCCGGCCGTGGTGGCGTTGGGCTGGACGCGGGTGGCCAACGACATCAAGGTCACCCATATCGGCTGCTATGTGCGCGATGAGCTGGCTGTTCGACTCGGGGCTGTGACAGGCGAAGCGGTGTTCGGCTGGGAGCATGCCTACCGCACGAACACTCGCCGGTTGCTGCGCAAGATCTGCCAGATGGTGGCCGACCTGTTGCTGTTCACCGTCGCCCCGCTGACCGCGCTGGTGATCTTCTGGTGGAACGGTTCCGGCACCGTGGGTCTGCTCATCGTTTCCGTCGGAGAAGCGTTGTTGGTCGCCGGACTGGGCGCCGTCATCGTCACCTATTCCGGAGTGTTCCGCTGGCTGGCCAAGGGGTGAGGTTCGATGGCCGATCCGTTGCCGCCGATTCCGCGGGGCATCTGGACACGCGGCGAGGATCCGCAGTTTTGCCGATGGGGGGACGGCTGGGCGGTGGTTGGCCCGGACCACGCCGTTCCGGAGGGTGACGAGGTCGAGGTTGCCCGCCGCGGTGACGGGCGGATGGTGACGGTCGCTCTCGGCCTGCACGTGGCGGCGCGGGTGGTGCGGCATCGGCCGGACAGCTACACCGCGCAGGTGGCTCGCGGTGAGTCGACTCGGTACGTGGTGGCGGAGATCAGGATGCGAGACAAGGGCGATCGGAATGAGTAACAAAAGCCGCCACACGCGTGGCAAGGGCGGTGTATTGAATCCGCGTCAGAAGCTGACTGCGGCGGAGAAGCTGGAGACGCTGGAGCTTTACCTCTTGCATCAAAACACCAACAGGGTGGCTGACAGGCTGGGCATCAGTGGGCCCGCCGTACGGGATCGCCTCTATGCGATGGGTGTGAGGACGCGGGGCGATGGGGTTGCCGCCGACGTGGTGACCCTCAACGGGAAAGAGTTTTTGGCCGATCTCCAGCGGGTATTGCGTCGCGCCAGCGATGTTACTTGACGCACCGGGTTGACTCGGCTAGATTGAAGCCATGACCGAGACGAAGTCCACCGCAGTCACCGCGCCGACCACCACCGGCGCCGTCAGCATCACCGATCAGACCCAGACCTACCGCGTGTTGATCGCCAATGCGATCAGCCACCGTGGCCGACTGTGGGCTGACTTCGACACCCCCGACGGGGCATTCGGCTACGCCCGAGAGAATCGGTACTACTTCAACAACACCCGGGTCGAACTGTTCAAGATCGTCGGCCACCGCACGGTGATCGAGCGGACGTATGAGACCCGGTGGATGGGCGAGCGGGGTACCCCCATCGAGGTCGTTCGGCCCCTGGTCGTCTCCATGGAGATCAACGACCTGACCACTCTCGACGACGTGGCCAGCCTGAACTAGGAGGTTCCGCGGGTGGCGATGAAAAACAAATGCCTCGGCACGTCGGCCTCGGTCGGCGGCAGTCAGGGCGGCATGAGCCGGGGTCGCACCGGGGTCTGTCCGGTATGTCGGCGCCGAGTCGCGATTCGACCGGGCCGAGCTGGTCGGCTCTACGCCCACAGCGCGATCCCGACGGCGGCCGAGGCGCTGTGGATGGAGCGTGACCGGGAGGAAGCGTCGGAGTAATTTGACGAACCGAGTTAACTCGGCTAAGCTACGGGTGCAGCCAAAACAAGGAGAACCCCATGAGCGCCGCGACTCGCCGCACCGACATCCACCGCCCCTCCGCCCCCGAGTTCGACCCCGCGGACTACCAGTGCGAGGGCGTCTTCGACCTGCACCCCGAAGAGGGCGACCACCACTACCGCCACCAGGTCGTCACCGCGCTGCGCGCCCAGGGTCACAGCTTCGCTGGGGCCCCGCACGGCAGCCACCAGTGCAGCCACTGCGGTGCCTACCTGCGCTACGCCGCGTTGATGCTGCACACCCCGAGCGGCACCCTGATGTACGTCGGCGAAACCTGCCTCGACAACCGGTTCGACTCGCTCACCAAAGACGAGTTCGCCCGGCTGCGCGCCACCGCCAAGCTCAACACCGAGCGCCGCAACTTGCGCGAGCGGTTCACCGCACTGTGCGACGAGTACCCGGTGCTGGCCTACGCCAGCTACGCGCAGAACATCGGCGATGCCGGCGCCACCGACGGCGTGGACGGCGCCGGCTCGTTCCTGTGGGTCACCCGCACCGGCGACAAGCTCGCCACCATGGAGGACATCGCCGACCGGGCGCGGCAGTACGGCGAGACCAGTGTCAAGCAGATCGCCTACCTCGAGCGGATCATGGGCTGGCTGGATGAGGCCGAGCAGCGTCGGGCCGCCCGCGAGGCGCAGCGCACCGCCACCCTGGCCACCGGCGTCACTCTGCCGACCGAGGGCCGCCAGGTCGTCACCGGCGAGATCATCAAGGTCGAGGTGCGCGACAACGACTTCACCGGCGGCGTGCGCATCGTGATGACCGTCCGCGACGACCGGGGCTTCCTGGTGTGGGGCACCCTGCCCAGCTCGCTGGACCCCGGCCACGGCTCGCTGGACAACCTGCGCGGCAGGCGGGCCACCTTCACCGCCGCCATCAAGGCCAGCGACAACGACCCGCTGTTCGGCTACATCAGCCGCCCGACGAAGGCCAGCTACCTGGACTGATCATCAGGCCGCGCCCCAGACCTGCCGGGGCGCGGCCTACTTGACGAACCGAGTTGACTCGGTTAGAGTAAGCGTTGTCGGGCCAGACAGGCGGGGCCCCTTCCCGAAAGAGGCGAGATGAACAAGCGGACCGGTCTGAAGATCCAGGCGCTGACCAACCTGATCAACCACGCGAAGACCAGCGAGGATGAGCGCGACGCCGCCAAGCGGGCGCTGCTGCGCATCCACGCCGCGCAGGCCGAGGCTACGAAAGATGTTGTTGACCCTGAGTATCTGCGATTCCACAACGCCGGCCACTGGAAGGGCAGCAAGTACGAGCAGGCCCGGCGGCTGGACCTGGCCGCTATCGCGAAGCTCATGCGGGAAGACATCAAGATCGCCCGCAAGGTCGGCAAGGCCACCCCCGGCGCCACCGACCTCGCCGTGCTGGACCCGATCGCCGACGCGCCCGCCGAGATCAAGGTCAGCATCCGGTCCCGCTACTTCTCCGGTGGCGGCGCCATCGACGTGGTGATCCTCAACGTGCCGGCCGCCTGGGGCTGGACCGAGGGTGAGATCGACGACGGCTACAACGACGGCCGCGTTCGCAAGATCGCCACCCCGGCGTTCGCCGCCTACAAGGCCGCCATCGAAGAGATCTACAACGCCTACAACTACGACAACTCCGACGCCCAGACCGACTACTTCGATCGCCACTACTGGGGCTCGGTGGACACCCAGGAGCGGGTGTACTTTCCGCGCCGGTGGGAGATGGCCGGCTAGGACGAAACGCAGAAGAGGCCCCGACGGCGCTGTCGGGGCCTCTCGCCTGTCGCGCCGGCCGCACTGGGATGGGCAATGCAACCGGTGGACGTCCTAGACGTAGGTGAAGGCGCCCACCGCGGTGACGTCACCGGCGTCGTCCTGCACGACCACGTTAACCGCGCCGCCTGCGTGCGCGCCGGTAGTACAGGTGATCGTGGTGTTGTTGACCACCACGAACGAGGTGGCGGCAACCCCGCCCACGGTGACACCGGCCGCCCCGGAGAAGTTCGTTCCCCGAATCACGATCGGGGTGCCGCCGGCCGCCGCGCCACTGGCCGGCAGCACGCTGGTGATCGTCGCGGTGATGAACAGGCCGTCGATCATGGTCTGCTTGACGCGCTGGCCATCGACGAACACCAGCCGGCTGGCCTTCTCGAAACCGCCGCCGTCGGCGGTGAAGGACTGGTAGACGTCCGCGGTGAACTCGACCACCTCTTCGGCGGTGACGGTGTCGGCGAGGGCGTTGATCGTGGTTTCGGTGAGCCGGGTACCGGCCGCGTTGTAGAAGGTCATGATGTCCTCTCGGGGGATGGTGGTGCGCCGGTCATGTGTAGGTGAAACCGCCGACGGAGGTGACATTGCCGCCGCTGTCGAGCACCACCACGTTCACCGCGCCGGCCGCGTGAGCGGGAGTGACACAGGTGATGGTGGTGGCGTTGACGACGACGAACGAAGAGGCGGCGACGCCGCCGAAGGTCACTCCGGTGGCGTGGGTGAGGTTGGTGCCGGTGATGGTGACCGCGGTGCCACCGGCCGCGTCGCCGGTGGCCGGGGCGATCAGGGTGACCGTGGCGGCCACCTCGGTGTAGCCGAATCCGTCGACCTCGGTGACGTTGCCGGCGTCGTCCGCCACCACCACGTCCTGATCCCCCACGGTGCCGGCCGGCGTGGTGGCGGTGATCGTCTCGTTGTCGACCACCACGAAACTGGTCGCGGCCACGCCGCCCACCGTCACACCGGCCGCCCCGGAGAAGTCCGTTCCCGTGATCACGATCGGCGTGCCGCCGGTTTCCGGCCCGGTCGCCGGGGTGATCGATTCGATCGTGGCCGTCTCGAACAGGCCGTCGATCATTGATTGGGGAACGCGCTGGCCGGCGACGAACACCAGCCGGCTGGCCTTCTCGAAACCGCCGCCGTCCTGGGTGAAGGACTGATAGACGTTCGCGGTGAACTCGACGACTTCCAGCGCGCCGACGGTGTCCGTCAGGGCGTTGAGTGTCGTTTCGGTGAGCCGAGTGCCCGCCGCGTTGTAGAAGGTCATGGGTTCCCTTTCGCCGTGCCATGGCGCGGCCAGTATCGGGCCTGGACCGGGCCTGGCGTGGGAGCCACGCGGGGAGACTTGACGCGCCGGATTGACTCGGCTAAGCTCGCTGTATGGTCCTCACGCAGACGCTCCGGTTCCGCCGCCAGTTCGCCGGCAGTTACTTCGCGCAGGATGCCACCCGCGAATACGCGATCTACCGCGACGGCACGGTCTGGATGCTGCGCATCCGCGCGACCGTGGAGACCTCCGGTGTTCGGCACTCGATCGGCCAGCCCAACCTCTACCTGGGGTCACACGAGACCAAGAACCTCGCGGTCCTGATCTCCAACGCCTACAGCCAGCTCGGCGACGGCTACAACTCGAACGCCTTCGGCGGTCGGCGCCGGTCCACCGAGGCGATCCAGCGCGGCTACGCCGCTGAGCGAGAGGACTGATCACCGTGGCCAGCAGGATCTGGGAACTCGTCGCCGCCAACAAGATCGAGAAGGGCGACATCGTGGCCTGGAACGCCGATCTCGATATGCGAGTCACCGTCACCGAGACGCTCGAGCACCCCGGCGGCGAAGTGCTGCCTTACATCGTGCTGCGGGTCGCCGGCCCGACCGCGCCGTTCGAGCCGATGTCCGGCGTCACCACCAGCCGCACCTACCGGCAGGGCGACCCGATGGTGCGCATGAAGTGCGACCACGCCGCCAAGGTTGGCGCCAACCTGCGCTCCGTCGTGCGGGCGCCGCGAGTGCCCAGTTCCGCTGAGCGCCTCGAGACGCACCGCACCGGCGTGCTCCTGGCCGGCACGGTGCCCGGCGACCTGTGACACCACGACCGACCGAGGAGACCGTCATGACAACCACCACGCTGCCCATCTGCCGCATGTGCGGCACCCCCCAGAAGATCCACGCCACGCGGTCCACCTTTGCTCGGCACCCCGGTCGCGGCCCTGACGTCTGCCGCGGCTCTGGCAGGACCCGCAGCGAGGTGGACCGCCTGCTGCGCACCTTCGACTGCTGGGGGAACACCAATGGGGTGGCCCGGCACACCGTGATGATCGACAACGCCGACAGCATCAGCCTGATCAACACCCTGTCGGCGGAGGGTGTCAGGGTCGAGGTGGCCACCCGGCTCGCGCCGGACGACGTCCTGCGGTTGATCGACGAGCTGGGGGTCATCGTTCGCGAGCGGGGATGGCGGAGCGCATCATGACCACCCTGCTGGAGGAGTACCGGCCGGCCTGGGAGATCGAACCCGACTGGGAGATTCGTACTGAGGACGGCGATTGGCTGCGGGTCACCGCGTGGTTCGAGTGGACCTCGCCGGTCGGGGACACGGTGATCGAACTGTGGCTGGCGGACGATCACCGCACGCCGTCCTGGGCGGACGACCTGATCATGAGCAGGCTCCCGTGACCATTCACGGCGTCAGCGCGGTCTTCCTGGACGGTCCCTGCCTGTTCCTCACGTGCCTGGAGACCGGGGTGCACGGCCACGACGTGTGCCCCGAGTGCGGCGCGGTGCGCTTCGGCAATGTGTTCTGTCGCACCTGCTTGACGCGCTGCGATGGCCTCAGCGCGGAGTTTCGGGCGGAGTTGCTGAGCAACCTGGATCGGGCTGGCGGGGCTGGCCCCGAATCGGGACTTGACGCACCGGACTAGCTCGGCTAGACTCGTAACATGACTGAGAACTCCGACGCCGCGCACCGCAAGTACTGCGGACTCCCCATCAACGCCAAGTGCGACGGTTACTCGTCACACTCCGAAAACGCGGCAGACCGCCTGGTTCCGGGCTGGACCGGCCGAGGGTTGACCGAGGCTGAGATAGCGGCGATCGACGCCGAGGCTGACGCCGAGTACCTGAGCTGCGAGGGGCACTGATCATGGAAACCGAGAACTTCGTTCGCCACACCTGCACCTCCGACGGCAAGGCCCTGCCGTTCGGCCGCAAGGCCCCGGAGGGCGAATGCCCGCGCTGCGACGAACTGCGCGCCGGTGCCGCCCCGCGTGCGGCGCACCCCGCGATCCAGGCCGGCATCGATCGGCGCGCCAACGAGGCGCGCCAGCTCGCCGAGCTGACGAAGCACTTCGCCAGCGAGAAGCACCGCAGCGGCGGATGCGGCGTCTGCACCTTTGGGCAGTGGTGAGGATGAACCTCATCGAATGGCCGTACCGCCGAGGCCGCCGGTAGGTTCACCCAGGCCGAGGACGCCGTAGACCTGATGATGGAGCTGGCCTACAGCTAAAGCGTAAGGGCGGCCCGCCCCTCCCGGGGAGCGGGCCGCCTTGGATGAAAGGGCCCGACATGGTCATCTCCGATGATCCGCAAGCGCGCCGCCGCCGACTGGCGATCGTGACCGAGGCGCTCTGTCTGCTGCTCTTCGTGGTATCAGCGGGCGCGGTGGTTTGGGTGATCGTCATCGGCTGGCCGTGGCCGCTGCTCGCGGTGCTCGGCGTGTTCCTCGCGCGGGCCAGCGTCGAGGGGATCATCCGGCCCGACCCGGATCAGGTTGACGAACCGAGTTAACTCGGCTATGGTGAACGAGACAGCGAGACGAGACACCGAGAGTCTCGCGAGACGAGACAGCGAGACACCCCATGGCTGACATCCGCTGCGGCAACCGCGACCACGAGAACATCACCTACCACCGAGACACCGCGACGGTGCGCGTCTGCTTCTCGACCATCGAGACCTGGGCCTGCTCGTGGCTCGTCCCGGTCTACTTCGAGGAAGACGGCGAGACCGGTACCCGCGAGTGCGGTGGCCTGTCCTGGAACCTGCCGAACGGCCGCGGCTACGAGTGTGAAAACGGTCACGACCACATCTACTGCGAGGTGCGGGCCGCCGAAGGCTGGGACTACGCCGCCGACCCGGATGAGGCCGGCCTGCTCGCCGGGCGCGGTGTGCACCCGGTGGCCATGGACGGCACCGGCATCGAGATCAACCCGGCGGCGATGACCTACGCCATGCGCGGCTAACCTACCTGCGCAAACGCCCCGCATGCGACGTACCGCGCGCGGGGCGTTTGCGCGCACCGCTCATCAGCATGCCGAGCAGTCGCGGTCGTTACTCTTCGTCAACAAACAAACAAACAAACACCCTGGCCTTCCGCCTGCCACCACGTCGAGAACCTGGCCCGACGTCACAGGCGACCCTTCCCACCTCTGGGTTTGTTTGTTTGTTTGTTAGCTCACTGTCAGTGACAAGAGTCTGCGATCACCTCGTCAGCCGCGGGGCGCGCTCTGGGACACGGGCGCGGCGGTGACACCATGGTCGGTGGCGATGCCGGACCCGGGAGAAGCAACTCGGCCCGGCGCGTCGTCGAGCCGCCGCGGGTCAGCTTGCGAGGCGGCCGAGACGTCGGTAGCGAGACGGCTGAGATGCCGGTCGCCGCCGGGGATCAGTTGCGAGACACCAGCCGTGAGGCGGCCGAGACGCTCTCGGCGGGACCGAGACGCTCGCGACGAGACCGAGACACCGAGACACCGTCACTGCGTCGCCGTCGATTGATCGTGATCGGGACCGGCCGACCGGGAGTCGGAGTACTGCGGAGGGAACAGCGCGACCGCGGATGATTGCTCCGCTGTCTTCGGTGCAGAGCCGAGCGGCTGCGGGTTTCGCACCCCCTGGAGAACCTGCTCTTCGAGATGCTTCAGCTCGGCCAGCCGAGCCTGCCGCTCGCCATCGGCTTGATCAGTTTTCGCGGTTCCGCCACCACCGCCCAAGACGCTGAGCGCATGCAGTCCAGCGGCCGCGAGTGGACCGAGCACGGCCGCCACGATAAGGAACCCCGGCGCGTCGTCGAGCGTGATCCACAGGATCAGCGCGACCGCACCGACACCGCCGAAGATGTTGCGCCACGCGCCGCACCGCTGGTCGAACGTTTGCTCATTGGCGCGGCAGGCGTTGTGGTAGCTCCGCGCGCGGGAGACCGCGACCTCGGCAGCTCGAAGCCGGTCGAAGTTCGCCTCAACGGCGAGCAACTGCCGGGTCATGAAGGTGATCTCGCCCTGGTACTCGGCGTGCAGATCGTCGCCCTCGACCTGGGCGTCGCGCATGTGCCTACGGAAGGCGATGTCTCGGCGCAGCTCGGCGTGCAACTGCTGCCACCTGTCGCCGCTGGGATCAGGTTGCTGGCTGTAGACGTACTCGTCGCCGAGGCCGAACGGGTCGCCGTGCGCGGGGTTGGTCACTGGTGGTTCCTCTCTGGAACGCCCTGATCGGCCTGGTGGTGGTGCGCCGACACGTAGCCGCGGCCCGCCCGGGCGACGGCTTGCCGTTGCACGAGCTGTCGCAACGCGTTCGTGACCTGCTGCTCAAACGACGGCGCGGTCGCCTCGTCGCCATCATCGATCAAGGCGGCGATGATTTCGGCCCGTACTAGCCCCGCCGGGCCCGCGTCATCGACGATCTGCGCGATCCGGTCGGTTCGGGATGGGCGGTCCTCCACCAGGGTCACTGTCGGCATCACCGGCGCCACCCGGCTGGCCATACTCGCCGCGGCCGAGTTCGCGGACAGGGCCGGCTCGGCGGCCAGCATGCCCACCTGCGCGACAGGTGCAGCCAAAGGCGGCGGGGCGGTCACGCCGGCCAGCTCGACCTCGAGCCGGTCGAGATCATCCAGCGATTCGCATGCGGCGAGCCGGGTCAGCGTGTCGGTGTCACCGGAGTCGAGCAGCCGATCGATCAGTGCCGCGGCGCGCTCGTGGGCAACCTGTTCGGAAGAGCGTGGCAACTCAGCGCTGGGAACCGGCCCGGCCGAAGCACCATCCAGAGGCCTGGGAACCAGCGTGGGGCGTGGCTCGGGAATTGGACTGGCCGCCGGAGCGGAGTCAGGTCCGGTGTTGTCGACGGGGGCCGGGCGGTAGGGCGTCTCGATGCTGTCGCCGCGCACCGCCGAGCCCGTCACCGATGGCCCGAACTCCAGGTCCGGGTCCATCCCGGTGAGGTAGCGGAACAGGTCTTCGGCGGTCTGCGGTCGGTTGGCATACACCTCGCCGAGTGCCCACGCCGACTCGCGGTCCAGGCCCTGCCACAAGTCGGCCAGGGACACCGCCACGTCGTTGAGGTTCGCGCCGTCGTGCAGGCGCGGCCTCTTTGGGTCGGTCTCTTGGATGTAAGGGGCGCGCAGCCGGCGGACGTCGCCGTCGGCGCCCTGGATGTAGTACTCGCCTTTGTTCGCGGGCATCGGCAGTTTCCAGTCGCCGAACGCGCGGCCGATCTCGTCGTCGTCGCTGGTGCGAAACGCGGTTCGCACTTGCAGGTTCGCGGTGATGGAGCCGCCGGCCTCGCCGAACTGGTCGTTGGTGCCGCGTTGGCTGACCAGGTGAATCCACACACCTGCCGAGCCGACGCCTTTGATGATGTTCTCGGTCATCCGCGACGGGGTCAGGGTCTCGCCTTCATGCTCGATCACAAGGCGTTCCATTGTCAGGAAGAAGCTCGCTTCGTCGATCTCCACCACCACGTCCTTGAACCCGCCGCGCCGGTGGTGGGGCACGGACTGGCGCCACCGGCCGAGAATGAACGCGGCGGTGATCATGCTCAGGGTGTCCTGCGGGCCCTTCGCCACCCAGTCGATGGGCGGCCGCCTCCCGGTCCCGATGAACGGGTCTATCCACGGGCCGACCGAGTCGTAGAGCTTCTCGGTGCCGCCGACCCACAGAACGGCGTCACCGGCGGCGCGCAGGGTGTGTGCGCGCAGCACCTGCACCAGGCCGGTCTTGCCGAACCTCGTGCCGCCGGTATGCAGCCAGTGTTGGTTGACCCGCTCGTAGTGGGGCAGGCCGTCGATGCCGTACCCCACCAACGCGGGGTCCTCGATCGACACGGGGCGCGTGTCGATCTGGTAGGGGTAGAGCCGCTGCATGGTGTCCGAGCTGGTGACGGTGATCGTGTACGCGCCGGCTGTGGGCAGTTTCGTGACCTGCACCCACGAGCTGCCGATCTCGGTGTCAGTGATCTCCCCGAATGCGATCGCGACAGCCTCGGCGTTGAGCATGGACAACCTCGGGGACTCGCCCGCGGATCGCTTGCCCGCGTTCGGGGGCAGCTTGACCGAGAACGTGATCCCCAGAATCTCGCCCGTCGGGCCGATCCATTCCCAGCCGGTGACGCGGACATGTCCGAGCCCGGCGAGGCTCAGTACTCTTTGCATGACCATGATCGGTTGCTGCGGATCGGTGGGCACCAGCTCGCCGCCGCTGGTGGCGGTGGGCTGCCCCTGCGGGTAAGTGGTAGGGACCGCGGCGTCGCGGGGCTTAGGGATGATCTTCGCCTTGTATTCGAGGCCACGGGCGACGCCGTACTCGGCGGCGCCGAGCGCGACGAGCGCGGCAGCCCACTGCACGGGCGCGTCGATCAGCATCGCCCCGGCGACCCACGCGGCGTGCGCGGCCGGGGCGAGCGGGAACAACCGCACAGCCTGCTCGCGCGTGCGGAGGTCGAGGTAGTCCAGAGCGGGGGAGTGCCTGAGGGCGCCGCGGCCGAGCTTCGCGCACCCCACGCAGGCAGCGGCAGCGCCCGCCACGACCAGCTCCACAGGGGTGCCGGTCGTGGCGGCGAGCACGGTGGCGCTGCCGGTGGTGACAGCCGCGCCAGCGGTGAGGTAGGTCTTCCACAGGAGCGTGCGCACAGTGCCTCCCTCGGGTCCGGTCGGTGTGGACTGGTGGACGGCGGCCCGCCCAGGCGCGGATGACTGCGCAGGCCGCCGTTTGGATCAGTTGCCGCGATGGGTCGCGGCGGCCTGCGAGAACGCGGCGCCGATGCCCCGGCGGGCACCGGCGTCCACCGACGCGCGGGCGGCCTGCGCCCGCAGGACGGCGGCGTCGCCCGCCATCTCCGGGATGCCGGACGCGGCCGCGGCCTGCCGACGGTGCGTGGCGGCGACGTTTTCCTTACGCGCCGCGCCCGCGCGGGCCGTGCTGGCACCCGCCTCGAGGATGGTTGCTGAGCGGGCGCCGGTTTGGCCGTCCGTGTGTGCCATGGTGTCTCCTCCGTGTGAATCGGTGTTACTGGTGTTGGTTGCTGGCCCCAGGCCGATTGATATGGGTCCGGTAGGACTGCTGTTGGCGGACTGGTCAATGCGCTCGGCGTAAGCCGTGACTACTGGTCGCGATGGCTGGCGATCGCTGCCGCCGTCGCTGTCCGAGGCGGCGAACGACTCGCGCTGACCGCCGCCTCGATACTCGTTTCCCTCCCTGGTGCGCCACTGCTCGCCGTGGCTGGTCGAATCGGCAGGGTTGCGCGGCGGGGTTTGCGTCGAGTCCCCGGGCGCAAGGTTGCGGGGAACATCCGAACCGCGGCGAAACGGTTGGAACCGCTGCTCCCACCGGGCGCCGCTGTTGCGCCAGTTGTTCGGGTTGTCGATGGCCGCCTTTGCCCGGCTGCGGAGCCGAAACCGATCGCGGAACCGACCAGGCTGGTCGCCGATGCCTAGCCCGGGAGTGCCGCCGCCCACCGCATTCGGCCCGCCGGGATCGCCCGGGGCGCCGAGCGTTCTCCCGCCGGACGGGGCGCGGCCACCGGCCGGGGACTTTCCGCCACCTGGCGCGCCCGGTGATCCGCCGGGCAGCAAGTTCCGCAGCTTGCCGCGTAACCCCTTCGGTCTCGCCGGTGCGCCAACGGGTGAGGTAGATGGGCCGGACGGTTTTCCGCTCGCCGGGGTCTTCGCGCCCGGCTTTGATCCGGGTGTTCCCGCAGCGGCGGCGCCGCGTTTGCCGAGCGGGTTCAGCCTGCTGAGCATCCCGCCCTTGCGGCCGGGTGCGCCCCGGCCACTGGCCGGCGGCTTCCCCCCTGCTGGCTGACCGCTGCCAGTGGAACCGGGGCCGCCAGCGGCGCTGCGCTTGCGGAATGGGTTGATCTTGCTGAGCAGGCCGCCCCGGCCACCGCCGCCAAGCCCACGGCTACCACCAGGGCTTCGGCCGGCGCCCGGTCTACGGCTGGGACCGTTCGCGCCGGGGCCACGATTGGTAGCGGCGCGAGCGGCGCGGCGCTTGCCAAGCCACTTCGCGATCAACGCGACGATCAGCACGATGAATGCGAGCAGTAGGAAGATCGATCCGGCTACGGGGGACTGGTGCATGATTGCGGCTCCTACCGCTAGGAGGACGAGCGGCACGGCCCAGATCAGCAGTCGCTTTGCGGGCACCCCCTTCGTGATGCCGCCCGCAGGTGAGACGCTTTCCGCGGACGTCGAGCCGGTCGAGGAATTGCCGCTGGAATCGGTTGCCGTCTTCGACGTTTCCTTCGTATCGGCTTGGGGGTCCGGGGCGGACTCAGCCGGCACCCGGGCGAGCAGGCTGGCCATGTTCGGCGTCCCGCTGGTCGTGCTGGTGGAGTGCGTCATTATTGGCCCCTTTGCTGCTATGTCAGGAGAACAGGCCGCTGATGTAGGTCGCGACGTCGATTGCGATGGCTGCGGCGCCCGTGCCGGCCATCACCAACGCACCAATCACCACGGTGATGAAGTGCGCCGTGCTGGCGGGGTGGGTCAAGATGAAGTAGCCGAGAGTGATGGCAGCAATCAAGATGATCATGCCAAAGCACCAGGCGATGAAGCGCTGGACGTAGGCCATGGTGTTCAGTCCCTTTCCCAACCGCGGGCACGGTTGTGGTGGTGTTTGCCGGACAACTTGGACGGTGGAGATGTACTGACCGATCATCGATTCATGGGGCTCACTCCCCACTGGCCTGGTTGACCAGGTGCAGGCCGCGGTTCTTCTCCCAGTCCCGGCGCACCTTGCGGCCGTAGCTGGTGGTGCCGAATTTCGCGTCCAGGTCTGCGCCGGTTGCCGCGGGGTGCTGGTCCAGGTGGGCCATCATTCGAGCGCGGGTATTACCGGCATCCCCCGACTGCGCGGGCGGCGGGGTGAAAGTGGACAAATTCATGCCATGCTCGGTGGTGGCGACCTGACTAACCGTTCGCGCGGTTGGTGTCTGAGCGTTGGCAGCGGCGGTGACCGCCTGGGATGAGGCGGTCTCGCGCGCAGATTTGTCCCTGCTCTTCGCCGAAGGCCTGGCCCGGGGCTTGTCCTTCGCTGTCAGGGCGCCGAGGTGGATCACGGCGGCCAGGGCCAGCGACGGCAGGCCGCCGATGGCCAGTCGGAGTTGCCAAGGAACGGGGCCGGTCGTGGGCACAACCAAATGCAGTGCAGCGGTGAGCACAGACAGTCCGATCGCCATGCAGGCCAGCCGCTGGCCGTAGCCGCGCACCTTGTCGCCGTAGTTCGGCGACATCCAGGCTCGGGTACCCAGCGCGGCGGTGGCGTCGGTGGCCACCGGGACCACCCAGGCGAGTGCGACCGGGTAGCCGGCGGCGGTGGCGATGCTGAACTGCGCCCATGAGGAGTAGGCGGCCACCGCCAGGCCGCACGCTCCGACGCCGGTCAGCATGACCCGGTCGTGAGTCCGCTCAGACATCCGATCGCCCTCCCGGGGCCCTCGCATCTTGCTCAACTTGTGTATACAGCCCTAAGATCTGTGATGACAACTTTAGATTGGTGTTTACAGATTTGGCAACCCTGAAGACGAGAGAGGGAGGTGGTCCAGCGTGGCAACGCGGGGGCGCGACATCGCGGCGGACCTGACCGCACTGATCGGCGAAGGCCGGTGGCAACCGGGCGATCGGCTGCCCTCCGAGGCCACCCTGGCCGACCGGTTCACAGTCAGCCGGCCCACACTGCGCAAGGCCCTGACCCTGCTGGCCAGCGAAGGTCTGATCGAGTCGATGCAGGGCAGCGGCTGGTACGTCTGCCCCGACCGGCGGCTGAACTTCCCGCTGGACGGCATCGACAGGGGCCCGATCGCCACCCGCGACAGCGTGTGGAACGTCTGGGTGCGCTCGCTGGACCGCGTCCCCACCAACACCATCGCGGTGAGCAACGCCTTACCGCCGCGCGACGTCGCCACCCGGCTCCGACTGGGCGCTGAGGACTACTGCGTGATGCGGCGCCGGCTGCGCTTCGTCGACGGCGAGCCGTGGATGCTCTGCGACGGCTTCTTCCCGCTGACCGTGTGCGCCGGCTCGCCGCTGGCCGTGACCGGCGAGGGCGACGCGGTGGACATGCACGGCCCGACGCCGGTGGCCTGGCTGGCCGGCCACGGATATCCCCCGCACCGCAGCAAGAGCGAGGTGGGCGCCCGAATGCCCACCGAGTTCGAGGCCCAGGCCTTAGAGATCAACCCGGCGATGCCGGTGATCACCATGCTCACCACGTCCTGGACCGTGGACAACCAACCGATCCGGTGCGCCGTGGACATCTTCCCCGCGCACCGCTTCCTGCTCACCACCCAGCGCGAGCAGGCCTGAACCGCCCCGCGCTGGGCGCGGCTACCCGATCCGCCTGATCCACCCGGCTACCCTCCCGAGCAGAGTGATCGCACCAGGGAGGTGGCCGGGTGGCGGCGCGTCGTCGGCTTCTGCCCGCGCTTCGATCCGCGCTGCCCGCCGTGCGTACGGCGCTACCGGCCCTGCGGGCCGTACTGGGGCTGGAAACCAAGGGCGCTGCGGAGCGGGTACGCGCCAGCTCCAGCGCCTACCTGGTGCCGGGCATCCCCTACTCCTCGGTGTGGAGCGTCAAGCGCGCCACCGATGAGGCCTACGAGGGCAACCCGCTGGTCTATCGGGCCATCGAGATCATCTGCGAAAACGCGGTCGAACGCGCGATGATCCTGCGCAAGGGCGACCCGAAGAAGGGCGAGCCGCTGGCCGTCGGCAAGGACCCCACCCGGCTGCTGTACTGCCTGAACAAGCGGGCCAACACATGGGAGACGGGAAGGATCTTTCGACATCGGTTGATGGCCCAGTTCCTGCTGTCCAGCAAGGGCGTCTACATCGAGGTCACGTTGACCCGGGGCGGCCGGATGGGGCTGCTCCAGATCGTGGATCCGGACCTGGTCAACCACGTTCCCAGCGAGACCGACCCGATCGCCGGCTTCGAGATCCGCACCCCCAACTCGGCGGTGCAGTCCATGGACTACCTGCCCCGCTACAACCCGAAGAAACCGATCGCCCATTCCATGCTGTGGATCCGGGCGCCGCATCCGCTGGTGATGTGGGAGGGCATGAGCCCGGTGCAGGCCGCCGGTCTGTCCATCGACCTGGACCACTACGCCCGCATCTACAACCGACGCTTCGTGCAGAACGACGGCCGGCCCGGCGGGCTGCTCGCCGTCAAGGGGGTGAGCAGCCGCGACCAGTTGGAGCTGATCCAGTCCCAGTTCACCGGCGGGCCGGAGTCGGCCGGGCGCACCACGGTGATCCAAGCCGACTCGGTCAGCTACGCCGACACCTCCGGTTCACCGCGGGACATGATGTGGGGCGAGCTGAGCAGCGCCACCAAAGAGGACATCGCCATGGTCTTCGGGGTGCCGCGCAGCATCCTCACCGATTCGGCCGGCCAGACCTTCGACAACACCGATGCGGACTGGGCGATCTTCTGGGAAGGTCGGATGAAGTCGCTGTTGGGCATGGTCGACGACCAGCTCGACATTCTCACCGGTGGCTACGACGACGATTTGTTCCTTCGGCACGACCTCTCCGACGTGTGGGTGCTGGGCCGCCACGACCGGGAGCGCGACGACCGGGCCGCCGCCGACCTGGACCGCGGCGCCATCAGCACCGACGAATACCGCGAGATCACCGGTCGGGAGCCGATCGGGGTGCCGGCCACCCAGGTGCTGTGGCTGCCCACCAACGGCCGGATGGCGGCCGGCGCCGAGGATCTCGCCGTCCAGGCGGCCACCACCCCACTCGCCGGGGGCGGCACCGGAACCCCGGCCGCCGGGCTCGAGCCGGGCGTCGATGGCGGAGATCAGCAGCAGGAGTTGCCGGCGGCCGCGTCCACCACGCTGCGACTGCTGCCGGCCGGCCGCCGACAGGCCGGTGGCGGCGCCGAGGGCGAGACGCTGCGACGGGAACCGCCGGGCGACAAGGAGGATAAGCAGGGCCCCCCGCGAGCCGGCGGCTCCCGCGATGGAGCCAGCGTCTGGCGATGAGCTGCCGCCGCTAGCCGGCGCGGCGGTCACCGTGGTGGAGGCCAGTCCGGACCCGCCGCACGGCCCGATCCGTGACCAGATCGCCGCCCTGGCCGAACAGCAGGCCGAGGACACCGACCACGCCATGGGGCTGGCCGTGGCCGCCTACCTGGATCGCATGCTCGGGGTGACGCTCTCGCGGATGCGTGGGCCGACCGCACGCAAGGGCACCCGCTGGTGGGTGGGTGCGGCCACCGGTGCGACCCCGCGGCCGGTCGACACCGATTACGTGGTGCCGGCCAAGCTGGTCGAGGAGATCGAGGCGGCGGTGCGGCCGGTGTTCGAGCGCACCGCCGCCCGCACCGCCGCCGAGGTCGCCAAGCGACTCGGGGCGCCGGATGGCCGTGGCGCCGAGCCGTTCACCGTGGACGCCGCGGAGCTACGTCGGGCGGTGGATGCGGCGCTGGCCATGCTGACCGGGGTGGCCCAGCGCTACGCGCAGGTCATTCGGGAGCGGATCGCGGCCGCCGACCTCGACGCCGGCTCGCTGGAAGGGCTGCTCGAGCGCATCGACGCCGCCTATGCGGCCGGGCGTAGCCGGCTACTCATGGCTGGGCGCACCATCGGCACCGCGCTACGGCACGACGTCGCGGTCGCGCAGGCCCGGATGCTGGGCGTCACGCATGCCCAGTGGCTGTCCAAACGCGACCCTGCGGTGCGCTCGACGCACCGCAAAGCCGACGGGCAGGTGCGGCTGCTGGATGACCGGTTCCGGGTCGGGATGTTCGCGCTGCGCTTCCCGGGTGACCCCACCGACCTGCCGGAAAGCTGGCCAGAGGTTGCCAACTGTTTCGTCGCGGGAACTGAGATCTCCGCATCCGACGTTGAGGGGTCATTCCGGGCGCCGTACGTCGGCGAGATCGTCACTATTCGAACCGCGCAGGGACGCGTCCTCACCGGTACCCCGAATCACCCAGTATTCACTCAGCGCGGCTGGGTCGGCCTGGGCGATCTGAATGAGCTTGACCACCTGGTCTGCGCACCACTCGGTGAGAATATCGGTTCGGGGATTGATCCAGACGTACAAGGTTCGCCAACCTTGATTGAGCAAGTCCACGACACGCTGACGCGCGATGCGCCGATTCAGCGGATGCCCGACATTGCGGTGAACTTCCACGGCGATCGGCCAGCAGGCCAGGTCGATGTTGTAGCGATCAACAGCCCTTTGCGGATGGGACGCCACGCCGCGTTCCATGAGGAGATCCGCCAGTACCACCTCCCAGGGGGAGGTGAAGCATGTCAGAACCTCGCGGGACCGGGCAGTTTTCGCTCGCTCAGCGTTGCTGACAACTCGCCCGCGAACGGCAACGTGAGCGGCCTCCACGAGAGCCCTACGACCAGCTTCATCGAGACGCTGCCAGCGCAGGGTGTTGGCATCGCTGCGGCCACGGGACTCAATCCCAGCACGGCGAAGCCTGGTCCGAATGGTCGACCTGTCAACTTTGAAGGATCGCGCCAACGACAGTTCGCTCTCCCCGTCGCAGTAGCGCCGAACAATTTCGGCGCTGTCAAGCGGTTGGCGAAGTGGGGTCAGCTCACCGCCCCCACGCGGTCGACGCGGAATGCCGAACAGGGTGAACTTATCAAGAACAGTGACTCCGCTAACTCCGAGAATGGAGCCAACCTCACGCAATGTTTTGCCGGAGTTGTACAACTCGACCGCGTAGGCAAGATTGAACGATCGAGCTTTGCGGGCCACGTCTACACACTCCAAACCACGTCGGGTACGTTTTTAGCGAACAGTATTCTAACAAAAAATTGCCGGTGTGGGCTCCTTTTAGGCAAGCCGGATCCAGCCCGCATCGATGCCGCCCAGCTCACCCAGGCAGCGTTGCGGCGCGCGGGCGACCAGGCCGCGGCGAAGGCGTTGTTGCGCGCGGCCCGGCGCGCCGAGGTGGTGGAGGTGCCGGCCGGGGTGGACCTGCCCGGGCCGGCCTATCGGGTGGCGATCCCGCAGCCGGTGATCGGCTACCGGAGCCTGACCGGGCCGCCCACCGCCAGTGTCGGCCAGTGGGTGCTGCTGGCCGCGCCGGTGCTACTGGGTCTGGCCGCCACCACCGGGGCCGGCCAGCAACTCACCGTGGCGATCCCGGCCGGCACCGTGGTCACCGTGGTGGGTGGCGCGGTGGTGCTCGAGCAGACCGCACTTGAGGTGATCGGCTCCAGTCCGACGGTCACCGCGGTGCGGGTGGCGAGCCAGCCGGCGGCGATAGCCGCGCGATAACGCGGCGGACTAGGGGAAGAACGCCAGGAAGCGGCTGGTGTCGGTGCTCGCCGGGGGTGAGATCGGCGGGCCGTCCTCATCCGGGCCGGGCGCGTTTCCGCCGCCCACCAGGCTCAAGTGCAGGCCGTTTCCGGAATGGTCGGTCAGGTCATCCTTGGTGACCAGCGGCCAGTACCCGGCCAGACTGGCGCCGATCACCGGCACGGTGGAGAGCCACTCGGCTTCGATGGTGTCCTGGTCGAGCACCGTCCCCCACAGTTTCGGATAGGCGATGAGGCCGTTGAGTGCCTCGCTGCCGTCGCTTGCCGAGCGGCCGCCGAAGCAAATCTGATCCGGGTCGTCGGCGCCGCTGACCGCCCCGCTGATCAACTCGGTGGCGCCGGCCAGGCCCTCGGCGGTGTAGAGGTTGCCGGTGCCGCCCAGGCGCGTCATGGCGTAGCGGTACCACGACACCGTCGTCATGCCGGCCGTGGCGGTCAGCACGCCGCCCGCCGTGGCGTAGGTGGGCCCGCCGGTGCCGGTGGAGGTGGTGGCCAGCGTCGCCGAGGTGGCGTCGGATGCGGAGAGTCGCGCGAACGTCGCGAAGGTGCCGGTGGAGGCGCCCAGCTTGATCCACATGGTGAGGGTGGCCCCGGACCCCAGATCGGGCAGGCCGGCGCCCTGGTAGCGGACCCGATCGTTGTTGTCGAGGAACCGGGCCGCCATCAGTAGCCCCGGGCCAGCGCGATCACGAGCCACGTCGCGGTGCCCGCGTGGAAGAGCCCGCCGAGCAGATCCCGCTTGCCGGCCGCGGTGGAGAGCACCACCGCCGAGAGGTCGACGCCGAGCGCGAACGCGGTGTCGAGGGTGAGCGTGCGGCCGCCGGTGCCGTCCTGGGTCAACTCCCAGATGACCCGCTGCCCGTCGATGCCGTTGCTCGGGTTGCCGAGCGTGCGGTTGCCGGCCAGCGTTACCCGGAAGTAGTTGCCGCTACTGGCGTCGGTGGCGATCGTGGCGGCGTCCACCAAGTTCACCGGCGGGGTGATCAATCGAGGCGTGGTCGTCGTCCCGATGAACGTCGGCGACGCCACTGGCGCCTTCGCGTCCAGGGCGGCCTGGGTGGCGGTGCTGATCGGCTTGCCGGCGTCGCTGGTGTTGTCGACCAGGCCCAAGCCCACGTCAGCCTTGACCAGGACGACGACACCGCTACGGCCGGCCACCGACTGGACCTGCCCGGCGGCCAGCACCTCTTTCCAGTCGGCCAGGGTGGCCGGCGAGTCGGAGGCCAGCACGTAGGTGCGGCCGTCGTCGGCGCGGATGGCCATGTCCCCGCGTTGCGCGGTCAACGCCAGCATCGCGGCCTGGTCATCGACCAGGAAAACCTCGTTGATCGCCAACGGTGGCAGCGCCGCGGTGGGCACCGTCCCGGCGATGTCCGCATACGCGATCGCCAGACTGGCCTTCACCTGCGCGGTGGTCTGCGCGGCCCACACCCCGGCGATTCGCTGAATCAGCGCCCCGTTGCCCGGCGCCAGCGCGGCGATCGTGCCGAGGTCGGCATCCAGCGGCTGGTAGGCCGCGTTGCCCTCGGCGGCGGTGAGGTACTGGCTGTGCGGATCCCCGGCGCCGACATGCGCCGTCACGGCGCCAGCCGCCGCACCGGCGACCTCCTTGCCGTCCAGCGCGGCTTGCAGCGCCGTGACGTCGCCGATGGTGATCACCGCCCAGCGCAGCCCGGCGGCCTGGGCGCTGTCGGCGCGCAGGAGCTGGCCGTCGGCACCGGCGGCCAGCCGGGTCACCGTGTCGGCCGCCGTGGCGACGATCAGATCGCCCTTGGCGTCCACCAGTGTGGCGGCGATCTTGGCGTCGGCGCTGGCCTGCGCGGCGCCGGTGGCCGCGGTCAACGTGTCCAGCGCGCCTTGTAGCCCGGCAGTGTCCGCGATGACCAGCGCCAGGCTGGCTTTGAGCTGGGCCGGCGTCCGATTGGTCCAGACCCCGCCGAAACGCTGGATCACATCCCCGTTGGCGGCGACCAGGGCGGCGATCGCACTCAGGTCCGGATCCGCCGGCTGCGAGCCACCCGCGGCCGGCAGTTGCCCGGTTGGGATCAGGCCGTCGGAACCGAGCGGCCCGGCCGGACCGCCGACGTGGCCGAGCGAGGAGGCCAGCAGGTAGGTCGCCACGACCGGACCCGGCTCGGCGTCCGGCACATCTTCGAGTCGAATCACCCCGTCGACCACCATGGCCGCGGTCAGTTCGACCAGCCGGTCGTGCCGGAAGGTGTTGTCGTCGCTGTGGGCGTGCACGTGGTAGCCAACCGGGGCGGCGAGCCCGGCGGAGTCACTGAGCACCACGTCGGTCCACTCGGCGGCGCCGTTGGCCAGGATCTTCAGATCCGGCTGGGTGGTCAGGATGACGTTGCCCACCGGCGAGCGGATGGCGCCGACCGCGGACAGGTAGGCCTGGCCGATCAGCGGACCACCACCCAGCGGGGAGATCCACGCGCCGCGCACGGTCACGGTGTCCAACACGTCCGGTACGGCCATCGGCGCAGCCTCCCCACGTCCGTAGGGAAGCCTGCCACGCGGCGTGCGGCCACTCCGACATGTCGAGCTTCCGCGCGTCGCGCCCGGTGCGCCGGTGCGCCGCTGCGACGATGAGCGCCATGGCTGAGGAGCTGCGGGCCGGCATGGTCGCCCTGGTGCCCGATGAGCGGTCCCGGGCCGCGCTGGCGCTGGCCGCCGACTCGGCCGAACCGCCGGAGGATCTGCACCTGACGCTGACGTATCTGGGCGACGATGCGGTGGACATGCCGGATGAGCGGCGACTGGCGTTACTGACGACGGCCATCACGGCGGCCGGACTGATCGAGCCGGTCACCGGCCGGGCGTTCGCGCACGCCACGTTCAACCCCGACGGCAACGCCGGGCGCACGCCGTGCGCGGTCTACCTGATCGGCGATTCTGACTTGATCGACGGACTGCGCACCATGTTCAGCGACTTCAGCGACGGGCAGCACGCGCCCTACATCCCGCACGTCACCGCCGGCTACGGGCTCGTCGCCGCCGACCTCGACTACACCGGCCCGGTCACCTTCGACGCCGTGCGGGTGGCCCTCGGCGAGACCAGCACCGACATCGCGCTGACCGGGCGGCCGGCCGCCGAACCCGACGAACAGGAGCAGGTTGTGGAGATCAAGCGCGCGGTGAGCGACGCGAAGCGCACAGAGCTGGCCAAGGGTGGCAGGGCGATGCCGGACGGCGCCTATCCGATGGAGACCATCGGTGATCTGCACAACGCGATCCAGGCCTATGGCCGCTGCCCGAAGGAGGAGCAGCCCGCGCTCCGCAGGTTGATCATGACCAACGCCCGCCGGCTCAAGGTGCTGAACATGATTCCGAAGGACTGGTCGGAGTCCAAGTCGCTCAACCCCCACACCGCCGACGACTTCACCGCCGGGGTGCTGCTCGGTCTGGCCAGCCTGCTGGAGGCCGACGTCCTGGAGTTGAAGGCCGGCCCGCCCGGACACACCTATCCGAGCCCGGATCCCGGCGCGGCCCGGCTGCGCGCGTACTGGACCCGCGGCGAGGGCGCGACGAAGATCAAGTGGGGCGCCCCCGGCGACTTCAAGCGGTGCGTCAAGCATCTGCGCGGCAAGGTCGGCGCGCGGGCCGAGGGGCTGTGCTTCACCGGTGATACCGAATTTCTCACCCGTAGCGGCGTGACCACCTTTGCCGAGGCCGTCGACACGGACGTGCTAGTGCTGACTTCGGAGTTTTCATCCGAAGGTGGATACCGCCGCAATGGTCGGTGGACACAGGCGCCCGTGCGATCTTTCGGCGAACACCGAGTGTTATCAGTGACGTTGCGCCGCAACAAGTTGCGCAAGGTCGTCCGAGTCACGCCGAATCACCGGTGGTTCGCCTCGCTCAACAACCGCTCAACCGCTCGTCATCGCATCGTCGAGGTCACTACCGATCAACTTCGACCCGGCATGGCCTTGGCTGCACTGACTCCGCATAACACGCTGCGGGATCTGCGCCCGTCACCATTCGGCATTGCGGCCGGCATCACTTTCGGCGACGGTCACCGCGAAGTCGGCCGTGGCGCGCGACTAGACCTATGGGGGAGCAAAGATGCTGCGTTGTTGCCCTATTTCGCTGGCTGCACCTCCTCACCGATTAAGAACATCAACGGCACACTGGGGGTACGGGTATCCGGTTTGCCCGGATCGTGGAAGCAGTATCCCCTGGCAGATGAAGGCACGGCGTACCTGCTGGGCTGGCTGGCCGGCTACCTGGCCGCCGACGGCACGGTGAACAAAGTGGGTAGCGTGTTCTTGGATTGCCACGATCGCGACACGATGGTCTTCGTACGCGATCTCGCACTGCGACTGGGAATCGCTACTTTTGCCGTACGAGAGGACATGCGGACCGTATCATTGCCCTACGACTCGCCATTGAACGGCATGGTCCGACCGATGTATCGGATCACCTTTGATCGCAGCGGATTTCCTGCGCAAGCGTTGCTCATCCCGGAGCATCGACGGCGGTTCGAGGCGGCACCTGTGGCGCGCAGTCGGATGCGCTGGACCGTTGAATCAGTGAAAGATCACAGCGAGGTCGAGGAGGTGTTCTGCGTCGATGTGCCCGGTACGCACACCTTCGCGCTGGCTGATCATATCTGGGTGGCCAACTGCAACATCTACCACCGCAGCGCGTTGGGCGTGGCGCCCGGCCAGGAGCACAAGGGCGGGCCGTTGTGGGTGGTCGACGCCGAGGCGCCCGGCGGCTGGCGCGCCGACTACCCGGCCTGGCAGCTCGATCTGCCCGACGAGGTGCCGCAACCGGCCACCGAGGAGAAGGCCCGACCGGCGTATGCGGAGATGGACGACGATGAGGTGTTGCGCCACCTGGACGATTTCGCGGCGATGTCGGACAGCGTGGCGCCAATCGCCGAGGCGGACGGGGACATCGCGCCGGGCGACGACGGGGACACCGAGGAGATCTACGACGAGGGCATCGCATCCGACATCGATTGGCAACTGCAACCCGACGGCACGCTGAGCGACCCCGAGACCGGCGACGACGGCGACACGGACTCACCGGCCAGCCTGTTCGACTGGATGCAGCGGGCCCGGGCCGCCACGTGAACGGGTCCCCGCCGGGGCTGGAGGTCAAGGCCGCCACGGCGCTGGAGCGGCCGACCGGCGCACTCACCTCGGTCAACCCGCTGGGGGTCGTCACCGCGCTGGTGGCGGTCACCGGCGTGCGGGATCAGGTGGGGGACGTCATCGTGCCGGGGGCGTTTGAGCGGACGCTGCGGGAGCGGCGGCCACATCCCCGGCTGCTGCACAACTGGCACCGCCAGATCGGCAACACGACGGCACTGTGCGAGCTGCCGCCGGGACACGCCGAGTTGCCGAAGCGGGCGCCGGATGGCCGGCCGTGGCCGCGCGAGGCCGGCGCCCTGGTCGCGCGCTACCAGCTCGATCTGTCTACAAAGGACGGCCGACGCGCATTGGCGTGGGCGCAAGGAAAACTCGGCGCGCCGCCGTGGTACTCGATCGGCTACGTGCCGGTGTGGGAACGCACCCGGTATATCGGCGGTGCTCGATATCTGCACGATCTGGATCTGTGGGAGTACTCCATGGTGCACCGCCCGGCGAACGATCTCGCGTTCCAGGTGGATATCAAATCTTTGCCTAGCCTGATAGACTCGGAGCAGGAACTGCCTCCCGAGTCGATCGAGGTCAAGGTGAGCTACGTCCGCGATGCCGGCTACTGGGGCTATCCGGTGGGCACCCCCATCACCGATCACATGAGGCCCAAGGGCAAGACCGCGGTAGGGGTGCGCCGGGCCGGCCGGATCCCGGCTCGCAGCGTCGGCACGACCACCACCAAGCCCGCCGAGGGTGCTCGCTCCAAGCCGGCCAAGCCCGGCCAGGAGGAACCCGAGGGCCTCTTCGCCGAGCCCGACGTGGACACCCGGGTGCGCGCCAGCAGGGCCGCCACCGGCGACATCGACGGCGCCGTCACCACACTGATCGGTGAGCTGGAGGAAGCCGAACGCGGCCGGGACAACCGAGTCGAGCAGACCATCGAGGCGCTGCTGCACGAAGGGCTCACCCCGCTCGAGCTGGAAGAGGATCTGCGGGCCTCACAGCAGTGGGCGAGTTGGGCCGACGACGCCGAACGCGACGATCTGATCGCCTCCGCACTGGCCGACTACCGCAGCGCCTACCGGGCCCGGGCCGCCCAGCAGCTCACCCGACGGGCCGGCGCCGCCGACTGGACACCGCCCAGCCAGGAGAACTTCGACCGGATCGCCGCGCAGGCCGTCACCGCACTGGAGTCCTTCGAGGAGAAGCCGCTGGCCGCGGCATTGGCCGAACTGGGCCACGACGACCCCGAAGGCTTCGCCGCGCACCTGACCGGCGAGAACACCAAGCTGAAGCAGGCCACGACCGAGCTTGAGGAGTTCATCGCCGCCCAGCGTGCCCACACCGAATCCTCCGGTGACATCACCGAACGCCTCGGCGACCTGTCCAAGCGCGACGATCAAGATCTGCTGGACTTCCGGCGCACCGTGGCCGACGAACTGGGCACCGACGACGAGGCCGTCATGGCCGCCGCCGAAGCCGCCGTCGACGCTGAGATCGAGCGGCGCGGCATCATCGCGCTGCGCGACGTGCAACCCGGCGACGTCTTCGACTTCAACGACCAGCGCTACTACGTCGCACCCGACGGCAGCCTGGTCGACCCCGAGGGGGAACGCGCCAACCTGCCCCGGTCCGGCTACCAGGGCAGGGCCGCGACGCTGGTCGAGCGCGACGCGCCGATGCCGATCCGCAAGGTCGACGCCGAGCAGCTCGCCGCCGTCGATGAGTACGTGCTGAGCGACGCGCCAGCCGCCGGGATGAACTCGGCCGAGTATCACCGGCGCAGCCAGCTCGCCACCGCGCGCCGCGTCCGGGCCGAGAACATCGCCGACGAGCAGCAGCAGGCCAACCGGGAGGCCGGCTACGCGGCGGGCGCCGACGCGCTCGCCGACGCCGCACCGGCCCAAATCGATCTGGACGCGCTGCGGGGACGCCGAGCCCGGATCGGGCAGCAGTCCGAGCGCCGCCGGCCGGTCGAGTTGGCCGGCAACGGCCGGGTCGCGGTCGTCGGCAGCGGCAGTAAGAACTGGAGCATCGTCACCGGCTCAGGGCTGTCACTGGTCAACTCGTCCGCGTTCACCGAGTCGCAGAGTGGAAAGCCACTCGGCAAGCGGGCGCTGGCGGATCTGGCCAACCGGCTGGCCGCGCTCACCGACGCGCAGGGCCGTCCGGCACCGTTCACCGCGACCTATGAGCAGCAGGGCGAATCCGACCGTCCGGATTGGATTCGCGGCTGGCGCGACGGCCAGGATCGCTCGCTGGTCGAGGCGTCTGCCGGGGCCATCGGCGCGTGGGCCGAGCAGAACAACCTGACCTTCCGGTATCCGGCCCGCAACTACCGCAGCACGCCGACTGTGCCGGGCGGCGAACCCGACGCCGACGGGTTCCGGATGCGCCGCATCGACTACCTGCACCGCGAGGTCGCGCCGGGCGATGAGATCCGGTTGCCGGACGGCACCGTGGTCACTGTCGCGGACACCGCGAAATCCGACATGATCATGCTGAGCGGCGGGAAGGCGCTCGCCGAAACCGACGCTGGCCGCAAGGCCGGACTGGGCAGCGGCATCGTCGCGGCGGTGCGCTTCGCCGGGGATCCCGACGACCCGCGGGCCCGGCACGACCCCGGCATGGGTCCGATCCCGGCCGACGCCACCCCGCCCGGTGCCCCCATCACCGGCGACATCGAGCAGCGCTGGCCCTACGAATACAACCGGCCCTACCCCACCGGTACCCGACTGGCCATCGTGCCGGCCACCGAACCCGGCCGCGGCCTGATGCCGCGCGACAACTCCGCCCGGGTCGGCACCCTGCTGGCCCGGATCGAGCACGTGCAGGGCAACGACTTCCAAACGGTGCGCTTCGACGACGGCACCTACGACCAGATCCGAGTGCAGGCGCTGCGGAGCACGAGCACCCGGCCGGACAGCAGCACCTATGCGCCCAATCCGAGTCCGGAGCAGATCAACGCCGGCCGGGCCGATTGGGGTCTGCCACCCGATGGCAACGCCACGCCGATCCCGGTGCCGCGGGCTCGGCGGGCTCCCGCGCCGCGCCAGCCGGAGCCCTCCCCGGAACCCGAGCCGCGCCAGCCGGAGCCCTCCCCGGAACCCGAGCCGGCCGCCCCCGATTTGTCGCCGTTGGCGCGGCAGGTACGGGACGCGATTTCTGCCGTCTCTTCACCGCACTTATCAAACAGACTCACCGATGGCGCATTGTCCGGCGACACTGGCGTTGCCATGCGATCCGTCGCAATCATGTTGCATCCCAGCCGGGCCAAGAAAAAGCGGGTCGACCCCACCCGGGGTGGACAACGGTCAGCAACCGCACTTCCCGATCGGGCCGAAAGTGTCGCCGACGGGTATGTCGCGGTTGCCGACGCGCTCGACAACCTCGGTTTCGGCGGTGAAGGTGATCGCAACGACGGGTACGGCGGGATTTCGAACTACCTGCGAACCTTCGCCGAAGGAATGCGCGGCTCAGGGGAGCCTGAGCCGCCTACTCCGGAACCGCCACCCGTTCCCGAGCCGGAACCCCCCACCGTCGAGATCCCGCAAGGCCAGCTCGACGCCGCCACCGACCTCTCCGATGAGCTGTTCGGCATCACCGAGCAGCCGGACGGCACGCTCGAGGTGGACACCGCGGTGGCCGACCGGCAGGACCGGGTGGCCACGTTGCTCGAGCAGCGTGAGGCGGGCACCCTCACCCTGGCCGAACAGAGCCCTGAGGAACTCACCGGTACCCGCGAGGATCTGCACGCCGAGCTGGGGTTGCAGATGGCGCTGGAGCGCCGCCAGCAGCGCGCCCCGGCGGCGCGTGCTCGCGCCGCTGACGGGGGTGCGACGCCGCCGGCCGAAGGGCCGAAGCAGCGGCCCGGCCTGATCGGCGCCGCCCAGGATCACGCCGAGGCGCTGGAGGCCGGTGACGCCGAGGCGATCGCCCGCACCAAGGCGCGGCTGGAGTCCAGCCTGCGACGTTCCCGGGCAGCCTCGGACACCGCGCGCCAGCTCGCCGACCACGTCATCGCCGACACTCCGAACGACGCCACCGCGATCGCGGATCTCGCGCAGCGGCTCAAGAAGGAGACCCGGGAACGTCGGGCCGCGTCGGCGCGCAAGCGCCGCACGGTGCGCCGGTTGGAGCGCGAGCGGATCCGGTCGCTGCTCGGTGAGGTGGATGCCGAACTGCGCTCGCGGGGGGAAGTGGAGCCGACTACCGCGCCAACCATGTCCTTGGATGCCACCGCACTGGCAACCAACTACCTGACTATGCATGGCGCCGACGGGGTCCGTTCGAAGATCGCGGCGCTCGCCGTCAAAGCGCGGCGTACTCCTCAGGAAGAGGGGCTACTGGCCGCGCTGCGCGCGGTGCTGAGAGGCGCGTGGCAGTCCGCGTGACCCCACCAAGTCGGCGCGTCGATCAACATTCGACGCGCCGGCCTGATCTATGCTGGCCCCTGCGCAACGCGGAGCACCTGGTACTGACCGGTGTGGGTGATGTGCGAGAAACCGCTACCCCGAAACCTCAGGGAGTCTCGCCATGTCCACATCCAGCCTGGTCGAATTTCGGGCGGCTGCCACCGATCGCCTCAAGGCGATCGCCACCGAGCTTGACGACATCACCGGCAACGCCTTCAAAGTTGAGGGCGGCAACATTGAGGTGCCCGAGGCGGCCGCGCTCCAGTTCAAGAGCCTGATCGACGAGCAGAAGAAGATCCGCGGAGACATGCTCGGCGGGCTCGGCGAATACAAGTCCCTGCAAGATTTCCTCGACCACCAGGACGACGACGAGCCGGCCACCGACCGCAGCGTCGCCGCGGCCACCGCCATCGCCGCCATGCGCGGCGGCATGGAGTGGAAGTCCATCGGTCAGCGCTTCGTGGAATCCGAGGCGTTCAAGAACCGGGACCGGGCCAGCGGCGTGACCCGCGAGGTTTTCGAACTCGCCGAGGATCTGTCCAGTCAGGGTCTGTGGCACCCAGGCCTGGAGAAGAAGGACATCTATACCGCCGCCGGTGGCACGCTGACGAACTTCGCCTTCGGACACCCGCAGCGCGAGCCGATCGTGCCGCGCGCCTACCGCACCGCGCGAGTCCGCGACCTGTTCCCGGTGGCCACCACCAACGCCAACCTGATCGAATACGTCCGGGTGCTCGGCTACATCGACGGGCTCAACAACGCCGCCCCGGTTCCCGAGCGGGACGACGCCGGCACCAACTTCGGCCTCAAGCCACACACCCAGCTTCAGCTCCAGCCGGCCCAGTCGCCGCTGCGCACGCTGGCCCACTACGAGCTGGCGCACCGCAACACCCTGGCCGACGAACCGCAGTTGCGCTCCATCATCGACACCGAGCTGCTCTACGGTCTGCGCCTGGTCGAGGACGCCCAGTTGCTCAACGGCGACGGGACCGGCGAGAACATTCTCGGCATCCTGCGCACCCCCGGCATCCAGCAGTACCCCGGCACCCCGATCCCGTCGCCGTCGCCGGTGCTGGCCACCGACACGATCGTGGACGCGGTGCGCCGCGCCGCCACCCGGGTCATGCTGGCCTACTACGAGCCCACCGGCGTGGTCGTGCATCCCTTCGACTGGGAGCAGATGGAGCTGACCAAGGATTCGCAGCGCAACTACGTGCTGGCGATGAACGTCTCGGTCGGCGCGGAGAAGCGGATCTGGCAGATGCCGGTGGTGTCCTCCCCGGCGATGGCCCAGCACCACGCGCTCACCGGCGCGTTCGGTCTCGGCGCCAAGGTCTACGACCGCGAGCAGGCCAACATCCGGGTCGCCGAGCAGCACGGCGACCTGTTCATCCGCAACGCCGTCGTGATCCTGGCCGAAGAGCGGGTCGGTTTAACCGTTAGCCGTCCCGAGTCATTCTGCGACGTTGATCTTGTCACGGGCTCTACGGTCTGATCAGAGGGTATTTAGCCCACGTTGGCGAGAATCGTTACCGGTCGGACCTCGATAGCAACTGCATTCCGATTAAGCTCACGTCCATGCCAAGTGAGCGAGTGGAATACGCCGACGTGAGCTGCACCGGTTGCGGTACCGAACTGCGTCGGCGCGTAAGCGACCTGGCTCGATCAAAAACGGGTCGAGTGTTTTGCGGTAGAGACTGCCCCGGCGCGAAAGCATTCAAGCCGCGCCGGGGCACCGAACACGTCTGCCCCAAGTGCGGCGCGACGTTCTACCGTCGACCGAGCGCAGCGCGCAGCAAGCAGGGCAGGTCGCCGTTTTGTTCTCGATCCTGCGCAATGAGCGTCATCGCGCAAGAGCGCAGTCCCCTGGGTGACGGTCCGACCTTCTGGGATGCGACCTGCGAGAAGTGCGGCACCGCGTTCGTACATCCCCGCTCCCAGGGCAAGCGGCGTTTCTGCTCCCTGACGTGCTCCGGCAACGCGAACACTAAGGTGAAGTTGGTCTGTCAGTGGTGTGGCGGTGACTATGTGGGTCGCCCGCAGGAACGACGATTCTGCTCTCGGTCCTGTTTTTATGATCACCTGACCGCCAACGCCGAAGGCCACATCACGAAGAACGGTTATCGCCTGATCTATGTAGACGGACAGCAGACTCCCGAGCATCGACACGTAATGAAGGCAATGCTTGGCCACGAGCTGCCCGATGGTTGCACCGTGCATCATCGGGACCTCAACAAGCTAAACAACGCACCGGACAACTTGGAGCTGTGGGCCAGCGTGCACCCGAAGGGCGCCCGGGTGCTGGACTTGATCGACTACGCCCGAATGATCATCGAGACGTTCAGTCCGGACGAGGCCCGATTGCGCGAGCTGGAGGCATTGGCCATCGCGGTCTGATTCCGCGCGCCTGAACGTCGCCGCCCGCCGGGCGCTCTAGCCTGGCGGGCATGGACGGTAGTGCGCTGGATCGCATCAAGGCGGGTCGCAAGCCCGGTGCCCGGCGGAGTCGTAGCACGGCCGGCGCGCCGGCCCCCACGGTGACCCCCGAGGCGCCGGTGGGCCAGCAGATGGCCCGCCGAGCGCTGCCGTTCCTGTTCGATCCGGCGGAGATGCCGGCCGTGGTGGAGTCCGGCGGCCACTTGCCGCAAGCGGATTTCGACGAGTTCTACGTGGTTGCCGAGGTCGACGGCAACCGCACGGTGATCCCCGAGGGCTGCACCACCCCGGTGAGTTCTCGGATGTGGTTGGCCGGTCAACACGTGCGCCGCGACATCTACGCCGCCTACCTCAAGGACCTGGGCGGCGACGCCTATGCGACGTGGCTGGCCGGGCTACCGGCCGTGCAGCGACCGGAAACCGTGGTGGAGTTGCCGGCCGCGACCGTCGAGCAATCCGCCCCGCCCGCTGAACCCGCCGCCGAGGTGTAGTCGATGGCCCTGGTCACCGCGGCGCGGTTGAACGACTACATGAACAACCCGACCTGGACGGAAGCCCAGACCTTGGAGGCAACCAAGATCTGTGCGCAGGTGGAGAGCCGGCTGTCGGGCCGGCTCAACGCACCACTGACCCCGATCCCCTGTACCGAAACCGTCGCGGTGCTCCACACCGGCTTGGTCGCCACCACCTACCCGGTGTTTTCGGTGTCCTCGCTCAACGGCACCGCCATCGCCGAGGGTGACCCGCTGCCGACCGGGTGGTTCATCCAGAACCATCGGCTGCGGGCGAGCAGCTCGGCCGTGCCCAGTTCGCTGACCTTGGGCAGCCTGATGCCCAGCATCGGCGTGTTCAACCGGGTCGACGGCATCGGCTCGGCGAGCGTGGAATACCTGGCCGGCTGGGGTCCGGTCGACGCCCTGGTCGACGAGATCCTGCTCAAGGCGAAGGCGGTGATGACCAACCGGCACGACGACACGATCGTCATCCGCGACCTGGAGGCCGACGCGCCCGCGCCGGAACGCGAAGACTGGACCGAAGACGAGATCAACAACACTCTGGGGATCTACCGCAATCTCGTGATCTTCCGCTGAAAGGATCACCCGCCATGGCCACCGTGCTGCGTATCCACGGTCGCAACATCGCCCGGCTACGGCAACGGGTGCAGGCCATGCGCGACCGGGCCGCCGACGTGAGCCCGGCCTGGGAGGTCTTCGCCGACTGGTTCGCCGAGCAGCAACGCATCCAGTTCGCCAACGCCGGGATTCGCTGGGGAGCGCCGTGGAAGCCGCTGGCCGCCAGCACGCTGGCTGAGAAGCGCCGCCGCGGCTACCCGCCGGACATCCTGATCCGCACCGGCGTGCTGGAGCGCTCCCTGAAGACCCGGCCGTTCTCCATCGAGCGGATCACCCCGCAACGGATGAGCCTGGGCACCAAGATCTCCTACGCGCACTTCCACCAGGACGGCACCAAGTACATGGCGTCGCGGATCCTGCTCTCCGCCGGGCCGGTGGCCCGCGAGGACGCGATCGGCTCCGCCATCGTGAGCTGGGTGCGGTTCGGCCGGCCGCACGTGCACGGCTGGCGGTAGCCGGTGCGCGGGATCGAGGTACTCCAGCAGGCGATCATCGATCACCTGGCCTTCGAGCTGCCCCGCAAGATCCCACTGCTGCGCGTCGCGTGGGACCTCGACGCCGCCACCCTGCCGGAGATGGCGAAGATCGTTGCCGGTGAGACCGCCGACGACGCGATCACCAGCGCCGCCGACGGCGCCACCACCTGGGCGGTCGTGACCGTGCCCCGACTGATCCGGGCACCCCGTCGGGTGGAGATCGACCCGGCCGGACAGTTCATCTACCAGAACCGCTACGCCTGCCAAATCGGGGTGTGGACGAACCACGCCAACTGGAATGCCGCCCGGACGCTGCGCGACCGGATGAGCATGGCCTGCCGGCTCTGCCTGCTGGAGTACCCCACCCTGAACTCCCGGCAGGCCGGCGACAGCGGACGCCGGCTGGTGGTCGAGAGCTACACCGAGCAGTTCGGCACGCCGGTGCGCATCCCCAACAAGTCGATCACCTGGGCTGGCGCGGTGCTGCTGTTCGAGGTGGAGGTGGAGGAGTCGCTGGCCGACGGATCCACCCAGACGCCGCTGGGCACCCCCGACACGCTGATCACCACGGCGGCGGCGGTCGGCCCCACTCAACCACTGGAAGAGGAGAACCCTTAATGATCACGATTATCAACGCCGGTTCTGGGCCGGTGGTCTACGACGAGGACGGACGCAGCCTCGGCGGCGGCGAGCGACTCGAGGTGGCCGCCCTGGACTCGGCCGGCCGGCGCGCGGTCGAGCAAGGTCACCTGCTGCGCATGGCGGAGGATCCGGCGAAGGACGAACCGGGCGGCGAACCGGCCACGGGGGAACCCGAGGCAAAGCGCGACGACTCTGAGAGCAGGTCGGCGCGGCGCGCCGGGAAGAGCTGATCTCGAGTGCCATGATTCGCAGCGACAGCGCACGCGGTCGCGGCAGGAGGAAACCAGATGCCGGGTGTCATCGTCACCTCGGGTGCCGTGGCGGGCCCGTCCACGCCGACCAGCGCACCGTCGGGAACCTACTTCGTGGTGGGCCAGGCCGAGCGAGGACCGACCGCCGCCGCCCAACTCGTCACCAACCTGGCTGAGTTCGTCAACTACTTCGGCGTCTTGACCACCTACGGTGCGCTCTACGACGACGTGGCGACCTTCTTCCAGGAGGGTGGCAGCCGCGCCTATGTGACGAGGGTCGTGGGCGCCGCCGCCACCACCGGCGCGCTGGCCGCGCCACTGGATGACCGGGCCGTGGCTCCGGTGACAACGCTGAGCGTCGCCGCCTCCTCGGCGGGAGCCTGGTCATCCTCGATCAGCGTTTCGGTAGTGGCCGGCGCCGCCGCGGACACGTTCCGAATCAAGGTGTTCCGCAGCGGGGTCCTGGTCGAGGACTACCCCAACCTGGGCAGCCCCGCCGAGGCCGTATCCAAGGTCAACGCCCGGTCGATCTACATCCGGCTCACCAACCTGGCCAGCGCCACCGCCGCGCCCAACAACAACCCCGCGATCGTCGGTCCGCTCACCTTGACCGCGGGCACCGACGACCGCGGCGCCATCGTTGCGGCCAACTACGTCACCGCCCTGGCCCGCTTCGGCAAGGACTACGGCGACGGCGCGGTGGCGATCCCCGGCATCGGCTCCACCGTGCACGCCGGACTGATCGCGCACGCCAACGACTTCAACCGGATCGCGCTGCTCACCGCCGCGCAGTCCACCGACGTCACCACCCTGATCGGCTACGCGGACACCGCCAACGCCCAGCGCGCGGGACTGTTCGCGCCGTGGATCCGCATCCCCGACGGATTCGGCGGCACCAAGGCGATCTCACCGGAGGGCTTCGTGGCGGCCGCCCGGGCCAAGGCCCACCAGTTGTCCGGCCCGTGGCGGGCGCCCGGCGGCGAGGTGAGCCGAGCCACCTACGTGGTGGCCCCCGACCAGGTGCTCAGCTCCGATGACATGACCCTGCTGGATGACAACGCGGTCTCGGTGATCCGCACCATCGCCAGCACGGTACGTCTCTACGGGTGGCGCTCCACCTCCAGCGACGTGGAGAACTGGCGTTACCTGACCGGCGCCGACGTGGTGAACCGGGTGGTGGTCGAGGCGCAAAAGCGACTCGAGCCCTATGTTTTCGGGGTGATCGACTCCAGCGGGCACCTGCTCAGTCAGGTGCACGGCACCCTGGTCGGCATCGTGTTGCCGATGGCCAGCGCCGGTGGTCTCTTCGCCCACTACGACAGCGACCACAACCAGACCGACCCCGGCTACGCGGTGCGCTCCGACGCCTCGCTCAACCCGGTGGAGAGCCTGGCGCTCAACCAGGTGCTGGCCGAGGTGAGGGTGCGGCCGGTGCCCACAGCCGCCCTGGTGCGGATCACGGTGACCAAGGCCGCCGTGACGGCTTCGTTGTAGGAGGGAGGGGAGCGCCATGAAATCGGCAAAGTGGCAATTTCTGGTCAAGGTGGACGGCATCGATGGTTACTGGGCCGCCAAGACGGGCGGCAGTATCAGCGCCGACACCAACAAGGCCTGGGATGGTGGTGCCCGGCGCCCCGACGTGCTGGGCGGCCGGCCCAACACCGAGGATGTGGAGCTGACCCGACCCTTCGACCCGATCCGCGACCAGCCGCTGCTCAACTCGCTGAAGTCGCGGGTGGGCGAGTGGCGCACCACGTTGTCAACGCAGCCGATCTATGCGGACATGACCGCCGTGCCGACCCCTGGCGACGTCTACTCGGAGGCGCTGTTGATCAAGCTCAGCATGCCGGAGGTGGACGCCAGCTCCAGCGACCCGGCCGAGTTGGCGTTGACCTTCGCGGTCAGCGCCGTTGGCTAGTACTTCCCGCCGGTGCACCCCGGGCCGGACACGGGGCAAGGTCGCCACTTTGCACGCTCAGCGCCGAGAAGTCCCTCCCAGGGGCGAATCCGTGGGTGTTTCCGTGTCCGGCCCGGGGTGCATCGGTGTCGGAGGATCGATAAACCCAACCCTGGGAGGGCCCACACGATGACCACCTTTGACGCCTCGGCGATGGTCGCCCCCGGCGAGGTCGCGGCGCCGTCCGCCGTCGCCAACGGCGCCCCCGCCGAGACCTTCGACGCGCTGTCGATGCTGCGTGAACAGGTCGCCGAGCGCGACGACGGCGAGGATGATCTCTGCCCGATCGAGGTGCCCGGCCTCGGCTGGCGGCTGATGTGCGACATCACCTTTCCGTACTCGAAGTACGCCGCGTGGCAGACCGCGGCGCTGCCGAAAAACCAGCGCAACGGTCGCCGGGTCAACCCGTTGAAGATGGACCAGACCGAACTGGCGTTCAACGTGCTGCTGGGCACCTGCGTTGAGTTGCAGTACGAGCGCGTTGCCGAATCCGGTGACTGGGAGACGTTGACCGGGCCCGACGGCGCGTCGATGACTCCCGCCAGCGATGCGCTGCTGCGCAGGTTCAACGTGGTGGATCCGCGATCGTTTCTGCGCAGCCTCTTCGGCCGCGAGGCCCGACTGGTCGAGGCATCCCAGCGGGTCGCGGCCAAGGCCGGTTGGCTGGAGGACGGCGAGGATGATGACGAGGACCCTACGGTCTGAGTCCGGATCACCCTCGGGTCGCCCGATCGCGGGAGCGCGTTGAGTGGCTGTCGCGGCATCCGATGGTGATCAATGTCGCGCGGGTCGGGTCGGTCTTCGGTCAGGATCCGGTCGCGCTGCTTCGCGACGAGGGCGACCTGCTGCTCACCGAGATCCGGTTGGCGGCGCTGGCCGTGGTGAACCGCGACGAGCAGGCCCAAACCCGCAAGGCCGGTCAGAGGTGATCGGCTAAGATCCGCGTCGACGGTCAATTTCAATGCACGGGCGCGCCGCGACCCCCGCGGGAGACTCATCTCCCCGGGGGTCGCGGCATTCCCCGGCCCCGTCCGCGCGCCTTCCCCGCCCGCCCGGGCCCGGCTGCGACGATCACGGCTGAGCCTGCCGGGAGGTGACCGTGGCCGAGGAAGAAGTGCGTCTCGATTCGTCGATGGACGGCGATCTCGAGGCCGCCCTCGCTCGGCTCAGCGCCCGCCTGGACGACGTCGAAGGCGACCTGGAGGCGGCCGGCCGAGCCGGCCGGCGAGCCGGTGAGGGCATCGACGCCGGCATGGGCAAGGCGACCCGGGCCACCGACCGGGCCGGCGGTGCGGCCCGGCGCGCGGCGCCACCGATTCGCGAGGCCGGGCAGGAGATGGGCAAGGCCGGCGCCCGGGGTGCGGCCGCCTCGGTCGGAGTCGACCGGTTCGCCAACAAGATGCAGAAGGCCCACCGAGCCGCCGGTGGTCTCGGTGGCATCCTGTCGATCTACAAGTGGACGGCGATCGCCACCGGCCTCTACGCGCTGGCCGGCGGCATCTCCGCACTGGGCGCGGGTGCGGCGATCGCCCTGGGTGGACTCGCTCCGATGGTGGGCACGCTGGCCGCGCTGCCCACCTTGCTGGTGCTGATGAAGCTATCCCTGCTGGCGGTGAAACTGGCCGCCGCCCAGCTCGAGCAACCGCTCACCCGGATCAAAAACCAATTCACCGAGCTGGGTCCGGTGATCGCGGCCGGTGGCCTGCGCAGCGGAATGAATGCTTTCGCCAACTCCATCGGCGGCCTGGCCAAGGCGACCGGCACCGGCCTGGCCGGACTCGGCGGGGAGATCGGACTGGCCGCGCGCAACGCCGGCCAACTCGCCGCATCCGCCCCGTTCCTCGACCGGGTGCGGGCGATCTTCGCCGGGCTGCGCCCGATCCTGGCGCTGATCCTGGCCGGACTGCTCTCCCTCGGCCGGGTGCTGATCAACGTGATCCAGGGCTCGCTGCCCATGGTGCTGTCGATGGCCACCCTGTTCCGCGACGCCGCCGACGGATTGCAGAGCTGGACGGCCCAGACGCTGGCCAACGGTCGGATGGCGGCGTGGTTCACCACAGCGTGGGACACGCTGCGTCGGGTCGTCGGGGTGATCGTCGACGTGCTGATCGGACTGTTCAACGTCTTCCGGATCGGCGCCGGCTACGCCAGCGACATGGGCCTGTCGATCGAGGCGCTGGCCTACAAGTTCCGGCTCTGGACCGCCAGCGCCGAGGGCCAGACCCGGATCAACCGCTATTTCCAGGACTCGCTGCCAGCACTGCACGAGATGGGCCATCTGATCGGCATCGTGCTCTCTGCGTTCGCCCGGGTCGGCTCCAACCAGAACATCGCGCCACTGCTGGCCCAGATCAACAACGAGCTGCTGCCGGCACTCGGCCGGCTGGTCTCCTCCTGGGCCGGTGCCGACGGTCTGGGCCCGGCGATCATCCATGCCGCCACAGCGCTGGCCGACTTCCTGTCCACCGCGTCCGCCTCGCCGCTGATCGTGTTCGCCGAGGCGATCGCGGCCATCGCACGCGGACTGATCTGGGTGCAGCAGAACGTTCCCGGCGCCAGCGCGGTGATGAGCACACTGCTCACCACCTGGTTGTCGTTCAAGTTGCTGGGTCCGGTGTTCTCCATGGTCGCCGGTGGCGCCAAGGCGTTCTCCTGGATCAGCACGGCCAGCAAGATGACCGGCGAACTGAGCTTCATGCAGAAGATGATGGGCGGGGTGCTGCTGCCGACGCTGCGGATGGCGGCCCGCGGTTTCGGTCAGCTCGCCATGGCCGGGGTGCGCGCCTTGATCACGCTGTCGGTAGCGCTGTTCACCACGCCGATCGGCTGGATCATCCTGGGCATCGCGGCGATCATCATCGCGATCATCCTGCTGTGGACCAAGTGCGCCTGGTTCCGCGACATGGTGCGGGCGATCTGGCGGGCCATCCTGGCCGCCTTCCATGCGGTGGTGGATGCGCTGGTGGTGGCCTGGAACGCGACCGTGCAGGCCCTCCAGGTCGCCATCGACGCTTTCGTAGGGTTCTTCGTCGGGCTGTGGCGCGGCGGGGTCGCGGTGGTCTCGGCGATCTGGCACGCGCTGGTGGTGGCCTGGCAGGCGGTCTGGAGCGCGCTCGAGCCGATCGTGCGGGTGATCTTCAACATCATCCGGGTGATCATCCAAATCCACGTGTTCGTGATCATGGCGCTGATCGCGCTGATCGCCTGGATCGCAGAGATCATCTTCAAGCGCATCGTGGCCATCGCCATCTGGGCCTGGCAGACCGGCATTCGGCCGGTCTTCGAGCTGGTGGCCGCCATCGCCACCTGGGCCTGGGGCATCGTGTCCGGCATCGCCAAGTGGGCCTGGAACCTCATCGTCGGCATCGTGACCTGGGCCTGGGGCATCATCCAGTCGATCTTCGGATTCCTCGCCATGATCGGCGCCGCGACCTGGACCGGGATCTCCACGGCGGCCCAGTTCGCCTTTAACTTGATCATGACCGGGATCAACTGGCTGTGGACCACAATCCTGCAACCGATCTTCGGCTTCATCGGCTGGGTCGGCTCGACCCTCTGGGCCGGCATCTCCCTCAAGGCTTCCGAGGCCTGGGAGGTGATCAAGCTGGTGTGGGGGGCCATCACCGGCTGGTTCTCCGAGAAGTTCGCCGCCGTCGGCTCGGTCATCAGCTCGATCTGGTCGGGCATCTCCGATGCGGCCGGCGTCGCCGCCGAGTTGGTCAAGGGGGCCTGGAACACCGTTGTCGACGTTCTCAAGGGCGTGTGGAACCTGATCGCCAAGGTCTGGAACGGGATTCCGTCGGTACAGGTGCCGGACTGGGTGCCGCTGGTCGGTGGCAAAACTTTCTCGCTGCCGAAGATGCCGGAGTTGTACGCGGGCGGGCCGGCGCCGCGCGGGCCGGCGCTGGTCGGCGAGCGCGGACCCGAGCCGGTAGTGCGCGACGGGCGGATGGTCGGCATGGTCGGCCTCGGCGGCCCGCAGGTCGTCAACCTGCCGCGGGGCAGCTACGTGGTACCGAACCTGAACACGATGCTGGCCGGCGCGGCCAAGCCGCTGCCCTACCCGGTGGCCACCGCGATGGCCAAGGCCAGCCCGGACTACGCCACGGCCGGCGCCGGCCGCGACGCCGCGCTGGCCGCGGCGATGCGCGAGCTGGCCGGCGCGGTGCGCTCGGATCGACCGATGGTGGTGCACGGCGGCGAGGACACCCGCAAGGCCGTGCTGACCGCGCTGCGCGACCACGACCGCGAGCAAAAGGCCCGCGACGACTACGACTACCGCGCGGGCGGGGGGTAGGCCGTGGCCGTCACCATCATCCGTGGCCGGACCGACACGGCCACCACCACCGACCACGACCGCATGCAGATCCACGCCGAGTCCACCGGGACGTTGACCTTCTCCGCGGCCTACGCGCCGCGCCAGATCGACTACGACGGGCTGGCCCAGGAGTGGGTGACCGCCGACCGTTCCGGCAACGCGCCGCTGCTGCTGCGCAAGGGCAGGCCGCTGCGCACCGAGAAGTTCACCCTGATGCTGGCCCACCCCGACCCGTTCGCCGTGCAGACCGCCAACATCGCCGCGATCATGCTGCTGTGTCAGACCCGCGAGCGGGTGCTGCTGCGTTACGGGCCCAACGAGGCCGGCCTGTGGCGCATCACCGAGGCAAGCCTGTCCTCTGAGGAGCGTCACCCGGACACCAACGAGATCACCCGGGCGATCCTCAACATGACCTTCACTGAGGCCAGCGACGCCGCGCCGGCCGTCGGTCCGGTCGCCCCGCCACCGCCACCGCCGCCGCCCCCACCGCCGACGTCGGCGCCGCCGCGCACGCATACCGTGGTGCGCACCGACTGCCTGTGGAAGATCGCCCTGCGCTACTACGGTAACGGCGCGCTGTGGCCACGCATCTACGACGCCAACCGCGGGCAGATCAAGAACCCCAACTTGATCTACCCGGGCCAGGTGTTCGTCATCCCGTGAAGGAGATTCATGATCGAGGTCAGATTGGGGCTGGACGGTTGGATCGCTCAGCTCATGCCCGTCGAAACGATCTCCCCCGCGAGCCAGGCCGAGGGGCGCCGATGGCTGTGCATGTCCTGGCCGAACGGCACCCTTCATGCGGAGCTGCTCACCGACGATGATGTGGCCGACTGGCAAGTGGTCTACCACGACGAGTCGCCCCGCACTGATCCACAAAGGGCAGACAGCATGGCTCCACTAAGCCAAGATTTCGCTCCGGATAAGCCCAAAGAGACCGGAGCCACCCGTGGGTAACAGGACCGCGAGCCGGCCGCCCAGCGTGTGCCGGATGGTGCACTACGTCTCCTACGGCACTCCCGGCGGAGAGTACCGCTCGCAGTGCCGGGCCGCCGTGATCGTTGAGGTCGGCCAGTGGGTCACCGTGGAAACCACCGCGCCGCCCTCTTTCGACCGAAGCGAGGGCCGGCCTATCCGGGTCGTCGAACAGTGGTGGTATGCCGACGCGTGCGCGCTGACCGTGCTCAATCCGACCGGATTGTTCTTCAACGGCGCGGCCGCCGTTCCCTGCAAGCACGACGAGGAGACCAAGGCTGGCGGCACCTGGCACTGGCCTGAGCACGTCGAATGATCGTCCTGTCGGCCGCCCAGGTCGCCGCGCTGGTGATACGGGTCGGCTTCCCCGACACCCTGGTGGGCGATGTGTCCACCAGGGCCATCATGGTGGCCATCTGCCGGCGCGAATCCGGCTACCAGGTGGACGCGGTAGATCCGGACAGCGCCAGCGGCCTGTTCAAGATCCGCTGGAACATCTACCAGGGTTACGACCAGCGCCGGCTACTCGCCGACGCCGAGTACAACGTCGCCGCCGCCCACGAGATCTACCAGCAACGCGGCCTGCAAGCCTGGACCTCCTACACCACCGGTGGCTACCTGCTCTACCTCGGTGAGGCCCGGCTGGCCATGGCTCAGGCCGCCACCGTGATCGGCGCCCCCGAGTTACCCGCGGGTGTCCTCACCGGCGTCACCGGCGTCGGGTTCGGCACCCCGCTCACCCAGACCGCGCCCGTCGGGTCGGTGCCGGCGGCCAACGCCGGTGACATCTTCGATCCGATCCGGGTTATCGGCTCGGAGATGTGGGCCGACTACGCCACCGTGATCATCGGGGCACCTCAGTTCGAGGCCGGCCTGGAGACCGTGCCCAACCTGAAATTCACCGTGATCGACCCCGAGGGCGAGCTACTGTTTCGGCACAGCAACGTGTTGGTGCGCGGCGCCCGGGTGGAATACCTCGGCATGGACCTGCGCATCGATCAGGTCGCCTTCGAGCCTGGCGGGCACAGCACCGGGCAGCTCACCATCACCGCCATCCACGACATCGCCTACCGGCTGATGAACCTCACCGGCGCGGCCAGCGCCAGCGACCTCTCCGCCACCCAGTGGCTGGCCCGGGAACTGTCCACATTGGGCTACGACCCGGCCGTCTACATGCTCGGCGAGGCGCTGACCAGTCAGGCCCAGATCTCCCGCGACGTGGCCGACCAGCAGGGCAGCGCCGCCAGCGGGCAGGCGGCCAGCGCCTGGACCACCATGACCCGACTCGGCCGCGAGCTGGGCAAGCGATTCTTCCTCTCCGGCACCAAGGTGGTCTTCGGATCCAGCGCGTTCGCCATGCGCTGGACCGCCTACGGCTCGCTGCGCCTGTCCTGGCACAACCCGCCCACCCCCGGTGAGCAGTGGCTGACCATGCCATCCAGCCGGGCCACCAGTTCCGGTGACCGCGCCAACCTCACCGAGGTCACCGGCCGGGTGCCGCTCAACCGGGCGAAGTTCTTCCGCCCCGGCGTGTCGGTGCTGGTGCGCAATACCCCGAGCATCGCCGGGGGCGACTGGCGCGAGTTCATCTGCTCGCACGTCGCCTACGCCGTCGGCACCGACATCGACGGTGCCGACATCACGCTGGTCGAGCCGGTCGACCCGGCACCGCAGCCGCCATCGGCCACCAACGCCGCCGGTGCCGCTACCAGCGGCACCACCAGCGGCGCCGACGGCCAGATCGATCGGTTTGTTTCCATTGCTCTACAGCAGGCTGGAAAACGCTATGTATTTGGTGCCGAGGCCGCGCCGAGTAATCCGAATCCGGTGAGCTTCGATTGCAGCGAGCTCGTAGAATGGGCTGCCTCGCGCGCTGGAATAACCCCCAAAGTTCCGGATGGAAGCGCCGCTCAATTAGCGCACTGCCGTTCCCACGGGACAGTTGTAAGCGTGTCGGTTGGCGTCAATACCAAGGGGGCATTGCTATTTCAACCTGGGCATGTGGCGATCTCGCTAGGCAATGGATCTACCATAGAGGCTATGAATCCAAGCCAGGGCGTCCGTAAGGGAAGCGCTAACGGAAGGGGCTGGACGTCAGCCGGAAGAATCCCCGGAGCGCAAGGGTATCGGTGACGCGACCATGTACCATGCTGGCATGGAATACGAGTGGATGTCTGACTGCCTGTTCTGGCGCAAAGTAGACAGCAGCGCTGGGCCTGGGGGCTGCTGGCCGTGGACTGGGTACGTTGAAAAGTCCACTAACTATGGCAGACTGGGACGAACCCTTAACGGTCACTATCAGCGGATACTCGCTCATCGATACGCCTGGGCTCAACACAATGGTGTCTGGCTTCCGCCAGTCAACCTGCAAGTGCGTCACCGCTGCGACAACCCACCATGTTGCAACCCTCTAACCTGCTTGCTCCTGGGCACCGCGATGGACAATATGCAGGACTGCCTTGTTCGGGGACGGCGACGCGGCGGCCGACGCAATGGCGAGGTTCACCCTCGATCAAAACTTACCGACGCCCAGGTAACGCAAATGCGCGCCGACCGCCATGAACACGGTTTGCCTGTCGCCGAATTGGCGGATCGCTACGGCATCAGCAAAGCGCAGGTCAGCAAGGTTACGCGGGGGGTATCGCGGAGCGCGGTGACTGATGTCAACACAGTCGTGCTGACGTCCGCCGCGGTCAGCGACATCCGAGCCCGGCGAACGCGCGGCGAAACGTTGTCGATGATCTCGGCGGCGCATCATGTGCCGGTGGCCCAGGTGTCGCATGTCGTACACCGACAGGGGTACCGATAGGAGAGAGAGGCTGACCTTGGTGTGAACGGTCCCCATGGAAAGGTCACGGTCACCGACTACGGCGACCTGGTCAAGATCAAAGAAACCCGATGGCTGATCAAGGGCCGTCACCTCAACGTGGTGTGGCGCATCGGCGCGATCAGCAACACCACCCCGGCCGACCGAATCCCCGGCCCGGCCGGACCTCCATCCCAATCAGGAAGAGTGAACATCATCATGGATCTTCAAGCGGACAAGCAGGTCGCGCTCTCGATCGGCTTCACCGACGAACTGGGTCACCCGGTCGCCGCCCCGGCGAACGCCACCACCGTCTACACCGTGGATGACGCCTCGCTGATCAATCTCACCGACAACGGTGATGGCACCGCTGTCGCCGCCGCCGTTGGCGAGCTGGGCTCGGCGATGGTGCACGCCGAGGTCACCGGCGACGTCAACGCCAGCGGTGACTTCGCGCTCACCGTGGTCGAAGGCCTCGCAGAGCGGGTCAACATCGTGCCGGGCGCGGTCACCGAGGTCACCCCGGACTGATCATCTCCCGTCGGGCCGCCGGGTGGCCCCGCCCACATTCGGCGGTCCGGCGGGTGGTTTCCGCCTCATCGGCACCTAAGAGGAAGGCAACGCCACCTATGACCATGCCCAGCTATGGACCCTCGCATCGCGGTCGTGTGGTGCGCGCCGGCCCACTGCCGGACACCTACGAGGTCGAGGTCGCCGCGCTCGCCGAGGGCCAGACGATGGGACCGTATGAGGCCGCGGTGCCGGGCCTGGTGGCCGGTGACCGGGTGCTGCTCACCCAGGTCGGGACGTCGCAGTCCGACCTGATCATCGTCGGCAAGCTGCCGCCCATCCCGCTCGACTCGATCCTTCCGATCGACCTGGCCGATGTGACCGGGCTGGTCACCGCGCTCGCCGGCAAGCAGCCACTCGACGGCGACCTCACCGATATCGCCGCGCTGGCGCCGGCCGCCAACGACGTGATCCAGCGCGTCGGCGGAGTCTGGACCAACCGGACCATGGCCCAGCTCCTCATCGCGCTGGCCGCGCAGCCGCTGGATACCGACCTGAGCACCATCGCCGGGCTCAGCCCCGCCGCCAACGACGTGCTGCAATACATCGCCGGGGCCTGGGCCAACCGGACGATGGCCCAGTTGAAGACCAGCCTGGCCGTGGCGATCGCCGACGTGGTGGGACTCTCCGCCGCACTCGCCCTGCTCGCTCCGCTGGCCGACCCCACCTTCACCGGCACGCTGCGGGTGCCGCGCATCGTCAACCCGGTGGCGGCGCTGACCGACGCCGCCACGATCGCCACCGACGCGGCCCTGGGCAACAACTTCCGGGTCACCCTAGGCGGCAATCGGACGCTCGGCTCGCCCACCAACCCGAACAACGGGCAGCGCATCACCTGGGAGTTCATCCAGGACGCCACCGGTAGCCGCACCCTCACCCTGGTGTCCACCTTCGGGCTGGGCACCGATGTCCCGGCCGTGGTGCTCTCCACCACGGCCGGGCGGCGCGACTACATGACGGCGATCTACAACTCGACCGTGCCGAGGTGGTCGGTGATCGACTTCAAGCGGGGTTACTCATAGGCTCGGCCCCGCGCGCCGCTGCGAGGATTGATCACTCACCGGTGAGACGATGCGCGGCATGCGGCTGTTGAGTTTCCCGTTCCGACTCAACCTCACCGGCGCGGTCGCCTCTGTCGAGCAGGGCTCCGACACCTGGGTCGAGGAATGCATCGCCATGGCGATGCTGACCCGCCCCGGTGAACGCATCCAGGTGCCCACCTTCGGCGTCAACGACCCGGCCTTCTCCGGTTTCGCCGTCGGCTCGTTGCAGCGGCATCTGGTCGACTTCGGGCCCACCATCACCATCACCGAAGTGCAGGTCGCGCCCGCCCAGGACGGCCTCGAGCAGGTCACGGTGTCCTGGCGCCGCGCTGATGCCGGGCGGGCGGCGATGTCCGCGTGAGCAGTCCCGGCGTGACCCCGCCCATCGACCTGACCGGCTACATCGACCTGCGTCTCTTCGACGTGCCCGATCAGGCCATCGTGGACACCGCGATCGCCGCCACCAGGTTGAACCTGCCCGGCTGGGTACCCAACGAGGCCAACACCGAGATCATCGTGATCGAAGGCCTGGCGTTGGAGATCGCCGAAGCCATCGTCGCCGTCAACCGGCTCCCCGGCGCCGTCGCCGTGGCGATCCTCGGCCTGATCGGCGTGACCCGCGACCTCGGCGCACCCCCGGCCGCCACCGCCACCATCACCTTCGGCGACCTACTCGGCCACACCGTGCCGGCTGGCACCCGCGCGCATCTGGCACTCGCTGACGGATCTGCCGTGACGTTCCTGGTGGAACCGCCGGGGCTGACGGTCGCCCCCGGTGGCGACGATGGCGTGGTCAGCCTGATCGGCGACACCTTCACCTCGGCCGCCAACGGCACCCCCGCCGGCACCGCGCTGGTGATGGCCGACCGGGTCAGCTTCATCGACTCGATCGTGCTGGCCACCGACGTCGCCGACGGGCGCAACCCCGAGACCGACGGCGAATGGCGCGACCGCGGCGTCGGTCGGCTCTCCCGACTCTCCGAGACCCTGGTCCTGCCGCGACACTTCGTCGCCGCCGCGCTGGAGGATCCGCTGGTGGGCATCGCGATCGGGCTGGACAGCTACGACCCGGGCGGCGCCGGGGTGCCGGGCGACGACCCGGGACACATGACGGTTGCCGTGCTCGACGAGGCCGGCGCGGCGCTGTCCGGGCCGGCCAAGGCGGCACTCGAGCTGAGCATGGAAGCCAGTGCGCTGGCCATCCTGGACGTGCACGTCATGGACGCGGTGATCGTGGTGGTGGCGGTGGCCACCACTGTCGTACCGACTGCCGGGACGGTGTGGGCCACGGTGCACGATTCGGTCGTCGCCGCCATCGAGGCCTACCTGGATCCGATCGCCTGGGCCGAACGCGACGGCGGCGCCACGATCTACCACAACGAGATGGTGTCGTTGATCGACCAGGTCAGCGGAGTCGACCGAGTGGTCAGCGTGACCGTGGCCGCCTCCAGTGCCGACTACGCCATCGTGGGGATCGCCGCGCTGCCCGACGCCGGTGTCGTCACCGTCACCCAGGGGCCCTGATGACCACCCCGCTGGCCAGCGAGCCACTCCCCGGCGACGGACAGGTGCCGTACATGACGGCGCTGGTGCACCGGCTCTACAACCGGTTCCCGGAGATCATCCGGGTGCTGGACGCCGCCGATTCGTGCTGGGTGTTCAAGCGTTATTTGGGTGGCGTGCTCGACCTGGCCGGTCAGATCGGCGACCTGATCGACGGTATCGCCGGCAACGACGCGATCGGACCGGCCGCCCCGCGGCCGTGGGGCCTCTCGGCGGCCGAGCTGGCCGTGTGGCTGGCCAACCGGACGCAGCTCACCTCGGTGTTGGGGGATCCGGTCGCCGCCGACGCGGCGTGGTTGCCGTGGCTCAGTCAGCTCGTGGGCGCCCGAGTCAGCCCGGCGGCCAGCGAGCAGGAACGGCGCGACGCGATCAACTCCGCCACCTCCGGCTATCGCAGCGGCACCCGGCAGTCGATCATCGACGCGGCGAGGTCGGCGCTGACCGGCACCCAGCGAGTGGCGCTGCTGCTCCACCAGATGCCCAGCGGCGGGGTGATCGTTCCCGGCACCATCTGGGATCTCACCATCATCACCCGGCCCAGTGAAACCGCGGATCCCGACGAGGTACTCAACGCGGTCATCCGCAAAGACGTCAAACCGGCCGGGGTGACACTGTGGGCCTACCCCTATGAGGCGAGCTGGACTGACCTGATGGCCGACTTCCCACTCTGGACCGACCGGAACGCGGCCACCTGGATCGAGCAGGGAGAGGCGGGACTGTAATGGCGGAAACCCGCAGCGCCTTCTACGAGTGGCCGGCCTACAGTGCGGACGCCGACGGGGCGCTCTCGCGCACCGACTGGATGGAAGCGGTCACCAGCGCCGAGTCGCGGATCGCCTACGACGACGGAGTTAGCAACGCCGTCCTGCCGGTCGATCACCTCAAGCCCGGCCGCTACGCCCGTCAGGACGTCACCAGCGGCTTTGCGCTCTGGCGCCGCGGTGCCGCCGCCTGGGAATGGGTGGGTGGCCCGGTGATGCCGGTACGCCGCTACTTCCGTGGCGCCCTGTCTGCGGATGTGGTGTGGAGCACCGACATCGCCGCGGCCGCCGCCAGCGCCACCATGACGGCCGGCGGCGAGCTGGCCACCAGCGGCGCGGTGCGCACCCTGCAAGGCGCCGTCGGCGCCGACCTCACCGATTCGCTGGATCCGCTGACCACCGGTCGGCTTTACACCCGCACCCGGGCCACCGGCGAGCGGGCCACCGTGGCCTCGGCGCACGCCAGCAACGCCGGCAACCTCTACACCGCGCTGGATGCCGGTGGGCAGGCGATCTGGACAGTGGACGCCGCCGGGCGCATGCAGGCCCGGCTGGCCAACGGGTTCGGCGCGGCGAGTCCGGTCACCGGGATCCCGGTGTCCTCGGCGGCGATCGTCGGTGTGGCCGGCGCCGGTGCCCGACTGCACGGCTCGACCAGCGCGCCGGTCAGCCCCGGGCTCGAGGTGTTCCGCAGCGTCGCCGACGCCGCCGCCATCCTCACCGCGCTGCCCGACCACATCACCCTCGGTCGCACGCCGTGGGTGGGTGGCGAGATCTCGCTGGTCGCACCCACGCTGAACAGCGCCGGCACGTTCACCCACACCGGCGCGCTGAACCCCACCACGCTGGCCGCCGCCGAGTTGATCACCGCGTGGGGCGGTGGCCGAGTCGCGGTCTCCGTCGACGACCTGGCCGACATCATCACCCCGGTCGCCGGTGACCTCGCCGTGCTCACCACCGACAACATGCTCTACCGCTACACCGGCGCCACCTGGATCGGGGTACTGCACCTCAACGCCGAAGGCCACGCGAAATACAAGAACATCGCCACCCAGAGCGTTCCCAGCCACACCACGCGCAAGCTTTACCTGCCCACCGCGGTGGACACCACCGTCGACGTCACCCTCACCGCCGGAACCACGCTCACCGGTAGCTACCTCACCCTTAATCGAGCTGGCTTGTGGACACTGGACGCGGGGGTGCTGTTCGGATTCGGCGCCGGCACCACCTTCCGCGGATTCTCGCTGTCTGACGACGTGCACACCACCACCTGGAAGAGCAGCAGCGGATACAGCACCACCGCCGCGCTCTCGCTGGATGTGTCCACCACCCGCCGGTTCGCGGCTGGGCAGCGCGTCGCCGCCTGGGCCTACCACGAGGTGGGTGTGGCTTCCGACGTCAACTTCGAGGGCGAATCCACCTCGCTCACCGCCACCTGGAGGGGTCCGTGATCCCCATTCCCGGTATCCAGTTCCAACTACTCACACCCGACGACATGGTCAGGATTCGCCGTGAGCGGGCCCGGTTGATCGAGGCCGACCTTTTCCGCGCCCACCTTCAACTCGAGGAGATCCAGTCGGACGCGGAGCGCGATGCCGTGCTCGCCGACATCATTGCGCTGAACAGCAGGCTGCGACCGCACTATCAGGCTCTCGGCTTGGCGCTCGATTCCCACGACCCAGAATCGGAGGACCCCAATGCCTGATCCCGAACCTGACATCTACATTCCGGGAAACGACGACGAAGACCCCGAGCTGACTTCGGTGATGCGGCAAGGCCGAGTCGATCTCGACTCGAACAACGATCTGCGCGACCCCTGGTTCCATACCGCTGAGGGTCAGCAGTGGCTCACCGAGCAGGGGGAATCCGATGGCGTATAAGTCAAGCCCTCGGGGATCCCGGGCGGTCTCGCTGGCCGCCGTGCACACCGCCGAGGGCGCCCGGACCGCGCGCAATCTGGCCAGCTACTTCTTTCAGCCGGATATCCAGGCCTCGGCGCACGACTGCCTCGACGCCAGCGAAACGCTGCGCATCGTTGATTACAACCGAGCCGCCTGGACACTGCGGTCCGGCAACCCCATCAGTGACAATGTGGAGCTGTGCGCGTTCGCTCGGTGGAGCCGCGCCCAATGGCTATCGACCGGAACCGTTGATGGTTGCGCCAATCCGCGCGGCATGCTCGATCGACTCGCGGGATGGCTGATCGGCCGTATCCGTGCTCGAGGATTGAACGCCAAGCGGCTCACCATTGTGGAGCTGCAACACGGCGGGTGGGGTGTCATCGCCCACGACGACTGGACGAAGGCATTCCACGACGGAACACATTGGGATCCCGGTCCCGGGTTTCCGTGGGACTACGTAATGGCCAGAGTTCTCGGCTCGGAGGATGATGTGAGCGCAACAGATGTATGGACCATGGAGCTGGCTAGCTGGACAGGCTATTCCACCTCGGCGCAGAACTGGCTGATCGCGGCCAACGGCAAGCTGGAATCGATCGGCCCCACCGTGAACGCCATTGCCGCCCAGGTCGCGACGATTGCCGCGGCGGTGTCCGACGGCGATCTCGACGTCAACGCGCTGACCACCCGGCTCGAGGCGGCCACCCGCGAAGCATCCGAGGCCGGGTCGTACCGAGCGGTGCAGGAAACCGTGGTGCCCGCCATTCAGCAGATCAAAGAGATGCTCGGAGCCGACCGTCACGAGGACGCTCGCGCCTTCATCGACGAGCTGATCACCATGTTGTCCACCATTCCGAAACCGCAGGGGAGTACCCCATGAAGAATCCGTTCGGCCGCGACCCGGTACTGACCCTCAACGTGATCGCCGCGCTGATCTACGGCGCCGGCCTGCTCTTCAGTCTGTCCACCGAGGTGCAGGGCTGGCTCAACGCCATCGCGGTGCTGGTGCTCAACCTCATCGCCGCCGGCTTCGTCCGCGCCGAGGAGTGGGTGCCGATCTTCACCGGTCTGTTCAAGGCACTCATCGCGCTGGTGATCGCCCTGGGACTGAACCTCTCGCCGGAGACCCAGGCCGCCGTCATGTTCTTGGTTACCGCGATCCTGGCGTTCGTCGCGCGCAGTCAGGTGGTGGCCCCGGTGGACGTCAACGGCCGGCCGGTCCCCCGCGGCACCCCGGCGCTGGCCGCCTGAGCACCGCGTGTCGGCTTGCCGACCGGGGGGCGGCGTGATGCGCTTAGCCCATGGCTGACCAGACACCGCCCCCCCTGGAATTCAAGGATCTGCCGGCGCATCCCGGCGCCGCCGTGCCGGCGCCGGTCCCGCCCGGCGACCGCATCGGCTACGAGGTCGAGGCGACCGAGGCCGAAGAGCCCAATGAGACGCCGGCCAAGAGCGGCGGCAAGGCGACCACCCGCAGGACCGCCGACAAGGAATAGCAGTCAACCCGCCGAGTCGGGCGGCCCGGCGTCGTGCTCCTGTAACGTGCGCACCGCATCGAGCAGGCGCAGGGTGGCCAGTCCGAGATCGCTGGACTCCTGCGGTGACCAGCCCATCAGCGTGGCCATCGTGTCGGCCTCCTCAGCCCAGTGCCGGGCCGCCTGGACAACGTCAGCGACAA